>ERZ857955.1892-NODE-1892-length-14886-cov-5.601241_pt1 | contig 14886 bp, 10 predicted proteins | sample MGYA00519956_ERZ857955 | MGnify/ENA primary metagenome ERZ857955 (study PRJEB31778, sample SAMEA3449378) | human gut metagenome | biome: human gut; feature: human-associated habitat; material: faeces | place: United Kingdom | collected 2010/2012 ...
GACGATGCAGTGTAGGTGCACGGTTCAGCATAACCGGATGTTCTTTGATAACATCTTCGAGGACATCCCAGACTTCCGGCTGAAGTTTTTCGACCATCTTCTTAGCATTCTTGATGTTATGAGAAGTTCCGTTTGCAACCAGCTCTTTCATTACGAAAGGTTTGAACAGTTCGATTGCCATTTCTTTCGGAAGACCACACTGATAGATTTTCAGTTCCGGTCCAACGACGATAACAGAACGTCCGGAGTAGTCAACTCGTTTACCGAGCAGGTTCTGACGGAAACGTCCGGATTTACCTTTCAACATGTCGGAAAGGGATTTCAGGGCTCTGTTTCCAGGGCCTGTTACCGGACGGCCACGACGGCCGTTATCAATCAGAGCATCTACAGCTTCCTGAAGCATACGTTTCTCATTGCGGACGATGATGTCCGGCGCACCCAGCTCCAGAAGACGTTTCAGACGATTGTTACGGTTGATAATTCTTCTGTACAGATCATTCAGGTCAGATGTTGCAAAACGTCCACCATCCAGCTGTACCATAGGACGCAGATCCGGCGGAATAACCGGAATTGCAGTCATGATCATCCACTCAGGTCGGTTTCCTGATTCGCGGAAAGACTCTACAACTTCCAGTCTCTTGATGATTCTGGCACGTTTCTGTCCGGTTGCATCAACAAGTTCAGCTTTCAGTTCAGCAGCGTCTTTTTCAAGATCAATTGCTTTGAGCAGTTCCATAATGGATTCTGCTCCCATACCTACACGGAAATTATATCCATATGCTTCACGAGCATCCTGATACTCTTTCTCTGTAAGTACCTGCTTGTACTGAAGTCCGGAATCAGCCGGATCCAGTACGATATAGTTAGCAAAGTATAAAACTTTTTCCAATGTTCTCGGCGACAGATCAAGGATCAGTCCCATACGGGACGGAATACCCTTGAAATACCAGATATGGGATACCGGAGCAGCAAGCTCGATATGTCCCATACGTTCTCTTCTGACAGATGCTTTTGTAACTTCTACACCGCATCGGTCGCAGACAACACCTTTATAACGGATTTTTTTATATTTACCACAATGGCACTCCCAGTCCTTACTTGGCCCGAAAATTCTTTCACAGAAAAGTCCGTCCTTCTCCGGTTTCAGAGTACGGTAGTTGATGGTTTCCGGTTTCGTTACCTCACCTCTGGACCACTCTCTGATCTTCTCAGGGGACGCCAGTCCGATCTTGATGGCATCGAAAGTCATTGGCTGATATGTTTCATTTGATGTGGTTGATTCTGCCATGTATTCTTTCCCCTTTCTACTCGTTGTCTTCATCATCGTAGGACTCGTCGAAGTCAATGAAATCATCATCGTCTTCCTCATCCTCTTCAACATCTACAAGTTCTTCACCTTCGAATTCCTGTTTGGTGTAACCATGTTTTCCGAAGGACTCTTCTTCTCTGTGATGTCTGCTGTCACCTTCGATTACAGAACGAAGGTCTGTATCACCATAATCTACTGTTTCCAGCAGATGTACTTCTGTATTGTCATCTCTGAGGACTTTGACATCCAGACCCAGAGACTGAAGTTCTTTCAGAAGAACTTTGAAGGACTCAGGGATACCTGGTTCAGGAATATTGTCGCCCTTGATGATTGCTTCATAAGTCTTAACACGTCCAACAACGTCATCGGACTTAACTGTCAGGATTTCCTGCAGTGTATACGAAGCACCATATGCCTCCAGAGCCCAAACCTCCATCTCACCGAAACGCTGTCCACCAAACTGAGCTTTACCACCCAGAGGCTGCTGTGTAACAAGTGAGTAAGGACCTGTAGAACGCGCATGGATCTTATCATCAACCAGATGATGCAGTTTCAGGTAATGCATGTGTCCGATTGTTACACGACCGTCGAAGTATTCACCTGTACGTCCGTCACGGAGCTGTACTTTACCATCTCTGGAAATCGGAACACCTTTCCACAATTCTCTGTGATCTTTGTGTTCATCCAGATATTCCATAACATCAGGTGCAAGTGTATCCTGATATTTTGCACGGAATTCTTCAAAATCTTCAATATTTACATAATCATTTGCCAGTTCCAGAGTATCCTGGATATCAATTTCACTCGCACCATCAAATACCGGTGTGGAAACGTTGAATCCAAGTGCTTTGGCAGCAAGACTTAAGTGGATTTCAAGGACCTGACCGATATTCATACGTGAAGGTACACCCAGTGGGTTCAGTACGATATCCAGTGGACGTCCGTTCGGCAGGAATGGCATATCCTCAACAGGAAGTACACGGGAAACAACACCCTTGTTACCATGACGACCAGCCATCTTGTCACCAACAGAAATCTTACGTTTCTGAGCAATATAAATACGTACTGCCTGATTTACTCCAGGAGACAGCTCATCGCCATTCTCTCTTGTAAATACCTTGGCATCTACGATAATACCATATTCTCCGTGAGGAACTTTAAGGGAAGTATCACGAACTTCTCTTGCTTTCTCACCAAAGATTGCACGCAGAAGACGTTCTTCTGCTGTCAGCTCTGTTTCTCCCTTAGGAGTAACTTTACCAACAAGAATATCGCCGGCACGAACCTCTGCACCGATACGGATAATACCACGCTCATCCAGATCTTTCAGTGCGTCATCACCGACACCCGGAACATCTCTTGTGATCTCTTCCGGTCCAAGTTTTGTATCACGTGCTTCTGCTTCATATTCTTCAATATGAACAGAAGTATAGACATCGTTCTGTACCAGTCTCTCACTTAACAGAACAGCATCCTCATAGTTGTAACCTTCCCATGTCATGAATCCGATCAGCGGGTTCTTACCAAGAGCAAGCTCACCATTTGCAGTAGACGGACCATCTGCGATAACCTGTCCTGCTTCTACATGTTCACCCTGGAATACGATCGGCTTCTGGTTGTAGCAGTTACTCTGGTTACTGCGGAGGAATTTTGTAAGATGATAATCATCTTTTGTTCCATCATCATTCTTGATACTAATATCTGTAGATGTGGAACGAAGAACGGTACCGGACTTCTTAGCCAGAACGCATACACCTGAGTCAACAGCCGCTTTTGTTTCCATACCAGTTCCTACTACAGGAGCTTCTGTTGTAAGAAGCGGTACTGCCTGACGCTGCATGTTGGATCCCATCAGCGCACGGTTAGCATCATCGTTCTGAAGGAAAGGAATCAGCGCTGTCGCTACAGAAAATACCATCTTAGGTGATACGTCCATGTAATCAAACATACGTTTCTCATATTCCTGAGTCTCTTCACGGAATCGACCGGATACGTTTTTGTGGAGAAAATGTCCCTCTTCATCCAATGGCTCATTTGCCTGAGCTACATGATAGTTATCTTCCTCATCAGCTGTCATATATACAACATCATCTGTTACGATCGGATTTGACGGATCTGTTTTATCGATTTTACGATAAGGAGCCTCAATAAATCCATACTCATTGATTCTTGCATAAGATGCAAGGGAGTTGATCAGACCGATGTTAGGACCTTCAGGAGTCTCAACAGGGCACATACGTCCATAATGAGAATAGTGGACATCTCGTACCTCGAATCCGGCTCTGTCTCGTGACAGACCGCCAGGTCCCAGTGCAGAAAGACGTCTCTTATGTGTCAGCTCACCAAGAGGGTTATTCTGATCCATGAACTGTGACAGCTGAGATGAACCAAAGAACTCCTTAACTGCTGCTGTTACCGGTTTGATATTGATCAGGGACTGTGGAGAAATACTCTCTGTGTCCTGAGTTGTCATACGTTCACGTACAACTCTTTCCAGTCTGGAAAGACCGATACGATACTGATTCTGAAGGAGTTCACCAACAGAACGGATACGACGGTTACCCAGATGGTCGATATCGTCATCATTTCCGATGCCATATTCCAGATGCATATTGTAGTTAATGGAAGCCAAAATATCTTCTTTGGTAATATGCTTCGGAATAAGATCATGGATATCTCTCTTAATAGCGGCTTTGATGTCTTCGAGATTATCATTTTCTTCCAGGATTTTTTCAAGCACCGGATAGTATACTAATTCTGTAACACCCAGTTCTTTTGGATCACAGTCAAGATCTACATGAGCTGTAATATCAACCATCATGCTGGAAAGAACTTTGATCTTACGTTCTTCACCCTGAATCCATACAAATGGTACTGCTGCATTCTGAATCTTGTCTGCAAGCTCGATTGTTACGTTTGTGCCTTCCTCTGCAAGGATTTCTCCTGTAGACGGATCAACAACAGCTTCTCCGAGCTTATGTCCTACAATACGTTTATTAAAATGAAGTTTCTTATTAAATTTATAACGGCCGACCTTGGCAAGGTCATATCTTCTCGGATCGAAGAACATAGCCATGATAAGACTCTCTGCACTCTCTACTGCAAGAGGCTCACCCGGACGGATCTTCTTATACAGTTCAAGAAGACCTTCCTGATAATTGGTAGATGTATCCTTGGTAAAACTTGCAAGGATCTTCGGCTCTTCACCGAATAATTCTACGATTTCTGCATTGGTGCCGATACCAAGGGCACGAATCAGCACAGTGATCGGAACCTTACGGGTTCTGTCCACACGTACATAGAATACATCATTGGAATCTGTTTCATATTCCAGCCATGCACCTCTGTTCGGAATAACAGTACTGGAAAACAGTCTCTTACCAAGTTTATCATGTGCAATTGCGTAATAAATTCCAGGGGAACGTACCAACTGGCTGACGATAACACGCTCAGCACCATTAATAACAAAAGTACCTGTTTCTGTCATTAACGGAAGATCTCCCATGAAGATCTCGTGTTCGTTGATTTCCTCTGTTTCTTTATTGATCAGTCGCACGCGAACCTTCAAAGGTGCCGCGTAAGTTACGTCACGTTCTTTACACTGTGCGATGGTATATTTTGCATCGTTAGCGTCATACGTGAAATCGATGAATTCCAGGCTAAACTTTCCGCCATAATCCGCGATCGGAGAAATATCATCAAACACTTCTTTGAGGCCCTCATCGAGAAACCACTTATAGGAATCTTTCTGGACTTCAATCAAATTCGGCATTTCCAGAACTTCTTTTTGTCTCTGGTAGCTCATGCGCATGCTTTTTCCAGTTTTTACAGAACGAATTCTGTTTTTTTCCATTGACGTTTCACCCCTGTTTTTTTATTTATTTTACAACATGCTCCTGTTTACGGTTTGAGATAAACAGGCATATCCTTGCCATAATATAGCATTCTTCACTATAGCATAGCGGTCTCTGCCTGTCAACCAGTTTTTTGTAAATTTATCCAAAAAAATATGGAGACACCGCAGGGTGTCTCCATCCAATTCTCATCTTTAACAGAATTATTTAAGTGTAACCTTAGCGCCTTCTGCTTCAAGTTTTGTTTTGATGTCTTCAGCTTCTGCTTTGGATGCGCCTTCTTTAAGAGCTTTCGGAGCACCGTCAACTACTGCTTTAGCTTCTTTCAGTCCAAGACCGGTAACTTCACGAACAACTTTGATAACTTTTACTTTGTTCGGTCCAACTTCTGTAAGTTCTACATCGAACTCATCTTTTTCTTCAGCTGCTTCTCCAGCTGCTCCAGCTGCTGCTACTACAACACCTGCTGCTGCGGATACACCGAATTCTTCTTCGCAAGCTTTTACGAGTTCATTTAATTCTAATACAGATAATTCTTTGATTGCTGCAATAAATTCTTCTGTTGTTAATTTTGCCATTTTAATTTTCCTCCATTTTTTAAGATTTGTTTTAATAATGCTGGGATTTACTCAGCGGCTGCCTCTGTATCAGCGCCACCCTGTGCCTCTGCGATCTGATTAAGCACACGAGCGAAGTTTGTGATAGGAGACTGGATACTTCCAAGAAGTTTTCCAAGAAGTTCTTCTCTGGACGGAACCTGGGACAGTGCCTGGATTCCAGCCTGATCGTTGTAGTTACCTTCAACTACACCTGCGATCAGCTCAAGAGCTGGGAACTGTTTTGCATATTTAGCAAGGATTCTTGCCGGTGCTGTAGCATCTGTTGCGGAAATAGCCAGAGCGTTTGTTCCTTCCAGATGTGGGCAAAGGCTTTCACATGCTGTTCCTGCAAAAGCACGGTTCATCATAGTATTTTTGTATACTTTATACTGAACACCAGCTTCTCTTAACTCCTTACGCAGAATTGTATCCTGTTCAACTGTAAGACCACTGTAGTTAACAAGTACTACTGCCTGTGCGTCTTTAATGCTGTTTGCGATTTCATCTACGATTGGTTGTTTCAGTTCTACTTTTGCCATAAATGGTACACCTCCTTATAGATTTTGATATACCGCCGCGTCAAAACATAAAAAAAGCCTTACTGCATGACAGTAAGGTCTCTGTAATCTTAAATAGAATACTTAGTCCTCGGTAGGCGTTTTAATCCTTATGCCTTTCGGCACCTACTGTCTTCGGCAGCGTTCTGTATTAAAATATCACACTTTTCCACGTGTGTCAATACCTTTTTTAACTTTTTCTGCATCTTTAATATAACCAAAAAGTAAATTTACTTTTACAGAAAATATTTAAAATTTATTAAGATTATGTTATGATTGTATTACTTGTTAAAAATGTATATCCTTTTAAAGTTTAACAGAATATAATTACAATACTTATTTACCTTGGAGGAATTATGATACCAGATAACCAAACACTTTCATCTTTGAATCACAAGAATCCGAACGGAACTGTTTCTGTGGAAGTCTCTTCTATTTCAGCGGATAAAGCTATATTGACAGTTAAGGACTTTTCTTTCGATAATTACGAAGATCTTTCTATTATAATAAAGGAAACAGAGTTTTCTGAGCCTGCACCATTGGACTTTTCCATATCTGATACCTCACTGATTCTGAACCTTTCTTCTTTAAGATCTCATTTTGAGTTCAGACGCAGCAAAGAATTTCGAATTTATATTCTCGGAGTCCATGATCAGAAAGCCGAACTTTTTCTATTAAAGGATAAGAGTCAGAAAGCTGCTCCGTGGAACAACTTTCATCTCTTTACTGAGGAAATCTATTTTGATGAGGATTCCGCCATCCGCCCAACAGAGTACATTGGCGTACTCAGTGCTGATTCCAAAGATAATCTCTGTATTCATCTCTGCAGCCGCAACAAATATCTGGCCCAGACTCATTACTGTTCTCTGCGCAGCCTGAAAATGAACGGCGGCAAATTAAAAATTTGTTACGACCTGGAAACCGGGTATCATGAATATGTAAAAACCGAGCTGTCTTTCAGAAACAAACTTGCAGAGGATGCAGTTACTTACGACTTCACCACTCTAAGCACCAACAAACGCGGAAATCTTCTTCGTATAAAGATTTCACTTGATCTAAATAAAGTTGACTGGAAAAGTCTCTACTGGGATGTCAACGTTCTCCTATACAACCAGGGCAACAACAAGACAAACCACATTTCCATATCAATGGATACAAAACAACGTATGTTCCAGAAATTCCTTTACAATGGTTCCTACAAGACTGACAATGGATTTTTCTTCTATCCTTACTATACCGGAAAGAAAACACTTGCTTTTGTTTACCGAAATAAAGGGAACTACGACGGACTCGATATCATTTTCAAGGAATTTACTGCAATATTCCTTTATCGCCTCGCAAAATCCTACTGGAACAAAAAACACATCTGCCTGGTTAGTGAAAAATTTGCTTCCATGGCTCAGGATAATGGATATTACTTCTTCAAACACTGCATGGACGAAAACGAAGAAGCTTATCTGCATAAAAAAATCTACTATATAATATCAAAAGATTCTCCTGATCATTATAAAGTAGATCCTTACAAAAAGAATGTGATCAATTTTATGTCCATCCGACACATGATCTATACACAGGCTGCTGATCTGATTGTCAGCTCTGACTCCAGATACCACACCTATGCAATGCAGTGTCGTCACAGTATTTTCAACCGCTATCTGCGCAAGAAGAAATTCGTCTTTCTTCAGCACGGCGTTATCGCCCTGAAAAGAGTTGATGCCTTTTACAGCAAAGGTATGCGTGGCGGCTGCGACCTCTTTGTAGTATCCACCAATCAGGAAAAACAGACGATCGTTGATAATTTTGGCTATGAGCCGGACGAAGTTATCAATACAGGTCTTCCCCGTTGGGATGTTCTTGAGGATACTTCTAACGGAAATCGTGAGATACTGATCATGCCAACCTGGCGAAGCTGGCTGGATTCCGTTCCGGATAAAGATTTTGAGGAAAGTGATTACTTCCGCCACTATATGGCTCTTTTGAATTCCAGTCATTTTAGTCAGCTTTTGGAAAAATATGATTTACAGGTCAATTTTTATCTGCATGCTAAATTCCAGGAATACTCCGATAACTTTAAGGCAGTCAGCGATCGTATCCATCTGATCTCTTTTGGAGAAGTTGCTGTCAATGAAATGCTCATGAGATGCCGTATGCTTATCACAGATTACTCCAGTGTATGCTGGGATGTCTTATATCAGGATAAACCAACTTTGTTTTATCAATTTGACCTTGATAAATATAACGAAGCTCACGGCAGTTACATAGATATGAAAACGGAACTGTTTGGAGACCGTGCCGAAACCGAGGAGCAGCTTATGGAACTTCTGAAGGAAACCGTTTTAAACGACTTCCGTCTGAAACCAGAGTATGAACTAAAACGTCACGAATATCTTCAGTTCAAGGATAATCAACACAGCCGCCATATCTGTGAAGAGATTAAGGAAAAGCTTTAACAATTCAATTCTCTCACAGTTATAAAACAAAATGCAGCATCATATTGCAGAGTTTCTATACTCTCTTATGATACTGCATTTTTGGTAGTATTCTCACCATAAAGTTCTGTCAGCCCATCCTATAAAACCATCTATGACTACATTTGAAATTTTCTCGTAATGAATGAGTTTCTTCACAACATCAAGAAATACCGCAATCAGAATACTGCTTCCCATCAGGAACAGCCAGATCACTGCTGCATGTCCAAGTGAATAAGTAAAATCTCTCAGCCATAATGTTCTTATAAAGGTATGGATATAGAATACTGTTGCTGAGTATTTTCCAAGAAATTCCAGCAACTGATGAAGTCCGGGAATATCCAGCAAAAATTCATACGCCCAGTAAATGATTGCAACCGGAATAAGACCATTCAGCATAAATTCAAAACGTTCCAACGCCCAACGACTGTTCCAGAGCATCAATAATGCCAGAATCATACCTGTACTGACAACAAATTTTAAAAATTTGCTCAACGCCTGGCTCTTAAGCGGTTTCCAGCTTTTCAGTCTCTCAAAGACCTGTTGATCAGCAAAACATATCGCAAGCGGTACGATAAAAAGATATTTTGTCAGATGTACATGCTTTTCTATCAGGAAACTGCCCGGAAGAAGGAACAGCATCACAATAAGCCAGCTGTATTTTCTGTAGATTTGAAGCGCTACCGGAAGGAAAAAGATCAGCAGCACCTCAAGGCTCAAATACCACCAGGTACTAACCAGCATTCTGCCCCCAAACATATGACCCACACCAAAGAAATCCATAATGATACTGATAATATTAGCAAACATTCCGGCCGGATAACGGAAGGTATCTGTAACAAAAGTCACGCCCACACAAAATACAAATGGAACTAAAAACGTTAATACAAGCTTTACATATCTTTTTAAAACAAACAAAGTTGCTGTATGACCATCAAAATCATATTCCGGATATTTTGACTTCATAGAGAGTGTCAGCCCATATACGGACAAAAATGCAAACATCCCTACGCAGTGCACCATGCATAAGCTGATCAGCATTGCTAGATTCTGTGGAAGCGGCCAAAAACTCACTTCTGCCCCACCCATTCTGGCAGTCTGCGAAAAGCAATGATAACACAGCAGGAAAGAAATCGCGATTCCCTTCACCGCCAACGTGTTTTTTTTCGTAAATTTAATGGTTTGTTCCATTCCATTTTCCTTCCTGATTTTATATACTTTCATCATTCCATAACATCTGTGAACAGTAACCATTCTATCTCAGACTCAAGGTTTTTGTCAATGAAGTGCAGTCAGAAGCATTTGCGATTTCCTTGCAAATAAATGTATACTTCTGTATAATTTTATTATTATCAAATTCTTCAAGGAGTTTTTATGGAAAAACAGATTTCTATTACCAAGATTAAAATCAGACATTCTCAGATTCTTCTGTTTTTGAATTGTCCTAAAAAACCCGAAACACTTCAGGGTGAGCTTCGCTTTCAGAATGCCTGGCTGAACTTCTGTCATCCAGTTGCCTTCTATCCTGTTGGAAAAAGTCTGGTTTGTCCAATCAACACAGATAAACTTGAAAACTATGATGGTGACTGGAAGCTGACAATCCAGGATTCTAATGACACTTACACTCCTGTTTTCACTAGCCGCATACGCCTTTCTCTGCTTCTCGGCAGACATTTTGTGCGAAATGAAGAAACTCTTTTCTTTCCTATGGGAGGCGCTTCTCACAGCTTTCTTCTGCGCTGCCGCCGCTGGCAGAAACAGGATCATCTGACTTTCAGAATCAAAGAGCTGACAGCCTTTGGTATTGCAAAACTATTTGGTCGTTCTCTGAAGGAAAAACACATGTGGCTTGTGTATGAGAAATTCTGCATCACAGCTCAGGAAAACGGTTTTTATTTTTTTGAATACTGTATGAAAAATAAGAAAGACAATGTATTTTTTATACTGGATAAAAAATCTCCTCAGTGGGATTATATGCAGCAATATCGAAAAAACATCATTCCTGCCTTGAGTTTTCGCCATATCCTGTATCTGCTGTGCGCTGATCTTCTAATCTCTCCGGATGGAAGACACCACGCCTATGCATGGAAGCCTATGCCAAACCCTGTGACCCGAACACTCAACAAACAAAAATTATATTTTCTGCAGCATGGTGTTTTGGCTCTCAAAAACGTTGATAGTCTTTTCAGCGTTGACTCTTCGTCTTCCGTTGATTATTTTACTGCATCATCAGAATTCGAAAAGAATATTATCGTAAACCGCATGGGATATAACCCGGATAAAGTTCCGGTAACCGGACTTGCCCGCTGGGATGGTCTCAGGGATACTTCAGATCCTGCTCATCCTGTCATTCTGCTTATGCCAACCTGGCGTTCCTGGCTGGAAGGTCAGAATGATGAAATTTTCCAACAGAGCAGTTATTATCAACATTATGCTTCTCTCCTGAGCAATCAGGAACTTCAGGATTATCTGAAAGCACATGAACTGAAACTGCTGTTTTATATTCATCCGAAACTACAGGAATTTATCAGCACTTTCCATTCCGAAGACTCTCAGATTGAGCTGTATTCCTTTGATTCCATGCCTCTGAACCAGCTTCTCATGCGGTGTTCCATGATGATCACGGATTACTCCAGTGCCTGCTGGGATGTTTATTATCAGGGAAAACCCGTTCTGTTCTATCAATTTGATGTGGACGACTATAACAGGACTAATGGAAGTTACCTCAATATGGAAAATGATCTGTTCGGCGACCGTTGCACAGAGCAGGAAGATCTCGTTCATCTGATCAAAGATTATGCTGAAAACGGCTTTCAGGAAAAACAGAAATACGCCGAAATGCGCAAAGAATATTTTGCTTATATCGATCACAATAACTGTCAGCGAACCTACGAATACATCAAAAGCCAGGGCTATTAAACCCTGGCTTTCACTATTAAACCAATTCTGTTACTACTTTGATAAAGAAAATTACGATCACGACGATCATGACCGGTTTCACGATCTTATGACCATTTGATGTAAAACTGTGACTTCCAAGATAGTTTCCTGCCATATTACAGCAGCCCGCAGCAATTCCCAGTGGCAGGAGTACCTTACCATTGATCAAAAACACAACCAGTGCCGTAATATTGGTTGTAAGATTGATTGCCTTCGTTGTTCCCGCTGCATCATTCAGTGTCATATGGCAGAATCCTGTAAAAAGAAGCATCAGGAACGTGCCTGTTCCCGGTCCATAAATTCCGTCATAAATACCGATTACCACTGCGATCAGAATGCATTTAAAGATCAGCATTCCATTGACTGCATCTGTAGTATTTTCGTCATTCCCCTGCAGTGCTTTGCTTCTGAGAACATAAAATAAGATTACCGGCAAAACGATCACCATTGCTATTTTGAGAACTCTGTCTGAAATGAGTAATGCAAGATGAGACCCCATCCAGGACCCGGCAATCGCACCAAAAATTGCCGGAATACATATTTTCCACTTCATAAAGCCCTTTTTCATATAATGGTAAGTTGCAACAGAAGTCCCCATGAAGCTGCTCATTTTATTTGTTGCAATCGCAGTATGTACCGGCAATCCGGCGATCATATATGCCGGAAGAGAGATCAGTCCCCCACCGCCGGCAATCGAATCTACAAATCCTGCCAGAAATACAAAAAAACATACTAACAGATAAACTAATATCACTTTTTCTCCCACGTTCCCTGTCCTCAACTTCTTTTGTTATTTATTATTTCTTCTTCATCGCAATCAGTGTAGGCCGAAGAATTTCCACATATTCTTCGTACATAACTTCTCTGAGAAAATCCACATATTCCCAGAAAGTCAACTCTCCATCCGGCGTGAGAAGTTCAAAATCTGTATCATAAACATTTACAAACAGACCGGTCTCTTTAAGACCATTTCGCAGATAAAACGCTTTTCTTCTCTTACGTTCTTCTGCATTCTCTGCTTTTTCATCCTGTGTTTCAATCTCAAAAATATATTTATAATTTTTAAAGCGCTCCAGAAGCACTTCCAGACCTTTGCTTCCATAACCACCATTTCGTTTCTCAGGTGCGATTGCATAATAGTCCAGAAGAGCCCGATTCTGCTCTTCATCGATTAGATTGATCGCCAGACCTGCAAATTCATCCTCATCGACCAACGCAAGCATTTCCATCTTTCCATCAGCAGCCAGCTGTTCCATAACCTGGAGTGGCTTTTTTTCCTGCTCTGGAAACGCCTTATCGTATAAGTCATACAGCTGCCATTTATACTGTGCGCCTTCATCGGCAATGTTCATCAGTTTCATATTATCTGTCTCCTGTTTAATTATTAATCATATCCGGCCATGACAGAATCTCTGCAGCAATTTCTTTTTCGTAATCGCCCTCGATATCCTGGCTTCTGCCTGCTTCATAGATATTTGTCTCTGCTCCCCAGACTTCATCGTGATATTCCCACACATGAAAACGAAGTCCGCGAAACATGAAATCAAGACTTCCACAGTCATCTTCTTCTGTATATTCATATTTGATATTTTTCTGTTTTAACGCATTCTGTACCATCTGCAGTTTCATATCTGTTTCTCCTGTCCTTATCATATATTTCTGTTAAACATCGAAATCGTCTTAACGACGACTTTGCTTTAAATACTCATGTTCTTTAGTATAACACATCCCTGTCGGTTGTCTATTGTAAAAATCGCTTCCATGCTTTATTATAGTAAATAGCGAAAAAAGGAGTGTATACCAATGACTACTAAAATGGTTTTTCACGGAAGTGATATAGAAAAAATTTGCGCTTACTATCATTTGAATAAAGAAGATATCGTTAAATTCGGAGCAAACGTCAATCCACTTGGTCTTTCTGCTTCTGTCAAAAAAGAAATTGCAGAAAATATAGATCTGTTTTCTTCTTATCCAGACAGAGATTATGTCAGCCTCCGAAATACGATTGCTGCATACTGTCAGATTCCTGCAGAATTTATTCTTCCGGGAAATGGCTCCAGCGAGTTGATCTCCCTGCTTATCCAGGAGCGTGCACCAAAGCATACACTGATCCTCGGACCGACTTATTCCGAATATTCCAGAGAACTTTCTTTCTCCGGAAGCACACAGGAATATTATCATCTACAGGAAGAACGTAACTTTAGTCTGGATGTGGATGATCTGTGTAAAACACTGGAAAAAGGCTATGATTTCCTGATCATCTGTAATCCGAATAATCCGACTTCTTCTGCGATCATGCAGGAAGATTTGAGAAAGTTGATTGCGTTCTGTTCTGGAAAAAATATTTTTGTCATGATTGACGAAACATACGTGGAATTTGCACCGGACATCAATGCAGTAACAGCGGTTCCTCTGACCAGAGAATTTACAAATCTGATGGTTCTGCGCGGTGTTTCCAAATTCTATGCAGCACCAGGCATGCGTCTCGGCTATGGAATCACAGGAAACAGAGAATTTCTGGCTAAGATGAAAGAAAAGCAGACACCATGGTCCCTGAACAGTCTCGGTGCTTTTGCCGGAAAAAAAATGCTCCTTGACCATGACTATTTCCGCAGGACACGTGAGCTGATCCTCGGTGAACGTGACCGGATGGAAACCGAATTAAAAAAACTTCCAATCTTCAAGGTCTATCCGGCATATGCAAACTTTATCCTTCTGAAAATCCAGAAAGAAGGCCTGACTTCCGCAGATGTATTTGAAGCCTGCATCAAAAAAGGGCTGATGATTCGTGACTGTTCTTCTTTCCAGTGCCTGGACGGAGAATTTGTCCGGTTCTGCATCATGATGCCTGAAGATAATACACGATTGTTAGACGTACTGAAGCAGCTGTGATCCAGCTGCTTCTTTTTTATACTTTTATGCGTATATTCTTAACTGTTCCTGAGCATCTTCCATTTTGCTGTTTTCAATGATGCATATGCAGATATTTCTCCCGGGTAGCAAGTCCGCCACGGATGTGACGTTCTTCTTTATTCACATCCAGAATCTTACGTGCCTCTCCCGCCAGTGCCGGATTGATCTGAATCAGCCGGTCTGTTACATCTTTATGTTTGGTTGTCACTAATTAGAACGGTTTCATCTAAGCCTAAATCACCGAAG
>ERZ857955.1920-NODE-1920-length-14686-cov-12.931515_pt1 | contig 14686 bp, 10 predicted proteins | sample MGYA00519956_ERZ857955 | MGnify/ENA primary metagenome ERZ857955 (study PRJEB31778, sample SAMEA3449378) | human gut metagenome | biome: human gut; feature: human-associated habitat; material: faeces | place: United Kingdom | collected 2010/2012 ...
TCGGCATCGCGCTGTTCCTCGCGGCGGTGGGCATCGGCGCGGGCGACGGGTTCATCGACGCCATCGTCGACGGCGGTTACCGCTGGATCGGATACGGCGTCACCATCACCGTCCTGCCGCTGATAATCGTCGCGCTGGTGGCGCGGCTGTGGCTCAAAATGAACTATTACACGCTGATGGGACTTATCGCCGGATCGACGACCGATCCCCCGGCGCTGGCCTACGCCAATGCGACGGCGGGCAACGACATGCCGGCCGTGGGTTATTCGACGGTCTATCCTGTAGTGATGTTCCTGCGCGTGCTGACGGCGCAGATATTCATCCTCTTCGCGCTGTAAGCGGGGTGGTTCGTAAAAAATGTTACGAACTGTTACCCGTCCCGCATGTCGCTCAAAAGCAGTTTTGGGCGGGAAATGAAGCGTCGGAGAGAGTCGGATGGCAGATAAAATTCAACGATGGCTTTTAAATTTTAATCGGAATACCTATCTTTGCTGCTGGCAAAAATCCAAACACCCTTATACTATGGCAAAAGCAGTCAACATCGCCCGTTCCCATCGGTTGGACGGCATCGGAGAGTACTATTTTTCGCGCCGTCTGCGCGAGATCGCCGAAATCGAAGCGGCAACGGGCCGTCAGATCGTGAAACTCGCTATGGGGAGCCCCGACCTGCCCCCGCACCAGTCGGTCATCGACCGACTCGCAAAGGAGGCACAGCGCCCCGACGTACACAAATACATGTCTTACAAGGGAGAGCCCATCCTGCGCAAGGCTTTTGCGGAGTGGTATAAGAAGTGGTACCGCACGGAACTGGACTACAACAACGAAGTACTGCCCCTGATCGGCTCGAAGGAGGGCATCATGCACATATGCATGACGTTCCTCAATAAGGGAGACAAGGTGCTCGTGCCCAATCCCGGCTACCCCACCTACTCGGCTGCCGTGCGCCTCTCGGGCGGCGAGATGGTTCCCTATGCGCTGAACAAGCAGACCGGCTTCTACCCCGATTTCGAGGCGATCGAGAAGGCCGGGTTGGACGGCGTGAAGATGATGCTCGTCAATTACCCCAACATGCCGACGGGCCAGACCCCGACGATGGAGCTGTTCCAGAAAATCGTGGATTTCGGCGCCCGGCACAACATCCTGATCGTGCACGACAACCCGTACAGTTTCATCCGCAATGCCGCCGCCCCGATCTCGATCATGGAGGCCGAGGGTGCACGCGACGTCGCACTGGAGATGAACTCGCTGTCGAAGGGCCACTCGATGGCCGGCTGGCGCGTGGGCGTCGTCGTGGGCAAGAAGGAGTGGATCGACTCGATCCTGACGTTCAAATCGAACATGGACTCGGGCATGTTCTACCCGATCCAGGCGGCGGCCGACACGGCGCTGGCACTGGGCGAAGAGTGGTTCGAGGAGCTCAACGGCATCTATTACGGCCGTGAGAAGCAGGCCTATGCGCTGCTCGACGCGCTGGGATGCAAATACCGCGAGCACCAGGCCGGCCTGTTCGTATGGGCCGAGCTGCCCGAATCGTACGAAGGCGACAGCTTTGCGTTCTCGGACGAGGTGATGGACAAATGCGACGTGTTCCTGACCCCGGGCGGCATCTTCGGCTCGGAGGGCAACCGTTACATCCGCATCACCCTCTGCTGCCCCGAGGAATTGCTGAAAAAAGCTACGGATAACATCATCGCCAAGTTCGGGAAATAACCCCCGGGCGATACGGAATAAGGCACTCCCCTCGCGGACATCGGTTCCCGAGGGGAGTTTTTTTCTGTCCGATGCCGGGCGGTGGCAATCGGAGCCGCCGTAAAAAAAAGCGCAATCCCACGGCAGGAAAAACCTGAAAATAGCTACCTTTGGAAGAGGAGGACGCAGCCGCGTCCGGAGCCATACCCGCCGAAAACCACAGCAAACGCATATGGAGATAAAATCACTGGAAAAAACGAGCTTTGGTACGCTGTCCGAGGCATTCGGCCAGGCATTCGCCGATTACGAAGTCCAACTGGACAAAACACAGCTCCGGCGCATGCTGCGCAGGCGCGGTTTCGATCCCCGCCTGTCGTTCGCCGCGTTCGACGGGGAGCGGATCGCCGCGTTCACCCTGAACGGGACAGGGAATTTCAACGGTCTGCCGACGGCCTACGACACCGGCACGGGAACCCTCGAAGCCTATCGCGGGCAGGGGCTCGCCGCAAAGGTCTTCGAACACTCCATTCCCTATTTGCGGGAGGCCGGAATCCGGCAATACCTGCTGGAAGTCCTGCAACACAACACAAAGGCGGTATCGGTCTACCGGAAACTCGGGTTCGAAACGGCGCGTGAATTCAATTATTCCATACAACAGGACGCGCAGGTGCACCTCGGCTCGAAAATCCCGGACATTGCCTGTACGGTAACGCCCGTCGATGTGGGACGGTTCGCCCCCGACCCGCAGTTCTGGGATTTCATGCCCTCCTGGCAGAACAGCCCCGAGGCCATAAGGCGGGCTGCGGGGGACTTCGCCGGGCTGAGCGCCCGCGCAGAGGGGACACAGGTGGGATACTGCATCTTCGAACCCGTCTCGGGCGACATTGCCCTGATCGCTGTCGACAAGCGGTACAGGCGGCGGGGGATCGCCACCTCGCTGCTGCGGGAAGCGCTCCGTCTCAACAAGGCGGATTCGGTCAAGGTCATTAACACCGAGGCCGGCTGCGAATCGTTAACGGCATTCCTGGAGGCGGCGAACATCGCCGTGACGGGGCGGCAGTTCGAAATGGTGAAAAAAATATAAGGGGGGGGGCAAGGACAAAGCCCTCCGCACAGGGAGGGCTTTGTTCATGTACACGCGGGCGGTATGCCTACTCCTCCACGATGCGGATCGAGAGGATCAGGTCGCCGGGACGGATGTCGTCGATGACGTCCAGCCCCTCGACCACCCGGCCGAAGCAGGTGTGGCGGCCGTCGAGGTGCTGCGTCGACTCGCGGGCGCAGCAGATGAAGAACTGCGAGCCGCCCGTGTCCTTTCCGGCATGGGCCATCGAGAGCACGCCCCGGTCGTGGTACTGGCGCGGCGCCGAGGTCTCGCATTTGATCTTGTACCCGGGGCCGCCCGTGCCGTCGCCCCGCGGGCAGCCGCCCTGGATGACGAAGCCCGGGATCACCCGGTGGAAGGTCAGCCCGTCGTAGAAATTGTGGTTGGCCAGCTCGACGAAGTTCGCCACCGTACCGGGGGTCTCCTCCGTATAGAGCTCGGCCTTCATGTCGCCTTTCTCGGTCGAAATAATTGCATATTGTGCCATATCGAAACAGGTTTTTAAGGTTCGAGGACTTTGATTTCAGCGGCCGCGGCCTTCACCCGGCCGCGCAGGGCATCGAGGTCGTCGCCCAGCGGCGCATAGCCCACGACGATGCCCATACGGCGGTTGACGCGCGCCGAAGGTTTGCCGAAGATCCGCACGTCGGTACGGGGATCGGAGGCCAGCGCCCGGTCGATCCCCTCGTAACGCGGCGCCACGGGGCTTGCCAGGGGCGAGAGCACCACGGCCGTGGCGCCCAGGCGTTCGAAAGTCACCGCGGGGATCGGCAGCCCCAGCACGGCGCGCAGGTGCAGTTCGAACTCATTGAGGTTCTGCGTCCCGGCCAGCGTCACCATGCCCGTGTCGTGCGGGCGCGGCGAAAGTTCGGAGAAATAAACCCCGTTTTCGTGGCTCAGGAAGAATTCCACGCCCCACAGCCCGGCACCGGTCAGGGCTTCGGTGACAGCGGCCGCCATGCGCTGCGCCTGGGCAAGGTGTTCCGGTGCCACGTAGGGCGACTGGAAACTCTCGCGGTAGTCGCCGCCCTTCTGCACATGGCCGATCGGCGGGCAAAAGAGCGTCGGGCCGTCCTTCTGCGTGACGGTCAGCAGCGTGATTTCGCTGTCGAAGCGGATGAATTCCTCGATGATCAGCTCGCGGATATCGCCGCGCGACCCTTCGCAGCCGTAATGCCAGGCCCTCTCCAGTTCGCCGGCATTCCTGACGAGCGACTGCCCCTTGCCCGAGGAGGACATCAGCGGCTTGACCACGCACGGGAACCCGATCCGGGCGGCAGCCTCCTCCAGTTCGGCGAGCGACGTGGCGTAGAAATAACGGGCGGTCTTCAGCCCCAGCTCCCGGGCGGCAAGGTCGCGGATGGCCTTGCGGTTCATCGTGAAATTGACGGCGCGAGCGCTCGGCACGACCTGGATGCCCTCGCGTTCGAAGTCGTAGAGGCGTTCGGTGCGGATCGCCTCGATTTCGGGGACGATCACGTCGGGGCGGTGCCGGGCCACGGCGGCGGCGAGCGCATCGCCGTCGAGCATCGGGAACACCTCGCAGGCGTCGGCCACCTGCATGGCAGGGGCGCCCGCATAGGAATCGCACGCCACGACGGTCTGTCCCAGCCGCTGCGCCGCGATTACGAACTCCTTGCCCAGTTCGCCCGAACCGAGCAGCATGATCTTTTTAGCCATATGTCTGTATTTTTCAGTGGCACAAAGATATGTTTTTTGCCCTGAATTTCGTACCTTACCGCATTAAAACTTACCTCGACGGCCATGAAAAATCAAATCCTCCGGCTGTGCTTCGGCATGGCGTGGTGCCTGTCGGCACTCGTTCCCGTGCATGCGCCTGCGGCAGGAGCCTCCGCGACGGCGGATCACGCATCGCGGCGGGACACCCGAACCGCCGCGGCGCAAACACGCCCCTCCCCGGCCGATACGCTGCACGTCGTCTTTTTCACCGACATACATGTCACGCCGGGCAATGCACAGGACTCGCTCTTCCGCGTGGCCGTCGCCGAAGCCAACGCGTCGGATGCCGAACTGGTCATCTTCGGCGGGGATCTCACCAACACGGGCAGCGACGAGGAACTGGAGCACGTGTACGGGCTGATGTCACAGCTCGAAAAACCGTGGTTCACCGTCATGGGCAACCATGAAACGACCTGGTCGGAGAGCGGATGCACGACGTTCCGCTGCATATTCGGCCATGACGGGCGCGTCGCGTACCGTGCGGGAGGCTACCTTTTCCTGGGCTACAACTGCGGGCCCTACATGAAAATGGCCGACGGCGTCGTGCGCACCGAAGACCTCGCATGGCTCGGAGCGCAGGCCGCCGGGGCCCGCCCCGGCGAACGGATCGTAAGCCTCTGCCACTACCCGCTCAACAAAGACCTCACCAACAGGCAGGAGGTGGTCGCAACGCTCAAACGGCTGGGCATCACCGCCTCGCTCTACGGGCACTACCACCGGCTCGACCTGCGCAATTTCGACGGCATCGCGGGCATACCCGGCCGGGCACTGGCCGGCAGGCCGGGCGAGGCGCCGGGATATACCCTGCTCGATTTCTTCGCCGACTCGGTGCGCATCCGCGAAAAGCCGCTCGGACATGCCGCACGCACCCGCCATACGGTATGCCTGGAGGGGGATCCGCAGATACTCGCCCTGCCCTGCGACCCGCCGCCCACCGCACCCGACTACGAAGGCCGCATGGAATACGTCCTGCAGGACAGCGCCATGGTACTGACGGGTGCGGGATGCTGCGGCGACATGGTTTACTACGGCAATTCACAGGGCGTGTTGCGGGCGTACGACACACGCCGGGGGCGCGAAGTGTGGCGGCACAGGTTTCCCGACGCGCTCTACACCACCCCGCTCTGCACGGACGGGCTGGTGATTGTCGGCGCCGCCTCGGGCGGGATATGGGCCTTCGACGCCCGGACAGGCCGCCGAAGGTGGCATCTGCCGACCGCCACGGCCGTCGTCGGCGACGGGCTCGTCGACCGCAGCTCGCTCTACATCGGGCTGGGCGTCGGCTCCGTCGGCCGCATAGACCTGCGCAGCGGCAAACTGCTCTGGCGTTACGACTACGGACAGGGACAGGCGCAGGGGCGCCCGACGCTCGCGGACGGGAAACTGGTATTCGGGGCGTGGGACAGGCTCCTTTATTGCCTCGACGCCGCGACGGGCAGATGCCTCTGGAAATGGAACAACGGCCGCCCCGGCGTGTTCCTCTCCCCGGGGCATGTCGTGCCCCGCATCGCCGGCGGCAAGGTCTTCATCGTGGCGCCCGACCGGGCCGTGACCTGCCTCGACCTGGCTACCGGACGGCAGCTATGGCGCGACAACAGCCGTAAAGCACGCGAAACGACGGGCCTCGGCGACGACGGACGGCAATTCTATTACAAGACGATGGACGGCGAGCTGGCGGCCGTGGACACGTCGGCGGACGCCTACCGCGAAACATGGTGCACCGATCTGGGATGGGGATACGAATACAACTCCTGCCCGGCCTGTGTGCGCGACGGTGTGGTCTATGTCGCCGGGAGGCTCGGGCAGGTTGCCGCCGTGCGCGAAGACGGCACGCTGCTGTGGAGTGTGAAATGCTGCAATTCGGCAGGAAACGATTTCCGGCAGGCACCCGACGGGTCGCTGTGGGTTACCTTCGCCGAAGGCAAGCTCTTCCGGATTCCCTGACGGCAAATAAAAATCATTTTCAGGAAAAGAAAGTATATTTATATTGCAACTCACAAAAAAACGCCCGGTTTGATTGTTTTTTTTAGCAAAAAAAGCTAATTTTATATTGCAATTTTAAATTAATCGTCATGAACCAGGGAGTTGGCAACAAGATCTTAGAAACATTACCCCAAAGGATCGACAAGCAACATGTTCTTTTTTTCGACATGGACGGCACCTTGATTGACACGAACTATGCCAACTATCTTTCTTATACTCAGGCGATCCAGCAGGTCTTGAAAACGGAATCGGATATTTCATATGCTCCTGACATAAGATTTACCCGAATGCATCTGAAAAAAATATTTCCCTCTCTCGAAAAGGCAGAATATGAAAAAATTATTCAATTGAAAAACAACTTTTACACCGAGCAGTTGTCTAAAACTGAATTGAATGTTGCCATTGTTCAAATATTAAAAAAATACTCCAAAACAAATACGACGGTACTGGTCACAAACTGCCGGGAAGATAGAGCGGTGCTGACATTAAAATACCATGGATTGTTCAATGATTTTGACCACAAATTTTACAGGAACCAACATAACAAGTACGAATATGTGCTTGCTTCATTAGGAATGTCCCCCGTATCTGTTTTCGTTTTTGAAAATGAAAAAACGGAGATAGAAAATGCTGTTTCAGCAGGAATTCCTTGCGAAAATATTATTTATGTCACACCTTAAAACCCACAATCATGCGCACTTTCACAATCCTGGCCAATGAGTATTTGGATCGGAATATTCAGGCTTATTACCACACAGATTACGTAGGGCATAATAACCCCGGCAACCCAGACTACTTAAATACCTTGAAAAATACATTTGGAAATTTCACATCCGAAAGATTAAATAATGCCTGTCATGAGTTGGAAACCGTCTTAATGCAAGATATCCCCCAGATCTTCGAATCATTGCATTGCGAATCTTTAACCGTATGCGTAATTCCGCGGGCTAAAGCCGAGTATCAAACGAATCAGTTGCTGTTTAAATCGACGGTTAAAAATGTCATAAATCGACTCGGCGAAAATTATTGCGACGGCACAAATTACATCAAGCGATATAGGGATACAAAAACTACGCATCTTCGCAATCTTGAAGGTAATGAAGGAGCAACACCCTACCCAGGAATTACATTCGACACATGTACAATTTCAGACAACGTAAAGGATAAGGATATCTTATTGATCGACGACATATATACCAAAACCATAAATATAGACGAAGATGCCATTCAGGCATTAATTGAAAGCGGGGCTAAATCCGTAACTTTTTACGCTGTCGGCCGCACCCGCAGCCATTAAACAACAAACTGAAATGAAATACACGACAAACGCAATCAACATTTTAACGGTGCAGACTTTCAAGGGCATAGGAAGAGCATGGATTGTAAAGAACCTCAGGGGAAATGAATCCGCTGATACTATTGTCGAAAAGTTAAATATGAATTCAAAAGGAGGGCCGGTTACCATTGGTGAATTCGAAGAAAGACGAGAGGCAGTAGGACGCGAGATATTGAAATTAGAAGGGCATCTGGATGGAATCGTTGCACTTGGAGATAATCTGTTTCCCCCTTACCGTGGCGAAGTAAAAAACAGTGACCGGCCTGTCGTTATTTTTTATCGCGGCAACTTAAACTTGTTAAATTCAGAGAATAAAAACATTGCCGTTATCGGACTATTGACGCCAGACGCCCAAATTGAAATGATAGAACAGGAGGTTGTCGCAAAATTGGTAAAAAACGGAGCAACGATAATTAGTGGATTGGCTTTAGGCTGCGATTCGATCGCCCATCGACAAGCATTATGCTCTAATGGGAAAACGGTCGCCATTCTTCCAAGCTCACTAAACAATATCATACCTGCTACAAACAAAGAGCTTGCTGCCGAAATTGTCGACCATGGCGGATTGCTGATTACCGAATATTATAATGCAGCCAAATCCAAAATGGAATTAAGCAGCAGGTATCAGGAGCGCGACAGATTACAGGCGCTTTTTAGTGATTGCGTAGTTTTAACCGCAAGTTACTCGAAAACAGATACGGAAAAGGACAACGGTTCGAGATTGGCTATGGAATACGCATTAAAATATTCTATCCCAAGAGCTGTAATTTATGATTCGAATTCAGACATGAACAATCCGATGTATAATTTAAACAGGCAGTTGATTCAGGAAGAAAGGGAAATCACAATAATAAACAGGAACAATTTGATTTCGTCGATAACAAAAATAATATCAGACAAGAAAAAGCACCAACCTACTTTATTTGATTCTTTATAAAATAGTGCCAACAGTAAATATTCATCATCGAGATATAGAGAACAAAAACAACGCATCTGACTAAAAATAAACCAGATGCGTTTTACATTCGTGGAGGTGGCGGGAGTCGAACCCGCGTCCAAACAGGGAACCCGAAAGCTTTCTACACGCTTAGCCGCCGTTTGATCCTTCTACCCGGGCCTGGCAGGCGGCAACCGAACCCGAGTCCCAGTCCCTGAATTTCGCACACCGGCCGGGACGCTCCGGTGCACTATCCCTGAATTGATGATACCCCATATGGAAAGCGGTTAAAGGGCGGAACCACTCCCCGGGATACTCGTCGCCAAGCCGCCTTGGGCCCGGCGATTAAGCTAATTTTCCTTGAAAATTATGCAGCGAGTGCATAGCTGTTATTGCCATTTGAATCTTGAGCGTCGGGATTTACGAGCCGCCACACAGCGCTCGGCGTGCTTACAATCAAACTCTGCCTGCTGTCAAAACCGGGCACCCCCAGAATTTCGCGGGACAAAGCCTCATGAAAACAGTGCAAAAATAATACTTTTTTTCCAAATACCGCTCCTCGGGCAGGAAATACATCGGGGATTGGCAGATTTTCCGGAAACAGGGCAGGAACGGACGCGGCCACCGCGGTAACCCTGCCCGGCACAGGTTTCCCTGCCGGGCTGCCACAGCGCCGCCGTTGTTTCGCGGCGGGCGATCCCCCGGAAAACGGCGGACACGTTCCTATCGGCGAAGCCCGTAACGCGCGGCGCGGTTATCCCCCCGCCAGCAAAGTCCCCAATACGCGGCGGATATGCTCCCCGCTCAGCGGCTTGGCGACATATTCGTTGGCTCCGGCAGCGAGGGCTTTCTGCCGGTCACGGTCGTAGGCGAATGCCGTGACCGCGACGATCGGCACGACGGGATCGAACGCGCGGATCCGCCGCGTAGCCTCGAGCCCGTCCATCACGGGCATCTTGATGTCCATCAGGATGGCCGCAGGTTTCATTTCCCGGCATATCCGCACCGCCTCCTCGCCATTGACGGCCCGTACGATGTCGAACTCCTTGCGGAACATCAGCGACACCAACAGGAAATTGCTGTCGGTATCCTCGGCCACGAGCAGCAAGGGAAGTTTCCCGTCAGGACAGGACTTGGGATGCGGAGCCTCAGCCACAACGGACGGTTCGTCGTCCGGCCCGGCATTGCATGCCACGGCAGGTATGGTGAACCAGAAACGGGAGCCCCGGCCTTCCTCCGACTCGACGCCGATATGCCCACCCATCTGCTCGACGATGCTCTTCGAGATCGAAAGCCCCAGCCCGGTGCCCTGCGCAAAGCTGTTGAGCTTGACGAAGCGGTCGAAAACAGTGCGCAGATGCTCTTCGGAGATACCCTTCCCCGTATCCTCGACATAGAACAGCAAGTCCCCGGCCTCCCTGCGGTAGCCCAGCGTGATGGAGCCTTGCTCGGTGAATTTCACCGCATTGTTGATAAAATTGGTGATGACCTGCAACAGCCGGTTCTTGTCCCCGACGATGCGGCATTGCGCCTCATGATCGCCGAAAAGCAATTCGACGGGCTTGTCCTGCACCTTGAGGCGCAGCGAACGCACCGCCTCCTCGCACATGCGGTTGACGTCGAGCATGCCGTAATTGAACTCGAACGTTCCGGCCTCGATCTTCGAAAGGTCGAGGATATCGGATATCAATTTGAGCAACAGGTCGTTATTCTCCTCGACGACCTGCATGTACTCGCGGCGCTCCGCGATATCGTCGGTTTCGGCCAGCAGGTTCGAGAATCCCACGATGGCATTGAGCGGCGTACGTATCTCGTGGCTCATATTGGCCAGGAAGGCCGATTTCAGGCGGTCGCTGACCTCGGCCTTGTTCTTGGCTTCGATCAGGCTCTTCTCCGTCTGCTTGAGTTCCGTGACATCGAAATTGACGCATACCATTTCGATCTTCGAGGGGTCGGTATTCAGCGGGTTGCGCACCACATTGACGCGCGTCCACCCGCTCTTGCCGTCGCGGAGCCCGACCCGCAGGTCGAGCGTGAAGCCGTTCGACTCGTTGGCCTTGACCCGCCCGATTTCCCGGAATATGGCCTCCCGGTCTTCGGGATTGACATGGTTGTAGACGCCGATCACCTGCGTCATGGGGGTGTCGCTCTCCTCGCCCAGGTTGCGGTACCATTGCGGCACGGCATACCCGTCGCGGGTCACCAGGTCGAAGCGGGCGTACCCCACCTTGCCGAAGCGGCTCACCAGCGAGAACGAACTTTCGAACTCCTCCAGTCTGTGGTGGGCTTCGTTGATCTCGGTGTTGTCGATATTCAGCACCAGGAAGTTGACCAGTTCGCCGTACATGTCGTACAGCATGGTCACCTTGGTATATATCTGCACGCTGCCTTTCTTGCGGGAGGGATAGTAGCCGCCCAGCCGGTCGAAAGGATAATCAAGCCTGAAGGACTGCTCCTGCCCGTTGCGCACGTTGCGGCGGATCTCCTCGGGCACGATCGGGTTCTCGAAAAAATTGATCCCCAGCACATCCTCCTTCGCCGCGATGCCGAAGATGTCGAGGTTTTTGGTGTTGATGTCGACCAGGCAGCCCTCTTTGTCATAAAGCTCCACCCCGACCTGGACGTTGTCGAAAATATTGCGCAGCATTTTTTCGCTGTTGAACAACGCCTCGTGGGCATTGCGCATTTCCGTAGTGTCGGAAAAGAGGCTGATGACCTCGTCCGACCGGGTCGTATAGAGGATGGAATGTATCCAGCGTTTCGAGATCTCGTAAAAGGAGTCGCGCTCGATAAATCCGTCGCTGCGGAGCACCTCCGTAAAAGTTTTCAGATATTGCTCCATATCCAGTCCCAGTTCGGAGATACGCCTGCCGATATAGGTTTCGCGCGCAGTCCCCATGATCTTGTCGGCGGTGTAGTTGGCATCCAGCACCAGCAGGTCGACGGGTTTCCCCTGCTCGTCACGGATGACCCGCAGCTGGGCATACCCCAGGGGCATGTGGTGGTAGAGGCTCTGGAGGTACTTACGTTCGGACTGCGCCTCGCGCTCGGAGCGCTGCAATTCGATACAGAGGCTGATGATATTGATCAGCGACGAAAACCACTGGAAATCCTCGCCCGTCCATCTCCGGGGCCGGTTCACGATGTCGATGCCGGCATATCCCCACACCTTGTCGCGCGAGAGGAGCGGCACGGCGATCAGCGACTTGATGTCCTGCATGGCCAGCACCTCGCGCTCGCGGAAAGCCTCGTCGGGCAATTCGTCGAGCGAAGAGATGATTACGGGCTGGCCGTTGGCGATGCGCTGCGTCCACCAGGGCACCTCGTCCATAGAAATACCGCTTACCAGCTCCTGTTCCCCGGCGACATTCTCGGCCGTGACTTCGTAGGTGCAATTATATAAACGGTGTTCGGGGTCGGATTCGATGATATAGGCCCTTCCGCCATCGAACATGGTCAGCACGTCGGCCAGGATTTCGTCGACGACGGCATCCAGGTCATCGACTTTCAGCAGCGAAAGCAGCGTTTGCGAAATGCTGTTAAGACGGAACAGCAGGTCGTTGATCCGTTGTTTTTCCTCCGACCTGACCACTTCGGACGGCGGGTCGGCCACCCGGAAATAACCCGTCAGCAACATCCCCCCGTCTTCGGCAACCTCTTCGCGCAACAGTTTCCAATAGCACCAGATCTCCCCCTCGGGGCCTTGCAGCGGGTAGAGGCGTTCGGCGCCGCCCCGCACCCCGATCGAGGCGAGGGCGTATTCCCGGTAGGCAGGAGTTATCATCTTCCCGAACTCTTCGTAAGTCACATCGCACGAAGCAACCCCCAGCAGGTCGCGGAGCCCTTCCGAAATGTGGAACACGCGGCGGTTACGGTCGGCTTGCCACCAACCGATTTTGGCATCCCGCATAATCTCCCGCAGGATCTCATTTTCTTTCATTCACAGATTTTTTGCTTACCAACAGACCGAGGCGTCACGGCCTATCGTGCAAATTTAAGCACCCTCGGGCGGAAATGCAAATTATACGGTTGTTTTTGCGCAACCCCAAAGGGCTTTTTTGTTGTATATTTCCGGCCGGAAAGCATCAAAACATCCTTTCAGAAGCAGTTTTGTCGGTTTTTTTCGCCGTGCCGACATCCCCGTACGGATATTTTGACTATCTTTGGAAAATAATTCCAGCGATCAGAACCTATGAGCGAAAAATATGTCGTAAGGCTGAAAAACGCCGCCATCTACCATGCGGACAACCCGTTCGGCAGCACCTCGGCCGAGACGCTGATGCGCCGGGGAGAGATGGTGCTGTCGGATGTGAACCTGTGTGTGGCTCCGGGCGAATTCGTTTACCTGATCGGACGCGTCGGCAGCGGCAAGAGCACCCTGCTCAAAACCCTCTACGCCGAGGTGCAACTGCTCTCCGGCGAAGGGCACGTGGCAGGCTACGACCTGCGCAGACTCAGGCGCCGCGACATCCCCTACCTCCGCCGCCGGATCGGCATCGTATTCCAGGACTACCAGCTGCTGACCGACCGCAACGTCTTCATGAACCTCTATTACGTAATGAAAGCCACGGGATGGAAGCGCGAAGACCAGATCCGGGAGCGGATCGACCAGGTGCTCAAGCTCGTAGACCTCGGGGCCAAAAGCTACAAAATGCCGTTCGAACTCTCGGGGGGCGAGCAGCAGCGGCTGGTCATCGCACGCGCCCTGCTGAACGACCCGCAGGTGCTGCTGGCCGACGAGCCCACCGGCAACCTCGACCCCGTGACGGCCGAAGGCATCATGCGGCTCTTCCAGGAGATCGCCGGCCGCGGCTGTGCCGTGGTCATGTCCACGCACAACACTGCACTGATCGAGAACTACCCCGCCCGCGCCATACTCTTCGCGCAGGGTAAAATCCGCGAGGTCGACCTCAAAGCCGAACTCGGATAACAGACCGTAAGCCCCACGCTGCCGCATCCCGCCCGGGGTATGTTGCGGCACACCCTGCGGGGATGCCTCCGAAACGTCCTGCAAATGCAAAAAATCGGCTGGCGGAAGCCAGGCGGCTATTGTTTATTCGGGATATATTTCGTATATTTGTACGATATTTTAAAGACGACATGAGTACCGAATTAGAAAACGTAAAAAAGCAAGAAGAAGAATATTCCGCTTCGAATATCCAGGTTCTCGAAGGGCTCGAGGCGGTGCGCAAGCGCCCCGCCATGTATATCGGCGACATAGGCGAGAAGGGCCTGCACCATCTGGTCTACGAGGTGGTCGACAACTCGATCGACGAGGCGCTGGCGGGCTATTGCACCGACATCGACGTGACGATCAACGAGGATAACTCCATCACCGTACGCGACAACGGCCGCGGCATCCCGACCGACTACCACGAAAAGGAGGGCAAATCGGCACTCGAAGTCGTGCTTACGGTGCTCCATGCGGGCGGTAAGTTCGACAAGGGCAGCTACAAGGTTTCGGGCGGCCTGCACGGCGTGGGCGTATCATGCGTGAACGCACTTTCGACACTGCTGATCGCTGAAATCCGCAGCCGCGACGGGAAGATATACCGCCAGACGTACAGCAAGGGCGCCCCTACCTCGCAGGTCGAGGTCATCGGCGAATGCTCCGACCGCGGCACCACCATCACGTTCAAACCCGACGAGAGCATCTTCACGCTCACGACGGAATACAAATACGACATCCTGGCCAACCGCCTGCGCGAACTGGCGTTCCTGAACAAGGGCATCCGCCTGAACCTCTACGACAAGCGCAGAGACGACGAAGGCAATACCCGCGAAGACCACTTCTATTCGGAAGAGGGCCTCAAGGAGTTCGTCCAGTACCTCGACGCCACACGCGGCACGCCGATCATCGACCAGATCATCTACCTCGACACCGAAAAGAACGGCG
>ERZ857955.1922-NODE-1922-length-14683-cov-3.491591_pt1 | contig 14683 bp, 9 predicted proteins | sample MGYA00519956_ERZ857955 | MGnify/ENA primary metagenome ERZ857955 (study PRJEB31778, sample SAMEA3449378) | human gut metagenome | biome: human gut; feature: human-associated habitat; material: faeces | place: United Kingdom | collected 2010/2012 ...
GTGGCTGTCACCTGCATATTAAAGTGAAAAATCCGGGACATGCAGAAAGCGGATTTAAGAAGCTTACAGTAAATGGCGAGGAATTAAAGGACAACTATATTCCGCAGGATAAGCTGACTACTGAAACTGAGATTGAATTGTATCTTTCCTAAATTTGATATATTTTGGCAGAAAGGGAGAAACTCAGATGAAACATATAGAATTTCAGGATAAAAAAGGAACCTTTATCATTCATAATCCGGAAAATTATAGTGGACTATATCTGCCGCTGGCAGGAGAAAAAGGGCTGAAATCCAGTATTACCCCTAATCTTGGAGGAGATAGCAAAACAGATCAGAATCATTTTCTTCTTGAACCTGTAAGTATTGAGAACCTGCATAATAACCGAAATACCAGAAACTTCTGGTGCCGGGTATATAAGGCTTCTGATGAGACGAATGAACTTTCTCGGGGGATAAATCCACAGCTTCTGGGCTGCTGGTCTGTCTGCGGAAATTCAGCAGAACAGGAATTTGAAAAATTTACAGAGAAACAGGAAGAAAGCGTGTTGGAAGCCGGTTTTATGTGGCAGAAGCTTTCCCGCAGATCAGAAAAATATGGCCTTCAAGCTGAGGTAACCTCTTTTGTCACTATTTCCGGTGATATGGAAGTAGAATATGTGGAAATCACAAATATTTCTGATAAAGATGTAGAGGTCGTGCCAATTGGTGTAATTCCTGTGTATGGAAGAAGTGCGGATAACCTGCGTGATCACCGCCATGTTACTTCCCTGCTCCATCGGATTCAGACAACTGAGTATGGAGTAGAAGTGAAGCCGGTTCTGTCTTTTGATGAGCGCGGACACCAGAAAAATAACACTACTTATTTTGTATATGGTTCTGCTGAGAATGGAGAGAAGCCGGAAAGCTTTTACCCTACCGTAGAGGCTTTTATTGGTGAAGGGGGCACTTTCCTAAATCCGGAAGCTGTCAGAACAAATAAGCCAGGTAAAACCGCTGGAACAAAAATCCAAGGAAAAGAGGCAGTGGGCGGTCTCCGGTTCAGCAGAAAAACGCTGAAGCCAAAAGAAGCAGCTGGCTACATTTTGTTAAGCGGCACCACAAAAACATCTGACAGTATTGCGTTGCTGACCTCCGGCTGCAGAACAAAGCTTCAGGTGCAAAAAATGCTTGAAGAAGTAAAAGAACATTGGATTCAAAAGGTAAATGTAGCATTTGAAACTGGAAATAGTGATGTGGATAATTATCTGAAATGGATCTGCTTCCAGCCGATTCTCAGAAGAATTTACGGCTGTTCCTTCCTTCCCTATCATGATTATGGGAAGGGCGGCCGTGGATGGCGCGATTTGTGGCAGGATTGTCTTGCGCTTTTGATCATGGAGCCTTCGGATGTAAGACAGATGATCGTAGATAATTATGGTGGGGTTCGTATTGATGGGACAAATGCCACAATTATCGGAAGCAGTCAGGGTGAATTTATTGCAGACAGGAATAACATTACCCGTGTGTGGATGGATCACAGCTTCTGGCCATTTGTAACTACAAAATTATATCTGGATCAGACCGGGGACTTTGATATTCTGTTTGAAAAGATTCCATATTTTAAGGACTTTCAGTCAAAACGCGGAACCGATCATGACCAGGAGTGGAACAGCAGCTATGGTAACTGGCAGAAAACAGACAATGCGGAAGTGTATTATGGAACTGTTCTGGAGCATATCCTTCTGCAGAATCTCTGCGCTTTCTTTGACGTGGGAGAGCATAACGAAATGCGCCTGCATGGAGCAGACTGGAATGATGCCATGGATATGGCCTGGGAAAAGGGCGAGAGTGTTGCCTTTACCTGTGCTTATGCAGGAAATCTGAAGGAGATTGCTCACGTACTAAGGGAACTGGAACGTGTTCAGGGAATCAATAAGATTGAGCTTGCTGAAGAAATGGAATGTCTGTTTGCTTATGGAAAACAGTTGTATGAAAGTCCGAAGGAAAAACTGCAGATCCTGAAACAGTATACAGATCTGAGTGCCCATAATTTAAGCGGAAATAAGGTTGTGCTTTCCCTGGAAAAGGTGTGCAGAAATCTGGAAGAAAAAGCAGACTGGCTGATGGAAAACATCCGGAAAAACGAATGGATTCAGGATGGGGACAAGGGATGGTTTAACGGATATTATGACAACCACGGAAGAAAGGTAGAATACAGTGCAGTTCCAGACGAAGCTGGAAATAACGCCTGTGCGAAGAACAGCGTGCGGATGATGCTTACCGGTCAGGTATTTGCCATTATGAGCGGTACTGCCACAAATCAGCAGATACAGGCAATCTGCAAAGGTGCAGATGCATATCTGTATGACAGGAACGCTGGTGGCTATCGTCTGAACACAGATTTCAAGGAAGAAAAATTTGATCTGGGAAGAATGTTTGGATTTGCATACGGCGAAAAGGAAAATGGTGCAGTCTTTTCCCATATGGCAGTTATGTATGCAAATGCATTGTATAAAACCGGTCATGCCAGAGAAGGCTATAAGGTTCTTCGGACACTGTTGGATACTGCAATGGATTTTGACCGCAGTAAAATGTATCCTGGAATTCCTGAATACTTTGATAATCAGGGACGGGGGTTATATGCATACCTTACCGGAGCTGCCAGCTGGTATATGCTGACTATGATTACAGAGGTTTTTGGTGTAAAAGGTCAGCTGGGAGACATGGTAATCGCACCTGCACTTATGCCGGAGCAGTATGACCAGGAAGGAAAGGCTTCTCTGGAAATGGAATTTGCCGGAAAGAAATTTGCCATCCATATCTTTAATAGAGAGAAAAAAGAATGGAATGAAGTACAGATTAGAGAAGCGTTCTGTGACGGAATAACGCTTCTGGCAGAAACAGGACGGAAGGCTCGTCTGATGCGTTCGGAAATTGAAAAACTGGAACTGGAAAAAGTACATGAAATCAATATTATTCTAAAATAAACCATTGGGGACGGAGTTTTCTGGCTTTTTAAGCCGGAAAACTCCGTCCCCAATAATTTTCTGCAGAAATGGCGGTCAGATCACCACATGGATTTATAATATTTATCCCGGTATTTCTTGGGTGTCAGACCTGTGAAATTCTCAAATACCTGTATAAAATGACTTTGGGAAGAAAAGGAAAGGTAGTTGGCAATATCCACTACGGATTTATCCGAATAACGCAGAAGGTGGGTTGCCTTTTCTATTTTCTGTTCCCGTATGTAGTCACTGATGGAAATTTCCAGATTTTGCTTGAACACCCTGGAAAGGTAATTCTGGGAAAGACCGGTGTAGCAGGCAAGATCTTCGATGGTAATACGTTCTTTGATATGGGTATAAATATAATCTACGCACTGCATGACAGGTTTGGAAAGCACAGAGCTTTTTTTCTGCAGAGCCATTTTCCCGGTAAAATCCTTTGCCATAATATGATGAAGGTCTGCAATCTGCTGCTGGGTAGTGCAGGAGTCCATTTTCAGAATATAAAAGTCACTGAGGCGGTAGGCCTGTTCCGATTCCATTCCGCCGTCAATGCAGTATCTGGTGAGCATGGCTGCAGTAACTACAAAGTGGTATTTAAGATTGGTAACCGCATTTCTGGAAAGTATGCCCGTTCCTTCCAGATGAGTAAAAGAATTTGCATTGCAGTTTTGGAGAACTGTTTCCATGTCACCGGTTTTCACAGCTGTATAAAAGGAATATTCAACAGAAGGCGGACGGTGCTTGGACTCCAGTTCGTTTTCTTCAAATTCGGTATTATACCAGTCTTTAGACATTGTCATGTAAAGCCCTCCCGGATAGAAATAAATGTGTCATTTTTTTATATTATGACACGAATCTGATATTTTGTTAAGAGAAATAATATAATGTCAAAAACAAAAATGATATATTTATTTTACCAAAGAGATACAGCATTAAAAAATGCTTAAAAAGGAGGAAAATTTATATGAAAAAAAGAGCAGTAGCTGTGTTATTAACAGCAGTTATGGCAGTCACCGGCATGAGTGCAACTGTTGTATGCCATGCAGAATCTGAAGAAGGAAAGGTTATCAACATCTATTCCTGGAATGATGAGTTCCGTACCCGTCTGGAAGCAATTTATCCGGAAGTTGAGTCTACATCCAGTGACGGAACCGTTACAACCTTAAAGGACGGAACTGAGATCCACTGGATCATAAATCCAAATCAGGATGGTGTTTACCAGCAGAAACTTGACGAGGCACTGTTAAACCAGGCTGATGCTTCTGCAGATGATAAGGTAGATATTTTCCTGTCAGAAACAGACTATGTTTTCAAATATACAGATAAAGATGCTGATGTAGCAATGCCGCTTACAGATCTTGGAATTGACCCGGATACAGATCTTGCAGATCAGTACGATTTCACAAGAACAACTGCTTCTGACTCTGACGGAGTACAGAGAGGTTCTACATGGCAGTGCTGCCCAGGAACCCTGGTATACCGTCGTGATATTGCAAAAGAAGTCTTTGGAACAGATGATCCGGCAGAAGTAGGCGAGAAAGTAAAAGACTGGGATACAATGAAAGAGACTGCTGCTCAACTGAAGGAGAAAGGTTACTACACATTTTCTTCTTATGCAGATACCTTCCGTTTATATGGAAACAGCATCGCACAGTCCTGGGTACAGCCTGGTGAGACAACCATTACAGTTGACCAGAAGATTATGGATTGGGTAAATGATTCAAAAGAGTGGCTGGATGCAGGTTACCTTAACCCGACTGTAAAAGGACAGTGGAACGATGACTGGAACAAAGCTATGGGCTCCCAGTCAAAAGTATTTGCATTTCTGTTTCCGGCATGGGGAATCGACTTTACATTAAGTCCAAACTGGGATGGCGATGCAGGCTCATGGGCAGTTACAAATCCTCCGCAGGAATACAATTGGGGCGGTTCTTACATTCATGCAGCAACAGGTACTGATAATCCAGAGCATGCAAAAGACATTATCCTTGCTATGACTGCAGACAAAGACAACCTGTTAAAGATTTCTGAGGATTATTCAGACTTCACAAATACAAAGAGTGGTATGGCAGAAGCAGCTACTGATGATGCAAACTTCTCTTCTGAGTTCCTTGGCGGACAGAACCCATTTGCATATTTTGCACCTGTTGCAGAGAACATTAAGATTGCACCGCTTTCTGCATATGATCAGGGATGTGTAGAGCTTATCCAGAACTCCTTCAGTGATTATTTCCAGGGAAATGTTGACTTTGATAAAGCAAAGGCAAACTTTGAGACTGCTATTAAAGAGCGTTATCCTGAGATTTCTGAGGTAATATGGCCGGAATAAAAGTGGATATCGTGTAAGGCAATCCAACGCAGGCGGAGAATCGAACTATGCAGGCTTCTTCGCCTGCGGATTGTATGTAAAGGAGAGCAGTTATGAAGAAAAAAAGCATTAATTACGGAAAATGGGGTTACCTGTTTATTCTTCCTTTTTTTATAATCTATTTTATTTTTTCTTTAATTCCGTTGGTTGATACAGTTCGCTACAGCTTCTTTGAATATTTCCGTTCCGGAATCAAGGAAATCGGACCGAATTTTATTGGTATGGAAAATTACATCAGTCTGCTGAAATCCGATATGTTTAAGTACGGAGCAAACACTCTGATTCTGTGGCTGATCGGATTTGTGCCGCAGATTGTGATTGCGTTGGTTCTGGCAGCCTGGTTTACAGATGCACGTCTGAAAATACGAGGAAAACAGTTTTTTAAAGTTGTTATTTATCTGCCAAACCTGATTATGGCATCTGCATTTGCCCTTTTGTTTTTTACCATGTTTTCCACAAACGGACCTGTGAATTCCATTCTTATGTCTCTTGGCTGGATTAAGGCTCCTATTGATTTTATGGGTTCTGTATTTGGTACAAGGTCTCTGATTGGATTTATGAATTTTTTGATGTGGTTTGGCAATACAACTATTATGCTGATGGCTGCAGTTATGGGTATTAGCATGGATGTATTCGAGGCATCTGATCTGGACGGCTGCAACAGCATTCAGCGTTTCTTTTATATTACACTGCCGCTGATCCGCCCGATTCTTTCCTATACACTGATTACTTCCATTATCGGTGGTCTTCAGATGTTCGATGTACCTCAGATTCTCACAAACGGACAGGGTAATCCGGATAGAACTTCTATGACACTGATCATGTTCCTGAACAGCCACCTGAAGAGTAAGAACTATGGTATGGCCGGTGCATTATCTGTTTACCTGTTTATTGTCAGCGGTATCCTGTGCTTCTTTGTATACCGTATGACAAATGACAATGATCCGGATGGATCCAAAAAAGCAGCTAAGAAACGTGCTAAAGAAGAAAGGAGAAGATTAAGAGGATGAAAAAAACAGGAAGTAGCTTCAGAACAGTTTTCGCACATATCGTACTGATTCTTTTGTCCTTTATGTGTCTGTTTTTCTTTTACGTACTGATTATTAATGCAACCAGATCTCATGCAGATCTGCAGAAAGGCTTCTCTGCCCTTCCTGGAAAAAATTTTCTGGAAAACCTGAAAAATGTGGCAAATGATGGAAGCTTTCCTATGTTCCGCGGTATTTTAAACAGTATAGTGGTATCTGGATGCAGTGCAGTGCTGTGTACTTATTTTTCTTCCCTTACTGCATATGGTCTTTATGCTTATGAGTTTAAGGCAAGAAAAGCAGCATTTACATTTATTATGGCAATCCTTGTAATGCCTACTCAGGTAACTGCAATGGGCTTCCTTCGCCTGGTTACAAAGATGGGATTATATGATTCCCTTCTGCCGCTGATTATTCCGTCTATTGCTTCCCCGGCTGTATTCTATTTCATGTACAGCTACCTGCAGTCCTCTCTGCCGCTTTCTCTTGTAGAGGCAGCCAGAATTGACGGCTCCGGAGAATTTCATACCTTTAACCGTATCGTGATTCCGATTATGAAACCAGCCATTGCGGTTCAGGCAATTTTCACATTTGTTGGTTCCTGGAATAACTACTTTGTACCGGCCCTGATCATCCAGTCCAAGAATAAAATGACAGTGCCGATTTTGATTGCTACCCTTCGTGGAGCCGATTATATGAACTTTGATATGGGTAAAATCTACATGATGATCACAGTTGCCATTGTGCCGATCATTATTGTATACTTGCTTCTTTCTAAATATATTATTGCAGGTGTTACCCTTGGTGGAGTTAAGGAATAATGGCATTTGCCAGGTTTAAACGCAGCGGGACTATGAATCCTGAAATTTCTGAACGCGAGAAGAGCCATAGCTCTTTTGCTGAGCTTGCGGCAGAAGAATGCATAGTTCTGCTGAAAAACGAAAATATTCTTCCCCTTCCATTATTTGCACCGATTGCCCTTTTGGGAAGCGGTGCAGATAAAACCGTCAAAGGGGGAATTGGTTCCGGAGATGTAAATAACAGACAGAATATTACCATTTACGAAGGAATGGCAGAATCCGGAATTCAGATTACCAGCAGGGACTGGCTGGATAATTATGAACATCGCTATCAGGAAGCGAGACTTATATGGAAAGAAAAGATTCTTGAGGAAGCAAAGCATGTAGATAATCCTTTTGATGCGTATGCCTCCAATCCGTTTATTATGCCGGAGGGGCGTCCTGTATCTGAAAAAGATATTGAGGGGGCAAGTGCCGCTGTTTATGTGATCAGCCGCATTTCCGGTGAGGGAAAAGACCGCCGCCTGGAAAAAGGTGATTATTATCTTAGTGAGAGAGAAGAGGAAGATATCCTTTTTCTGAACAGCAGACAGGTACCTATTATCCTCCTTATAAATGCAGGCGGCCCTGTAGAGCTTACAGACATTTTGGAAAAAACGCAGTGGATAAAAGGTATCTTTAATATTTCCCAGCTTGGACAGGAAGGCGGACGTGCGGTTGCCCGTATTCTTCTTGGAGAAGCGGTTCCAAGCGGAAAGCTTACCACAACCTGGGCAAAAAAATATGCAGATATGCCATTTGCAGAAAATTTCAGTTATTTGAATGGAAATCTGGAACTGGAAGAATACAAAGAAGGAATTTATATAGGCTATCGGTATTTTGACAGCTTTGGCGTCAAGCCGCTGTTTCCTTTTGGCTTTGGCCTTTCTTATACGGATTTTGAAATTCAGTTCTGCGGTATTGAAATCGATCAGGACAAGATTGAGGTAAACGTATCTGTAGAAAACACTGGAAGCAGATTTTCGGGAAGTGAAGTTGTGCAGATTTATGCTGTGCTTCCTCATGGCAGATTGGAGAAAGAACATCATCGTCTGGTTGGATATGCAAAAACAAATGTATTAAAGCCCGGAGAAAAACAGCAGGTAAGGATCCTGATTGAGGGAAAAGCCCTTGCAAGCTTTTTTGAAGAGGATCATGCCTGGATCGTAGAAGCCGGAAACTATGAATTGTGGATTGGAAACAGTTCGGACAATCTGAAACTGGAAGCGCTTGTAAAAGTGAACGGGGATACTGTTCTGGAGAAGACCCGGAAGCTGGAAACGGCAGCAGAGTTAACCGGAGTCCTGGAGAGATCATACATTGTAAACTCAGAAGAAACGCAGAAGAAAGCTGGAAATCATGATATTCCGTCTGTACAGTTTGAAGATTTATGCCTGACTGGAGTTTTTGGGAAAACCCAAAAAGAAAAGCAAGAATGCTGTGAAAAGACACTGGAATCCCTTGCAGACGAGCTGCCTGTGGAAGAGATGATTCCGCTTTTATGCGGAAACACAGGGGGCATTAGCAGCAATCTGGGAGCAGCAGGAATTAAGGTGCCCGGTTCTGCTGGCGAAACCTCAGAAGCACTTTATGAGAAATATGGGGTTCCGGTACTGATTATGGCAGATGGACCCGCTGGTGTCCGGCTGCAGAGAAGCTATGAGGTGGACCGCAAGACAGATTCTGTTTATGGAATTGGTGTTCTTGGATCTCTGGAAAATGGATTTCTGATAACACAAAAGCCTCATGAAAATGCAGATATGTATTATCAGTATTGTACAGCTTTTCCCGTTGGCACCGCTTTGGCACAGTCCTGGAATCAGGAACTGTTAAGAGAATTCGGCGTAGCTGTTGCAGAGGAAATGGAAGAATTCGGCGTAAATCTGTGGTTGGCTCCAGGGATGAATATTCACAGAAATCCTCTGTGCGGAAGAAATTTTGAATATTATTCCGAGGACCCGCTTCTTGCAGGTAGCCTGGCTGCAGCTGTTTCCAAAGGAGTTCAAAGTAAAGCCGGATGCGGCGTGACCATTAAGCATTTTGCATGTAACAATCAGGAAGACAATCGTATGGGGGTAGATGTACATCTTTCTGAAAGAACTCTTCGTGAGATTTACTGCCGTGGTTTTGAAATTGCAGTAAAAGAAAGCAAACCAGCAGCAATTATGTCATCATATAACCTGGTAAATGGAATACATGCTGCAAACAGTAAGGATCTATGTACCACAATTGTACGCAATGAGTGGGGATTTGACGGCGTGATCATGTCAGACTGGAATACTACAGTGCCCGAGGATGGAAGTATTCCATGGAAATGTGCAGCTGCTGGAAATGATATTATCATGCCAGGAAATGAAAATGATCACAGAAATATTCTGGAAGCATATAGAAGCGGCAAGCTTTCCGAAGAAGAAATCCGTATGTGTGCGAGAAGAATTTTACAGTTGATTGAAAAGTTATAAAAAATATATTACTGCTATTAACAGATTAGGAGATAAAATCGCTGCAATGCCTGAAGAGACAGACATTGCAGCGATTTTTTAGTTATTCTTTAGGTGATCATTGAGTATATGTTTATTCAAGTCTGTTATCAGAAGATATGATTATGGGTGGAAAACATAAGTTTTTTATAGAAATTATAGAGGAAGGTGTGGTAGGATAGGAAGTATATCTAGAGCCTGTTTGAAAAATCATTTCTGCAACCTGCATGCTCTAGAGGAAAGGTGGTGCTTTGCTGTGGCAGAATATAGGGGTAGAAGCGGCAGAGATTCTGGGAAGAGAAGAAATACCAGGAGCAGAAAGAAAAGAAAGCAGCAGAGACGGCGGATTCTGGTGAGTGCGTTAATAGAAGTTATAATTTTGCTTTTGCTGGCAGGCGCTTTTTGCTGGGAAAGAGGGCTGAAGGCCAGAGTAATCGGACTTGCAGGGTATTTTGACGGGCCGCCTGTAAAGAAATTGGATGTGATGGGCGTGAATAGCTCAAATGTAATTTTGATGGACGCAAAAAGCGGAAAGATAATCGGCAATCTAAATGGAGAGGAACGGATCTATCCGGCCTCAATGACAAAGATTATGACGGCAATTGTGGCATTGGAGACATTTTCTGATTTGGACAGAAAAATTACACTAAGTGAAGACATTTTCTATACCTTAAACGGGCAGGATGCCACACAGGCGGGCTTTCAGCCTGGGGAGGAGGTTCGGATCCGGGATCTGGTGTATGGAGTGATTTTGCCGTCAGGAGCTGAGTGTTGTCTGGCGTTAGCAGATGAGGTGTCTGGATCAGAAAAGGCATTTGTGGAGAAGATGAATCAGAAGGCAAAAACCATTGGAATGAAGAACACCAATTTCGTGGACTGCACAGGGCTTCATGATCCGGAGCATTACAGCACGGCTTATGACATTGCACTGCTGCTTAGGTATGCTTTGCATAATGAAACATTTTGTGATGTGATTGAAAGTCATTTCCATTCCACTCCCGGTACAAATGTGCATCCCGATGGGATTACTTATTATAGTACTATGTTTAAGAATATGTCAGATACCAGTGTTATCGGCGGAGAAGTCCTGGGCGGCAAGACAGGCTATACCTCTGAGGCAGGACATTGCCTGGCAAGCTTCGCTCAGATTTATGACAGAGAGTATATACTGGTTACGGCAGGCGCAGCCGCAGATGCCACGGGAATTCCGCACATTCAGGATGCGAAGACCCTTTATAATCGACTTGGGGAAGCAGTGGCGGAAAAAAAGTAAATTTAAAATAGGGCAGCCTTTTTGCGGGGCTGTCCTATTTGTGGCTATGGGGTGTAGAAATGATTTTTCAATAGATGCAGCTGTTACCTCGCCATTTTAAGGATTGCTGCAATGTCTTCCTTATTTAGCGGCTGGAAGAAGCCAATATGTCCATTTCTGCCGAAAACACATTTTTCTGCCATTTCTTCAATCTGTTCATCAGTTGGCTGACTACCAAGTTCGGTGAGGGAGGTTGGTATGCCTATGGAGTGACACCAGTTTTCCCAGGCGTTGATGGCTGCGAGAGCGGCAGTGTCTGTAAGATCAGAATCACTGGTTGGGGAAATATTAACTCCGAAAACTTTCTCGCCAAACTGCGCAAATCTTCCCGGATTTGTCTTGTATACGTATCTTGCCCAGCTTCCCCAGATGGCAGCAAGGCCTGCCCCGTGAGCTACATCAAACATACCGCCCAGCTCATGCTCAATCTTATGTGTGGCGAAATCAGATACTCTGCCAGCCCCGGTCAGCCCATTATGGGAAAGGCTGCCTGCCCACATAAGAGTAGCCCTTGCATCGTAATTCTCAGGTTCTTTTACAGCGGTCTGTGCAGCGTCCCTGACAGAGACTAACAGTCCTTCTGCAATGCGGTCTGTAAGGCTGGTATCTGTGTCTGTAGGAGTGAAATAGCGCTCCATAGTGTGCATCATAATGTCTGTCGCACCGCTGGCTGTCTGATAAGTCGGAAGACTGTAAGTAAGCTCCGGATTCATAATAGCAAATTTGGGGCGTGAGCAGTCATGACCGTAAGAACGCTTCATCATTCCGTCTTCAATGGTAAGAACCATGGAAGAAGACATTTCAGAGCCTGCAGCAGCGATTGTGAGAACAACGCCGATTGGCAGATTTTTATCTGTTTTTACACGCCCGTAAAGAAGGTCTTCCATATCAAAATCATTGGCGATTCCGTAACCGATTCCCTTAGCCGTATCAATGACGCTGCCGCCGCCAATTGGCAGAAGGAAGTCAACACCTTCCGACCGTCCAATGCGGATCCCTTCTTTTACCAGGGAAAGGCGAGGATTGGGAACCACGCCACTAAAGTCTATATAGGAAAGTCCGGCTCCATTCAGGCTCTGATGTACACGTTCCAATAGTCCTGATGATTCAACATGTCCTCCTTTTTTTCCATAAATGATCATAACTTTATGCCCACCAAATGCGGCAACCTGTTTGCCAGCCTCGTTTTCCCGGTCTGCACCGAAAAGAACTCTGGTAGGAGTGTAAAAATCAAAATTTATCATGGGAAATGCCTCCGTAAAATATGAAAATAAATTTGCGATTCTTTGCAAAAAGTGTTCTGTGAGCGGTCTTATGCATCTGACATCATTATATATGCTGGAAATGTAAATGACCAGAGCGGATTTTGTAATTTTATGGGATAATTTTTCGAACGATAAAACTTTACTTTTAAGCTGTGATTTTGTAAGGTATGGTTATAGAGGAAAAACAGAAAAACGGTGCACAGTTATTCTTTACTTCCAATATAGAAAACTATATAATAAAAGGAGAACTGATAGATGAAAGATCTAAAGGATTTGAACCTGCTGGACCGTTTTCTGTTTGCTGAGGCGATGGAAGATCCGCAGAATATGCGGGATGTATTGGAAATTATTCTTGGAAAAGATGTAGTTTTGAAGCACCTACCCCAGACAGAAAAAGAAGCACGGATTTCACCAGCGTATCGTTTTGCTAAAGTGGATGTGTGGGCAAAGGATACAGATGAAGTTGTATATGATACAGAGGTACAGGGGACGAATACGAAGAATCTTCCCAAAAGAAGCAGATATTACGAAAGTATTATTGATGCGAAATTATTAAAACCCGGTGAACGTGATTTTAACAAAATGAATGATATCTATATTATTCTGATAGCTCCGTTTGATTTGTTTGGGAAGAGAAAATATATGTATACATTTGAGATGACCTGTAAAGAGGATCCATCTGTATCGCTTGAGGATGGCGCTACCCGCATTTTTCTGAATACCCATGGGGAAAATCCAGATGAAGTAAGTCCGGAGCTGGTAGAATTGCTTCATTATATTGAACATACCACTCAGGACATGGCAGATGGCTGTAAAAGCGAAAGAATACATAAGATGCAGAAGCGTATATGCAGTATCAAATCCAGTGAGGAAGTGAGTGTGAGATATATGCAGAGATGGGAAGAAATGGAAATGGAAAAAGAGGCGGCCCGTGAATTAGGACTCGCAGAGGGCAGAACCCAGGGACTTACTGAGGGCAGAACCCAGGGTCTTGCGGAGGGAAGAGCGGAGGGAAGAGCAGAGGGAAGAAGTTCTATGGCACGATTGATAGATAAATTATTAGAAGAAAATCGCATAGAAGATTGTAAAAGAATAGCAAAAGACCCAGAATTTTGTCAACATCTGATGGAAGAATTTGGAATAGAGTAAAAAATAAAAGTGGAACATTCTTTAAAATTAATAAACAGAATGTTCCACTTTTCCTGTATCGTTATATGTTAGCTAGAGAATATCTGGCTTTTATCGATTTCCCTGGAAAGCAGCTTCTTATAACTGCAATCCATCCCGATTGCTCCAAGTGGTGCAGTGATCAGAATTCCCAGTACAGCCACAGAAAGCACGATCTGCCCGCAGGAAAGTCCCATAGCCATTGGAACAGACCCAATCGCTGCCTGTACGGTTGCTTTCGGAAGGTAGGCAATGGAACAGAACAGTCTTTCCCGCCATGTTAGGTTTGTTCCGGTAACACAAAGAGAAACGCCCAGGGTACGGATCAGAAGTGCTGCAAAGATCATGGCCAGGGCAGCAGGACCGGCTTTTAAGGTATAGCGGATATCTACAGAAGCACCTACAAGTACAAAAAGCAGGACTTCAGCAGCCAGCCATAGTTTCCCGAATTTCTGGGAAAGGCGGGCAGAAACGGAGGCGGTGCATTTTAGCTTCAAAACACAAGCCATGCTTATCACAGCCAGAAGTCCGGAGACGGAAACCACAGGCTTCAGCCATGTCTCAATGGACATAAGCAGGAAAGCCACGCCCATTACTACGATCACTTTCATGCTGTTTCGCACCATATGACTGTGCGCATAAGCAGTTTCGAAAAACAAGGAAAGAAGATAACCAGCCACACTTCCAAGTGCAATACCCAGGATAATGGAAACCGGAATGTTGATAAAATCTTTCAAATGTGCGCTGCCGCCCTGTGCCATAGTAGAAAATGTGGAAAACAGCACGATCACATAAATATCATCACAGGAAGCGCCTGCCAGGATCATCTGGGGAATGCTTTTGGCTGTGCCGTATTTTTCATCCATCAACTGTACCATTCTTGGGACAACTACAGCCGGGGATACCGCACCCATTACAGCGCCCATCACAGCCGCTTCCAGTCTGGTAATTCCCAGAAAATACGGTGCCAGCAAAAAGTAAGCCAGGATTTCGAAAGTTGCAGGAATGCAGGCCATCATGGCAGGACGTCCCACTTTCTTCAGATCGGCAAGATTCAGGGAAAGTCCCGCTTTCAGCAGGATAATGATCAACGCGATCTGCCGCAGCTCCGATGAGATGGACAGAATCGACGGATCCAATACGTTCAGCACATAAGGTCCCAGTAAAATACCGGTGATCAGCATACCGATAATACGCGGTAGTTTCAGTATCTGGCAAATAGCAGCCAGGGAAAG
>ERZ857955.1926-NODE-1926-length-14662-cov-3.195865_pt1 | contig 14662 bp, 11 predicted proteins | sample MGYA00519956_ERZ857955 | MGnify/ENA primary metagenome ERZ857955 (study PRJEB31778, sample SAMEA3449378) | human gut metagenome | biome: human gut; feature: human-associated habitat; material: faeces | place: United Kingdom | collected 2010/2012 ...
GAGTTTATTTTAGGGCAGCTATCTGAGTTAGAAGAAATTACTTATCGAGCTATGAAGGGAGAATTTATTATCGTGGCAAGATTGTAGGTGGTATTTATGATGATAATCTAATGTTGTCATCTACACAATTATTGGTTAATCCAATACTTGGATTGCAGCCTAAATATGGAAATGAAGATTTTGAAAAGTTTATTTCTTGGAAAGGAAGGAAAACAGATAAAGCATTATGTAATGATTTTAAGACATTGATTATATCGTTTGCTAATCTTCTTTATAAAATAGATTTAGATGATAACGATAAAAGATTGTTATATAAGACTTTTAAAGGAAATAAAAAATGCTTAGTGCATTAAATATGAAAAAGAAGGAATTTAAAATAGATATTTTAAATGCTGTTGAAGAAGCACTTTTGTATAGCTATAAATAGTTCGTGGTAAAATAGACCACAAAATAAAAATGAAATTTAAATACTGAAGGAGAAGTGCAGATGCTAAATCTTGCTAAGGGATATAAAATATATGAGCCGGAAAGATTGAATGAGGAATACGAAGTGACAGATGACGTGACGTTAATGGCTAATGTTGATGTAGAAAAGATAAAAGAAGTATTCCAGCATTTCATTGTAATGCATGATGAACCGTTATTTTTTATTTTAGAATTACCAGTTACGTGCGATAGAGAAAATCCAGTTGCTCCGGGAATATTAGAGGAAACACATAAAGATGTTTATTATATAGATGGGTGTTCACAGGAAGAATGTCTTGTATTATTGGAAAGATATGGAGAACTTCTTATCAATGACGGCATGAACAGATTTGGATTTGGCTGTCATGAGAGTCAGGACGAAATCATGCTTGATAAATATAACGTGGTAACGATTTATAGTCAGCAGTTGTCGAACTATAATGAGTTTTTTGAAGCTCATGGAATTGAAAAAGTAGAAAGTCTAATTACAGCATGGGATACATTTTCTGATGAAACACCGGGACAGGCTGAAAGATGTGATTATGAAGGAAAATCGGTGTATGATTTGCCAGAAGAATTAAAGGATTGGGGAATGTACTTAGCGGACACAAGAGCAGAGTAATTAGTTTAGAAAGGGCAGGCTATGGAAACAAAGCCAAGGGAAAGGTTATGCAAGAGCCTTAATTGAGTTTATTGTTAATAATTACAGAGAGCAATATGCCATTCTGCAAGTGGGAACAGGCGATAGCCCACTGACAATACCATTTTATGAAAAGTGTGGTTTTGTCCGTTCGCATATCATATCAAATTTCTTTATAGATAATTATGACCACCCAATCTATGAGAGTGGAATACAGTTGGTAGATATGGTGTATTTGCAAAGACCGTTATAATTTAAATTCAAGTTTATGGAGAGTCACCGTTATGATTAGAGAATTTCAAAGGGATGATATAAATAAAGTTGCAGATATATGGTTGGATACAAATATAAAGGCACATAACTTTATCCCCGCCGAATACTGGAAAAGCAATTTCAAATCAGTAAAAGAAGCGTTGTTACTAGCAGAGGTTTATGTGTATGAGTATGATACAGAAATACAGGGTTTTATAGGGTTAAATGATGAATATGTTGAGGGCATTTTTGTTTCTGGTGAAATGCAATCGCAGGGTATAGGTAAAATTCTGCTGAATTATGCAAAGGATAAAAGGAATAAGTTGTACTTGAACGTATACCAAAAGAACGCACGGGCAATATCTTTTTATAAGAGAGAAGGATTTGAGATTCAGCATAGTGGCTTAGATGAGGCTACCGGAGAAAAAGATTATGTAATGACATGGCAACACAAATAGAAATTCCAGTTTGCCAACTTGCCCTTTGAGAGAGGAGAAATCCTTTTCTCAAAGGGCTTTTTCTATTTATACGGATATTCGCAAACTACAAGATAAAGCCAAAACTTCATATCCACCTTTACCACCGATACGGTCATCCATCGGGAAGATCGGTTCCTTACACTTTCCACCTGCTCTTACGAATATGACAACGCCCGGTATGTGCTGATCGGGCGGCTGCTGCCGCTGCAATAAACCAATCAAAGAATTTCACAAGGGCGCCCTTGTGGGCATTCCCTGTATTCACAGGGAATGATAAACCGTGGAGCATCTGGCGCCCTTGCGGGGAAGGAGTCGCATGGATGGACAAAACAACGATCAAGCCCGGTACCGTTGTAGGTCGCTGGACCGTTTTGAATGATTATACGAAAAATGCCAAGGGCGAAAAGAAGTGGCGCTGCCGCTGTGAATGTGGTACGGAGCGTTATGTGCTGGAGCGCGCATTGAAGTCCGGCGGCTCCCTGAGCTGCGGCTGCCTGCGAAAACAGCGGATTTATGAAGCGGTGGCACACGATGTGCTTGGGAAAACCTTCGGAGATCTCACGGTGGTTGGAAAGAGCAAAAGGCGGACAAAGCATGGAACCTATTGGACATGCCTGTGTACCTGCGGTTACACCTGTGAGGCGACAGCTTCTGAGCTGGTGAGCGGCAGCAAGACCAATTGCGGCTGCGTTACGAATATACCCAAGTCAATGCCCATTGAAAGGCGATGGGGGTATCTTCCGGGCGCCGGACAGCTTTGCCGTGACTGCGCAATCCAAATTGCAGTGGAGGAACAGGCGGCGATGAAGCGGGGGTTTGTTTACAGTCTTCCCGTATATGGAGGAAAAGGGGAGCAGCGGTAAATGACAGGCGCAGTTCTGCTCCGTCGGACATGGATTGCGCGCGGTGTATGCAGAAAGCCGTTTTAGTATCATGCAGCAAGGCGGTCTGGATGAAAATTCCGAATCGCCTTTTTCTGATTGCGCTGGGATGATGGTAACATGGAGCACGGATTTGTTGACAGGAAGCTCACTCTGGCTTATTATAATTAAGGCAACACCGCGCAAAAGGAGCGTTCAAACGTGATCGGAATCGGAACTATTATCAATTCTGCCGCCATCATCTGTGGCGGTGCCATTGGGCTGCTGGGCGGGCGATTTATGAAGCCGCGCTATCAGGAGACAATTCAGCGGACCTGCGGCGTCTGTGTGCTGTTTATCGGAATTGCGGGGGCTATGGAAAAGATGCTTCAGATTACCGACAGCGGTCTCAGCTCCGGCTACAGCATTTTGATTACCATATGCCTGGTGTTGGGGGCGCTGGTGGGAGAAATCCTGAACATCGAGCATTGGTTTGAACGCTTTGGGCAGTGGCTCAAGGAGAAGACCCACAGCACCGGCGACGGCAGCTTTGTGGACGGCTTTGTGACGGCTTCTCTCACCGTTTCCATTGGCGCGATGGCAATTGTGGGCGCACTGGAGGACGGCATTGCCGGGGACTGGTCCATTTTGGCGGCAAAAGCGGTGCTGGACTTTGTGATTATTCTGGTGATGACCTGCTCCATGGGGAAGGGCTGCATCTTCTCGGCTATCCCGGTGCTGGTATTCGAAGGGCTGATTACCGTGTTTGCGGTGTTTATCCGCCCGTTTATGACCGAGCTGGCGCTGTGCTACATTTCGCTGGTGGGCTCCATTCTGATTTTCTGCGTGGGCATGAATCTGGTGTGGGACAAGAAAATCCGGGTTGCCAATCTGCTGCCTGCCATTCTGTTTGCGGCAATTGCGGCGTTTTTGCCGATTCCATGAGAGAGGGACTGCATTTATGAAGTGTGGAACAACAAAAATCGAGCTGACGCTGGGTGACATTACCCAGGAGCAGGGTGTAGATGCCATTGTCAATGCGGCAAACGAATCCCTGCTGGGCGGTGGCGGCGTAGACGGCGCGATCCATCGGGCAGCGGGACCGGAGCTGCTGGAGGAATGCCGAACCCTGCATGGGTGCCCCACCGGTCAGGCAAAAATCACCGGAGCCTATGAGCTGCCCTGTGAATTTGTGATTCATACAGTGGGACCGGTGTGGTATGGCGGAACCCGGGGAGAGGCGGCACTGCTGGCATCCTGTTATCAAAACAGTCTGGAGCTGGCGCGGCAGCATGGAATCCGCAGCATTGCGTTTCCGTCTGTGTCCACCGGTGTTTATGGCTATCCGGTAAAACTGGCGGCGCAAACGGCAGTAGCAGCGGTGATGGGGTATTTGCAGACCAATCCGGACGCTTTTGCGCGGATCAAGTGGGTGCTCCATGATGCAAGAACCATGGAAGCCTATCAGATTGCGCTGGAAAATGCACAATAAAACAGACAAAGTGGCGGGATCCGATCATTGGATGCCGCCACTTTTCGCTCATATGCATAAAAAATCCGCAAACCCTTGACAAATCAGGCGGTTTGCGGTAAGATAACTATCTAGTGTGCCGATCTGTAGGTTCAGCGCACAACAATGGATTCTGAAGCTATCTTACCACAAGATGCTCGCTTCATCAAGCAGTAAATTCAAAATGTAACAACTGAGCCGGGCGTATCAAGATAGGCCCGGCGATTTTCCCGGCTTCCGGGTAAGAAAGGTCGTGTGATGTTCCTATGGCAATGGTGAAAGACGTATACTACGGCAAAACCCTCAGAAAGTCTTATCAGAAGCACGATGACATCCTGAACATGCCCAATATGCTGTGCATCCAGAAGGAGTCCTATGAGAATTTTCTCAACGAGGGGCTTCAGGAGGTGTTCCGCGATGTGGGCACCATTACCGACTACACCGGTAATCTGGAGCTGAGCTTCCTGGACTTTACCATGAACGATCCCCCCAAGTATACGGTTGACGAGTGCCGTGAGCGCGATGCCACCTATGCAAAGCCCATCAAGGTCCGCGTGCGTCTCCTGAACAAGGAAACCGGCGAGATCAAGGAGCAGGAAATTTTCATGGGCGATTTCCCGCTGATGACCCAGGGCGGCACCTTTATCATCAACGGCGCAGAGCGCGTTATCGTATCCCAGGTGGTCCGCAGCCCTGGCATGTACTATGGCGACACCGCAGATAAGGCGGACAACCATGTCTACACCGCAACGGTAATTCCCTACCGCGGCGCATGGCTGGAGTATGAGACGGACCTCAGCAAGGTCTTCTATGTCCGCATCGATAAGAACCGTAAGCTCCCCATCACCTGCCTGATCCGCGCTCTGGGCGTGGAAACCGACGGTCAGATCCTGGAGCTGTTCGGCGAGGATCCCTTCCTGAAAGCGACCATTGAGAAGGATCCCTGCAAGACCAAGGCGGAAAGCCTGCTGGAAATCTATAAAAAGCTCCGTCCCGGCGAGCCCCCCACAGTGGAGAACGCCGAGAGCTATCTGGATGCCCTGTTCTTCGACTCCCGCCGTTATGACGTCAGCCGGGTAGGTCGCTATAAGTTCACCAAGAAGCTGCAGCTTGCCCGCCGTCTGGAGAATCAGGTTCTGGCGCAGCCCATTGCCGATCCGCTGACCGGCGAGATTCTGGCAATGCCCGGCGATAAGCTCAGCCGCGAGCAGGCGGAAGCGGTTCAGGCACGCGGCGTCAACGAGGCTGTTGTAGATGTGGAGGGCAGAGAGGTTAAGATCTTCTCCAACCACATGGTAGACCTCAAAGGCTTTGTGGACTTTGATCCCAAGGAGATCGGCATTCAGGAGTGGGTGGACTTCCGGATTGTCAAGGACATTCTGGAGAACAACACCGGCGATGCCATCCGTGAGGCATTCATTGAGCGCCTGCCGGAGCTGACGCCCAAGCACATCACCAGAGACGATATTCTGGCTTCCATCAACTATCTTCTGACCCTGGCTGAGGGCATCGGCAGCACCGATGACATCGACCATCTGGGCAACCGCCGCCTGCGCTGCGTAGGCGAGCTGCTCCAGAACCAGTTCCGGGTTGGCTTCTCCCGTCTGGAGCGCGTGGTCAAGGAGCGTATGACCACCCAGGACATGGACCTGGTTACCCCCCAGTCTCTGATTAACATTCGCCCTGTCACAGCGGTGATTAAGGAGTTCTTCGGCTCCTCCCCTCTGAGCCAGTTCATGGACCAGAACAACCCTCTGGCAGAGCTCACCCATAAGCGCCGTATTTCCGCACTGGGTCCCGGCGGTCTGAGCCGTGAGCGTGCGTCCTTCGATGTTCGAGACGTGCACTACAGCCACTATGGTCGCCTGTGCCCCATCGAGAGCCCGGAAGGTCCGAACATCGGTCTGATCTCCTACCTGGCATCCTATGCCAAGGTCAATGAATACGGCTTCCTGACGGCACCCTACCGCAAGGTAGACAAGGTGACCCATCAGGTGACCGACGAGGTGGTCTACATGACCGCCGATCTGGAGGACGAGAGCTACATCTGCCAGGCAACCGAGCCTGTGGATGAAAACGGTCACTTTATCAATGACCGCGTGACCTGCCGTCACCGCGAGGATATCATCTCTGTAGACCGTGAGCTCATTGACTACATGGACGTATCTCCCAAGATGATGGTTTCTGTGGCAACCTCCTTCATCCCCTTCCTGGAGAACGATGATGCCCACCGTGCACTGATGGGCGCAAACATGCAGCGTCAGGCAGTGCCGCTGATGGTGACGGAGCCTCCTATCGTTGCAACCGGTATCGAGCACCAGTCCGCTGTAGACGCAGAGGTCTGCGTGGTGGCAGAGGACGACGGTCTGGTTACCAAGGTCAGCGCCACCGATGTTACCGTTCGTTACGATAACGGTCAGGTGAAGACCTATACCCTCACCAAGTTTGCACGCAGCAACCAGGGCACCTGTGTCAACCAGCGTCCCAACGTCAACGCAGGTGACCGCATCACCAAGGGTGAGGTCATTGTAGACGGTCCTTCCTGCTGCAACGGCGAGATTTCTCTGGGCAAGAACGTACTCATCGGCTTCATGAGCTGGGAGGGCTACAACTACGAGGATGCAATCCTGCTCAACGAGCGCCTGGTTCGTGAGGACGTATTTACCTCCATTCATATTGAAGAGCACGAAACCGAGTCCCGGGACACCAAGCTGGGACCCGAGGAAATCACCCGTGATATCCCCAATGTGGGCGACGATACCCTGAAGGATCTGGACGAAAACGGCGTGATTCGCATCGGCGCCGAGGTTACCTCCGGCGATTACCTGGTTGGTAAGGTTACCCCCAAGGGCGAAACCGAGCTGACTGCAGAGGAACGCCTGCTCCGTGCCATTTTCGGCGAGAAGGCAAGAGAGGTTCGCGATACCTCCCTGAAGGTGCCCCACGGCGAAAGCGGCATCGTAGTCGATGTCAAGAAGTTCTCCCGCGAGAACGGTGACGAGATGAGCCCCGGCGTCAACATGGTGGTCCGCGTTTATATCGCTCAGAAGCGGAAGATTTCCGTGGGCGATAAGATGGCTGGTCGTCATGGCAACAAGGGCGTTGTATCCCGCGTTCTGCCTGAGGAGGATATGCCCTTTATGCCCGACGGTACGCCGCTGGACATCGTGCTGAATCCCCTGGGCGTGCCTTCCCGAATGAACATTGGTCAGGTGCTGGACGTGCATCTGGGCTATGCTGCACAGGCACTGGGCTGGAAGGTTTCCACCCCCGTGTTCGACGGCGCAAACGAGCAGGATATCACTGCGACTCTGAAGCTGGCTGGTCTGGCGGAGGACGGCAAGACCGATCTGTTTGACGGTCGTACCGGCGAGAAGTTCGATAGCCGCGTTACCGTTGGCTATGTGTACTTCCTGAAGCTGCACCATCTGGTTGACGATAAGATTCATGCCCGTTCCACCGGTCCCTACAGCCTGGTTACCCAGCAGCCTTTAGGCGGCAAGGCGCAGTTCGGCGGACAGCGTTTCGGAGAGATGGAGGTTTGGGCACTGGAGGCATACGGCGCAGCCTACACCCTCCAGGAGATTCTGACCGTTAAGTCCGACGACGTTACCGGACGTACCAAGACCTATGAGGCAATTGTCAAGGGGCACAACGTGCCCAAGCCCGGCGTGCCCGAGAGCTTTAAGGTCCTGGTGAAGGAGCTCCAGTCCCTGTGCCTGGATATCCGGGTGCTGGACAAGAACGGCGACGAGATTGAGCTTAAGGACGATGAAGACGATGATTCCACCGTCTACACCTCCGAAACCAAGGAAACCTATGTGGTAGACGATGACAACACCATCAACGGTGAGGGCTACGCCATTGAAGACGAAAACGGCGACGCCATCATCAGCGCGGTAGAGGAGTTTGCTGCCAACAACGAATATAGCGACACTGGCATCGAGACCAGTGAGGACGATTATTAAGAGAGGGGAGTGAAACCATGAGCTACGCAACATTTGACGCCATTAAGATCGGTATGGCTTCCCCGGAAATGATCCGCGAGTGGTCCTATGGCGAGGTAAAAAAGCCGGAAACCATCAACTATCGTACCCTGAAGCCCGAGCGGGATGGTCTGTACTGCGAAAAAATCTTTGGACCGACCAAGGACTGGGAGTGCCACTGCGGTAAGTATAAGAAGATTCGCTACAAGGGCAAGATCTGTGACCGCTGTGGCGTAGAGGTTACCAGAAGCAAGGTCCGTCGTGAGCGTATGGGTCACATCGAGCTGGCGGCTCCGGTGTCCCACATCTGGTACTCCAAGGGCATTCCGTCCCGTATGGGTCTGATCCTGGATCTGAGCCCCCGTATCCTGGAAAAGGTTCTGTACTTCGCTTCCTATATTGTCATTGATCCCGGCGACTGCCCCCTGAAAAAGTATCAGGTGCTCAGTGAGAAGGAATACCGTGACATGCGGGAGAAGTATGAGGACGACTTCAAGGCAGGCATGGGCGCCGAGGCAATCAAGGCGCTGCTGGAGGAGCTGGACCTGGAAGAGCTGTCCACTTCCCTCCATGCTGAGCTCAAAAAGGCATCCGGTCAGAAGAAGCTCCGGATCATCAAGCGGCTGGAGGTCGTGGAGGCATTCCGTCAGTCCGGCAACAAGCCCTCCTGGATGGTGCTGGACGTGCTGCCGGTCATTCCTCCGGATATCCGACCCATGGTTCAGCTGGACGGCGGACGGTTTGCCACCTCTGACCTGAACGATCTGTACCGCCGGGTCATCAACCGGAACAACCGCCTCAAGCGTCTGATTCAGCTGTCTGCACCTGACATCATCGTGCGCAACGAGAAGCGCATGCTTCAGGAGGCAGTAGACGCATTGATTGATAACGGTCGCCGCGGTCGTGCAGTCACCGGCGCCAACAACCGTGCACTGAAGTCCCTGAGCGACATGCTCAAGGGCAAGCAGGGACGTTTCCGTCAGAACCTGCTGGGCAAGCGTGTTGACTACTCCGGACGTTCCGTTATCGTTGTAGGACCGGAACTGAAGCTGTATCAGTGCGGCGTGCCCAAGGAGATGGCCGTGGAGCTGTTCCGTCCCTTCATTATGAAGAAGCTGGTGGCAGACGGCGTTGCCAACAACATCAAGTCTGCCAAGAAGATGATTGATAAGGGCAAGCCCGAGGTTTGGGATGCACTGGAATACGTCATTAAGGACCGTCCTGTGATGCTCAACCGTGCGCCTACCCTGCACCGTCTGGGCATTCAGGCGTTTGAGCCTGTGCTGGTGGAAGGTCGTGCGCTGAAGCTGCATCCTCTGTGCTGCACCGCATTCAACGCGGACTTCGACGGCGACCAGATGGCAATTCATGTGCCCCTGAGTGCAGAGGCACAGGCAGAGGCACGAGTGCTGATGCTCTCCTGCAACAACCTGCTCCGTCCTCAGGATGGTCAGCCTGTTACCGTACCGACTCAGGATATGATTCTCGGTACCTACTACCTGACCATTGTCAAGGAAGATGAGATCGGCGCCGGCAAGGTGTTCTCCTCTCCTGACGAGGCAATGCTGGCATACGACGCCAAGGCGGTTGGACTCCATGCTCCTGTAAAGGTTCGTATGGAGCGTGAGATCAATGGTGAGATGAAGTGCCGCATTGTGGACGCTACCGTTGGCCGTCTGATCTTCAACAATGCCATTCCCCAGGACCTGGGCTATGTGGATCGCAACGATCCCGAGAAGTGCCTGGATCTGGAGGTCGGCTTCAGCGTTGGCAAGAAGCAGCTGTCTGCAATCATTGACCGCTGCATCCGGAGACACGGCTTCACCATTTCCACCGAAATGCTGGATAACGTCAAGGCGCTGGGCTACAAGCATTCTACTCTGGCTGCCCTCACCGTATCCATTGCAGATATGACCATCCCCAAGGAGAAGAAGCCTCTGATTGAAGAGGCGGAGAAAGAGGTCGTTAAGATTGACCGTCAGTTCCGCCGGGGCTTCATCACCAACGACGAGCGCTATCGCCTGACTGTTTCCCAGTGGGAAGAAACCACCGACAAGGTCACCGATGCCCTTCAGAAAAACCTGGGTCGGTTCAACAACATCTACATGATGGCTGACTCCGGTGCTCGAGGCTCCATGAGCCAGATTCGTCAGCTGGCAGGTATGCGTGGTCTGATGGCAAATACCGCCGGTAAGACCATTGAGATCCCCATCAAGTCCAACTTCCGTGAAGGCATGAGCGTACTGGAGTACTTCATCTCTTCCAGAGGTGCACGTAAGGGTCTGGCAGATACAGCACTGCGTACCGCTGACTCCGGTTATCTGACCCGCCGTCTGGTTGACGTTGCCCAGAACCTGATTATCCGTCAGAAGGACTGCGGCACCCACGAGGGCATTGAAGTGGCTGAGGTGCTGGAGAAGGGCTCCGTTGTGGATACCTTCGGCAACCGGATTCGTGGTCGCTATCCCCTGGAGGATATCTGCGATCCCAAGACCGGTGAGCTGCTGATTTCCAACGATACCCTCATGACCGAGGACGATGCAAAGCTGCTGGAGAGCCATGGCATCCATTCTGTGCGGATTCGTACCGTACTGGGCTGCAAGGCGCGCAGCGGTGTTTGCGCTAAGTGCTACGGCATGAACCTCGCGACCTCTGAGGAAGTCAACATGGGCGAAGCTGTTGGTATTATCGCGGCACAGTCCATCGGTGAGCCCGGCACGCAGCTGACCATGCGTACCTTCCACTCCGGCGGCGTTGCAGGTGACGATATCACCCAGGGTCTGCCTCGAGTTGAGGAGCTGTTTGAGGCAAGAAAACCCAAGAAGATGGGTCAGCTTGCCGAGATTTCCGGTCGTGTTTCCATCGATACCACCCAGCGTGCGGCTTACCGTACCGTTACCATCACCGCAGACGACGGCGAGGTCAAGCAGTACCAGATCGCGCATAACATGGGTCTTAAGGTATCCGACGGCAGCATGGTCAAGCGCGGAGACCGCCTGACCGACGGCTCTCTGAGCCCCCATGATGTTTTGCGTATTTCCGGTCTGGAGGCAGTGCAGAACTACCTGATCCAGGAGGTTCAGGCGGTGTACCGTCAGCAGGGCGTAGATATCAACGATAAGCATATCGAAATCATTGTGCGTCAGATGATGCGCAAGGTGAAGATTGAGGATGCTGGCGACACTGAGCTGCTTACCGGCAGCGTGGTGGACGTTCAGGAGTACGAGGATGCCAATGCTGCCGTTCAGAAGCGCATTGACGCCGGCGAGGAGGGACTCCAGCTGGCAACCAGGAGCCTGGTGCTCATGGGTATCACCAAGGCTTCTCTGGCAACCGAATCCTTCCTGTCCGCGGCTTCCTTCCAGGAGACCACCAAGGTGCTCACGGATGCAGCCATCAAGGGCAAGATTGATCCGCTGGAAGGTCTGAAGGAGAACGTTATCATTGGTAAGCTGATCCCTGCCGGTTCCGGCATGCAGGTTTACCGTGACTACAATCTGGTGAACACCCCCGAATCTCCTGTCACCCAGGACATGATCGAGAACGAGAAGTTCTGAGAAATGCATCTCAGGCTGCCGCAGGTTTTCCTGCGGCAGCCTTTTTCCTCGAAACCGGCGCAATTGACGAAAATCCGACGAAAATCCCCAGAAAGATTTACCCGTATATACAAAATTATATGCATAAAACAGTTGACGGCAGGGGATACTTTTGGTATAATTTATTCGTTTGGCAAAGGCACAAATGCGCCAAAAAACGAAAGGAGGCAGCACCGTGCTGACAGATCTTAACACCCCCAATAAGGTTGTGGGCGTCAAGCAGCTGAAAAAAGCACTGCGGGACGGTTCTGCGAAAAAAGTGTTTGTGGCACAGGACGCCGACCCGAAGCTGACCGATCCCATCTGTGAAAGCTGCAAGAGCGCAGACGTTCCCATGGAGTCGGTTCCCACCATGGCGGAGCTTGGAAAAGCCTGCGGCATTGAGGTGGGCGCAGCGGTTGCTGCACTGCTCCGGGATTAAATTCCGGTCCCAACAGGCAATTGCCTGGGATAATATTTTACCATCCAGGAAAGGAGGAAAAACATGCCTACTTTTAACCAGCTTGTCAGAAAGGGCAGAAAGGAAATCACCTTTAAGTCCACCGCTCCTGCTCTGCAGAAGGGTCTGAACACTCTGAAGAACGTTCCTACGGATCTTGCTTCCCCTCAGAAGAGAGGCGTGTGCACCGCAGTTCGTACCACCACTCCCAAGAAGCCTAACTCTGCGCTTCGTAAGATTGCCCGTGTACGTCTGACCAACGGCTATGAGGTTTCTGCCTACATTCCCGGTGTTGGTCACAACCTGCAGGAGCACTCTGTGGTTCTGATCCGCGGCGGCCGTGTTAAGGATCTGCCTGGTGTGCGTTACCACATCATCCGCGGCACTCTGGATACCCAGGGCGTCAACGGCCGTATGCAGGCCCGTTCCAAGTACGGCGCCAAGCGGCCCAAGGCTGGCAAGAAGAAGTAATTCTTCTCACTGCCGAAATTTTACAATGCATTTTGCGCGCTGCGCAAGGCACTGCCTTGCTTAGTCCGTTTTAACATAGATTAAAACCTCTAAGCAGGCACCAACGGAAGCTTCGGGCTTCTGAAGTACCTATGAAATCATATTATGAAGGAGGGAAGCGAAGTGCCCAGAAGAGGTAATGTTCCGAAGAGAGAAGTTCTCCCGGATCCTATTTATAATTCAGTTCTGGTTACAAAGCTGATCAACAGCGTTATGCTGGACGGCAAGAAGGGCGTTGCTCAGAAGGTTGTCTATGATGCATTCCACATCGTAGAGGAAAAGACCGGCAAGAGCGGCCTGGAAGCATTTACGGAGGCAATGGAAAATGTCATGCCTTCTCTGGAGGTTAAGGCTCGCCGTGTAGGCGGTGCTACCTACCAGGTCCCCATGGAGGTGCGCCCCGAGCGCAGACAGACTCTTGGTCTGCGTTGGCTGACTGCTTACAGCCGCAAGCGTACCGAGAAAACCATGAAGGAGAAGCTGGCTGGCGAGATTATGGATGCCTGCAATGGCGTCGGCAGCGCTGTGAAGAAGCGCGAGGAGACCCATAAGATGGCTGAAGCCAACAAGGCATTCTCCCATTACCGCTGGTAAGATAGGAGTTAAGTCATGGCCAGAAAAACAAGTCTGGAAAAGACCAGAAATATCGGCATCATGGCGCATATTGATGCCGGCAAAACTACCACCACAGAGCGTATTCTGTTCTACACTGGTGTAAACTACAAAATCGGTGAGACCCATGATGGCTCCGCTACCATGGACTGGATGGCACAGGAGCAGGAGCGTGGTATTACCATCACCTCCGCTGCTACCACCTGTTTCTGGAGCGGCTCTGCCAACCAGTACGATCCTCATCGTATCAATATCATCGACACCCCGGGTCACGTTGACTTTACCGTCGAGGTAGAGCGTTCCCTGCGTGTCCTGGACGGCAGCGTTACCGTGCTGTGCGCCAAGGGCGGTGTTGAGCCTCAGTCTGAGACCGTATGGCGTCAGGCTGATAACTACCATGTTCCCCGCATGATCTACGTCAACAAGATGGACATCATGGGCGCTGATTTCTACAACGTCCTCCGGATGGTCCATGATCGCCTGAAGTGCAACGGTGTGCCCATTCAGCTGCCCATCGGCTCTGAGAGCGATTTCAAGGGCATCGTTGACTTGGTTGAGATGACCGCTGACGTATATTATGATGACCTCGGCAAGGATATGCGCGTTGAGCCCATCCCTGAGGACATGATGGATCTGGCACAGGAATACCGCGAAAAGCTGGTTGACGCTGCTGCCGATCTGGACGACGAGATCATGATGCTTGTTCTCGAGGGCGAGGAGGTTCCCGCTGACATGATCCGTGCTGCTCTGCGTAAGGGCTGCGTGGAAAACAAGCTGGTTCCCATCACCTGTGGCACCTCTTATAAGAACAAGGGCGTTCAGAAGCTGCTGGATGCCATCATCGACTATATGCCCTCTCCCCTGGACATCCCCCCCATCGCTGGCGTCAACCCTGACACCGGTGAAGAGGACCATCGTCCCGCTGACGACAAGGCACCCTTCTCTGCACTGGCATTTAAGATCGCTACCGATCCCTATGTTGGTCGTCTGAGCTATTTCCGTGTCTACTCCGGTCAGCTGGAAAAGGGCACCGCTGTTTACAACAGCACCAAGCAGGTACACGAGCGTATGGGTCGTATTCTTCAGATGCATGCAAACCATCGGGAGGACATCGAGCATGTCTATACCGGCGACATTGCAGCTGCAGTTGGTCTGAAGAACACCACCACCGGCGACACCCTGTGCGATGAGGATCATCCCATTATCCTCGAGTCCATGGAGTTCCCGGATCCCGTTATTCGTGTTGCCATTGAGCCGAAGACCAAGGCAGGTCAGGAAAAGATGGGCATTGCTCTGGCAAAGCTTGCCGAGGA
>ERZ857955.1938-NODE-1938-length-14578-cov-2.586725_pt1 | contig 14578 bp, 10 predicted proteins | sample MGYA00519956_ERZ857955 | MGnify/ENA primary metagenome ERZ857955 (study PRJEB31778, sample SAMEA3449378) | human gut metagenome | biome: human gut; feature: human-associated habitat; material: faeces | place: United Kingdom | collected 2010/2012 ...
CCGGTATACACGGCCCCCTTCGATGATCCGCAGGCTCCCTCGCCCTTCGCCCATCTCGAACCGGGGCAGGTGGCGCAAGCCCTTGTCATCGCCCCCGCCTCCGCCGCTACCATCGCGCGGCTGGCGCAGGGCCAGGCGGACGAGCTGCTGGCTTGCCAGGCCCTTGCCTTCCGGGGCAAGGCCGTCATCGCCCCCGCCATGAATCCGGCCATGTGGAGCCATCCGGCCACGCAAGCCAACATCGCCACCCTCCGGGAACGGGGGTGCGCCGTAGTCGAGCCCGGTTGCGGGCGCACGGCGTGCGGTGAAGAGGGACAGGGGCGCCTTGCCGACCTGCGCGAGATTTATCTCGCCGGATTGCGCGCGCTGGCCCCGCAGGATATGGAAGGCATACGGGTTATGGTCACACTTGGCCCGACCCGCGAGCACTGGGACGGGCTGCGTTTCTGGACCAACCCGTCTACCGGGACGATGGGAGCGGCGGTCGCCGTGGCCGCATGGCTGCGCGGTGCGCGGGTCGAGGCCGTCTGCGGCCCGGGTACGCCGTGGCTCCCCGCCGGAATCGCCCGGCACAACGTCGGATCAGCCCGGCACATGCTGGAGGCCGCCGCTTCGGTGTGGCCGCAGTGCGATGCGGGTGTGTTTACCGCCGCCGTGGCCGACTTCTCCCCCGTGCCTCCGGTACAGGGCGGCGACAAGAAATTCAAGAAAAGCGACGCTCCGGACGGGTTCGATGTCCATTTCGCGCCCAACCCGGACATCCTGAAAACGCTCGCCGCCGACCGTCGGCCTGATCAGAAAGTCGTAGGCTTTGCCGCCGAATCGCAGAACCTCGAAGACTCCGTGCGCGGCAAGCTTGTTTCCAAAAAGGCCGACATGGTCGTGGGCAACCTGCTCCAAGACGGTTTCGGTACGCCGGACAACACGGTTTTCGTCGCCGACGCTTCCGGGCGCGAAGAACGCTGGGCGCACCTTTCCAAAACAGACGTTGCGTGGAGATTGCTCTCGTGGCTCCTGTCCCGCTGAACATTTCCCCGGCCTTCCGCCCGTGGCGTCAGGCCGGGATCACGCACCTGCTCCTCGACGACGAGGTCAGGGAGCGTCTTCTGGCGCGCCCGGAACCCGAGCCGTCCGAAGCCGCGCCTCCCGTCCGGCAGCACAGCGCGCCGCCACAGCGCGGGGAACGCCGCCAGCCTCAGCCGCCTTCCTATACCCCTCCCCCACAGCCGCAGCCCGTTTCCAGCGCCCCGCAAAAACCTGTACGGATCGCGGATGTCTGGCCCGCCTATTGGCAGACGCTGCTCAAAAAAACGCCGCCCCGCCCCTCGCTGGTCTGGTCCTATCCGTCCCTCAGCCGTGATCTGGGCGGCGACGCCGACGCCGCGCACCGCGACTTCCTGCGCCGGTTGCTCGGGGATATGGCGCTCCCCAAGGGGAGCCATGCGTTCTGGCCTTTGAACCGTTACCCCTATGGGGACGGCGAATCGGAACAGACGGTCGACGCCCGGATGTTTTTGAGCGGCATCGCCGCGCTCAAACCCGAAAGCGTCATCCTCATGTGCGGGCAGGTCCCGCCCGAGCTTGGGCTTGCCGAGCTGCGCCCGCTTTCGCCGAGCATCGTGCACGGGCACCGTTATGTGGTCACGCCGCACGTCGACGACCTCATCGGGGAGCCGCAACGCTATGCCCAGCTTATCACCTTCTTGAAGTCCATCATTGCAGGAAGATAGAAGCGTTTCGGGGGAGATGGGGCAACTTTTCCGAATCTGTCTCCTTTTTTGAAAAATTCAGCGTATTATCGCAATGGAACTGTCTTTTTGCGGGCAAAGTATCGGAGGCGCTCCCTTCGCGCGGAAAGCGCATCCGGCATCTTTTCCCACGTATCAATCATCCAAAGAGGTCCACATGCACGTTCTCGTCACCGGCTCGGCCGGGTTCATCGGATTCCACCTTTCCAAACGCCTGATCGCCGAGGGGCATACGGTCGTCGGCATCGACAATCTCAACGATTACTACTCGGTGCAGCTCAAAAAAGATCGCCTCGCGCAGTTGCAGGCCCTGCCCGGCTTCACCTTCGAACATACGGACCTCGCCGACGACGCCGCGCTGGAAGCCGTATTCGACCGCAACGCGTTCTCGCATGTCGTGAACCTCGCGGCACAGGCGGGCGTGCGTTACAGCCTCATCAATCCCAAAAGCTACGTCCAGTCCAACCTCGTGGGCTTCGGCAACCTGCTCGAATGCTGCCGCCACGGGAAGGTGGAGCATCTGGTGTTCGCCTCGTCCAGTTCCGTGTACGGCATGAACACCTCCATGCCCTTCTCCGTACATGACAACGTGGATCACCCGGTCAGCCTGTACGCGGCTTCCAAAAAAGCCAACGAGCTCATGGCCCACACCTACAGCCACCTGTACCGCCTTCCGGCTACGGGGCTGCGCTTCTTCACCGTCTACGGGCCGTGGGGCCGCCCGGATATGGCCCTCTACCTGTTCACCAAGGCCATCCTCGCCGGGGAACCCATCAAGGTCTTCAACGAAGGCAAAATGCGCCGCGACTTTACCTACATCGACGACATCATCGAAGGCGTGATGCGCGTCATGGCCCGCATCCCCCAGCCCGATCCGGCTTGGGACAGCGCCAAGCCCAACCCTTCGACCAGCACCGCGCCGTGGCGTATCTACAATATCGGCAATAACAATACGGTCGAACTCGGAACTTTCATCAGCACGCTCGAAGACGCCCTCGGCAAGAAAGCCATCCGCAGCCTCATGCCCATGCAGCCCGGCGACGTGGAAGCCACATGGGCCGACGTGTCCGACCTTATCGCGGACACCGGATTCCGCCCGCAGACTTCCGTAGAATACGGCGTCGGGCAGTTCGTGAAGTGGTATAAGGAGTACTACGGCGCGTAGCCTCCAGTTTCCGGAAGACGACAAAAAAGGGAGGACGGCGTGCCGTTCTCCCTTTTGCTTTGAACCTGATAAAAAACTTAGATGCGGATGCTGTTGCGGATGTCTTCGAGGCGGTTCTTGGCGAACAGCACATACGAAATGATCAGTTCGCCGGAGTTTACCTTGGACGTGATGTACAGCGGATCATAGGTGCAGATCCGGTTCATGTATTCGATCGCGGCGGCCATATTGCCCGCGTTCCCCTTGCTGCTGATTTCGGGGTACAGTTCATACAGCGCGCTGATGAAGTCCCGCACGACCAGCACAATGCCCTGTACTTCGTAAATACGGTTGTCCAGCGTGTAGAACGGCAGTTCCTGCGAGTTTTCAAGCAGACCGAGCGCATACCCGAGCAGGTTTTCGCCGATCACAAGGTCGAAGGAGGCGTACAGGTCGTCGGTCCGGCAGTTGTACACGCCGGTACCCTTGTCGAGGCTCTCCTTATACTGTTCAATGAGCTTGAGCCCCTTCTTGTAGGACGACTCGGCGGACGGGAACATAAAGCTGCGCGGATCGATGGCAAAGCTGTTCAGGCGGGCCTTGTAGAGCATTTCGCTCTCGCGGTCGTTGGTGCCGAGCTTGGCGATGGTCATGGAATACAGGTCCATCAGCACCTTGGTGGCGTGGTACACCCCGTACTGGCGGTACGCCCGGTTGTCCAACACGAACCGGTTGAACAAAATATCGTTGATGCTCCATCCGAACGTGGAGTCCAGCTCATAACGCATCTGGTGCGTGATGGCGTCCACCAGCGCCTTCCCTTTGGCGTTCTCGTCAAGCTTGTCGGCGTCGGTGATCTGTACGGGGGTGGGGAATTCCGTGCGATCGAGCTTCGCATACAGGGCCTGGCTGCCCCACGCGAGCAGCAGCAACGTAATGAACAAACAAACCTGCACCAGCAGCGTTTTGCCGACAATCTTGCATTTTTCCAAAAAACCAAATTCGGGGAGTTTCACCAAAACACCTCGTCTCGCTACGTTTGTACGGAAAGAAAAGGAGAGAAAGCCAGAGCGCCCGGCTCCCAAAGAGAATTACTTTATAAAAGTAATACTGTTTCCGCAAAAGACAAGAACCCTGCCCGCCCCCAAGGCCGCCTTTCCCTCTCCACCAGCAGGGCAGGCTCATTTCCCGCTTCCACGAACAGAGATTCAGGATAAGGCGAAAAACTTTGAAAAGAAAGGGATAGGCACAATCCGATCCGGCAGTTTTGGGGAGAAGGGGGCTTCTCCAGGAAATTTCTCCTCCCCAAGCGTTCATCAATACGCCGGAATGCGGTCAACCGCTTCGGTCAGAAGGAACTCGCCCTTTTCGATCCACGCCTTGAGCGTGTCGGCGATTTCAAGAGAAATCACATGGCTGGTCAGAGGCACGGTCGGGATTTTGCGGCCCTGGATTTCCACTTCGCCGGAAAGCAGGTCGGAGAAGCGCACATGCTGAATGACCCGAGGCAGGCCATTGGGGTAGTCATACCCGTAATCCTTCACGGGCATCAGGATGTCCTCGTTGGAAACCCCGGTGAAGGCCGCCATTTCCTCGTTGAGGATCGGGATCGGAATCCCCACGCCCACCGACAGCGACACGCCATACCCGGTGAGGGACAGGCCGCGCAGATAGCGCGGTTTCATGCCCTTGAGATCGCCGCGCACCATGAGCGTGCCCGAGCCGCTGAGGGGGAGCCCTTTCTCGGTGCGCTGAGGTGAGGGATCGTGCTGTGTGCCCGCGCCGATGACGTAGCCTTGCCCGCCGCCGAGGAAAATGCGCGTCCCGGTGCCTATGGTACGGAACCACGGATCATTGAACAGCGGCGAAAGGCAGCCCGCCGTAGCGAAGTTCACATTCCGCATGTCCGGCTTGAGCGGCCCCATGTAGGTATAAATCGTGCGGCTGGTACAGTTCACCGCCGCATTGTAATTCTGGTAGCAATTGCGCGGGTTCAAAAGCTGTGCGCAGGTCAGATCCGCCAGCGTGACGGTACGGTCGAGGGACCGGCGGGGGTAGCAGTCCGTCCCGTATTAGGTCGCCCGCAGATGGACGCTGCGCCCGGCTACGAGATCTTCGATGACGTGTGCGCCGCCGTATTTGAACTGGCCCGGATAGACTTTGTTCTGGGGATCGTCCTCGGGCAGTTCGGTGGCGCCAAGATAGGCGTCCACGGCGGCAAGCCCGGCGTAGGCGGGGACGTCGTTCATCCAGACCCGGGTGGGACGGATTTTCGGCGGTTCGGGCTGGCCGATGTTGAACAGCAAACCGGACGAGCACATGGGCGAGAACGTGCCCGTGGTCACCACGTCGACTTCACGGGCGGCTTTTTCCGGGCCCATGCGCCGGACGGCCTCGGTCATTTCCTCAGCGTTGAGGACAACGGCCCGGCCTTTTTTGATACGCTCGTTGATTTCCGCAATTGTCTTGATAACCTTATGAGAAGACACAATATTTTTCCTCGACAGCTGGTTGGTTCCCTCGGCGGACGCCGTTCGGTTCTGCTGCCTCTTACTGTTATCATAAGCCCTTCCGGCAGTCCATGACCGTGCCGACGCGGCCCAAAGAACCCGCCGCTCCAGCGGTGAAGAGGCGGGCCATACCTTGGCGGACGGCACGGCTTTATGATACTACCCCATTTCGAAAACATACCAATGAGATCCATCACCAAGCAATGGAGCATACATGAACCTTTCCAAATACGAACATGCGGAGCGCAAGGAGGCCGAAGCCTCCAAAGATGCCCCCGAAACCCCGCAGGACAGCGGCGCGGAACAGAAGCACCACACGCTGTTCGGCAAGCAATTCACTGAAAAAGAGCAGAAAACCTTATTCCTCTACCTCGTCATCGGCATCGTCCTCATGGAGCTCGCGGTAACGGTGGGCGCCATCATCATCAGCATCACCAACGCCCAGCCCTCGTCCAGCGGCGTGCCGCACTTCCAATTCCCGTGGATCGGCTATCTGGTCGCCGTGGTTATGGTCCCTGTGCTCGCCATGCTGCTGGTCAACCTCGTGAGCCTCGGCTTCTCCCGGGGGGCGCGCGGCGGCGAAGACGTGAACCTCGAAGGCGTCCCGCAGCGGATGCAGACGTTTTACGCGCTGGTCCGGGGAGCGCCCACGGTGATCCTGTTCGCGGGCTTCGTGCTCATGTGCGCCGCGATCTACTATCTCGACGGGGTGATGAGCCTGCTCCTGAAACTCGGGGAAAATTTCCATCTGGTCGCCATCTGGGTCGTGGGCGGCTTCGCCGTGGCCTGGATGGTCAGCTATGTGGTCCGGGCGTGGATGCACTACAAAACCAAGCAGATGGAAGCCGAATACGCGTTCCGCCACGAAGTGCTGGAACGTACCGGCATGGTCATCCTCGATACCAAGCACGCGCCGACCACGGAACTGCGCATGTTGCCCCCGGTCCCCGGCGGCCAGCCAGGAGCCCTGCCTCCCGCCGTGGATGTGGACGCCTCAGCCGCGCTTCCGTCCGCCGAAGAGGGTCAGGAGGATTCCTCCCAAACGACCGTGGATGTAGGCAGCGAGAAAAAATAGCGCTTCCCTCCCGCGTCCGGAAAATGTTCCCCGCGAACAGGCCGCATCGCCCCAACAAAGTAGGGCTGTTGCCCCACGAAACACCCATCGCGGCACGCGGCGTGTCAACAAAACGGCAAGCCCTTCCGGTCATGCATCGGAAGGGCTTGCCGTTTATGGAGTGAGGATGACGTGAACGGGAGGGGATTCTCCCGAAGAAAAAGGGGGAGGAGCCTGTCGCCAAAGGGGGCACGGCTGATCAGCCGCCCCGTCTTGAGGGTATCCTCTCACCCGCATGATGCGTTCATGGCGTTGAGAGGAAAGGGGGAATCCCCGGCTTCCGCCTTTGGGTGAGGATTCCCCCTTCATCATATGCCTACTGGATCTTCTTGTTGCCTTCCCACATCTGGTCGGCCTTCGGCAGGGGCTTCAGGTACGCGAACCACGGATGGGTCTTGAGGTATTCGGGGTCCTGCTGGAGCTTGCGGCTCATCTTGAGGATGGGCGGCACGATCTGCTTGATGTCGCCTTCCAGCTTCGGCGCGATGCCGTAGTTGGTGGCCTTGAGCGCCGCGTTGATGGCGTCCTGGCTCAGGGTGATGGAACTGGTCAGGGTGTCGAGGGCCTTGGCGGGGTTATGGAACCCGACGCTGTTTTCGGCGGACACGAAATCCCAGAACATCTGGCCCTTGCGGACGGCTTCCTTGGCCCGGATGATCAGCTGATCATAATCGGCGGGCTTTTCTCCGGTGTACTCGAGAGCAAGGCGCACGGCTTCGTGGGCGCGCACGGAGTATTCCTGCGCCACGAGAAGCTGCTTATAGGTCTTGTCCTGCGTGTATTCGATGCGTCCGCGCAGGTAGGCCGCGGTCTTGTCGGCATGGCACTGGCGGCAGGCGCGCAGTTCGGGGTCACGCAGGGGCGAGGTCCACCAGTGGCTGGACATCTTCTTGCCTTCCTCGCGCTGGTACGGCATGTGGCAGTCGGCACAGGCCACACCGGCGGCGCCGTGCGGACCGTCGATCCACGTTTCATAGTCGGGATGCTGCATCTTCAGCATGGGCGTCTGGGAAACGGGGTGCACCCAGTCGGCGAACTTGCCCTTGAAGCCGGGCATGTCCACATTGCCGTTGTCTTCATACACGCTGTAGATGGCTTCGGGCGTGAAGCCGTTCTTCCACGGGAAGACAGGGCGCTTGGTGGGGCCGTGGCCGGGATCGTTGAAGTAGTATTCCACATGGCACTGGGCGCACACGAGCGAACGCATCTCGCTGCGGGGGAGCTTTGCGGGGTCCTTGCCCACGGACTTCAGATAATCCTTGAGCGGCTCGCTGTAGAGCTGGAGCTGCATGGTTTCGGCGTTGTGGCAGGTCGCGCAGCCGATGGAATCGTCGTCCGTGACTTCCGTACGGAACTGGTTGAAGTCCTTGGCCCAGAAATCGTCGCCGTACTGCTTGATCCACTGCACCATCTTGGGGGTCTTGCAGTTCCAGCAGGTGGCGGGCATCCCGCCCTTTTCACCGTACCGGTTGATGCGGTCGATTTCGAGGATGTCGTGGATCGCATACGTGTGGCCGCGCGCTTCACGGTATTCGTACATGAAGGGATAGCCGAGCCACAGGTTCTTGAGGTAGGGCTGGGCCGCCTGCTTGTAGCCTTCGGGCAGAGGATCCACGTCGTCGTTCTTCATGAAGTTGACGGAGCCCTTATACTTGCTCATGAACGTGGATTCGTTGTTGCGGTCGTAGCTGGCGGCCTGAAGGGGAAAGTCCTTGCGAAACGCCGAGGTCTTGTTGTCGTCGGAGTCCTTCAAGCCCGTCTTGTAGACCGGGGTCTTCAATTCGGCTGTGGACACGTCGTCGCAGCCCGCGGCAAGTCCCAGGGCGGCGCACACCACCGCCAACCTGATCAGAGTGTAAAATACTCGGCTATTCATCGGCCACCATCCTTGTGCTGATGGGCTTCATGCGCATGTGCTGCGCACTACGGTGACAGTCGACGCAGTAGGGCTTGGCGTCCATGCTGGCGACATTCTCGTTGGTTGCAAAATGACAGGCCTTGCAGTTCGCGTTGACGACGTCCTTCGTCGCCATGCCCGCCACGATGGGAAGGTCCACATCGCCCAAGGTATTCATGTAGAAATCCCTGGCGCCTTCCTTCGCCTTAAAGGGCAACTTCGACAGCAACGCCGTCGGAGCGTGACATTCGTTGCAAGCCAGCTTGGCATGGGGGGACAGCTTGTGCGTCCGTGCGGCCTGTTCCATGATATGACAACTGGAACAGAAGGGACGCGCATCCGTCACCCGCATACCCCCCGCCAGCCCTGCCAGCACGAGCACGCCCAGCGCAACGCCGCCCAGCAGTATCTTCAACCACGGGCACTTGCGGGGTGACACCTCAGACATTCTTGCCTCCTCTTGCAACAGATACCAAAACCGCTTTGGCGGGCCGTCTCCCGGCGCGCCGCGAACGGCAATCCTCTTATGCCTTCTATCAAAAACCGTGCCGGGATTGCGCCTTTTCGTACAAAGCGCAATCCTCTTGAAATAACAAATGATACGGGAGAGGTGAAGATGAGGAGCATTCTCATTCTTCCTTTTCCCTTGCTACAGTATGATTTTTATGACAGCTAGTCAGAAAAAGCTGACAGTTTGTCCGATTCAGACAACCTGTTCAGAATGGTTCCTATTTTATCACAAGCCTGGAGCCGATCCACCGGATCAAGAGAAGACACGGCGCGGGAGCGGCAGGAACCGGGCAAGCCGTCCGGAAGTTCCGGGATACGGGCAACCGGCCTCACGGATTCCCCTGCCTCCGTTCCACAGAGGAGCCTTTCATGTCCACGTTCTCATGGCGCGTGTTGCGCCTTCCCTTGCTGATCACCCTGCTCTGGGGGCTGCTGCTGTTCACGCTGTTCCGCTGGACCGCCCAGCGCGAGGACGAGTATACCACGGGACTGGCCCGCATCCAGACCGCGACGCTCTTTTCCAGCATCGTGGATACCCGCGACTGGAACGCCAACAACGGCGGCGTCTGGGTCCGCGAACACCCCGGCTGCCCCGCCAACCCGTGGCTGCCGGAGGAGGAGCGCACCCTCCGCGCCGAGGGAGGCGCTACCCTCGTGAAGGTCAACCCCGCCTATATGACCCGGCAGATCGCGGAAAGCTTCACCTCCACGCTGGCGAGCTTCCGCATTTCCAGCCTGTCCCCGAAGCGTCCGGAAAACCGGGCCGATCAGTGGGAAACCGGGGCCCTGCTCTCTTTCGAAAAGGACAGGCACGAGCTTTTCGATCTCGTTTCCGACAAGGAGGGTATGCGTTACCGCTATATGGCCGCCCTGCCCGCCAAGGAAAGCTGCATCCAGTGCCATCAGGACAAGAAGGTCGGCGACGTGCTCGGCGGCATCAGCGTATCCATCTCCGCCGAGCCCCTTTTTGCAGCGGCGACCGAACGCAAGCGCACCACCGGGCTCGCATTCGGGATCATCGGGATCATCGGCATGGTGGGGATCGGCGGGGCCACGTTCCAGATCAACCGCAAGAAGGAGCTTGCCGAAGCCGCCAACCGCACCAAGAGCGCCTTCCTCGCCAACATGACCCACGATATGCGTACCCCGCTGACCGGCATCCTCGGCATGACCGAACTGCTGGAACGCGAAACGCAGGATTCGCATCACCGCTATCTGCTCGCCAACCTCCGGAAGGCCACCGACAGCCTGCTTACGGTCGTCGACGGCATCATGCGCTATTCACTGCTTGAGGCCGACAGGCAGCCCACCTGCTGCGCGCCGTTCTCCCTGCGCGCCGAGCTCGGCGCCTGCATCGCCGTGCTGCGCCCGGCCTGCGCCAGCCGGGACATCCGGCTTTCGCTCGTGACGGACGACACCGTCCCCGACAGGCTCGTAGGCGACGGTTTCCGGCTGCGTCAGGCGCTCGGCAACCTGCTCGGCAACGCGGTGAAATTCACGGAAAAGGGTTCCGTGACCCTGCGCGTCACCCGGGCGGAATCGCAGGCCCCCGAGGGCCGATGCGCGCTGTCCTTCCAAGTCATCGACACCGGCAGGGGCATCCCCACGGACGAACAGGAACGCATCTTCGAGAGCTTCGAACAGGGCTCCGGCGTCCGGGATTCGGGCGATCAGCACGAAACCGGCGTGGGCCTCGGGCTTGCCATCGCCCGCAACATCGCGCGGCGCTTCGGCGGCGACCTGACGCTCTCCAGCACGCCCGGCATGGGCAGCGTGTTCACCTTCACAGCCCTGTTCCGTCTGGCGGCCGACTCGGACGGCCTGCCGGAAACGCCCGCCTCCCCTTGCCCCGCTTCTCCCTCCCCCCTCGCCCAGCCTGACCGCCCCGCAGAAACGGGGACGAGCGGACGGCTGGTGGTCGCTGAAGATACGGCGGTTACGGCCCTGTTCCTCAGCGAAGCGCTGACGCAGGCCGGATATGCCGCGCACATGGCGAGCAGCGGAGAGGACGCCTTGTACCTCATCCGCAAACTGCAACCCGACGCCGTACTGCTGGACATGCGCCTCCCGGACATGACCGGGCTCGACATCGCGGGGCAAATCCGTTCCGGGGAACTCGGCGTCGCGCCGGAGACCCCGATCCTCATGCTGACCGCCACGCTGGACCCCGGCGACGAACAGGCGTTCCGCCGCATGGGGATCAACCGCTGGCTGCTCAAGCCCGTACAGGCCGGAAAGCTGGCCTCCGTCGTGGCCGACCTGCTCCCATTCACCCGCAAGGAACAAGAGGAAACGCCCATGCCCGCATCCGAACCCGCTGAACAGCCCGCCGACGTCTTCGATCCCGCCGCCGCGCTGGATGCTCTGGGCGGTGAAGCCCTCCTCAAGCGGCTGGCGGGGATCTTCCTCGGCGAGGAACCCAACATCCGGGCCAATCTGCAACGCTTCGCCCTGTCACCGGAAACGCTTCCCGAACTTTGCCCCGAGCTGCGGCGTCAGGCGCACAGCCTCAAAAACGGCGCGGGCATGTTGCACCTTGAGAGCCTGCGCAAGGCCAGCTCCGATCTGGAGCAGGCCGCCGCGTCCCCGGCCGGACAGGACTTTGCCGCCCTGCTGCGCACCACCATCGAAGCGCTGGAACGGGCTTCCGCCGCTCTTCGTAAACACTGCGGGGCGTAAATATGGCCCGTATCCTTGTTGTCGATGACGAAAGCCTGATCCGGGTACTCGTGGCCGATGTGGGGGAGTCCCTCGGGCACGAAGTGCTCACCGCCGCCTCCATCAAAGAAGGGCAAGACCTCGCGCAGCGCGGCGTGGACATCGTACTGCTGGATGTACTGCTCCCGGACGGGGACGGGCTCGCCCATGTGGAGACCTTTTCACAGCTTCCGGGCCGTCCGGATGTGATCATCATTACGGGGCATGGCAACGCCGACGCCGCCGAGGCGGCCCTGCGATCCGGGGCGTGGGAGTATCTGGTCAAACCGCTCCGCGTCCGCGATCTCTCGAAGGCGCTCACGCAGGCCGTGCAATGGCGAAACAGCCGGGACAGCCAGTCCCGCAGCCTGCTGCGGCATCCCGACATCATCGGGAAAAGCCCCGCGCTGGCCGAAGCGCTGGAAGCATTGCGGGAAGCCGCCGCGAGCAACGTCAACGTACTCATCACCGGGGAAACCGGGACCGGCAAGGAACTGTTCGCCAGCGCCCTGCACGCCAACAGCCTGCGGGCGTCCGGCCCGTTCGTCACCGTGGACTGTACCACCTTGCCCGAAACGCTGGTGGAGGCGCATCTGTTCGGACACGCCCGGGGCGCGTTCACCGGAGCCGACAGGGCGCGCGAGGGTCTTCTCGCCGCCGCCGACCACGGCACGCTGTTCCTTGACGAAGTGGGCGAACTGCCCCTCCCCGTGCAGGGCGCGTTCCTGCGGGCGCTGGAGCTGCGCCGCTTCCGTCCCGTCGGCGAAGTGCGCGAAGTGGAAAGCGATTTCCGCCTCGTCGCCGCAACCAACCGGGATCTCGACGACATGGTGGGCATGGACCTCTACCGGAGCGATCTCCGCTTCCGGCTGCGGGGCATGACCATCCATGTGCCGCCGCTCCGCCGCCGCGCCGAAGATATCCCCCTGCTCGCCGAACACTTCACCGCACGCTACTGCCAGCGCCACGAACTCCCGAACAAGGAGCTGACTCCCGACTGTTACGCGATGCTGGCGGACTATTCGTGGCCCGGCAACGTGCGCGAACTGCGCCACACCATCGAACGGGCCTGCGCAGCAGCGGGGGACGGAACCCAGCTGTTTACCCGGCACCTGCCCACGGAAATCCGCATCGAACTGGCCCGCAAACGGCTTGTGCACCTCTCCGAGCCAGAGGAATCCGCGCCGACCGCCCCTCTCCCGGAACAAGAACCCTCCACGCAGCCCCGGAAGCCCGAAACCTTCCCCACCCTGCGCGACATGAAGGCCAAAGCCGAACGCGATTACATCGCCGGGCTGTTCGCCGCCTGTCAGGGAGACGTCCGCCGCGCCGCCGGGATTGCCGGCGTTTCACGCGGGCATTTCTATGAACTGCTGAAAAAATACGGGCTGGACAGGACGTCTTCCATTCCGGAATTCCCGGCCATTTGACGCCGGGAACGGAGGAACATTGAGTTGAAATACCACTGTTTCAAAGCCCAAAAACGCTAGTCGGCCCATGCCATTCCGACGATGCGGTATTCGCCGTCGCCTTGTTTCTCCCAATAGAGGCGGCGTACCCCCGTCTCCGCGCCTCCGTCGGGCGAAGCCGTGCGCTGGGCAAACCACGAGACCACATACCCCGGCCCTTCCAGAGCCCGGACAGGCCCGAATGTGACCCGTACACGCTTTTCTTGGCGCTCTACCTTCCTTATGGATGCGGCACGTTCCGGCGCAATGAACCCGCCCCCGGCCTCGCCGCGGCGCCAAGCCGCGCGCCAGCCACGGGTGCGTTCCTCCACTTCGCATACGGCGTCCTTCCGGGGCGCGATTTCCACCCGTTCGCCGATAAGCACGGGTGTCCCCCGCTTCAGTTCCGGCCCGACTTCGGCGATATCCTTGAGGTTCAGGACGACGCATCCCCGGCTTTCAAACGGCGTGATCGCCCTGCCCCGGCCCTGTCTTGCCGCGCAGCCGATCCACGGGATTCGGGTAGTCAAGGATATAAGCTTCCCCGCCGTACTCCTCAAAATCCAGCCACTCCGTCCGTTTCCGCACAACAAAATAAACGCCCTCCGGCGTCTTCAAGTCGCCGCGTACCTGTTTGTCGCCCTGCGCCTGCCCGGTTGTACACAGATAATCACGGGCTTTCCCCTTCTCCATGAGGAAAAAACGCTGACGCGACTTGTCCACGGCCACCACCGCCTGATCAGGCAGCCCATCCGTCACGGCCTCCCATGCCCTTGCCTCCGGCTCGCACATCAAGCCAGCGAGCAACAGCGCGGTACAGCCCCACACCCTCATGGAAACACATTCAAACGGCATGAAAATCTCCTTTTCGCAAAAACCCAAGCCGTTATCCTGCGTCCCTCCCACTTTTTTGTCGACCCCCTTATTCTTTTCCCTGCCCGCCAAACAAAAAGCCCCCCGGAGATTCCTCCGAGGGGCCTCATCACAAGCGTCAATGCGTCAGGCTAGTCTTCTTTGGCAAGCTCGACCAGTTCGGGACGGGTAAACAGCGCGCGGAGCTGGTATCCCGCGGCTTCGATGGCTTCACGGCCGCCTTCGCCACGGTCAAGCACGGTACATACGGCAACCACGTTCAGGCCCGCGTCTTTCACGCGCTCGCACGCCTTCAGCAGCGAACCGCCGGTCGTGACCACGTCTTCGACCATCGCCACGGGATCGCCGGGCTTGAAGTTGGACAGGCCCTCCACATACTGGTTGGTGCCGTGGCCCTTGGATTCCTTACGCACGATGAGCCCGGCGAGCGGACGGCCCTTTTCATGCGAAATGACGGTGGTGGCGGAGATCAGCGGGTCGGCGCCGAGCGTCATGCCGCCGATGCCCTTGATGTCCAGATCGGCCAGCAGCTCGTTGAACAGCGTACCGATGAGCCACGACCCTTCGGGGTGCAGCGCGGTCTGGCGGCAGTCGAAATAGTAGTCGCTCTTGCGGCCCGAAGCGAGGGTGAAATCCC
>ERZ857955.1939-NODE-1939-length-14573-cov-3.031754_pt1 | contig 14573 bp, 15 predicted proteins | sample MGYA00519956_ERZ857955 | MGnify/ENA primary metagenome ERZ857955 (study PRJEB31778, sample SAMEA3449378) | human gut metagenome | biome: human gut; feature: human-associated habitat; material: faeces | place: United Kingdom | collected 2010/2012 ...
CCTGCGTCCCTGAGTCGGTACAAAAGTTCCTTTGCGCCGGGATGCAGTCCCTGAAAATGACGGGCATACCCCTCGGCAAATTCCACGGAAATCACGGACATGGGAACTTCGCTGAGGTCAAACAGGTGCTCATAAAAGCGGCTGATGGGGGTGTCAATGTACTGATAATACTGCTCCATGGTGATAGGCGGCATATTCCGCTTCAAAAGCATATCGTTGACTGCCAGCAGGGAAGCGTAGGCGTCGTCTGCCAGTGTGCCGTTCCAGTCCCATAGAATGGTGTGAAGCTGTGACATGGCTGCCCTCCCTTACATCTGCTCAGGCGGGAGCTGACTGGTCGGAAATTGTTGCCGAAGCTCCCGGATGCGTTCCAGCTTTTTCCGATACTGCCGATCCAATTCCTCATAGGCTCCGGCATAAACTGCGGCGAAATACGGCATTTTCCAAATCAAAAGGATACCGGCGGTCAGTGCGCACAGCAGCATCCAGGGGAGCAGACTCAAGCTCAGCAGAAACAGCTCCATCCGGTGGTTTTTGGTCATGGCAGCGGCAGTTCGGAGGCACTGCCAGGGCGTCAGCTCCGGATGATCCAGCAAAATAAACAGTGCGCCCCAGTAGCGGAGGGACACCACCAGCATAATGATGACGGTCAGTGTGAGAATGAGGACCAGAGCGGCGATCTGTTGCGTTTTAACGCTGAGATTGGCGGTGAATGTGCTCATGGGAACGGCAAGCAGAAAGCTGACCGGCAGCGAAACGGCGTAGCTCCATACAATCAGCAGCAGCGCGCGCAAAACATCCAGGGCAATTACCCGCAGGGGAATTTGAAAGCCCTCCAGCAGCGTAGGAATGGAAACCGGCTCTCCACGGTGGATGTTCAGGGCGACGCGACCGTATCCGGCAGACAAAAGCTGGGATATGACGCCAATCACCAGTGCAGCCAGGATGGTAAGCACCAGATTCCGGGCGCCTGCGGCAAGGGCATCGCTGATGTGGCTGCCGGTGGGCGCCAGATTGATCAAAAATTCGCTGAGGTATTGCAGACCATATAGCCCCAGCCGGCACAGCAAAAATACCAGTGTTGCCAGCTTGGCTGCCCTGCCTGCCTGATTGGCTGCTGTATGGGCGGTAAGTTTTATTTCACGGCGATTCAAATCATCAACTCCTGTTTCTTCTTATTGATTCTTGTAGAAGAACGTAACACAGCGGGGGAGAAATGTCAAGGTGGGGAAATTTAATTTCGGGAATCGGTTGCAATGGCGTCCGGTGCGTGGTATAATGCAGTAAATAAAAGTTACAGGATTGCCCTGCAAAATTACGTTATTGAATCAACAAAGGGGGACCTGCTTATGAACCTGGGAGAAAAGATTAAGGCGGCACGTCTGGAGCGGCACATGACTCAGAAGGATGTGGTGGGAGATTATATCACCCGCAACATGCTCTCCAAAATCGAAAACGGCAGCGCAACGCCTTCAGTGAAAACCCTGGAATATCTGGCGGGGGTACTGGGGCTGCCCGCAGGCTATTTTATGAATGACTCCAATGGAGATGAGCTAACGCCGGGCAGCGTTGCCAGCGCCAGAAGCCATTTCCGGAATGGAGAATACGAGGGCTGCGTCCAGGTGCTCGAGGGACTGGATATGGACGGCGGCTATAAGGACGAGGCAATGCTGCTGCTGGCGCGGGCGAAAATCGGCATGTCCAAAAAGGCAATGATCGACGGGCGCTATGAGGAAGCCATTCGGCTGGCAAAGGAAGCACTCCAGCACAATGAGGACACGGTGTATTACTCCGCCGCGTTCCGGACCGAGGCGCTATTGCTGGTTGCCCGGTGCACCATGGAGCTGCAGGGGGATTTCCAAAAGGCGCTGGACGATTATCAGGCAGCCTATCAGGATCAGGGCTTGGGCGAATTCTATCGGATTACCATGGCGGAATACTACATCGATCAGGGAGATTTGGACAACGCCAAGCGGGAAATGGACAGCATTGCCCGTTTGTCCGATGCAACCAAGCCCGCCTATCTCATGCTGCAGGGGCGAATGGAGCTTAAGGATAACCAGTACGAGCAGGCGGCAAAGCAGCTGGAAAAGGCAGAGCAGCTTGCCAGAACCACCGGAAGCAACTACTTCATGTCCGGACTGTATGCCATGCTGGAGCAGTGCTATCGTGAGATGGAGGACTTTAAAAAGGCATATCATTACGCCTCCATGCAGCTGCAAATCAAGGAATAACAATCAGAATAGCACAAGGGGACGGAATCATATGATTCCGTCCCTGTTTTTGTATATCAGTCATCCAGAATATAAACGGTGCAGTTTCTGCGGCCAAACTGAATGCAGGTGCTGTAATCGTCGAAATACAGGTCAATGATATGTCCCTTGATTGCGCCGCCGCAGTCTTCCGCAGTGGCAACGCCGTAAATCCATTTGCCGTCGTCGGATACGATGTACATCTTTGTGCCGTAGGGAATCACCGTGGGATCTACGGCAATGGCACCGTAACGGGCGGAGGTGCCGGTGGCTGTGATGCCGCCGCCGGTATAAGCGGTTGCTTCTACGGCCATGGTGCTGGTATAGGTAAGCACCTCGCCGTCTTCCGTGGTGATGGTGCTGCCGCTGTAGGTCGGCTCAGGGGTGGATGACGGTTCGGGTTCCGGCGCGGGTTCAGGCTCAGGTTCGGGCTCTGGCTGAGGTTCTGGCGTCTTGGCAGGCTGCTCCGAAGCGGTGGTGGTGGCGGTGTTGCTGCCATTGTCAGTCGTTGCAGGCTTGGCGGATTGCGTGGGCTCCGGCTTGGCTTCCGCCGCATCGTCCTGGGCGGGCTGCTGCGCTTCGCCGGTGTCGCTTTCGGTCAGCGTTTGACGGGCACCAATGAGAACCACCTCGTCTACAGGAACCGATACCACCCGGGAGGAGATGACGTCGGAGGAAATCAGCTCGCCGTTCTGATAAATCAACTCGGTGGTAATCTCAAGGCTGCCCTCCACGCCCTGGGTCTGCACCTTGGTCTCTCCCACAGGAAGAGTAGGGTCCAGGTAGGAGATCGTCTCATAGGGGACGGACTCTGTGGTGGTTTCGGTGGAAGTGGTGTTGCTGCAAATCTCCAGGGTCATGCCGTCATAGGTGCTGTCCAGCGTAGAGGCAGGGGTTCCGTCTGCGGTGATGGTATCGCCGGATGTCAGAGTAATGGACAGATTGTCAAGCAGCTGACCGATGGTGCCGCCGTAGGTTACGATGCTGGTGGATGCTCCGGCATTGTTTACCGTGATATTCTGCCCACGGAAAATGGTAATGGTTTTCTGGGCGCTGCCGCCGGTGACGGAAACCTTGTCGCCCTCGTTCAGAGAAATTCCGGCTTCCTGCAGAACACGATCCGTTCCGGCGCTGCCGGTTGTGATTTGGGTCACCTGATCGCCGTCGGTAATGGTATAGGTGCAGCCGGACAGCTTTGTCAGTGCAAAATAGCCGCCCACCATAAGAACCAGAGCCAGGGACAGGACCAGCTGTACTGCCGTCCGCCGGATAGACCTGGGGTGTTTGCGGTGTGTCATAGGTATGTACCTCCAATAGATTGCAAACTGAATACAAAATTCGAGAAATAGAAACAAAATGTAACTATTTGAAACCTATTATAACAGAATTCTCTGAATTGTCAAGGCAAACCACAGGGGAAAACATTGGATACGGGTCAGAATATCCCTTGACGAAAGCGGGAAACATGATAAGATGAAGGTGGCAGCCATTCTGCCATACCATATAGAAAGGGGAAATTACAATGGAATTGAAGGGCTCTAAGACCGAAAGCAACCTGCTTGCCGCTTTTATGGGCGAGAGCGAGGCAAGAAACAAATACACCTATTTTGCCAGCACTGCCAAGAAGGAGGGCTATGAGCAGATTGCCGCCATCTTCCAGGAGACAGCGGACAACGAGAAGGAGCACGCCAAAATGTGGTTCAAGGAGCTGGGACTGCTGGGCAATACCCCAGAGAACCTCCTGTCGGCTGCGGAGGGCGAAAACTATGAGTGGACGGATATGTACGACCGCTTTGCCAAGGAAGCGGAGGAAGAGGGCTTCACGGCGCTGGCGGCAAAGTTCCGGATGGTAGCGGAGATTGAAAAGCACCATGAGGAGCGGTATCGCGCGCTGCTGCACAACATTGAAACGCAGCAGGTGTTTGAAAAGAGTACCGTTACCGTATGGGAATGCCGGAACTGCGGGCATATTGTGGTGGGCACCAAGGCGCCGGAGGTATGTCCCGTCTGCAACCATCCTCAGAGCTATTTCCAGGTACGGAAAGAGAATTATTGATCTCAAACCAAAAGCCCCGAAGCAGCAAAATCACTGCTTCGGGGCTTATCGTTATCTTTATACGTTGAACAGGAAGTTGACCACGTCGCCGTCCTGCATCACATACTCCTTGCCTTCGGAACGGACCAGACCCTTGGCGCGGGCAGCAGCCAGGGTGCCGCATTCCTGAAGATCGCGGTAGGCAATGACCTCGGCACGGATGAAGCCGCGCTCAAAATCGGAGTGAATTTTACCGGCAGCCTGGGGCGCCTTGGTGCCCTTTTTGATGGTCCAGGCACGGCACTCATCGGGACCGGCAGTGAGGAAGGAGATCAGCCCCAGCAGGGCATAGGAGCATTTGATGAGCTTATCCAGACCGGATTCCTCGATGCCCAGCTCCTCCATAAACATCTGCTTTTCCTCGGGATCATCCAGCTCGGCAATATCCGCCTCCAGCTTGGCGCAGATGGGAAGCACCTGGGCACCCTCATTCCTGGCAAGCTCGGCCACCTGATTGTAGAACTTGTTGTCCGTGGGATTGGCTACGCTGTTTTCGTCCAGATTGGCGGCATAGATGACGTTTTTCAGACTCAGAAGATCGGAGGTCTGGAGCACTGCCAGCTCGTCCTCGGAGCATTCATAGGTCCGTGCGGTTTTGCCCTCGTTGAGATGCTCCAGCAGACCCTCGAAGATCTCAGCCTCCTGAAGGTATTTTTTGTCGCCCTTGGCAGCCTTCTTTGCCTTGTCAATCCGGCGCTCTACCATCTCAATGTCTGCCATTACCAGCTCCAGATTGATGATGTCGATATCCCGGAGGGGATCGGTGCTGCCCTCCACATGGGTGATATTGCTGTCCTCAAAGCAGCGCACCACATGGACAATGGCGTCGGTGGAGCGGATGTTGCTGAGAAACTTGTTGCCCAGACCCTCGCCCTTGGACGCGCCCTTTACCAGACCTGCAATGTCCACGAATTCGATGACAGCGGGGGTGAACTTCTTGGGATTGTACATATCCCGCAGTCCCTCCAGCCGCTCATCTGGCACGGTGACCATACCCACGTTGGGGTCGATGGTGCAGAAGGGATAGTTGGCGGCTTCGGCGCCGGCATTGGTAATGGCGTTGAACAGGGTGCTTTTGCCCACATTGGGCAGACCCACGATTCCTAATTTCATAATTGTTTATACCTATCCGAAAAGCCTTGATTTATAAGGCTTTTCGCCTTTCCTTAAATTTCTTGTACGCCCTTTTTACGCCCTTTTTTTGAAATTGGCGGCGTAGCCTGTTGAAATTGGCGTATGGCGTTTACCAGTGATTCGTCCGTAACATGAACATATCTGTCCATTGTTGTTTTAATGCTTGCGTGTCCTAAAAGCTGTTGCAGCACTTTAGGCTGTACGCCGCGCTCAATGGCGCGTGTGGCATAAGTATGTCGCAAGGCGTGCATACAAAAGCGTTTAATACCTGCTTCATCACACAATTTGTATAAGTGTGTGTCATAGGAACTGTTTTTTGCGGGTTCTCCTGTTCTCCAGTTGACAAAAACCAAATCTCGCATAACAAGGCATTTATTTTCGCCTGTCCTGCTGTCGATATACTCTAAAACCTGTGACAATGTTTCAGACTGTTTTCGTTGGTCTTTTTCATCATAGCAGCTTTTGAGAATGGAATATGCCTTATCTGTGAGAGGAATGGTACGATAACTTTTTTGCGTCTTAGGTGGTCCCGCACGCCAATATCCCTGGCTGTGTCGATACTCTAAACTTTTGTTTACTGTCAATGTCCGCTTTTTCCAATCAATAGCGTCCCAAGTCAGACCAATCAATTCAGCCGTTCTCAATCCTGTTTCCAGTAACAAGGCGTATTGCCTGTAATTATGAGAGCGTTCCGCTGCTTCCAAGAACTTCTCCTGTTCCTCAACGGTTAAGTATTTAATATCATCTACCGCACGAACGGGTTTTGTGTAGCGGACACCATTCATCGGGTGCTTTGCGATAATATCATTCATAACTGCTGATTTCAGCATGGTTCCCATTGTGATATAAGCCTGTCGAATGGTCGAGCCTGCATAGGTAGTTTCCATTCGGTTCAGAACAGCTTTACAGTGCATGGGCTTTACATCAGCTATGCACATGGCTCCAATTACGGGTTGGATATTCCATTTGTAACGCTCTTTATAATTTCTTATGGTATTCGGAGCAAGGTCACAAACGATATTTTCAATCCAGTAAGTAAACCACTTGTCTACCGTCATATCGGGAGAAGTGACGATAAGGTTATGCCGTTCCTCATATCTTGCGTCAGCAAGCCAGTTTTTCGCTTCCGGCAATGTTTCAAAATACTTCTCTTTGCGTTTGCCGTCTTTTGCGTAGTATCTTGCGGAGAATAAACCGTCCTTTCTTTGGTAAATGCCTTTGCCGCACTCTTTACCTTTTAGATTTTTTCCCATATATCGGACTCCTTTCGTATCTCAAAAGAGAGTCCAATGCAAGCATATATTATAGCATAAAGACTCTGTTTTTTCAATCTCAATAACAAGAATTGTCGATTAGATATTCATATTGTCAGCTCACGCCGGATATATTCTTCAAATTCACGACGTTTGACTAATTTTCTTGTCCCCACATATAGTACAAATGGACAATTAGGTTGCTTTAGCATGGTGTCAATCTTGTTAATTCCAATATTGCTATATTCGGCAGCTTCTTTTATGGTCAATGTCAGTTTAAGATGTATCGGTACTCTTTGTTCGCTGCCAGTTGTAACTGCTCCTTTAGTGCCTATCGCACAAGGGGCGTTCATTTTTTCTTCATTCATAAGAACATTTCCCTTTCAATGGTTGAAACAATTAAAAACATCAGTAAAGGGGCTTTAATCAGACGATCGATTCGCTTCTCAACCTCACGGGAATTGCACCCCTGCGCGGTTCTCGCGCAGCCCTACCCATTGCCTGCGACGCTTTGAACGCTCGGACTATGGCGATAAGGGAGTATCATTATGTATTTTGCGCTTCGTCGCCGACAGGCTGCTATGCCTGTTTTCCGGCGTCGGTGTTGGTCGCTCGGTTATCCCGGGCGGGAAAGTCCCGCCGGGATAACGTCATGGCGCACCCGCCGCATGGCTCGGCACAAAAGGAACGTATCTGATTTGCCCTATGCTGCGCCGCCGTTATCTTGCGTCGCTTTCTTTGTCAAGGTACAAAAGACAGGAATACGCAAAGCGGAAAGGGGTGGAACACTTCGCGTTTTTACTTATCTGTCTTAAAGGATAGGACAGCCCGCATGAGCTTTGCTTGCAGCCGTTCCCGCAAGTCCTCGTCTACGCCGTAATAGGTATTGCCGCTTTCGTCGCGGATTTTCTTCATAGACAAATGGGCTATGTAGCTTTGGTAGTGCTGCATTACAATTTTCATGGCGTCGGGGTCGCCCTTTGTCGCGGCTAAAATGACCGGGTAGGGTAACAAGCCGCGCTCATTTTCATTACAATTCGTTCCATTCATCAGCGCGTTCCTCCAAATATCGTTTTAGCAGTTCAAAAGAGCTTGTCCGTCTATACTGTACTGTGCTGCGGGGTACTTTCATAAGCTCCGCGATTTCAGCGTCGTTCATGCTGAAAAAATAGTACAGCAGTACGGCTTGCCGTTTTTCTTCCGGCAGGGAGTGCATAGCGTCAGCAAGGAGCTTCGCTGTAATTCTCAAACCGCCTGCACAAAAAGCCTCCTCGTTCTCGTCAACAAAATATCTGTCAACGGTGTAAAGCTGCTTTTCTTCGTGCGGGGCAAGGTCTGAAAAGTTGACTTCGTGCTTTTGCCGACTTTTGCTTTCCCGGCAGGCGTCAATCAGTTCATTGCGTAACGTGCGTTTGCAGTACGCGTTAAACTCACATCTTATCTGCCATTCCAACCGATTAGGGTAATCCATGTTCTCACCCCCTTTCGTCCCGGGGGCGGGTTATTTATCCCCTTTCGGCTGCCTTCCACGGACGCGCCGCGGATTTGCCAAACGGAATAGAAAAGTTTTTCAAAAAAGTTTTGAAAAACACAAAATGCGCCCGTCTGCAAGGCGCAGACGGACGCAAAGGAAATGTAAGCAGTATTCAGATGATTTGATAGTTCATATTCATAGGTAGACTTGCCCGGAGGTGGAGCTATGCTTTTTTTAATTGATGAAGCTCATGGGTATTATGGAATACCAGAGTAGACACGGCGGCAACCTCCTAAATGCCGCCGTGTCAGTTCACGGTGTCCCAGTCGTCGTGAGTTTGGGATAAATAGACGAAAAGAAACGGCGGCTCTGAAAAAAATCAAAGCCGCCGAGATAAAATAAGCGCGTGAAAATATGGCTGCTGCACGACGGCTTTTTTTCTTTGCCGTCGTCCGGCAGCTTGTTTTTCCATATCAAGGATTAACGTCAATCAATACAATCTCATAAACAATCGGATAGTAATATGGCGTTTCTTCTGTAAAAGAGTCTTTTAAAGTAACTTTAACCTTATATCCCGGCTTTAAGTCCTCGACAGAAATTGTGCTACCGTCCATATCAAGTAATTTTGTATCTTCACTGATATGCAGAGAGTTTAAAGGATTTCCGTAGATTTCTGTCGTGCGTTCTACAATCAGACGGATTTCCCCGTTAGACATTGTAACAGTTTCCTGCACAACCGCTTCATAGGAAAGATTAGACCAATTAGACGATTGCAATATTACCGCGATTACTACAATAGCAGCAACAACTAACGCCGCAAAAATAATAGGCTTTTTCTTTTTCATAGCCCCCTCCTTATCCGACTTGATGTTTCTTAAACCCAAGCCTTGCAAGGGGAAGCATAACCGCAGTAAGTATCGCATACAGAATAGCCCTCATGGTAAATGCGTCCAAGACAAGCCCGCCAAGCTGATAGGAGATATATTTTCCAATCTCCGGCACGGTGGAACGGTACGGGAGTAGGAATAGAGTCAAGTTATATGCGCCCGTTGTTCCGTTTGGTGAGAGAAACAGCGGAATAAACAGGATAGGCACAAGCACAATAAGCACAAGGTACGAGCTTTTCATCTTTGCCGACAGCAGAAGCGTCAAGCCAAGCATGGCGAACAGCACAAGGTAAACTACTCCCAAATTCACAAGGACAGCTTGCAGGAATGTCCACGGGTACGGTATAGTCGTGTTTACGATTTGCAGCGACAAATCCCAACCGTCAAAGCCAAATGCTGCAAGAGGCAGACAAAACGCAACAATTACATGAAGCGTAAAAGCAAGCGCACCGAACAGATAGGAGGCTACAATTTTAGCTGTTGTTAGTTTCGTTTTTCCGTATTTTGCGGATAATATTACCGCGTCCGTTCCGGCTTCATACTCGCCGGAAAAGACAGGGGCAATCACGATACAGACCGCCAGTAGCGCAAACATCAGCAATTCAAAGCTGCTAATGATGATTTCCCATCCCTCGTAATACCCATACTGAAAAGGTTCATCAACCTTACTGTTCATATCCTGCCAATAGTTTTTCTGTTTCTCGGACAATTCACGGGAAGCGGTATTAAGTAGCTTTTCGATTTTTTCCTGTCTTGCAGCGTAAAAATCCGCGCCCTCTGAAATATCCAAATCTGCTAATGAGCTATACCCCGCGCTTTCGTTTGGATTGACATAGTTTTTCGCAATCATATTTAGCAGACGTTCCCGTGGGGCGATACCGTCCCAATATGCGCTGTCAACCAAAAACTGTTCATAACCGTCATATCCCACATTATCAGGATTTTCAAAAAGCTGCTGTACTTCCCGGATTGTTTCAGTGATATATTCATCTGTTAAAGGAACAGAATAATTTTCTGCTTGTTCCTTTTCATATTCAATACCCGCAAGGCCAGTGATTACACCTTCTTGATTGTAAGTCTGATACCGCAAAATCGGTAAACCAAATAAAATTGCAGTTACAAGCAAACTTGCAACCATGACGATAAGCGTCGATTTTTTACGCAGGATTTTCAAAAATTCGTATTTAATAAGCATTGTTTCATTCGCCCCTTTCTTCTCCGAAGTGGTATAAAAACAAATCCTCCAAGCTCGGCGGTACGGTGATAGCGTCGGCGGCCGGAGATGTATCATGTATCATACGTAACCGCACATTGCCGTTTTCATGGTGCAGATTAACAACGGAAAAGCGTCTGCTGTATTCTGCTGCTTCCCGGTCGCTCACCAAAAGTTCCCATACCTTGCCGTTTATACTGTCTGTGATAGTAGCCATAGGCTCTTGCAGTAAAAATGTACCGTCTTTCATCATCAGAATAGTATCAGCGATATAGGAAACGTCCGATACAATATGCGTAGACAGAATAACAATCTTATCCTTTGCAAAGTCAGATATGAGATTGCGGAAGCGGACACGTTCTTTTGGGTCAAGTCCTGCGGTTGGCTCGTCTAAAATGAGAATGTCTGGGGCGTTCAATTCTGCCTGAGCAATCCCCAAACGCTGTTTCATACCGCCGGAAAAGGACTTAATTTTTTTGTCTGCCACCTCATGCAGATTAACTAATTTCAACAATTCCCCCGTCCGTGTCGTTGCTTCTTTCCTATCCAGTCCCTTTACTGCCGCCATATAGAGCATAAACTCACGGGCTGTAAAATCCGGGTAAAAGCCGAAATCCTGCGGCATATAGCCCAAGTGAGCATAATAATCTTCTCCCAACTCGTCAATGCTCTTTCCGTTCAAACAGATACTGCCGGAAGTAGGCTTTAGAACACCGCAAATCATACGCATTAAAGTTGTCTTGCCCGCACCGTTCGCACCAAGCAGACCATATACCCCCGGAGTAAGAACGGTGCTAACATCATTAACAGCCTGCTTTGCACCGTAGCATTTGCTCAAATGCTGTAATTGCAATTCCATATATGAAAACCTCCTTGTCTTTGTGATAGGCGTAGAAAAAAGGTAGGTCGCCTATGCTTATAGTATAGACTACCTACCTTATGGGCGGCTTTGCCGTATCTTAATTTAACCTTAATTTGTGCTTGCTCCACATGGAAGCAGGATTGTAAATTCTGTTCCCAAGCCGGGATTGCTTACCACGGAAATATCACCGCCGTGAAGTGCGATAATCTGTTTTGCGATTGCAAGTCCAAGACCGCTGCTTTCCGGTCGCTCTTTGGTGTTTGTCCCTCTGTAATAGCGGCTCCACAAGCCGGACAGTTCCTTTTCGTCCATGCCTTTGCCGTTATCCCAGACAGAAACAGCAATCTTGTTTCCGGGTATGAGATTGACCGTTACCTTTACTTTGGTATCGACAGGGTTATGCACAAGGGCATTGATAACAATATTCCCGACTGCGCGGCGCAGCAAATCGGGGTCAACTGCAAGCGTCATTTCCTGCATACTACTTTCAAACGCAATCGTCCGTTTTGAAAACGCCGGGTCATTTGCAATGTCGATTACCAACTCTTTTAGAAAACGCACAATTCGGATTTCCTGCGGGGCAAAGGGGAAAGCTCCGGCTTCAAGTTGATAGGTCAGCTTCAAGTCATTTATCAGCTTTTCCATGTGATTGACGTTTTTCAATACGATTTTCCCGTATTCCTGTACCGTCGGCAAATCAAGGCTGCGCCCCTCTGCAAGAAGCTCCGCATATCCCTTTACCGGGGAAAGGGGCGTTTTCAAGTCATGAGTGATGTTCGCGATCCATTCTTTGCGGGCATGGTCAGTTTCCTGCTGTACCTTTTCGCTGTGGCGTATTTTCATATTCATCTCATTCAAAGAACCGTAAATCTCGCTGAACAAGCCTCTTTCTTTCAGTGGTGTATATTGATTTGCCGCTATACTTTTAATGCCGTTGATAATCGTTGCCAGCTTCCGAGACAGCCAAAACGCATAAACAAAGGCAACAAGCACAACCACGCAAGCGGAAAAGAACACTACACTTTTTGTAAATGGTGACAGCCGCGCCACATTCTCACCGTTATAGTAAAGCATAGTTTTTCCTATGGCATAAGGGAAGCCCACAATGTAGTTAAGCGTTCTGTCCGATATGGTAACGTTGCTGATAAAGACGGTATTTCCGTTTTCATAGCCGCTTTCCGTCAACTCCACAAGCTCCGTCATACTGTAACCGTCCGGGTAGTTTTCCGGTTTGTTGTGTGCATATATTTCCTGTCCGTTTTCGTCAAGGATTTGCACCCACAAGCCGTATTCGTCCAAGCGTTCCACACCGATTTGCTCCACGCCGATATTTCCGTCTTTTTCCTCTATCCAAGTGGAAAAATTGTCAGTAAACGTATGCGGCCACGACGCAAGGCTTAGTCCCTCCGGCTCCGGGATAGAAAAAGCATAGTAAAACATACCGATTGCAGAAACAATCAGAATGACAAAAAGGATTGCTAATATAACCGCTGTATATAGAATGGGCTTGTGTTTCAATTTATTTTTCATAAGGTTTTACCAACTTGTAGCCCAAGCCTTTCATTGTGATAATGTACTCCGGGGAAGTGGGATTACTTTCTATCTTTTCCCGCAAGTGTCGGATATGTACCATAATTGTATTATCGCAACCGAAGCCGTCCTCACCCCATACGGTTTCATATAGCCTTTCCTTGCTGATAACCCGTCCTATATTTTGTGCCATGTAGTGCAGTATTTCAAACTCACGGGCGGTCAGTTCAATTCCCTTTCCGTCCTTTGTCACACGGCAGCCCTCCGGGTCAATGCTCAATGCACCAACTTTAAGGAGTTGCGCCTTTGTCGGAAGCTGCCTGTATTCTGTACGTCGCAACTGTGCTTTCACACGATAAGCTATCTCTTTCGGACTAAACGGTTTTGTTACATAATCGTCCCCGCCGACTGCCAAGCCAAGTATTTTATCCAGTTCATCATTCTTTGAAGATAGAAACAGGATAGGACAATGAGAAAACTCTCTAATCTGTTTACAGACTTCATACCCGTCAATTCCCGGCAACATAACGTCCAAGATAATCATATCAGGCTGTAATGTGCGGCATGAGTTTACCGCAGAAAGCCCGTTATCTATCTTTGTGATATTTTGGAAGCCCTCAATGGCAAGGGATTTTTCAAGTAGTTCCAATATATCCGGCTCGTCGTCAACTATCATTATTTTGTATTTATTCATGGTCGGTTTCCTCCTGTAATGGCTTAGGACTTCTTTTCTTAAATCTTGCGTCAGTTGGCTTTTCTGCGTCCTTTGGTATCAGCCACATATACCCCAGTTTTGAAACGCCGGGTATACGGTTTTGGTTGCATAATATCTGTACTCGTCTTTCTGAAATTCCCCATTTTTCCGCTGCTTGTGGCGCAGACATATATTCCATAATTTACCCGTCCTTTCTTTACACGTTATCAGTATAATTATACTCGGACAGGCGAATAATAGCAAGTGTCTGATTATGAATTATTTTGGTGCATAGTAGGAATTGTATAGACATATCCAAAGAGAAAGGGGAACAGTAAAATGTAGCTGGGTGAATGAATATGGCAAAAAGACCAGTAGAAAAATATGACTTCAAGGCTTTCGGGCAGGCAATAAAAGCAGCGCGGACAGAAAGAAAAGAGAGCCGCAAGAAAGTGAGCGACGAAATGTATATATCCCCTCGCTACCTTGCGAACATTGAGAACAACGGGCAGCACCCCAGTCTGCAAATCTTTTTTGAGCTTATGCTCCGTTATGATATATCCGTAGACCAGTTTCTTTTAGAGAAGCCGGACACAAAAGACACGCAGCGGCGGCAGCTTGATACTCTGCTTGACAGCATGAGCGACAAGGGCTTGCGTATTGTTGCTGCTACGGCAAAGGAGATAACGGAAGTCGAAAAAGAGGGCGAATGAGAACGTCCGGCACAACTGAATATGGATTTTAGAAAGCGTTGTAATCTTTGCGGATTGCAGCGTTTTTCTTTTCCTGCGGGTGTGTTTGGCAAAATCCCGTCTTTATCGTGGAAGAAAGCGAGAAGATGAATAGCAAGCATAGGAAGCGGGTACCCACTTCCGTATTTTCGCCCTCACGCACTACGGCGTATCGGTTGAAAATTGCTTGTTGGGAAGTGTCCCAAACCCTCGGAATGGAAAGGAGCATTTACGCATGGACGGACGAAAAAGAACGGTGCAAATCAAATTCAGAGTAACGGAAGCAGAACGGGATTTAATTCTTGAAAAAATGAAGCTGATACCCACCCGGAATATGGCGGCGTATCTTCGCAAGATTGCCATTGACGGGTATATCGTGCAAGTAGACCATACCGACATAAAAGCAATGACAGCGGAGATACAGAAAATCGGTGTCAACGTCAATCAG
>ERZ857955.1943-NODE-1943-length-14536-cov-2.584214_pt1 | contig 14536 bp, 7 predicted proteins | sample MGYA00519956_ERZ857955 | MGnify/ENA primary metagenome ERZ857955 (study PRJEB31778, sample SAMEA3449378) | human gut metagenome | biome: human gut; feature: human-associated habitat; material: faeces | place: United Kingdom | collected 2010/2012 ...
CCCTCCCTTTAATATCAGGTTCGGACTGGCCTCAAATTCGTGTCCGAACGCGCAACGCCAGCGCACGGGCCTGTAGAAATCACCGGCGGTATAATCGAGGCAGGCACCGCCACGGAACTCCGCGGCTTCCTTCATGTCGTTCAGCCCCAGCTGCTCCAGTGGCTTGCTCTCATCATAGCCGTGGTTCAGATAGACCGGTGTGCGGCTGGGCTCGGGGAATTCCACCTCATCCCAGCTTTTTGGCTGTGCCAAGGCTGCCGCCCGGCTTCCAAAAAAGGCGCGCACCCAGTCATCGTGTCCCTCTTCCAGCATCCACAGCGTTCCCATCTCCTGATGGGCAATCTGCTCGTGCATGGCCTTCATCCGCTCCTTTGTAGGCAGGGCCGCAGCATCCCCGTTTGCAATCATCGTCTCCATGGCCTGCCACGCGCCAGCGATATACTGCTGATAGGTCATCACACGGAACCTCAGGATATCATTGAGTGCGTCTGAGTCCGTATACCACTGGCCATGGAAATTGAATCGGGCAAACCATCGGGGCTCAAATACATCCTTGAATCCAAAGCCAAAGGGTTTCAGCATATCATCAAAGTATTGTATATAGTTCAGCCGAAAGCTCTCGCCGCCGCCAATGTTGTAAATGCCCCGCCAGAACTTCTCCGGGACCCAATCCTCACATACGTTTGCCAGGAGGAGCCCAGACTCGATGGAAGTCACCCATTCCAAAAGATTCTGCGGCGGCTGATGGAAAATGATCGGTTCCCGGGCTGCCGACTCCTTGGAGGGCATAATTCCTGTTTGACGCAGACTCACCCAATGCTTGAGCCCGGACTCAATGACCGCTCTCTCGGCGGCGATTTTAGAGACTGCGTAATAGTCAAATGCAGATCCCTTGATGGGATCTCCGCAACGCCCCCAGTGGATAGGGGGCAGACGGCAGCCGGTCTCTGCCACTGTTCCGATATAGACCAGTTTGATCGCATCCGGATCTGGTTGTGCCTTGATCGCCCGGATGATATTCATAGTCGATCCAAGGTTGACCTCAAGACTGCGCTGCGGCAGTTTATCGGCTTCGGGAGAAACGAACGCCCCCACATGCAACACATAATCCGCGCCTGTCACACAGCGCAGGATATCGTCGTAGCAGCAGAGGTCCCCCCAGACAATCTCCAACGCAGCGTCATGTTCATAGCGGGACATAAATGCTTTGTTCTTAGCGGAAGGCCGGACCAAAACGCGAAGGTTGAAGCGGTCGGACCGGGATAGGATCTGCTTGAGGCCCTCCTCTCCCATGGTGCCAGTGGCACCAGTAAGAAATATGATTTTTTTACTTAACATGCTTGTTCAGCCTCCTTACCTTACTTACTGCCCTTTTTGACAATATCCTCCTTTCAATTCTTGAAAGGAGGATATTGTCATGTTTACTCTGCGCGATAACACACATGGTACCGGGCAATTTTGCCATCTTTTTCTTCCAGCAGCTCGCCGCGGCAGGGTATCTCAATACCGGGGTAGCAGATGATGTAATCCAGAACATTGCCGTTGAGCGAGACCGGCTTGGCACTCATGGGCATTGAGTGGAAATACATATTGAAAATCATGTCCACGCCCTCTTTTCCTCTGACAAACATAGGGTCCATGCCTGCACAGGTAGGAGCGGTGTCATAGAAGATACAATCGTCAGCGAACAGTTCAGCAAACAGTTTGGAGTCGTTTTTATTGAAGACTTCCGCATAATTGGTCAGTGGATTCATAGTTGGATTCCTCCTTCAATTTTTATCACAATCCCTCGGTGCGCAGGAAGCCGTCCGTTCCGCCGTCGGCAAAAATGATAGCACCGCATATCGCCACAGACTCTGGACTCAGCAGAAACAGAGCAACCTTGGCAATATCATCAGCAGGCAGGAACTTGCCGGTGTTATACAGCATGGGGATAGGGTAGTTAATCATGTTGGCAGAGAAATCCGGGTCAGCCACACCCTGATCCATCAGCTCAGTCTGCGTAGCGCCGGGAGCGATGGTGTTCATGCGGACGCCGCGAGCTGCCCAAGAACCGGACCAGCGGCGTACCCAGCGGGCGATAGCATTCTTGGATGCCTGATACGCCTGATATTTGGCAGGTCCCTCCAGTGTTTTACCATAGGCAACCGCTGCGTCCTCATCGTTTTGGTTCAACATGATGTCCACCAGTTCGGTGTTCAGCTGGGGCAGCGTGGCGGAGTTTGAGGACACCACCAAGATGACGCCCTTCTTTTTCTCCACCAGCGGATAGGCGCCTTCTGTCATTTCTCTGGCAGCAAAATAGTTAATGCTGACGATGACATCCGCAGGCTGGGTGGGGCCAACGCCGGAGCAGGACACGAAGCCATCCAGTCCATCCGGCGCCGCAGCATACAGCGCCTCCAGTACCCGTCCCCGCTCTGCTTTCATCGCCAGATCTGCGGAGATGTTGACGTCCGCAGCGTCTTCAGCAGCGGCCCTTCTGGAAATGTTGATGACATAGTGTCCCTGAGCCTTCAGCTGTCTGCCGATTGCCGCGCCGATGCCGGATGATGCTCCGGTGATTGCGTAAATTCCCATATTGATGAGACCTCCTTCATTTTTATCACTTCGCACCTTCAGAATGCGAAGGGGAAAACAAATCAAATAGAGAGGGCGGCCCGATAGGCTTCATGGATAGCGTTTAGAGCCAGCCGCGGCGCCGCCAGTGCGTCGCCCACCACATAGCAGGGAATCCCTGCTTCAGCGCAGGTATCCTGTAGATCCTGAGAGGGAACCGGTTTGGACCCAATCGCCATGACCACAAGATCTGCCGCAAGCATCCGTTCCTTCCCATCCTGCTCCACGATAACTTCGTCCGCCCGGATTTCTTTGCAGGTGGTATTTACCAGGACCTGGATATCTTCCTGCGCCATTGCCATATGTGTGCCGATTTTCCGCAATTGTCCCAGCTCACCCAAAACTGAGTCTTTCATCTCTACGACCGTCACGCTGGAACCCTTCCCAGCCAGAAATTCAGCCACTTCCATGCCAACCAGTCCGCCGCCGATCACCACGGCCTTGCCCGCGGACACATCTTTCTGGGCCAGAAGTTTATGAGACTCCACGACACAACCGCTGTCAGCACCCGGGATATTGGGGATAATCGGCTTGGAGCCGATGGCAATGATGACGGCGTCCGGTTTTTCTGCCGCAATGAGTGCGGGTGTCACCGGCGTGTTGGTTCGGATCTCCACGCCCAAGTCACGGATGTTTTCTGCCGCCATGTACGCCGCCAGTTGGAAATCGCCTTTCCGGGGCGCGGCACCGGCCAGCACAAATTGTCCGCCCAGAGTGTCTCCGGCTTCGCAGAGGATTGGATGATGTCCGCGCTTGTATAGGGCATCTGCAGCCTCAATCCCCGCGATGCCGCCTCCGGCGATTAGGACTTTCTTGGCCTGAGGGGCCGGACGCAGAGCCATGGTCTCTTCCTCCAGAACAGCGGGATTGCGCAGGCAGGTAATGTGTTCTAGCGAGGGATCTTCCAGGCAGCGGCAGAAATAGTCATAGCAGCCCTGGTCGCAGCCGATGCAGTATTTGATAGAGTTCAGCTTTCCGGCCTTAGCCTTGTTGCAGAATTCGGGATCCGCCAACTGGGCGCGGGCCATGACCACAAGGTCCGCCTTGTCCTGCATCAGGATATCCTCGGCCATCTCCGGCGTGTTAATCCTCCCGCAGGGCATCGTCAGCAGACCGGTCTCCCGGCGGATACGTGCGGCAGGCTCCACGTTGAAGCCGTGGGGAATGTCCACAGGTGCAACTTCATATACGGTAGCTGCAGTCAGAATGTTGCCCCGGGAGATATTCAGCACATCCACACCAGCGTCTCCGGCGCACTTGCAGAAATCAATGACCTCTTCAATGGTCAGGCCGCCTTCCAGCATATCATCCTGGCAGTCTATCCGCATGAACAGGGGCATCCCCTCCGGCATATTGGCCCGAATCGCCTGAATACAGGCCAAAGGAAACTTTTTGCGGTTTTCAAAGCTGCCACCCCATCCGTCTGTGCGCCGGTTGATCCCGCCAGAAAGGAAAGAATGCGGCAGATAGTTGTGTGCACAATGGAACTCAATGACGTCGATCCCGGCTTCTACGACGCGGCGGGCCGCTTGGCCGAACGCTTCAATAACGGATTGAATGCGCTCCTCTGTAATGCCGGGAACTGTATATTCCGGAGAGAGCGGCATATCTGAGGGAAGCAAAATCTGCGCCTGTGGGTCGCTTGCTACGGCGAGGCCGCCTTGCCACAGCTGAACAGCGACACGACCGCCAGCAGCGTGAACTGCGCTGCACAGCTTTTTCATTCCGGGAATATATCGATCATCGGCGATGGAGAGGAAGCCAGTAGGGGCGCTTGCGGCATCCACAGAGCAAACCTCAATGGTATTCAGCCCACAGCCGCCCTTGGCTCGGGCCACATGGTAGGCAATCAGTTTGTCTGTCACCATGCGCCCGTCTTCGCTGGCCGCACTCTCATGGGTGCCCATGGCGGACATCACCACCCGGTTGCGCAGCTCCAACTCCCGGATCTTGATGGGAGAAAATAGTTTCTCGAATGACATTTTTCTGCCTCCTCAACAGCTGTTCCTGACAATTGCGCATACTAGATCCGCTCTGTCTATCGTCTCTGCTCTGTGGGAGACAAAGGGATATATTCTGTGCAATTATCATAAGTGAACTCAAATTTTATCTTGTCTGTATATTTATTATAACAGCAAAAGAGGCTGCAAAGATTTGAAAGAAATCACAAGTTACTTGCAGCGATCCTTTTAAAAAAACAGATTCCTCACAGGAGAATCGGAACGGTTCTTGTAGATTTGCTCCGTTCTTCCTGGCGTATTTCCAAAATATACTTCAAGGTCTGTGTGCAAAAAAATCCGAAATGCTCCCGCTTTTTTACAAAAAGAATATATGTATTGAGCTCGGAGTAGGTAAGCTGTATAATCTTCTCAAAAAGGAAGAACGGAGGATGCCGATGGAACAGATCGTGAGAATGCTGGAGAAGCCGCAGCGGTATTTTACAGCCCACGCCTCTTGGTACGGTGTGGTTCAGACCTATACCGTCTCAGAAATAACACCGTTCTTTTGGGAAGACGAGTGTGTGATGTTCTACGTTCGCTCTGGTTCAGGCTTTCTACGAGTGAACCAGACCTTATACCCATTAAGCCAAGGCTGTTTTTGCAGTATGCACCAATTTCATGTGTTCCGGTTTGAAGCGTCTTCAGAGGAGCCTCTGTGCATGGAAGTGCTCATCTATCCCTACCCGGAGATGGCCTACTTTGTCACAAGCTTTGCCGAAGATGATTTGGCTTTTGGGGAATCTACAGTGGTTCTGCCTGCCTGTCAGGTGGATCGTGAGCTGGTCGAGCAACTTTTAAGCCTCTATCGAGAGGAAGCCCAGTGCGCAGACGAGGACAGTCGGCTGATCCGGCTATGCATCTCAGATCAGCTGCGGCTTCTGTATGGAACTGCTGTCTCCGTGGCTCCGCTTTTCCCAATGCCCCTGTGTGGTCAGATTTTCCTTTATATAGGGCAGCACAGCCTGAAGGCACTGACGCCTGCCTCTGTGGCAGAGTCTTTTCACATTTCCACACTCCAGCTGAACCGAGAATTGCGCCGGGTTTGTCTGGAGGGATTTAACGCTGTGCTACGTCATGCACAGGTATGCAATGCATGCGCTTGCCTGCTGCGCAGCAATGTTACTGGAACCATGATGGCAAAATTTGCAGGGTTCAAGAGTGAAAGTGCACTATATCGGGACTTTTTGAGGTTGCGGGGAGCAACTCCGCAGCAGTACCGTGAAAAAATGCTGCTGAATAGAACCCAGGCCCAGGGGCTGATCAATGACCAGCTCTCAGAGATCCAAGTCTATGTGATGGAGAATTTTCGATCTTCGGTCACATGTGATGCCTGTGCGCAGAAATTATTCCTGACCAAGAGTATCATCAACCGCCTATTGAGCGAAAAATATGGCCCGGATATTACATTCCATAAATATGTCAACCGTATTCGTCTGCAGTTTGCAACGGGGCTACTAGCTTCCAGCGACTTGCCGATATGTGATGTTGCTATGGAATCCGGATTCAACTCTGTGCATACATTCATTCGCTTATTTAAGTTGGAGTGTGGTGAGACTCCTGCGCAATATCGGGAGAGAAAGAAGAGGGATTACGCATGATTCTGGAAGGCGGGAATATATACAATCACAGTGGCTTGAGCCGGAATTGGCTGCATCAGGACATGCTTCCCGGCAATGTTCAAATGCGCCGCCAGGTTGTATACAATGCCACTGGCTATCATTATCAGGAAGGCTGTCAGTTTATTTTGGTAGACCATGGAGGCGGGTGCCTCATAGTCAATGGGGATGCCTATTCCCTGGAGGCCGGGAGTTGCTGCCTTTTGTTTGTTCACCACTTTTACAGTATTAAACCCTCGCAGTCCGTTCCGCTCACACTTCTTTCTTGCCTATTTTCCTACAGCACATATACCTTTTTAACTACCATTTCACAATTTGATTTTCTTTCTATTGATGTTCCGTCGCCACCGAACTTTGCGAATTTTTCTCCGCAGGAGATGGTACATATCCAGCGGATCGTTGCCGCACTTTCCAAGCCGGGAATTGGTGCCAACGGAAAAAGCATTCCCTTCCTGCTGGAATGGTTGACCAGGCTTCATCGGCAGATTGGTCTTAATAAATATCATTCAACTTAAATACCACGAAGGCTGGGAATTACTAAAAACAAAAGCTTATGATGCCATACCCCACGGCCCGGTCAGAATCCGGGCTAGCCGGGAGGCGTTCGAGCGCTCCAATGAAGAGGAATGAATGTGGAACGGAGGAGGACCTGCTGCCCTATTATGCTCTGTTCGGCCTGCCCCGCAAGCTCCGGACGCTGGAAAAGACGCTTGAGAGTATCCCCAAAGCTGGTCGCAGGATACCAGGATGGGCTACTTTTGTGATGCCTGGCTCCTGCTCGCCCAAGTCGCCGGGGCACAGGAAACGGTCTGACTTGTCCTATCCGAGCAGTTCCCGCTCTACCGGTCGGATGGGGCGTACGACCCGACAGAGCTGGCGGACTGGTTCCACCAGCAGACACCGGACATCGCATACCGCTTTGACCAGCGCAACGGCTATCCTGCTCATCAAAAGAAGATAGAGACAGCTTGGGCCGGGACACAGGAGATGGCGACCAGAGCAATTAGATGAACCTGGCCGGTTGTCAAATTCAGAACACCTACCTAAGAGACAAGCAAGATGGCCTCCTTAAACCGGAGGCCATCTTGCTTGTCTCTTTTCAAAAAAACCTGCACTCAGTCAAACCATTTTTGTTCCAGAAGAAAAGTGAATTGGTGTTTAAGAAAGATTCGGGAATTGTAAAGATACCTCCGCGGCAATCAGGTAAACTGAACACACTATCTGAATGGAGGGATTTTAATATGAATATCCGAATTTTGAGTACAGAACAGATCACCGCTTATGACACTTATCTGCGCATAGAAGAGCGGGCCGCTGGCACCCGGGAGAAGTATCTGCGGGATGTGCAGGCTTTTGTCTGCTGGCTGAATGGAGCCGCCGTGACCAAAGAGGCTGTGACTAGCTGGAAGGAGCGGCTGCTGGCCGAGCACCGGGCGCCTTCCACAGTAAACGCGGCCTTGTCCGCCCTCAACGGCCTGTTCCGTTTTCTTGGCTGGGAGGACTGCCGGACGCGGTTTGTCAGGGTGCAGCGGCGGCTGTTTCGGGACCCGGCCCGTGAGCTGACCCGCCCGGACTATGACCGGCTGATCGCCGCAGCGCGGGAATTGGGCAGGGACCGGCTGGCGCTGGTGATGGAAGCCATTTGCTCCACCGGCGTCCGGGTAAGCGAGATCCGCTATCTCACCGTGGAAGCCGTTCAGCGGGGCCGGGCGGAAATTTCTCTGAAAGGGAAAGTCCGTACCATTCTTATTCCCACCAAGCTGGCCCGGAAACTCTTGAAGTACGCCAAGAAAAATAAAACCGTTTCCGGCGAGATCTTTCTCACAGGAAACGGCAAAAGCCTTTCAAGGCGGCAGATATGGGCAGAAATGAAGCGGCTGTGCGTCCATGCGGGCGTGGAACCCTCCAAGGTGTTCCCTCACAACCTGCGCCATTGTTTTGCCACGGCCTACTACCGGGCCTACCGGGATATCACAAAACTGGCGGACGTACTGGGGCATAGTTCCATCGAAACAACCCGCATCTATCTCCTGACCTCCGGGGAAGAGCACCAGCGGCAGCTCGACCGTCTGGGGCTGGTGTCATAGGCGGAGTTAACATTCCGCCCCAAACAAAACGGTTTTTCTACCTGCGGGACTATATACATAAAGAAATTATACCATTTCTATTCTCGAAAAGCAAGGAACTTCCTAACTTCCGGGCATGGAAAAGCAAGCCGCAAAAGGAGATTTTTTGCGGCTTGGTTTTGTGCGCCTCCTGCTCTCCTTTTATTGGGAGCAGGGGGCTTTATTTTTTGTGCTTGGTCCTTCTGCTGGGCACTTGTGCGCTAAAACTGTGGTCAGAATGTTAATTCAGTTTTCGCCGGGTATATCCCGGCGTTTGTGCTATCTGTGCGGAATGTTAATTCTGACGCTGCGAGGTGATAGATGTGCCATTGGAAAAGAGCCAGGAAAGGCCGAGCCTTTCCGAGAATACGGAACGCCTCAGCAGGCCGGGACTGCGCCTGACAGACGAGCTGGAACTGCGTTTTCTGGAAAACCTGCGGGAGCATGGGCGGACAAAGGGGACAATCAGCACCTACCGCCGCAACCTCTCCAAGCTGCGGAAAAGTCTGCCGGAGGACAGCAATCTGACCCCAGCATTTCTTTCCAACTGGCAGTCCGAGTTATTGGAGCAGGGCTATTCCCCCGGCACTGTGAATAGCTGCACCGCCACCGTCAACAGTCTTTTGGAGTTTGCCGGGCGGAGGGAACTCCAAGCGGGGCAGCTCCCCATAAACGAAGGACTACCTTTGCCGGAGCTGACCCGGAACGAATATCTCCGCCTGCTTCAGACGGCAAAGCACCTGGGCAAGCGCCAGACCTACCTGCTGGTGTTGCTGTTTGGCACGATGGATCTGCCGCTTCACGCCCTGTCCCGTGTGACCGTGGAGGCCGTGCGGGAGGGCTGGGTATTTGTTCCGCGCAGGCTGCGCGTCCCACCTTGTCTGCGGGCGGAGCTGCTGGCCTACGCCGGGGAGCGGGGAATTGGGAGCGGCCCGGTGTTCTGCACCCGGTATGGCAAACTGATGGATCGTGGGAATATCAATGTCCGCCTCCGGGCCTTGTCCCGTGATGCACGGGTAGCCCCGGAGAAATGCAATCCCCGGTGCCTGCGGAAGCTGTGTGTTGCCACGCAGGAGAGCATCCGGGCCAACCTGGAGCTGCTGGCCGAGCAGACCTATGACCGCCTGCTGGAAAAGGAGTCTTTGACTGCAGGTTGGAGCGACTGCTACAAGGGAGGTGAGGAGTTATGAACGGTGGAATTCCTTTGGCGGGGGCGTTTCAATGCCTGGCCAGGCAGCCGCCGGAGGCCGGATAGAGGCATTATGGAGGGAATTGAAGCTCCATAGGAAAAACACCGATTTTTGCAGACCGCGGCTGTGTGCCAAATCCAGGTCTGTGCAAGGAGGAAGATACCATGAAAAGGCGACTGTTGGCAATGGTCCTTTCGCTGGCTATGCTGATGGGGCTGCTCCCCACGGCTGCGCTGGCGGCGGGCAGCGGGGGGCCTTCTGGCGGTGCCCCGTATCAGGATCTGGGCCAGAGAGAGGAAGGGGCGGTGTCTGCGGCCAAGTTTACCATCTACAAGGATGGCGTGAAAGACGGCTCCCCCAAAGAAAATGTGCAGGCTGGTCAGTTGAGCGAAACCGCGCCCGATCTGACCGGGGATAATCTTTACTTTGACCACGCCGAGGTGAACGGGAAGCGCGTGTATGAAGCGGGCACCCTGACGGAGCAGGATATCACCTACTACGGCTCCATCAGCGGGGCACTGTCCATTCTGGGCGAGAGCGAAACCATTGACCTTTACTATGTCTCCAAGTATCCGGTAACGTACAATGTGACCGGCGCGGAGAAGACCGCCGGGGACGATCTGGTGAAGAAGGGCGACTCCCTGACCTTTCGGGCAATGCCGTCGGCCAAGGGACAACGACTGGTCGTAAAGGCAGGAGATACTGACATTTCCAACACCGGTACAGTCTTTGGCCAGGACACCGGTGAAATGCTCTTTACGGTGGATAACGTACAGAACGAACTGACTATTACGATCACCGAGACAGCTGCAACATCATATACCTTTTCATATAATACAACTGACGGCGCATTCCGCAATGGCCGCATTACCAGCGGTAACAATAATCAGAGCATAACGCCGGGCGGAACGATCACTTTTAGAATTGAGTCAACAGCGGGCAGCCTGTTAAATCGGTACACATTGAATATGCTGGTCATCAACGGCCACGAGGTTCAGACTCCTGGCACAGAGACCGGCGAGGGTGCTTATGTAGAGTCTACCCTTCCAAGCGGCGAAACAGTACGGATAACTCTGGTGCAGGAGGACACTACAGCAGCTCCAATTCATTATCAGAATGATTATGAGGTTACGATATCCGATGTGTACACTGACCTCTATATCAGCGAAGGTAATTTTAAGCGCACAGACAGAAACGAGGTCATCATCAAGGAACTGTCCGGCATAGGAAATATTGTGGGCTGGGACGATGGCGCTGAGGAATATGTTCCGGGAAGCGTAAACCATGTGTATCTCCAGACGGGCAGAACCGGCAACGAGTTCTACTTCAATCTCAAGCCAGGCTATGAAAAACCGCAGCTTACCGTCAAGGTCAACGGTCAGGTAAGCGAAGCGGAGATGAATTTTGAAAAGAATATCGGAAATCTGCACGACGGGAGAGAACCGAGCTATACGCAGGAGCAATATCAGTACCGCTTTGATCTTCCCAATGACTTGGGAGACAACATAGAGCTTTTCCTGACCGCGACTCCCATCACCTATTCGGTGGAGTACCGGAATGATAGGAATAACAACGACCTGATTGGCGAACCAGAGACGGGCTTCACAGTGGTGGAGGGCAACAAGGATACCATCACCATCACCAGCCGGACACCTTATGAGACGGTAAAGGGGTATTCGCCGGATGGCTACGTTGTAAGAGGAACCAGTGCCCCAGTGTATCACGCCGGCGATATTGTAGATGTAAAAGATGTAGCCGCCGATGCCGCTGGGACCACCATCATCTTTGTACCACACTGGGTTCCTGTGAATGAAGTGAACGAGCGGAATATCACCATCAACCTGTACATCGAAGACCCGACCGACATCAACGGCAGTGACATTCCGGCGGCGAACTACCTGCGCACGGTGGCGGAGGGCGACGCCCTGTTCAGACCGAACGAGGAACGTGGCCGGGAGCATATCCGAGAGTATATTAGCAGCTCTGATGAGCCGTGGAAAGACACTTATAACGATGAGGATTTTGTGCTGCGAGAGGGTGGAGAGATCCAGGTCGTTAAGGAATCGGTTAGCTCCTTAGATTTCCACTTTGATGTGAAAAAGGGCAACCTGACGGTGAAATTCCAGTGGGGTGCGGGTGAGCAGCCCGACACCGCGGTGCCTGCTCTGCCAGAGAATATCACAGAGCAAATTGCCATCAAGCAGGCATTTTCTGTGGATGTGAGTGAGTCCATACCGGAGGGCTATACTGCTTCTACGACAACCGTTGCGGGGACGATGATCGAAGCGGGTGTGGAGAAAACCGTTTACCTGTACAAGGATGCGGACAATGACAATAAGCCGGACAACCACACCATCACCCTGACGTTTAATGCCGGTGAAAACGGAATCATTGATCCTAATAATCTGACATCCGGCGGAGCACTGTCAGAGGATCAAAAGACCCTGACCTACAAGCTGGTAAAACCAGTGGAAGGCGAACTGGAGGGCGACAAGTATCCGCAGATCCCGCAGGTCAACGCAACGGCGGACGGTATGGTCTGGACGGGCTGGTTCAACAATGAAAATGAATCCAGCCGCTACGCCGACTATGCGAACCAACCCGTCGGTGCGGACGCGGCAGATCTCACCTTTGATGCGCATTACGACGCTGCCGAAGGCCATAAAGAAGTTGCCATCCGCTATTACACCGAGCAGGAGAGCGGAGAGTTTGGCCTCGCCCGTACCCTTACCAGTTACCGGAAACCCGGCGAAACTGTTACATACGGCCGCCCTGCCCGTAACGGCTATGTGACTTCCAATGAGGGGACATCCGGCAGCCTGACCGTGACCGAGGATGGACCAAATACCGCCGATGTCTATTATTATCTTGACACGGACAACAACGACAAGCCGGATACCTACACGGTGACGCTGACCTTCCGGGGCACCGGCTATGGCAGTTGGGATATTGAGGACACCATGTGGGAGCAGATGGAGGCAGGAAAGGATTACATCTATGACACGGACTCCCGTGCTCTGAAAGTATTCCTTGTAAAAGCAAACGAAGCAGGCTTTGAGGCGGAGACCTATCCCGAGGCCCCCAAAGTAATTCCCGAAGATACCTACCTGTTTGACTCCTGGCAGGATGACAGCAAGCACGCCTATGGCTCCGGCACGGAGGGCGACGGCATCACCGTTGGAAGTTCCGTGGGGGCGGAAGACGCCAACAAGAGCTACACGTCGGTCTACAACGAGGATAAGAACAACGACGAAAAGCCCGACGACGAGCAGTACATTACGATCACCTTCCGGGCTGGGGAGCACGGGACGTTTGCCGATAGCGAAAAGACAGTGACTTATGATAAGCTGCTGCCGGGCTACAGCTCTTATCCGGAGGCCCCCACCGTGACAGCAAGCACGGGCTGGCAGTTTGCGGGCTGGAGTCCGGAATACGATAAGAGCGGAACAATAGAAGCGACTGTACAGGAAAGCCAAATGTACACGGCGACTTATCGCGGGCAAGGCACGCTGACCTATGGCGGCAACGCACAGAGCGGCGGAGAGGTTTTCGACCTGCCGGATGAGCAGACCGTTTGGGAAGGAACCACCGTGGAGCTAAGCGGCCAAACGCCAACCCACACCCCCGTCAACGAAACATCCGTTGTATTCATCGGCTGGTCCAGAACGAAAACCGGCCAAATCTATGGCGAGGAGGATCAGGAAGCGTTTGAGAAGATCGCGTTGTTGCCTGGCAGGGTTTACATCGACAGCACGGCTTTGACGATCTACGCCGTATGGGGCTATGATACTGATGGCAACCAGAAGCCGGATGTGACGGAACCCACGGAAAAGCCCAACCTGATCAATGTCGTACCGCCTGCGGCAATCACCGTGGAAAACGGCACCGCCATTGAGGAGATGGGGCTTCCAACGCAGGTGACGATTCAGACCACGAAGGGCGATATGCAGGCTAATGTTACGTGGGATACTCAAAACACAAGCTATGATCCCAGCAAGGCAGAGGCGCAGACCTTCACCCTGAACGGCACGCTCACGCTGCCGGAGGGCGTCACGAACACGAACAGCATTCCCTTGATGACCACCATCAGCATCACCGTGAATGCCAAGGATGTGGAACCCGGCCCCGATCCTTCTGAGTCCTACACCCTGACCTACGATGCCAATGGCGGTTTCGGCGGGCCGGGGCAGGAGAAAGTAAGCGCGGATGAAGCGGAAAACTATCAACTGAACACCACCGACAAACCGACTCACAAGACGGCTGAAGATGGCACCATGATCATCTTCATCGGCTGGAGCGCTGAGCAGGACACTAAAATCTACGGCGCTTCCGATAAGGACGGCCCGAATACCATTGACAAGCTCACCCTGACTGCCAACGATGAAGTTTATGCCGTCTGGGGCTATGACGCCAACGAGAACGGCACGCCCGACGTGGAGGAAGACGGCAAGTACACCCTGGCCTATGACGGCAATGCCATCAACGACGGTGATCAAGTCGCTGGCGTCCCCGACGGCGGAGAAATCAAGTATGTTTCCGGGCAGGTCGCAGTTCTGGACACCGAAGAACCCACCTACACCTTGGCGCCAGCCACGGATGACTCCGCTGTGATTCCCGGCCCCACAGACGAGCCGGAGACAGAGACGCTCCCCAGTGGAGAGTCCGCAGGTGAGGAAGAGCCCACAGAGAGCGAACCTGCCGCAACCGATCCTGTTGAGGAATCCATCCCTACCGAGGAGAGCGATCCCCCCGTAGAAACCACTCCCGCGCATGTGCCCGAGTTAGCCTCCATCGGCATGACGCGCCTCTCCTACCGCAGTGCGGGCGATGGCAGCGGCGACAGCGTGGTGTTCATCGGTTGGTCCCTCAACCAGCACAGACAGATTTTCAAGGGAACCGATACCGAAGCTTTCAAGAATGTACAAATCGTTCCCGCCGTGACCTTCGACGATGAAGACATCACCGTGTACGCTGTCTGGGGCTATGATTCCGACAACGATGGCACA
>ERZ857955.1946-NODE-1946-length-14499-cov-2.593257_pt1 | contig 14499 bp, 12 predicted proteins | sample MGYA00519956_ERZ857955 | MGnify/ENA primary metagenome ERZ857955 (study PRJEB31778, sample SAMEA3449378) | human gut metagenome | biome: human gut; feature: human-associated habitat; material: faeces | place: United Kingdom | collected 2010/2012 ...
GCTGCCACTGGCCCAACTGCACGTTTGGACGGTACTAATACATGAAAGATCAGTTTAACCGCGAGATTACCTATCTCCGGGTGTCCATCACGGACCGCTGCAACCTTCGGTGTCGGTATTGCATGCCGGAGGAGGGCGTGTGCAAGCTCCAGCATCAGGATATCCTGCGCTATGAGGAGATTCTGGAGATTGTAGCCATGGCAGCAGAATTGGGGATAAAAAAGGTCCGGGTGACCGGCGGCGAGCCGCTGGTACGGCTGGGCTGTGCGGACTTGTGCGCCGGAATCTCCGCAATTCCGGGAATTGGCGAGGTGGTGCTTACCACCAACGGAATCCTGCTGGAGCAGCAGGCAGAAGCCCTGAAGCAGGCGGGAGTTCAGCGGGTGAATGTCAGTCTCGATACCATGGACCCGGAGAAATACCGCAGTATTACCGGCGGCGGTGATATTCAGCAGGTGCTTCGGGGCATCGAAGCGGCGCGGAATGTGGGCATGACTCCCATTAAAATCAATACGGTGCTCATGGGCGGCTTTAATGACGGCGAAATTCCGGAATTTGTGGAAATGACCCGGAACCATCCCATCGAGCTTCGGTTCATTGAGCTCATGCCCATGGGACCGGGTGCGGAATTCGGCGAGGGCGCATATTTGCCCGGTCAGACCGTGCTGGATCGGGTGCCGGAGCTGCAGCCCCTGCCGGCAGACGGCGGTGTGGCGCGGCTCTACAGTTTGCCCGGTGCGGCTGGAAGGGTAGGGCTGATCAGTCCCTTGAGCCGGCATTTCTGCGGTAGCTGTAACCGGCTGCGGCTGACCTCCGAGGGGGCATTGAAGCCGTGCCTGCATTCCAGTCAGGAGATTCCGCTGCGGGGACTCCATGGGGATGTGCTGCGGGACGCCATGATCTCGGCAATTCAGGCAAAGCCCCAGATGCACGGCGCGCTGGATGCCCATCATAAGAGTCAGGCAGGACGGAACATGAACACCATTGGAGGCTAAACCATGGACTTTTCTCATTTTAATGAATCCGGCAGAGCCCGGATGGTGAATGTCAGCGATAAAAAAGACACCCACCGCACCGCCATTGCGGCAGGACGGGTGCTGGTGAATCGGGAAACGCTGGAGCTCATTCGTACCGGTGGCATGAAAAAGGGCGATGTGCTGGGTACGGCGCAGATCGGCGGCATTATGGGGGCAAAGAATACCCCACATATCATCCCCATGTGTCATCCCATTATGATTTCCGGGGTAGATATTGATTTTCGGCTCAATGACGAGGATTGTGCCGTGGAAATCACGGCAACCACCACCTGCACCGGCGCCACCGGTGTGGAAATGGAAGCACTGACTGCCGTATCCGTGGCGGCGCTGACGGTTTATGATATGTGCAAGGCGGTGCAGAAGGATATGGTCATCGACAATATTCGTCTGCTGCGGAAAACCGGCGGAAAGTCCGGGGATTTTATCAGAGAGGAGCAGGCATAATGGAATGGACGGCAGCGGTAATTACCGTCAGCGATAAGGGAAGCCGGGGCGAGCGGGTGGACACCAGCGGTCCGGCTCTGGTGGAGATGCTCAGCGAGGCGGGCTATCAGGTGGTTTACACCAAGATCATTCCCGATGAATATGACCAGATCGCCCGGGAGCTGCACCATTGCAGCGACGAGCTTAAGGTCTGCCTGGCGCTGACCACCGGCGGCACGGGCTTTTCGCCCAGAGATATTACCCCCGAGGCAACCCTGTCGGTGATTGAGCGGGAGACCCGGGGCATTCCGGAAGCCATGCGTGCCTTCAGCATGACCATTACCGATAAGGCTTGCCTGAGCCGGGAAGCGGCGGGCATCCGTGGGGAAACCCTGATTGTCAATTTGCCCGGCAGCCGGAAGGCATCCACCGAGAACCTTTCTGCGGTATTAAAGCCCATTCATCACGGCATTGAGATTCTCCGGGGTGAGACGGCAAACTGCGGCGAGGAGCATCATCATCACCACGAATAAGCGCAAAAGAATTGCGGGACAGGATGCATTTCCTGTCCCGCATTGTCTCAATTAAAGCTGATCGTAGGGCTTGACCGTAACGGACTGCTGATCGAAGTCGATGAAAATCTGATAGGCATAGTTATCCTCACTGGTGTCCCAGATTTCCACGTATTTTGGGGTTACTTCAATGATGATTTCCGTATCCTCGTGGGAGTATTTATTGTAGCTGCCCCAGAGGTATTCCTGATACAGGGCTTCAAATTTCCGTCCCGGCTCGTCTACGACCAGACCCTTATTTTCGGCAATACCCTCCACCTGAACGCCGCTCCAGCACAGAGCAACGTGGGGATTTTGAAAGAGCTGTTGGGTTTTCCGGAAGTTCTTGTCGGTTTTGAACCAGATTTTTTGATCGTAGAACAGGCAGCTGACGTTGCGCACCATCACATAATCCTGGACCGAGCTGGCAAGCGCCATGATTTTGGAATGCCCCAGCTTTTCAAACATCAGTTCTACTGCCTGGGAAAAGGTCAATGATTTGTCCACGCTGAAATTCATAAAGGATACCTCCGTTTCGTTATGCAAGGGCGAAGCGCTTCATGGGTGCGCTGAGCTTTTTGTATACCAGCAGGGTAATCAGCGAAGTGACCACCCGGGAAATCAGGTTAAAGGGTACCACGGAGAACGCTACCATGGTGGGAATATTTCTGATCCAGGGATTGACCGCAGCGCAGATCTCGATGATGCCGTCCCAGTTCATGCCGTAGAGCTTGATGTACAGGGGAAAGATGACATAGACGTTGGTAAAGATGGAGATTACCACGCTGATGACCGTGCCCAGTGCCAGACCAACCACGGCTCCATGCTTGGTGCGATGGCGGCGATAGTACCAGAGCGCCGGAAGCACATAGGCAAGGCTGAGAATCAGGTTCATAAGCTCGCCGGTCATCAGGGAGCTGCTGCCCTTAAACAGCAGCTTTAAGCCGATTTTTACCACAATGATCTCTATCGCGCCGATGGGACCCAGGATAAAGCCGCCAATCAGCTCCGGCAGCGCGGAAAAGTCAAATTCCGCAAAGGGGGAAATTACCGGCACGGAGAAGCTGAAAAACATCAGCACAAATGCCACCGCACCGCAGAGTGCCGCCATGGTCAGACGGCGAAGGGATTCTTTTTTCATGATTCAAACCTCCAAACAAAAAATGCGCTCTTTGCTGAGCCTGAAAACACCCGGATTCTCTGACTTCATCCAGGCAAGCAGGCAACAAAGAAACGCACCGGGGATACGGAGGTTTGCCGCACTTATCTTCTTTCATCCAGACTGTACTGTTGGTCCCGGAGTTACACCGAGTCAACGGCTGCGAGAGCCGGTCGCGGACTATACCGCCAGTAGGGGAATTGCGCCCCACCCTGAAGACAAAGTATTCAGTTGATTTCGGGGATATTATAGGACGGTTTTTTACGAATTGCAAGTTTTTTTGCAGAAAATTCGAAAAAATGTTGCGCCGAATCCACGAAAGACAAAGTGCACAGGGAATAGCGGCATTGACAGTTGCATTTAATAGTCGTACATGCTAAACTAATACTCACGTGCGCATTTGAAACGACGTGAGAGGAGAAAAGACGTGTATGAAAGAACGAAAGAATAAACGAAGCACGTTTTCCGGCAAAATCGGATTTGTGCTGGCGGCAGCCGGCGCATCGGTGGGACTGGGCAACATCTGGAGATTTCCCTATCTGGCTGCCAAATATGGCGGCGGTATTTTTCTGCTGGTCTATATTGTCCTGGCGCTGACCTTTGGCTATGCCATGATTATGGCGGAAACGTCTCTGGGTCGTATGACCGGAAAGAGTCCCGTGGGCGCTTATCAGGCATTTGGAACATCCAAATGGCGGTCTTTGGGCGGCTGGATCAATGCGGTGATTCCAATTCTGATTGTGCCCTATTATTCTGTGATCGGCGGCTGGGTCATTAAATATCTGGTGGAATATCTCATGGGGCATGGACATCAGCTGGCAGCCGACGGCTATTTTTCCACGTTTATTTCCAGCGGTGTTTCCACGGAGGTGTGCTTTGTGGTGTTTGCGCTGTTCACGCTGGCAATTATTTTTGCAGGCGTGCGCAATGGCATTGAGCGGGTGTCCAAAATCATGATGCCCATTCTGGTGGTGCTGTCGCTGGTGATTGCGGTCTATTCCGTCACACGCCCGGGCGCACTGGCTGGCGTAAAGTATTTTCTGGTGCCCAATTTTCAGGATTTTTCCTGGATGACGGTGGTATCCGCCATGGGGCAGGTGTTCTATTCTTTGTCCATTGCCATGGGCATCCTGATTACATTTGGCTCTTATATGAAAAAGGACGTGTCCATTGAGGGCTCCACTCGAAATGTGGAGATTTTCGATACGGCAATTGCGATTATGGCAGGGCTCATGATTATTCCCGCGGTGTTTGCATTTTCCGGCGGCAGCGCAGAGAACCTGAAGGCGGGTCCGTCGCTGATGTTTATCACCATTCCCAAGGTGTTTGCCAGCATGGGCATGGGAACCGTTGTGGGCATTCTGTTCTTCCTGCTGGTGCTGTTTGCCGCAGTGACCAGCTCCATTGCCCTGACGGAGAGCGCCGTTTCCACCTTTGAGGACGAATTTGGCTGGGGCAGACGGAAGGCTACTGTCATTGTCGGCATTGTAATGCTGGCGCTGGGCAGCCTGTCTTCCCTGGGCTATGGTCCGCTGGCTGGCGTGACCATCATCGGCATGCAGTTCCTGGATTTCTTTGATTTCCTCACCAACTCTGTGATGATGCCCATCGCCGCCATCGCCACCTGCCTGCTGGTGTCCAAGGTGGTGGGTGTTGATGCCATCGAACAGGAAGTGACGCTGGAGGGCGGTACGTTCCGGCGGAAAAAGGTTTTTTGCGTGATGATTCGCTATATCTGCCCGATTTTTGCAGTGATTATTCTGCTGAGCTCCGTGGCAAATGCCTTTGGATTGATTGCAATGTAAAAAGATACAAGCTCCGAACCCAATCCGGGTTCGGAGCTGTTTTTTATGAGGCAGAGCCGTCCAGCTGGGCGATGTATTCCTCCAGACAGATGCCCTCTTGGTGGATGGCAGCGGCGGCTTCTTTTCCGACATATCGGTAGTGCCATGGTTCATAATCGGTTCCGGTGAGCTGAGTTTTTCCCTGAGGATAGCGGAGGATAAAGCCATATTGCCAGGCGTTTTCTGCCAGCCAATTGTACACATCCTCGCCGGTGGAATAAACACCATCGGCATTGATATCCACGGCAAGACCGGTTTGGTGCTCGCTGCAGCCCACGGTGTTGACCCATTTTTTCGCTTCATTCCGTGCAAGCCTGCCCACATAGCCCTGAGACTCGAATTCTTCCACCTTTTCGTCCATCAATTCCTTCTGCTTTTCGGCGGTACGGTAGCCGGACGCCACCACCGGATAAACGTCCTGGGCACGCATATCGTCAAACATCTGCTGAAGGTCGGGATAAATTCGGCTGTCTACCTTTTGCCCATTGGAAAGCTCCGTCAGCTCCGGGTTCCAGTCCTTTGGAATCTGGTGCTGCTGGTTGACCAGAATCAGGTTCCAGCCATGCTCCATGGTGGCATAGGGCACAGAGGACTGACCCAGCTCCGGCAGAAATAAATATGCGCCTGCCAGCACCAGCGCTGCCAGCAAAAGGACGCTCAATAAAATCGGCAGAATTCTACGGGAATGCCGCCGGTGTTCAGAAAACCGCATGTTGATCGCTCCCTACACAATCTGATCCTATCATAGTGTTGCCGGGATTAAAAAGCAATTGGATGGGCGGTTAAGATTTCCTTAAGGTGCAAAACGGCTCCATTCTCAGAACGAACTGAGAACGGAGCCATACATGGTTTTAGCCAATGGAATAGCCGGTAATTTTGGCAACCCACTGGAGGAATTCGTCCTGATCGTCGTCCTCGCAGTGACCGCCATCCCAGACCAGGCGGCAGTTTACATCCTTTTCGGCGTTTTCTGCGGCGGTTGCCAGCAGCACCGCAGGAGGAACCGCCAGGCAGGGATCGCAGGCGCCGTGACGAATCCACCAATGCGGTGCAACGTCAGAGTGCTTCCGGAGAATGTGCCAAATGGGATTCTGACTGTGGACAATCTCCTTCAGTGCCGGATCGACCACGGCATCGGGGTCCCCGGTGGCAAGCTGGAGGGAGTAGTCCGTAAAGTGCCGGGCAGCCTGATGTGCATTTCCATAGAGATTGGGACCGGGCTGCTCATAGCCAAGATCATCAAAGGAGGGAACCCGGGCGTCACGGGTGGCATAGATGCCAAAGTCCTCAAAGCGCACCACGGCAGTGTTGCCGTCATAGTGAATCCAGGGATGGGCAGCAAGATAGGCGTCCCGCTTGTCTGCGCTCATTTTGCGGAGATATCGGGTGGCATCGGGGGAAAGATAGGTTTTGGCAATGTATTCCCCCAAATTGTCAATGGTCAGGCGACCAAAGCCGTTTTTGCCCACAAAGGTTTCCGACTGGAGATAGTCGCCAAAGAGCGAAGAAAGATGGTCCGAGCGCTTTTTCTCCTCTGGAACGGTAATCAGTGCGTTTCCCTGCCATTCCACAGCGCCGTCGGCAATTTCATGCCCGATAATGGGACTGGTGGAGTAGGAAGCAAAGATGTCGTCCCGTTCCTTGGCGGCGCCAATGGCATCCAGATACGGCTCAAACCAGGTGCAGTTTCCGGATGCACCCACCAGAGTAGACTGCCAGCCGCCGCCGGAGCCGCCGGTGGTGATGATCTTTTCCGGATCGCCTGGAATCAGCTGGGCGTTATGCCGGAGATAGCGAACGGCGGCTTTTACATCCACAATGGCAGCGGGAGCTTTTCCGTAGAACGTGCCGTCAGACCACTGATTTTCTCTGCCGCGGCATCCGACCTCTACCAGCACATAGCCCAGCGCCAGCTTGCCCCAGCGGCTGCCATCGGGAGGTGCTGCTTCGCCGGGATCGCCGCCGGGACCGGGCATTCCGGCAGGCTGGAAGCTGCCAAGGGTTTGGATGCCCATAATACCGCCGCCGGCATGACCCTCACCGCCTGCCATCTTCTCCCATTCCTCACTGCTGGTGATCTGAGAAGCGGGCATCGGGGGATGTGCATCGGGAACACCGGGACCACCGGGACCGCCAGCGGGGGCATCAAAGGTACCGCCGCTTGCGGCTGTGGAGGACAGGAACCCGGCGCAGCCAATGCCGAAGAAAATCGGCGCATGGGAAGCATCCACCGGTCTGCCGCCGATGGAAACCGGCTCCTTAATATTCAGGGTCTGATATTTGGGGTCCACGGGCTTTTCGCAGTAGAGAATGTCCTGATAGAACTTGTAGACGATTTCCTTTCCCTGATAGACGTGGGTTTCCAGGGGAAAGGCGTCCTTGTTGAATTGCAGCATGGAATAACCTCCTGTGTTCGAAAGCAAATGCCTGCTTTCGGAGATACTTCTATTGTAAAATCAGGATATCCATATGTCAAACATGTCTTTTCTTTCGAATAATCAGGGGAAATACGAATTAAGCGTTGATTTCTCCCAAATTTCTGCTATGCTGAAGGAGAGGTGAGACGAAATGAACTTTCAAAGCCTGTTTTATTTTCAAACGGTGCAGACCGAGGGGAGCATCCAGCAGGCGGCGGCAAAGCTGCACATATCTCCGCAGGCACTCAGTGAGCATATCAAGCGGATGGAGGAGGAGCTGGGGGTACCGCTGCTCCACCGAACCCGACCTGTGACCTTAACCGAAGGGGGAAAACGGTTTGGCACTTTTTGCGGTGAGGTGCTGCTGCAAAAGAATCGGCTGGAACGGGAGCTGCTGGAGCTGCAGGGAGCAAAACGTCAGCTGGTGATTTCCACGCCCTTGCGGGGAACGCCGCCGTTTCTGGCTGCGGTAATCAAACGGTTTTCGGAGGAATGCCCGGCGTGCAGCGTCCATGTACAGGAGCGGTCACAGGAGCTTTCACCCGTGGAGCTTCGGAAATATGACCTGAGTCTGTCCATGCAGGAGCTGGGGGATGGAATGGAGCAGCTGAAAATTCGAATGGGACCACGCGGTGCTCTGGCATCCGGCACATCCGACGGCTATCTGTTTCTGGCAGATCGGAAGCTGCTTCAGGCGTGCTGGGGGGAGCAGGTATCGGAGCGCCTGGCACAGCTGGAGACATCTGGCGACATTGCGCTGCTCAACGATCTTCCGTATATCCATTTTACGGATGCGGAGGTGACGGCATCGCTGGAGCAGCAGCTGGCAGCAATGAAATTTGTGCCCCGGGTGGCTGCCAGCGCCGATAATACCGCGCTGTGCTTTGCGCTGTGTCTCAGCGGTGTTGGCGCCAGCATTGTGCCGGATGATTGGCTGCGGGACCATGCGGTGCCGGAGGACTTCTTTGTGTATCCGCTGCCGGTGGTGACCAGAACGCAGAACCTCTATCTGGGCTATGAAAAGGGCAAAAAGCTCACGGACGAGGAGCAGACCTTTATACGGATTTTCATGCAGGAGCTGGGCTGATCGCTTTTGCCCTGTTTTTATGTTTTTGGGAAACAATTGAACCTTTTTCGCATCCAAACCGTCTTAATAAGCGAAATCGATTTCAGATGCACGAAGAAAGGAGGGGTGGATATGAACCAGTTGACGGAGCAGCTTTCGGTATACTATGGTCCGCTGGAACGATTTGTGAAGTTCCGAATCAATAATTTGCAGGATGCAGAGGATATTGTGCAGGATACCATGCTTTCGGCAATTCGAGGGGCAGATCGGCTTCGAAATCCGGAATCCATGCGCGCGTGGCTGTTTCAGATTGCTGCCAATGCATGCCGGGACTATTACCGCAGAAAGCAGCCGGAAAAAGCGGATCTTGCGGAGCTGGAAAACCGGCTGACCGAGGAAGTGCTGCCGGAAACGTTGGTAGAGGAGACGTTGCTGCAGCTCAGGGAAAAGGATCGGCTGCTGCTGAAGCTGATGTATTTTGACGTATTGAATCAGCAGGAGATTGCGGAAGCGTTAAATATTCCGATTGGAACGGTAAAAAGCCGGCTGCACTATGCCAAGGGGAGCTTTCGCAGGGCATATCCATATCCGCCGCGCGAGAAAGGAGCAAACACAATGAAAAAACTGCCGGAAAAGCTGCCTGCTTATACGATCATTCCCAGCAAGGAGCCTGTGTTTCCTGTGGAGCATCGGGAGCTCCCGGGATGGTTTATTGTGCCCAAGGTGGGGGAGAAGACCCAGTGGGGTATGTATCATCATCCGGACTGCCGCCGCACTATGTATGCGACATTGGAGGTCGTGGGAAATGCGCAGATTCATGGACTGAGCGGTGTGAAAATTCAGGCGAAGGAATATGATCCCACGCCCAGTGAACAGGTGGATGCCCAGAACCCGGTGGAGCGCACCATCTATGGGCAGCTGACCGATACCCATAGCCGGATTCTGGCAGAATGCCACCGGAAGCAGGGAACCGAGGAGCTGTATACGTTCCTGGACGGAGATGCGTTCACAAAGAACTGGGGCTTTGGTCCGGACAATCAGGGCTATCCCATTCATCAGGCGCCGCAGGGAATTCTGCAGAAGAACGGCAATGCTGTTGAGATTTTAAAGAAAGGTGCCTGGAACTGCGACGTGGTGGGACGGTATACAGTGAACATCGGGGGAAAGGCGTATGACACCGTGCTGCTGTTGGATGTGGAGTGCTACGACGAGGGCGTGCTGCTGGAAACCTATTTGGACAAAAACGGGCGAACCGTCCTTTGGCGGAGATTCAACCGGGACGATTGGGCAATTCAGCATTTCCAGCAGCGCTGGTCTGAGCTGCTGCCGGAAAACGAACAGCTGACGGTGGACGATATGCTGTATGTCCACTGGTACGACTGCATCACGGACTATATTCTCTAAGCAAAGGTACTTTGGCGCTTCTCACTGCGGAACGGGCAGTGGGAAGCGCTTTGCTGCCAGGAAAACAGCGATGCATGAAACCGAGAACAGAGCGCTTTTGCGGGAATGATTCATAAAAACCAATTGTGCCGGCAGCAATCCGGTGATATGATATAGGACAATACCGTACAAATCGGCAAGAGCGTCTGACGAGAGATTTTTCGTCAGAGAAGGTGGAAAACCGCAGGAATACTTTGTGTATTTCAAGGTTTTACTAACGAATTTCTGGCGGAAAAGGTCCGTCAGAGTCCGCAGACGCATTTGTGCGGTGTTGCCATAGAAAAAATGTTGGAGGAAGAACCGCCGTGTTTCAATTACTGCTGATTATCATCTATCTGTCGTTTATCAGTCTGGGGCTGCCGGATTCGCTGCTGGGATCGGCATGGCCCAGTATGTATCCGCAGCTGGAGGTGCCGGTTTCCTATGCAGGCATCATATCCATGATTATCGCGGTGGGGACGATTATTTCCAGCCTGCAAAGTGACCGGCTGACCCGGCGGCTGGGCACCGGAAGGGTGACTGCCATCAGTGTTGGCATGACGGCTGCGGCACTGTTTGGCTTTTCCGTCAGCGGCTCCTTTTGGCAGCTCTGCCTGTGGGCGATTCCCTATGGACTTGGCGCTGGCAGCGTGGATGCATCTCTGAACAACTATGTGGCGCTGCATTATGAGAGCCGGCATATGAGCTGGCTGCACTGCATGTGGGGCGTCGGCGCATCGGTCGGCCCCTACATCATGGGCTATGCGCTCTCTCAAGGCCAAGGCTGGCCGTGGGGCTATCGGTACATCGCGATCCTGCAGGTGATGCTGACCGTCATCCTGGTGCTGAGCCTGCCGCTGTGGAAGAAACGTGGCGCAATTGCGGTCGGCGAATCGACCGATGACACCGCATCATCTGACGGCAATGCCGAGAGATTTGGCACTGCTGAAGGGGTGTCTGTTGCCGAACGCAAACCGCTCGGCGTGGCCGGCGTGCTCGCCATTCGCGGTGCCAAGGAAATCCTCGTGATGTTCTTCTGCTACTGCGCCGTCGAATCTACGGCGGGCCTGTGGGCCTCCAGCTATATGGTGATGCACAGCGGCATCGACAAGATCACCGCCGCCAGCTGGGCCAGCCTATTCTACGTAGGCATCACCGTGGGCCGTGCGCTTTCCGGCTTCCTGACCATGCGATTCAAGGACCCGGTCATGATTCGCCTCGGCCAAGTGCTGGTGTTCGCCGGCATCCTCACCATGTTCGTGCCATTGCCTCACCACCTTGGCGTGGTCGTTGGGCTGGTGGTCATCGGCTTCGGGTGCGCGCCGATTTATCCGTGCGTCATCCACTCGACGCCGGCCTACTTCGGCGAAGACAAATCGCAGGCCATCGTCGGCGTGCAGATGGCCTGCGCCTATGTGGGCTCACTGCTCATGCCGCCACTGTTCGGCATCATCGCGCAATATGCGACAATCAGTCTCTACCCGTGGTATTTGCTGGTGCTCTTGGTGCTGATGGTGGCCATGCACGAGCGTCTTCGCAAGTTGCGCGGCTGATCATATGCGCATTTGGGCCCGACGCCTACTATGCTTGGAGCCCATGGTGATAAGTGAAGAAGAACATGAACAGATGCCCGAGCCCGTACGGGAACGATTGGAAGCGCTGAAGGATGCGCCGGGCTCGGTAATCGTGGTCGGCTCGATGAACGCCGATTACACCGTAACCACTAAACGACTACCCAAGCCAGGTGAAACCGTCAATGGTGGTGCCATGAAAGTGCTGCCGGGCGGCAAGGGCGCGAATCAGGCGTCTGCCGCCGCTCGTCTCGGTGTCAATGTCCAGTTGCTGGGCGCGGTGGGCGAGGACTCCAACGCGGACTTCCTATTAAGCAAGCTGGATGAGGCCGGCGTCGACACCGCCGATATCCTGCATGTCGAAGGCCCCAGCGGCACCACGGTAATCACCGTGAGCGCTGAGGGCGAGAACACCATCGTCTATTCGCCGGGTTCCAATGCCAAGGCAAGTGCCGGCTATGTGCAATCACATCGCACGACCATCGCCGAATGCGCGGTATTGGGACTGTGTTTGGAGAGCCCGATCTCCACCGTTATCGCCGCCGCGCAGACCGCGCATGACGCTGGCGTGACCGTGCTGCTCAACGACTCGCCATTTATGGACGAGCTGCCTCACGAACTGGTGGAAGCCACGGATATTCTGCTGGTCAACCAGCATGAAGTGGCTCAACTGCTGGGCCTGCCGGATGATGACGTGGAATCACTCGACTGGTATGAGGTCGCCGAACGATTCACCGATTACGGATTCGACCGGGCGATAGTGACGCTTGGTGCGTCGGGGTCGGTGGTGATCGAGAACGGACGTTGGTATCGCGTATCCGCCGCGCAAGTCAATGCGGTGGACACCACCGGTTGCGGCGACTCGTTCATGGGAACTGTGCTGGCTGGCTTGGCCGCCGGTCATACGCTGCTGCAATCCGCGCAAATCGGCTCCTACGTCTCCGCCTATGCGGCCACCAAGCTTGGCGCCCAAAGTGCCTACGGTACCGCCGAAGAAGTCATCGCCTACTTCAGCTGACCTATAATCGTACATATGTACGAAAGCCTGAGCCTGTTTTCCGAACCCACCAAGATGTGGTTCGAGCATGCCTTCGGTCAGCCGACCGAGGCACAGGCTCAGACATGGCCGGCAATCCATTCCGGTCGCAATGTCTTGGTCATCGCCCCTACCGGTTCCGGTAAAACATTGGCTGCGTTTCTCTCAGCCATCGACCGATTGATGACCGTGCCACGCACACGGCGTGCCGGTGTGCGTGTGCTGTATATCTCGCCGTTAAAGGCGCTCGCGGCCGATGTGGCCAAGAACCTAGAACAGCCTTTGGAGGGCATTGCTGCACAATGCGAGGCGCAAGGGCTGCCCGTGCCGAAGATCGCGGTCGCCACTCGTTCAGGCGACACCACCGCACAGGAGCGGCGGCGCATAGCCTCCCATCCACCGGATATCCTCGTTACCACGCCAGAATCGTTGTATTTGTTGCTCACTTCGAAGGCAGGGCGGATTCTCGGCACTGTCGATACGGTGATCGTCGATGAGATTCATGCAGTGGCGGGCACCAAGCGCGGCGCACATTTGGCGGTAAGTCTGGAACGGCTGGAGAACCTTGTCACAGAATCGCGCAAGCGAGATGCAATCGATGCAGATGCTGATGAGGGCGGTGATGCCGCCGTCGATGCTGGCCGCGGCGATCGTCATATGCAGCGCATCGGTCTATCCGCTACGGTGAATCCGCCTGAAAAGGCGGCGCGATTCCTGGGCGGCGGGCAACCGGTTACCATCGTGAATCCCGGTGGGCGGCCTGCAATGGATTTGCGCATGATTGAGCCGTTGGAAAACATGCGTGATTTGCAGTCCGTGAATGCCAAGCAGCGTGTCGGTGGCGTGGATGCTGAACGGTCCGCTCCGCATATCAGTGGTGTCACGCCGGCCATGCAGCGACTTGCTGAACGCAGGGGCATTGTGCCGGTGGATGATAGAGATGTTTCTTCCACTTCTGGGGACGATTCTGATGCGAGTGATGCGTTCGATTCCTCCGCGTTGGTTGGAGCGGCGGGCGACCGTACCTCCGGTTCCATTTGGCCCGTGGTGGAACGCAGTATTTTGGATGAGATTCTCGCGCACCGCACTACATTGGTGTTCGTTAATTCGCGTGGTGTGGCTGAGAAACTCACTGCGCGCTTGAACGATCTGTATGCGCAGACCCGGCATGGCACCAATCCCGACACTGTGCGGGATCTGGGCTCTCCGGAAGGCCGCGAAGGGTTCTCCACGCATTACGATGCTGTGGTCGGCTCCACCACCATGCTTGTCGGCTCACATGAGGGCGATGATGTCATCGCCATGGCTCATCATGGGTCGGTTTCCAAAGACCGTCGCAAAATGATTGAGGAACGGCTTAAACGTGGTGAATTGCGTTGCGTGGTGGCCACCTCCAGTTTGGAGCTCGGCATTGATATGGGCTCGGTCGACTTGGTGATTCAAGTCGATACGCCGTTGTCGGTCTCCTCCGGATTGCAGCGTGTAGGCCGTGCCGATCATCAGGTCGGTGGCGTCTCTCACGCATTGTTCTACCCGCTCACCCGTCAGCAGATTGTCACTGGGGCCGCAAGTCTGGAAGCCATGATTGCCGGCGATATAGAACCATTGGCCGTGCCGCGCAATCCGCTCGATATTCTTGCCCAGCAGACCGTGGCCGCTGCCGCGATGCACGATTTGAACGCTGATGACTGGTATGCCACAGTGCGTCGTGCTGCGCCGTTTGCCGAACTGCCACGTGACATGTTCGATGCGGTAATCGGCATGATGTCCGGCGAATACAACAGCGAGGAATTCTCGGCCTTCCGGCCGCGACTGGTATGGAATCGGGATAATGGCCTGATTTCCGCCCGTCCCGGTTCGCAGAAAGTGGCCGTTACCTCTGGCGGTACGATTCCCGATCGAGGGCTGTACACCGTGGTCCTGCCTGAGGCGGACGCCGGCAAAGGCCAGCGTCGCGTCGGCGAGTTGGATGA
>ERZ857955.1950-NODE-1950-length-14473-cov-3.119503_pt1 | contig 14473 bp, 9 predicted proteins | sample MGYA00519956_ERZ857955 | MGnify/ENA primary metagenome ERZ857955 (study PRJEB31778, sample SAMEA3449378) | human gut metagenome | biome: human gut; feature: human-associated habitat; material: faeces | place: United Kingdom | collected 2010/2012 ...
CTCGGCAAATTCTCCCGCCGTCTTTTTACCCAGCAGGAACGCCACCGCGCCGTCCCGGAACGGATAGTGCATGGTGCAGTCCAGCTCCTGTCCCAGCAGGTATTCCCGCAGGTGGTCATAGCTGATTTTATGACTGGCGTCCTCCCAGACCTCGCCCAGCAGCAGTACGTCCTCCCGTTCTGTTTTACAGGCGTTTCGAATCTCAGCGATAAATGGGTCCGGAAGCTCGTCTGCCACGTCCAGACGCCACCCAGAGGCTCCCAGGCGAAGCCATTTTCGAATCACGCCGTTTTCCCCGCAGATGAGCTTCTGATAGTCCGGATTCATCTCCTCCACATCCGGCAGCGAATCTACCCCCCACCAGCACTCATACCCGGCGGGATACTGATCTCCAAAGCGGTACCAGCTGTCACAGGGGCTGGGGGTATCGCCATAAGCGCCGGGCTGGGGATAATTCCCCCAGCGGTTAAAATAGATGCTGTCGTCACCGGTATGACTGAATACGCCGTCCAGAATCACCCGGATCCCCATTTCCTTCGCCCGGGCACAGAGATTTTGGAAATCCTCCTCTGTACCAAAGCCCGGATCGATGGTCAGATAATCCGCCGTATCATATTTGTGGTTGCTGGAAGCCAGGAAGATTGGATTTAGATAGATGGCGCCTACTCCCAGAGATTTGAGATAGGGCAGCTTTTTCAAAATACCCTGAAAATTTCCCCCAAAGAAGGGCCATCGGATGACTCTGTTCTTTTCATCCCGGCAGTAAAATGGGGTATCGTCCCAGCTCTGCATCACCATGCGCCGGGTGCCCTTCCAGCCTACCGGATGGGCTGCATTCTCCTGGCACCGGAGCCAATCCGCCCCCCGGGCAAACCGGTCCGGAAAAATCTGATACACCACCGCATTCCGGTACCATTCCGGCAGCTTCTGCTCCTGATAAACGGTGATCTGCCAGGACTCCGGCTGATCGGTGCATTTGCCTGTTCCGCCGGTATCCTTTCCATAGAAGATCGTTCCCGCCGGAGTATCCACCCGGAAATAGTACCATACCAGCCCGGGCGTTTCCGGCGCAGTCACTTCCGCCGTAAAACGTCCCGCTGCGCCCTTTTTCATGGGAATCAGCGTTTCCGTTCCCGTCCACAGCCGCAGATAAACCGGATATGCTTCCGGCATATCCAGGGCTATGGTCACCACCGTTCCCGTTTTCACTGCGCCATAGGGGCTGCGATATTCCCGCTTCCGGGCATTGTGATAGAGTTCCATGTACGCCTCCGTGTTGAATCATAAGGAAGGGAAGGACGCGAAAACGCCCTTCCCTCGTCCGAAATAGGGAGCTTATCCCATGATCTTCCGATAGATGTCCAAATACTGTTTTGCGCTGTTTTTCCAGCTGAAGTCCTGCGCCATAGCTTGCATTTGAAGCCGCTGCCAGACCTCCGGCTGCGTACGGTAAATCTCCAGCGCCGAAAGGATGCAGTTTTTCAGCTCTTCGCCGCTGGGATTCCGGAAGGAGAAGCCGGTCCCCTCACCGGTATACTGATTATAGGGAATCACGCTGTCCTTGAGTCCCCCGGTTTCCCGTACCACCGGCAGCGTACCGTAGCCCATGGCAATCATCTGGCTCAGACCGCAGGGCTCAAACAGCGACGGCATCAGCAGCATATCCCCTGCCGCATACATCCGGCAGGACAGTGGCTCGTCAAAGGTGCATCGGAATGCAATTTTATCCGGGAATGCCGCGCTGTAGTTCCCCAGCAGCCGCTGATAATTCTCGTCGCCGGTCCCCAATACTGCCAGCTGTACCTCCTGATGTACCAGGGATTCCAGCGCCCATGCCAAAAGATCCATGCCCTTCTGGTCTGTGAGCCGGGAAATCAGCACCATCAGCGGAATATCCGGATTTTGCGGCAGGCTCAGTTCCTTCTGGAGCTCCGTTTTGCATGTGCGTTTGCCGGTCATGTCCTCTGCGGAGAAGGGATAGGCTGCAGCTTTCGGTGAAAATTTCACCGTATCAATCCCATTGAGAATCCCTGCAAGCCGGTCCCTGTGCTGACTGAGCACTCCGTCCAGCCCCTCGCCATACTGCCATGTGCAGATTTCGCCGGCATAGGTGGGACTGACCGTGGTGATATAATCCGTGTAATAAAGTCCTCCCTGGAGGAAGTTGATGGCGTCCTCATGCCACCGGAGTTGATCCGCCGCATTTTTGCAGGTATGCAGCGCCAGCAGATCCCCCAGTGCAAATTCTCCGCAAATGCCCTGAAATTTCAGATTGTGAATGGTCAAAACCGTGCGAATCTGCTGATATTCCGTAATCTGCCGGTACTGCTCATGGAGGAATACCGGCACCAGCGCCGTATGCCAGTCGTTGCAGTGAATCACATCCGGAAAAAAGCCGTCCAGATGCATCAGGCTTTCCAGAATTGCCTTGGAGAAAAACGCCACGCGCTCGCAGTCGTCTCCATAGCCATAGGCAGCATCCCGATAGAAGTAGAACTCATTGTCCACAAAATAGTACTGAATGGTTCCCACCTTTAAGGTCTCAATACCGCAATACTGATTTCGCCAGCCCAGGGGCACCGTAAAGGTCGCCAGCTTCTTCATTTTATCCCGGTATTCCGCCGGAATCTGACGGAGCTTGGGCAGAATCACGCGAATCTCGCAGCTTCTCCCCTTAAGAGCAGCAGGAAGACTTCCCGCCACATCGCCCAAGCCGCCGGTCTTGATAAAGGGCGACGCCTCAAAGGCAGCAAACAGTACATTCATCTTTTTTGCCATGGGATCGCCTCCTTACAGCTCCTGCTTCTTACCAATCACAAAGGGCTTTTTCTCACTGCCGGACAGCTTCACATCCGGGCTGATTTTGACGTTTTTATCGCAGATCACATTCTCCACCACAGCGCCCGCGCCAATGGTGCAGTGCTGCATCAAAACGGAATTCCGCACCACGGCGCCCTTGCCGATCTCTACGCTGCGGAACAGGATGGAGTTCTCCACCGTACCCTCCAGAATGCAGCTGGCAGCCACCAGGGAGTTTTTCACATTGGCGCCGGGCAGATATTTTGCCGGAGGAGAATCCTGCGTCTTGGTGAGCACCGGACGGTCCTCGGCAAACAGTTCCGCCTGAACCTCGGGACGCAGCAGATCCAGAGAAACATGCATATAGTCCTCGGCATTGTCCACCGCATGCTCATAGCCGCCATAGCACCAGGAGTTCACCTGAATCTGCCCCAGGCTGGTGGCAAGGATGTCCATAATATCAATATAGCCCAGGTTCTGATAACATTCAATGAAATCCAGCACCAGCTTCCGGTTAATCAGCATGCTGTCCAGGAAGCAATTCGCCTCGCCGCTGGCAGTGGCATGGATGCCCGTTACCGTACCGGAACCGGAGAGGTCCAGGAAGAGTCCGTGCGCCGTATCCCCGGAACGAACCTTTTTATAAATCAGCGTTACCGGTGCCCCGGATTTTTCATGCTGGGCAATGGCAGGCTGAAAGTCGATGTTATAGACCCGGTTTGCCGCGCAAAACAGCACCACATCTTCATCTGCCCGCAGGAAAAACTCCCGGTTGAGAATCACGTCCCGAAGGCTGAACCGCGCATGCAGATCCTTCAGTCCGTGCACCGCACCGGGCAGCAGGAACATGCCGCCCTGCTTTTTATTGAGTCCCCACTCCCGTCCCATGTTCAAATGGTCCGCCAGAGACCGATAGTTGGAGGGCGTAATCACGCCAACCGTGCCGATCTCGGAATTCGCCATGGAAGACAGGGTAAAATCAATCAGGCGATAGCGCCCGCCAAAGGGAATGGATGCCACCGGGCGGTCTTCAATGAGCTTTCCATAATGCTCACCGGTATAGTTGGTGGAAATGAGTCCGATTACACTGCTCATAGATATACCTCCTTACCCGTTGGTCAGATCATCGCCCAGAAGGGTGATGGGTCCGTTCTCTGTATCCTCACCGAAGGTGGTACCCTCCAGAATGGTCGCCCGCTCCGAAATAATGGCACGATAAACCCTTGCCCCCGGCTCTACCACTGCGCCGTTGAGCAGAATGGAGTCCTTTACCAGCGCGCCTTCTCCTACCGTCACGTTGGAGCCCAGCACGCTGTGATGTACCGCGCCCATGATCTTGCAGCCGTTGCTGACGATGGTTTTCTGCACATCTCCCTGGGGTCCTACAAAGTGTGGGGGATAGATATTGGAGTTGGAGAAGATTCTCACATTACCATAGAGATCCAGCGCAGGATGGTCCTCCAGCAGCTCCATATTGGCGCTATAGTAGCTGTCAATGGTGCCGACATCCTTCCAATAGCCCGAAAACTCATAGGCAAACAGCCGTTTTCCCGCTGCCAGCATTTCCGGAATGATGTTTTTTCCAAAGTCGTGGGCAGAGGTCTTGTCCTCATGGTCGGAAAGCAGGCTCTCCCGCAGCACACTCCAGGTGAAGATATAGATGCCCATGGACGCCAGATTACTCACGGGCTGTTCCGGCTTCTCCTGAAAATTCACAATACGCCCCTGCTCATCGGTTTCCATAATGCCAAACCGGCTGGCTTCCTCCCAGGGCACCGTCATCACCGACACGGTCAGATCTGCCTGATTTTCCTTATGGGCGTCCAGCATTTTGCTGTAGTCCATGGTATAAAGATGGTCGCCGGAGAGAATCAGCACATAATCCGGGCTGTAGGAGTCGATAAAGTCGATGTTGTGATAGATGGCGTCGGCAGTCCCCATATACCAGGAGCCGCCTGTCTCCGTCTCGTAGGGTGGAAGCACATGAACGCCGCCGTTGGAGCAGTCCAGATCCCATGCCTCTCCGTTGCCCAGGTAGGCATTGAGCACCGTGGGCTTGTACTGGGTCAGTACTCCCACGGTATCAATCCCGGACGAAACGCAGTTGGAAAGGCTAAAGTCAATGATGCGATACTTTCCGCCGAAGGATACGGCAGGTTTGGCGTTTTTCTTGGTCAGATCCTTCAGACGGCTGCCCTGTCCGCCTGCCAGGAGCATAGCAATACACTTTTTCTTTCGCATGAGAACCCTCCTTCTTAGATGTGCCAGTATTAAGGTCTTTGGGAACCCAGCCGGAGCCGGGTTCCCGGACCGTTTATTTCAGTTTATCGCAGTGTGCGTGCCAGATGTCCTCGCAATACTGCCGAATGGTGCGGTCAGAGCTGAAATCTCCTGCCATCGCAATGTTGGTCAGCGACATTTTGCCCCAGCCGGTGGTGTCCTGATATTTCCGGGTCAGCTGCTCCCAGGTCTTGAAATAGGAATCAAAGTCCTTCAGCACAAAATACTCGTCGTTGCTCTTGAGCAGTGCGTCATGAATGCCATAGAAATTCGTGCCCATGGGCAGAAAGGTGCCACCCACCAGCTGGTCGCAGATTTTCTCCAGCCGCTTATCTCCGTGGCAGGCGTCATAGGCAATATAGCCGCCGTGGAGATAGTAGTTCATCACCTCGTCTGCATTCAGACCGAAAATTGCAATATTCTCCGGTCCCACCAGCTGAGAAATCTCCACATTGGCGCCGTCCAGGGTGCCCAGCGTCACTGCACCGTTGAACATGAACTTCATGTTGCCGGTGCCGCTTGCCTCCTTTCCCGCGGTGGAAATCTGCTCGGAGATATCCGCCGCCGGGTAAATAAGCTGCGCCGAGGAGACGTTGAAGTTCTCCAGGAACACCACCTTGATCTTTTGGCTGACCACGGGATCGGAGTTGACCAAATCCGCAATGGAGCAGATATACTTGATGGTCTCCTTGGCAAAGGCATAACCCGCCGCCGCCTTTCCCGCAAACAGGAAGGTATGGGGCACCACATCGGCGTTTGGATTCTCCTTCAGGCTGTTGTACAGGTGCATCACCTTAAACGTCGCCAGCAGCTGCCGCTTATAGGCATGAATCCGCTTGACCTGCACGTCAAATACGGAATCCGGGTCAATGGCAATGCCCATGGTTTTGCCAATATAGTTGCCAAGACGCACCTTGTTTTCCCGTTTGCTCTCCCGCAGCGCCTGGAGGAACGCAGGATCCTCCCGATAGGGCAGCAAATCATGGATATGTGCCGCATTGTCCAGCCATTCCGGACCGATGGCGTCGGTAATCAGCCGGGACAGGCTTGGATTTGCTTCCGCCAGGAACCGCCGATGGGACACGCCGTTGGTTTTATTGTTAAACTTCTCCGGAGTCAGGGCATAGAAGTCCCGAAGCACAGAGGTTTTGAGAATCTCCGTGTGCAGCGCCGCCACGCCGTTGACGCTGTAGGAGCCGATGATGGACAGATTTGCCATGTGCACCTGACCGTCCCACAGAATCGCGGTATTCCGCAGCCGATCCTGCCAATCCGGCTGAGAGCGGTCAAAGGCGGCGCAGTACCGGCGGTCAATCTCCTCGATAATCTGATAAACCCGGGGCAGCAGGGATCGCATCAGCTCAATGGACCACTTTTCCAGTGCCTCGGGCATGATGGTATGGTTGGTGTAGGACAGGGTGCGGGTGGTAATATCCCAGGCTTCGTCCCATTCCAGCCCCTCTTCATCCAGCAGCACCCGCATCAGCTCCGGCACGCACAGTGCCGGATGGGTGTCGTTGGTGTGAATGCTGATTTTGTCCGGGAAAATGGACCAGTCCGGACCATAGTTTTTCTTAAAGTTCTTGACGATATCCACCACGCCGGCAGAAACGAAGAAATACTCCTGCTTCAGCCGCAGCGCCTTGCCTGCTTCGGTGCTGTCATCGGGATAGAGGATGCAGGTGATTGCCTCAATCTCATTGCGCTCCCGCATGGCGCTGGAATAGTCGCCGTGGTTAAAGGCAGCCAGATCCAACCGGGTAACCACGGGTTCCGCACTCCAGAGCCGCAGGATATTGACGGTTTTTCCGCCGTAGCCTACAATGGGCACATCATAGGGCACCGCCAGCACGGTCATGGCATCCCGGGTAACGCAGTGGAGCTTTCCATCAGGCGTAGGAATCTGCTCCACCCGACCGCCAAACTGCACCGGAATCGCATCCTCCGGGCGCTTGACCTCCCAGGGATAGCCGTTTTCCAGCCAGCTGTCGGGCTCCTCGGTCTGATAGCCGTTGACAATCTTCTGCCGAAACAGACCAAACCGATAGCGAATGCCCATGCCAACACCGGGAACCCCCAGATGCGCCATGGAATCCAGGAAGCAGGCTGCCAGCCGTCCCAGGCCGCCGTTGCCCAGTCCCGGGTCCTGCTCACAGGCGCACAGTGCGTCCAGATCAATGCCCAAATCCTTGAGCCCCTCCCGGACGGTATCCTCCTCCTGAAGATTGATGAGGTAGTTTTTCAGCAATCGTCCAATGAGGAATTCCATGGAGAAATAATGGACCTTCTTCTGCTGAAGGCGGATATGCCGCTGTGAGGTTTGGGTGCGCACCTTGCTCACTGAACTGGAGAGCAGGTACACCAGCACCTCATATTGCTCAAAGGTGGTACACTCTTCTATGGGTTTCGCCAGGGTTTCCAGCGCCTTTGCCCCGTAGGCGATTTTAAAGTCTTCTTTTCCCGCGAACATTTCATCGCTCCTAACGTTATTTCTGGCAATACCGCACAAATCGGCAAGAGAGTCTGACGAGAGATTTTGCGTCAGAAAAAGGTGTAAAACCGCAGGAATACTTTGTGTATTTCAAGGTTTTACAAACGCATTTCTGGCGGAAAAGATCCGTCAGAATCCGCAGACGCATTTGTGCGGTGTTGTCTTCTGTTTTGCGTTCTTTCTGGGCAGCTTTTGCAGCAGGATTCCGCCAATGGGCGGTACCGTTGCCCGAACGGACCACTTTTCGCCGTGGCAGGGCACCGGTTCCGCTTTCAGGACCTCCGGATTTTCCTTGCCGCTGCCGCCGAACTCCTTGGCATCAGAGCTTAAAAGCTCCCGATACTGTCCGGGATAGGGTACCCCAATGCGAAAATCGGAATACACCTCCGGCTGGAAATTCAGCAGCACCGTCACCGCTTTTGTCTTTTCCTTTCCGGTGCGCCGGAACAGGAGAATGCACTGGTCGCTGTCGTCGGCGTCCAGCCAATGGAAGCCCTCCCAGCTGTGGTCATCCTGCCACAGGGCTGGCGTATTCTGATAGAGCCGGTTGAGGCGCTTCACATAGTCCTGGTGCATCCTGTGCGCCGGATAGTCCAGCAGGAACCATTCCAGACTCTCATACTCCCGCCATTCAATAAACGGACCGTATTCCGTGGACATAAAGCTGAGCTTTCCGCCGGGATGGGTGATCTGATACAGTGTCAGGAGCCTTAGCCCTGCAAACTGCCGCCAATAGTCCCCGGGCATTCGTCCCATCAGACTGCGCTTTCCGTGGACCACCTCGTCATGGCTCAGGGGCAGAATAAACCGCTCTGAAAAACCGTAAGCCATGGAGAATGTCAACTTATTATGGTGATAGGACCGGAAGGGGAAATCCGTCTTGCAGTATTCCAGGGTATCGTTCATCCAGCCCATGTCCCACTTATAGTCAAAGCCAAGACCGCCATAAGTCGTATCCCCGGTGACATGGGGCCAGGCAGAGCTTTCCTCCGCCACGGTAATGGCGCCGGGCGCATAGGTGTGGACCGCGTCGTTGAGCTGCCGGAGGAATTCCACCGCAGCGGTGTTTTCCTCGCCGCCCTGGTTATTATATGCCTTCTCCGCCCAATCCGGCAATCCAAAATTCAAATACAGCATGCTGGTGACGCCGTCTACCCGAATTCCGTCCGCATGATAGCAGCCCAGCCAATACAGCGCCGAGCTGATTAAAAAGCCCCGGACCTCGCTGCGGCTGAAATTAAATTTATAGGTGCCCCATTCCGGATGATCTGCGCCCTCAAAGAGCATGGTTCCGTTAAACCGTCCCAAGCCGTGGGCGTCCCGGCAAAAATGCCCCGGCACCCAGTCGAGAATCACGCCCAGCCCATGCCGGTGCGCCTGATCGATAAAATACATAAAGTCCTGCGGCGTTCCGTAGCGGCTGGTGGGGGCAAAAAAGCCCGTCACCTGATAGCCCCAGGAGCCGTCAAAGGGGTGCTCCATCACCGGCAGCAGCTCCAGATGGGTATAGCCCATATCCTTGGCATAGGGGATCAGCTCCTCTGCCAGCTGCCGATAGCTGAGAAACGGATAATCCGGGTCCGCCGGGTGCTCCTGCTGCTTCCAGGAGCCCAGATGCACCTCATAGATGTTCATGGGTCTAGGAGATTTGGTGCTCCGGCGGATTGCCTGATAGCGTCCGTCGTGCCAGATGTAGCCGTCCAGTTGGGCGATGCGGGATGCCGTACCGGGACGCACCTCCGCCCAGAAGGCATAGGGATCCGCCTTGTCAAAGGTCTCCCCTGCCGCCGATGTAATCCGGTATTTATACAGCTCTCCGGGCTTTGCCTCTGCAATGACGCCGGAATAAACCCCGGTGCTGCCCTGCGGCGTTAAATACTGGGGTGTCCAGTCGTTAAAGGAACCGACAACACCAACAGACCTGACGTCCGGGCACCATACCGTAAACCGCACGCCGCCCGCTACCGGGTGCGCGCCAAAAATCCGATAGCTGTGAAAATACTGCCCCTGATTGAACAGGTACAGCTTTTCCTCTGTGATATTTGCGTCAGTGATGTTCATGTAAAAACCTCATCTTTCCGGGACATGGTCCCTGTGCTGCCGCAAAACAAATCGAGATAATACCACAACAAACAGGATGCGATATTTCCATAAGTATCCGAGTTTATTGTACCGGTCATTTCCCCTCCTGTCAAGCAATTGACAGAGGCTTTATAATACAAATAGATCAAGTAGATCAAGGCGAATTCCCTTGAATTGGAGGCACACCATTATGACATTTTCTCAGCAGATGGAGTTTACAAACCGCGAAAACCGCTTTATGAATCACTGCGGCATCCGGATTACAAGGCTGGAGCCGGAATGCTGTGAAGCGCAGCTTTCCGTTGCCGATTACTGCAAAAACACCGGTGATACCATCCACGGCGGACTGCTCTACACCATGGCGGACTGCGTAGTGTCTGCCTTTGCCCGGGCATTGGGGGATCGTCCCGTAACGCTCAGCGGCGATTTTCACTATCTGTCCAACGTGACAGCGGGCACCCTGACCGCGCTGGCAACCCCCATCCACTCCGGCAGAACCATCAAGACCTTCCAGGTGACCATTTCCTCGGGAGACAAGCTCCTTGCCACCGGCACCTTCTCCTGCTTTGATCGCGGACCGGATAAAAAGTAAAACAGATCGCCTGCTGCGGGCTAATCCACAGCAGGCGATTGTTATGTATGTTTTCCGGGCAGCTGCACCCAGATAATTGCCGCGAACATCATCAGGCAGCCCAGCAGTTCCACACCGCTCATGGCTTCCTTCAAAATGATCCAGCCAAACACCAGACTGAACACCGACTCCAGGCTCATCAGCAGGGACGCCACTGTGGGCTGGGTATCCTTCTGCGCCACAATTTGCAGCGTATAGCCCACGCCGCTGGACAAAATACCCGCGTAGAGGATGGGCATCGCGGCATTGCAGATATTCTCCCAGCTGGGGGTCTCCAGCATCAGCATAAAAATCCCCGCCAGAATACCGCAAACGAAAAACTGAATGCAGCTCATCTGCACTCCGTCCACCTTGGGAGAAAAACGATCGATCACCAGAATATGCGCCGTAAAACCCAGCGCGCAGAGCATTTCCAGCAGGTCGCCCTTGCTGAGATTCTGAATGCCGCTGCCATAGAGGCACAGGAGATACATGCCCACCAGCGCCACCACTACTGCGCCCCAGGTCTTTCCACCGGTCTTTCTGCCAAAGAACAGCCCGCAGATGGGCACCAGCACCATATACATGGCGGTAATAAATCCCGCTTTTCCGGCAGTGGTATACTGAATGCCGATCTGCTGGAGGGCGCTTCCGATAAACAGCATGCTCCCGCAGCAGATGCCGCCCAGGAGCAGCAGCTTCCGGTTTTCCGGCTTTGCTTCTTCCTTCTTCCTTTTGCCCTTTTCCATCACCGCAATCACCGGCAGCAGGACCACGCCGCCCAAAATGGACCGGGTGCACAGGAACGTAAATGGACCAACATAATCCATGCTGACGCTCTGCGCCACAAAAGCGGCGCCCCAGATCATTGCCGTGAGCAGCAGCAGGAGATTTGCGCGAAGTTGTTTCATGATTTCCTCCGGGAAGTGAGTTTCGTAATGATAAAGCTATATACGCAGCCTGCCGCAATGCCCAAAATCGCCATGACAATCCAGATGCCCCAGCCCTGAAGCCCCAGATACAGCGCCACGGAATAGACCATCAGGTGCCACAGATAAATTTCAAAGCTCCGGCTGCCCAAAAAGCCGAGTGCGCGATTGATCCAGCGGGTAATGCCCCATTTTTCGTGCTTTTCCAAGCACCAGGTGGTGAAATACAGACAGCCCGGAGTGCTCAGCAAAAACGGATGCCACCAGAATCCAAACCGGCTCAGGGAATTGGGATGCCGCTTTACCAGATAAAACAGCCCCACCATGCTCACCACCAGCAGAAGTCCGGAGACGATCAAATGCCGCCGGGAGAGCTGACGCTCCTCCATGGCTTCTTTTCCCAAATACATGCCCAGGAAATAAATCGGGAACCGGCTGACACCAATCATCAGACTGCTGCCAATGGCGCCGGTTTCAATTAAAAACAGCAGCGGAATCACCCACAGGGATTTCCGCCCATAGGCCTTGATCACATGGTAAAACAGCGGAGAAAACAGATACATCCCGATAATCGTGGGAATATACCAGTTGAACTGTCCCCCCTGCTGCCCCCACCAGCCAAAGGTGGTCAGGTTGCCCAAAGCCTGAAACTTGTTCATCCAGCCCACTGCCAGCGAAAAAACGCAGTAGAGCACAATAAACGGCAGATAGGACGGCAGCAGCCGGCTCATCCGCCGCTGGAAAAACCGCAGGGGATTATCGTTTTTGCTGAGAGAATGGTAGATACCGAAGCCGGACAGGAACATAAAAATGTCCACCGAGCCCACCGTATACCACATGGTAATGTTCAGCTGGGTATAATCCTTGAGTCCGCTGTGATAATAGAAAAAGTGACCATAGACCACGATCAGAATCGCAATGCCCATGAGCTGGGACTTATAGCGGCTGATCCGCTGATATGCGTTCATACTCTCACTCCTTACATACTTCCTGTGATTATACCAGATTTCACGAGAAAATCCTATGGTTTTTCGTATTTTTATGCGTAAAACAGGAGAGCCCGCCCATGCAGACTCTCCCGTGATCTCACTTTATACAGAGGCAGCGGTCTTTCTCGCTTTCCACTTTGCCGTTGCCCAGCCCACGATTTGATGATAAACGATGCCCAGACAGGTTCCGATCACCGCAATGAGGATCCACTTCACCCAGCCCTGCACCTTCAGTGCCAGACACAGCTCATAGAACGCCAGATGGCAGAGATAGATTTCAAAGGACCGGGTACCCAGAAAGTCCCAGGCGCCGTTTACCTTCCGTCCCAGGGCATTTTTCTCCTGCCACTCCATGAGTTTGGTCAAGCCAAAGGCGGTTGCCGGCGTGGAGAAGAAAAACAGGATCCAGTACATGCCATAGTTCCAGAGATACTTTCTGCCGATCAGGAAGAAGTAGGGCACAATCGCCATGGCAATCAGCGCCACAACGGTCCAAACCCAAACCTGACGGCGGGTGGGCTTTTTCCCCTCATAGAACCGCGCGCCAAAATACATCCCCAGGAAATAGGTAGGGAACCGGGTCACTGCCATAAGCAGATTGGAGCCCCAGCCTGCCATAATCACAATGAACAGCGCCGGGAATACCCATACGCTCTTCTTTCCCATCCGCTCAATGCAGTCGAAGAACAGCGGAGACAGCAGATAGAGCACCAGAATCGCCGGAACATACCAGTTAAACTGCTGCTTCTGCTGGAACCACCAGCCAAGCCCCGTAAGGTTGCCCAGCGCCTGCCCTACGGTCATATCCCGCATCAGCATACCGGCGGCACACCAGGCGATCATCACCGGCAGGAACGACGGCAGGAGCCTTGACAGCCGCCTGCGGTAAAAGGTATAGGAATCCCGGTTCTTCTTCAGCGAGTGGTAAATGCCAAAGCCCGAGACGAACATAAACATCTCCACAGACCCCAGGGTATACCAAATGGTAAAGTTAAGGTCCTCATAATTTTTCAGCCAGCTATGGTAATACAGCAGATGCCCGTAGACAACCACCATCACCGCCATGCCCATCAGCTGGGATTTATAGCGGCTGATTCTCTGATATCCGTCCATAAAAATCACCCCTGGAATTTTCTCCAGAGGTGATTATAGCAGAGCTGTGAAGATTTTGCAATGTAAATGTGTAGATTTTGTGAAGATTGTGATGTTATTCCTCGTGATTATTGCAGAACGCCTTCCGGTAAGCTGTGGGTGTAATTCCCTCATAGCGCTTAAACACCCGGGCAAGGGTCCAGCCGGAATAATACCCCACCTTGGATGCAATCTCCGAAATGCCCAAATCCGTGTCGTTGAGCAGCTTTTTTGCCTCGGTGAGCCGGGTGGTATGGAGATAATCCAGCAGGTTCATACCGGTGTTTTCCTTAAACATGCGGCTGAGGTAGCTCCGGGATTTGCCCAGGCAGTCGCAGATCATTTCCACCGACAAATCCGGCTCCATATACTTCTTGCTGATGAGGTGAATCACCTTGCCGGTGGTGCCGGTATAATCGGTGGGCGCAACGTTAAAGTGGCTGTCCAGCTTGCCGAAGATCTGCGTCAGGGACTTTTCCACTTCTTCAATGGTATTGCAGTGGTCCAGATGCATAAAATCGTCGCCCAGCTTTTTGCCGTCCTCCCCCAAGCTGTCCATGGGGGCAGCCAGAACGTTGCCGGTGGTGTGGAGCCGCATATTGAGGAACATCTTGACCCGGTCCAAATCGGGCTTTCCATCCTCCATATACAGGCTATGTACCCGCTCCAGCGTCAGCTCTAGCGCCGTCTGGAAATCCTGGGTCACCAACGCATTAAGATATTGCTTCTCAATAGACGGCTCCGGACGGCGACCGCCTGCGATCCTTCCGCCCTCGGCACGGACGCAGACGCCATCCACATATACGGTGTTCATATCGCCGGAGACGATATCCGTCTCCCGGAAGCACTCATGCAGAGAGTAAAGCCCCTGAGACATGCCGCTGACGCAAACCCGCAGGGACAGGCAGAAATTATCCTTAATGAACTTTACCGCATCCCGGCAGATGGCAGCAACATCGGTGGAAACCTCCAGCTCATCCTCCGCGGAAAAGTTCAGCAAAAAGGCATAGCGGTCATCGAGATTGGTAGGGTAGCAGCCATAGTGCTCACCCAGCAGCTCAGAGAAAATAGAGGAGACGATCAGTCCCACCTGTCCGCCGTCGCGAATGTCGCTGGCATAGTCGGCAAAGCTGTTTTCCTCTCCCGCAGGACGAACCAGAAC
>ERZ857955.1953-NODE-1953-length-14467-cov-2.843186_pt1 | contig 14467 bp, 11 predicted proteins | sample MGYA00519956_ERZ857955 | MGnify/ENA primary metagenome ERZ857955 (study PRJEB31778, sample SAMEA3449378) | human gut metagenome | biome: human gut; feature: human-associated habitat; material: faeces | place: United Kingdom | collected 2010/2012 ...
GTGCGGTGCAATATAAAATTTTCGGTTTGTTCTGTTATGCCGTATGGTCTTATCCGTAGAAACTTATAAGCGTACTATTTATCAGTAAAAATTGCATTGGACTCCGATTTTGAACTATCAATCTACGCCCATTTCTACGCCCAAATGGCATTAAATTATGTGATTTTACATGGAGCTTTATGCTTTTGCTTTTTTAAGAAACCTTGCAACCATGCGGTTTTACGGACTTTTATGGAGGTACATGGATTTATGAAAAAAGGCTAATTTATTACGATACCTAATTTCATATATATTCATCCTTTCGGTTTTGTCCTTCACAACATCTTATCCTATCATATCCGGACAGAAAAGGCAAATAAATTGTGCGGATCACAAGACAGAACGGGAATTCTGGGGGAGAATGTGGCTGCATATCGCCATGGCAACCCCATCGGCACGGTTGGAGGGCAGCACCACGTCTGCTGCGGTCTTTAAAGAATCCACAGCGTTGCCCATGGCAAAGCGCAGTCCTGCCGCCCGGAACATGGGCTGGTCGTTTTCTCCGTCACCGATGCAGGCAACCTCCTCCTGACGCAGTCCCAGGTGGGAAATCAGCGCGGATAAGCCGCTGCCCTTGGAGGCGGAGCTGTGGAAAATCTCCACATACAGCCCGGAATAAGCGCCGCACAGCGCCGGAAACTGCTTTAATGCCTCGGTGACTGCCGGGCGGCTATGCCTGCCCAGAAAGAAGAATTGCAGCTCTTCTACGTCCATCCCCTGGAGCTTTATTTCGTCTTCCAGCTTGGAGATGCAGCGGGAGGTGTTGGCGTCCTGACCGTAAACCATGCGTCCCATGGCATGCAGCGGATGCCCCTCCACCAGATATTGATGGTCAATGTGAGCAGTCCGCCCGATGTGCGCACCCTGTAACCGATGCGTCAGCTCCAGCGTCATGGACTGGGGAATTTCAGCGCGGAAAATGGTGCTGCGGTCTGTCAGATCGGTGACTCTGGCGCCGTTGGAGGTGATGGCATAGCGGTAGAGCGCCGGATGCTCCACCAGCTGATGGGGCAGGCAGCAAAGCGCCCGCCCAGTGGTGGGGACGATTTGAATCCCGGCGTTATGGGCAGACTGTAATGCCTGGAGCACTGCGGGGGTAATGCGGCTCCGCTGATTGAGACAGGTGCCGTCCATATCAATGGCAAGCAGCTTAATCATGAAAATCGATACTCCTTGAGAAATACAGTTGGAATTTAAACGATTTTAGACTATAATGGAATCATGAAAATGGTATCAGGTTTTTGAGCAAATTGCAAGGCTGATTCAATGGGAGAAAGCGGGGAGAACAGAATGCCGGTATATAAAACAGCGTGCCGCGGCTGTCATGGGGGCTGCCTGTATGACATCACGGTGGAAGACGGAAGGGTGGTCAAGGCGCGCCCGTCCAAGGACGGTCCGCTGAACCGCGGCAGGGGCTGCGTCAAGGGCATGAGCATCATCGAGCAGATGTATCATCCCCAGCGGCTTATTTATCCCCAGAAGCGCATTGGCGCAAGAGGCAGCGGACAGTGGCAGCGAATCTCCTGGGAGGAAGCCTATGATACCATTGCGGAGCGGATGAACTGTTTGATTCGGGCGTACGGTCCGGAGTGCATTTCGGCGCTGACGGGCACCGGACGGCACCATCTGCCCTATTTCTTTCGAATGGGCAACGCCATTGGAACGCCGAACTTTTCTTCGGCTGGCGGTTTGATTTGCCTGGGACCACGGCGGACTGGCGCGGTGATGACCGGCGGGCTGTTTGCGGGCGTAGACTATTTTGGACCGGTACGTCCTGGCGGCATTCTGGTTTGGGGCGCCAATCCTGCCGTCAGTGGGGCAGACGGAGAGCTGCAATGGTTCATCAAGGATGCCGCACGGGAGGGAATCCCCATGGTGGTGGTGGATCCCAAGCCCAATGAGCTGACCCGGCAGGCAAAATATTGGCTGCGGATTCGTCCGGGGACCGACGGCGCGTTGGCGCTGGGTATTTTGAACATCCTGATTCAGGAGAACCTCTATGACCGCGATTTCGTGGAGCACTATACCTATGGCTTTGACGCGCTGCGGGAGCGCTGCAAAGAATATGATGTGGAGCGGGTGGCGAGAATTACGGGCATTCCGGCAGCGGAGATTCTTGCGGCAGCCCGATGGATTGGAACCACCAAGCCCCTGGGACTGGAGCAGGGCTGCGCCTTTGAGCAAAGCGTCAATGCCATGGATACGTGCCGGGCGATTTTTATGATCCCGGCGATTACCGGCAACTATGACGTTCCCGGCGGCTTTGTGGAGAGCATGGAGATCGCGCCTGCGGGTCTGCCGCCCTGCAATGAAATCCCGGCGGAGATTGCAGCAAAGGGACTAACCGGCGGCTATCCGTTTTTGAAAGGCGACATGATGGCGCATCCTTATCTGGTGCTGGAGGCAATCAAAACCGAAAAGCCCTACAAAATCCGTGGAATGTTCATTCAGGCGAATAACACGCTGATTTCCATGGCGGACGCACAGCATACCTATGACTGCCTGAAGGAGCTGGATTTTCTGGTTTACATGGATGTTTTCATGAATCCCACGGCAGAGCTGGCGGATATTGTGCTGCCGGCTGCCCTATGGGCGGAGGTAGACTGTCTGTTCTGCATGCCGGAATTTGCAGACCGGGTGCTGCTGTCCCAGCAGAAGTGCGTGCAGGTGGGGGAATGTAAGTCCGATGAGGAATTCATTCTGGAGCTTTGCCGCAGGGCTGGCTGGAACTATGGCTTTACCAATCAAAAAGACATGCTGGAGGGGCAAATCCGGGAGATGATCCGCCGCAGACCGGAGCTTGCGGGAATTACCGTGGAGCAAATCCGGGAAAAGGGCTATCTGGAGCCGGAACGGACCTATGAAAACTACAAAACCCGGGGCTTTCATACGCCCACCGGCAAGTTCGAATTCTGGTCCACTGCCATGGAGCAGGCAGGAGCAGACCCACTTCCGTCCTGGCAGGAACCGCCGGAGACACCGGCATCCAATTCGGTGCTTTCGGAGGAATACCCGCTGATTCTTACCACCGGCAGCCGGCAGCAGCCCTATTTCGTCTCCAACAACCGGCAAATTCGATCTCTTCGAAAGCTGGAGCCATTTCCAATTGTGACCCTGCATCCGGCAACCGCCGAAAAAAACGGCATTGAAGAGGGAGACTGGGTGTGGATTGAAAATCAGCGAGGCAGAATTACCCAGAAAGCCCATCTGGACAGCGGTATGGCAGAGAATGTGGTCAATGCGCAGTTCGGCTGGTGGTATCCCGAGGCCGGGGCACCGGAGTACGGCTGGCAGGAGTCCAATGCCAACATATTAACTGCCGCTGCGCCGCCCTATGACCACTATCTGGGGTCCTATCAGCTCAGAGGCCTTTTGTGCCGGGTATATCCCAATCCCGACTGCACCATAGAGCAGCGCTATGAACAGTGGCTGAGGCAATAAAAATCGGACGCACTTCCAATCGAAGTGCGTCCGATTTGCTTATTTGGAATAATACCGGCAGCGGCGTGACTTCTGCTTCTTTTTCAGCATGGAATGGAACAGCAGAATGGCAAGCGCCAGGACGATGACCCCAATGGTTACAGCCATCATCACCGTGGTATCCTCGGAATCACCGGTTTTCACATCCAGCCACAGGGAATCCATCAGCTGATTGGACTCCGTGGGTAAATAGAGGAAAGCCTCGGAGCGGGCAAGGGTTTCTGCGCTGGGATAGGCGATGTCACTGGAGGAAACCTCGGGATCCATATACTCCTTGGCGGCATCCTCCGGGGCAGAATAGCCCAGATAATCCAGGTTCTCGCCGCAGACCTCAGGACTCAGCAGAAAATTGATATAGGCTTCGGCTTCTGCCTTATGCTCGGCGTTGGAGGGGATCATCATGCAGTCGATGAACAGGTTGAAGCCCTCCTCCGGAAAGTAGAAGCCCAGATCCGGATTATCCTCCAGCATGGTGAGATAGTCGCCGGCATAGTAGGGAGCAATCCACGCCTCTTCCCGGGTCATTTTGTCAAAAATCTGGTCCATGACGTACTGCTGCACCACGGGCTTCTGCTGCTTGAGCAGCTCCGCACAGGCGGTGAGCGCAACGGAGTCGGTGGTGTTCAGAGAATACCCCAGCCGGGATTCTGCAATGGCAAAGGCGTCCCGGTTGTTGTCGAACATCAGAATTTTCCCGGCATATTTGTCATTCCAGAGAAGATTCCAGGAGCCGATGTCCGCCTCATCCACATACTTCGTGTTGTAGATCACGCCGACGGTACCCCAGGTGTAGGGGATGGAGTATTCGTTGTTCGGGTCATAGGCGGTGCTTTTGTAAGCCTCATTGATATATTGATAGTTGGGGATGTTGGAAAAATCGATTTTCTGTACCAAGCCCTCGTCAATCAGCCGTCCTGCCATATAGTCGGAGGGGACAATGACATCATAGGAGGAACCGCCGGTTTTCAGCTTGGTATACAGGCTTTCATTGGTGTCAAAGGTCATGTAGTTGACCTGGATGCCGGTGGCTTCGGTAAAGGCGGCGTTGACGTCGATATAACCGTCGGTACCGTCGGAGATATACTGCCCCCAGTTGTAGACGTTGATGGTGACACCGCTGTCGGCAGCCGAGACCTTTGGAATGAAGCAGCCGGCAAAGGCGGGGACACACAGAAGCGATGCAAGACTCAGGGAAAGAAGCCGCTTTTTCATGCTCATACCGCAGCCTCCTCTCCGGAATGCTTCCGGCGGGAGCGGTTGGAATCCCGCAGCTGGAGCAGATTCATCAGCACCATCAGCACCAGAATCACCAGGAACAGCAGGGTAAACAGCGCATAGATTTTCGGCTGGAGGGGCTTTTTGGTGTAGTTGTAGATTTCCACCGGCAGGGTCACAAAGCTGGGACCGTAGACAAAGTAGGAAATCACAAAATCATCCAGACTCATGGTAAATGCCATCAGTGCGCCGGAGATAATGCCCGGCAGAATCTCATGGATGACCACCTTGAAAAAGGACTGTACCGGTGTGCAGCCCAGGTCCAGGGCAGCTTCCTGAAGATCGGGGTCCATCTGGCTGAGCTTTGGCATCACCGAAAGAATGACATAGGGCATGTCAAAGGTGATGTGGGCAATCAGCAGGGTGGTAAAGCCCATGACGTGGTTCTTTTTCAGCACCGTGCCCACAAAGGCAAACAGCAGTGCCAGCGAAACGCCGGTGACGATATCCGGGTTGGTCATGGGAATGTTGGTCAGGGTCATTGCCAGTGCTTTGGGACGGCGGCGCATGGAGTGGATGCCCACTGCCGCCATGGTGCCCAGAATCGTTGCAATCAGTGCTGCCACAATGGCGATCAAAAAGGAGTTGCCCAGCAGCGGAAGCAGGGTGTGGTCCTGAAATAGCGCCTTGTACTGCCCCAGCGTAAAGCCCTCCCAGGTGGCGACATCGGTGCCGATGTTAAAGGAGGCAATCCCCAGCACGATCATGGGCAGATACAGAAAGATGAAAATGAGAACGGTAAATACCTTGCAGAATTTTTTCACGGCGCAATTACCCCCTCATCCTCGGGATCGTCGCTGGAGAAGTGGTTCATAATGCCGATGCAGATCAGCACCAGTACCATCAGCACCAGACTCAGGGCAGCGCCCAGATTGGGGTTGTAGGCGGTCTTAAACTGGCTCTCTACCACGTCGCCAATGAGCACGGTGCCGGTGCCGCCCAGCTTCTGAGAAATATAGAAGGTGGAAACGGCGGGGACAAACACCATGGTAATGCCGGAAACAATGCCGGGAAGGCTGAGCGGCAGGGTCACCCGGCGGAAGACCTGTGCGCCGGAGCAGCCAAGATCCTGAGCGGCTTCCTCCAGCTTGGGGTCGATTTTCATAATCACCGTATACAGCGGGGTAATCATGTAGGGCAGGTAGTTGTAGACCATGCCCAGAATCACCGCGCCGTTATTCCGCACCAGGGGCAGGGGACCGATACCCAGCTGACCGAGAAGCTGGTTGATGATGCCGGTATCGTCCAGCAGGGAAACCCATGCCAGAGTCCGGAGCAGGAAGCTCATGCACATAGGCAGCATTACCAGCATGGACAGCAGCTTCTGCCATTTTTCGCCCGCAGAGGCAATGCAGTAGGCGACAGGATAGCCAATCACCAGACAGATCAGGCTGGCAATGGCGGCAAGTCCAATGGAACGGAGGAAAATGGGGAGATAGGTCCCCATATGGGCAAGGTTATCCAGAGTGAATCCTCCGGTAACGGAGCTGGTAAAGGCGTAATAGATCACGATGCCCAGGGGAACCAGGGTGAAGAGGATCATCCACACCAGATAGGGACCCGCCAAGAGCTTATTCTTCATCGCCTTCGCCCTCCGGATCCTCCTCCATTTCGTCGTATTCGGCACTGTAGGAGCTGTAGTCGCCGAACTGCTCGGAGTAGCTGCTCTTTTTCATAATGTGGATGGCGTCGGGGTCCAGGCTGATGCCGATGGTTTCGCCCACCAGATGGACGTCGGTGGTCTGAATCAGCCACTTGAAGCCTTCTACATCCACGAAGGTATCGTAGAACGTGCCCTTGAAGATCACATTTGTGACCTGTGCGGTGAGGTAGCCCTGGGCAGGAGGCACAATGTCGATGTCCTCCGGGCGAATGACCACGTCTACGGGCTCATTCTTTGCAAAGCCCTTGTCAAGACACTGGTACTGGTGCCCAAAGAACTCCACCAGATAGTCCTTGCGCATAATACCGTCGAGAATATTGCTCTCGCCGATGAAGTCTGCCACAAAGGCGTTCTGGGGCTCGTTATAAATGTCAACAGGAGAACCGATCTGCTGGATGTTGCCCTTGTCCATGACGACTACCGTGTCGGACATGGCGAGGGCTTCTTCCTGATCGTGGGTTACATAGATAAAGGTAATCTCCAGCGCCTGCTGGATACGTTTGAGCTCATTCTGCATATCTTTCCTGAGCCGCATATCAAGAGCGCCAAGGGGCTCGTCCAGAAGCAGGACCTTGGGCTGATTCACCAGTGCCCGGGCGATGGCAACACGCTGCTGCTGACCGCCGGACAGACTGGTCACCTTGCGGTTGTGGAAGCCCTTGAGACTGACGATTTCCAGCATCTTGGACACCCGGCGGTCAATTTCGTCCTCACTGAGCTTGGAGACACGAAGACCAAAGGCGATGTTGTCATAGACATCGAGATGCGGGAACAGTGCGTATTTCTGGAATACGGTGTTGATTTTGCGGCGATAAGGCGGAACGTCGTTGATCCGCTTCCCATCGAAAAATACGTCTCCAGACGTCGGCTTCTGGAAACCTCCAATGATGCGAAGGGTGGTTGTCTTGCCGCAGCCGCTGGGACCCAGCAATGTGAGAAATTCACTGTCATTGATTGTGAGATCAATGGAATTGAGAACCTGCTCCCCGTCAAAGCTCATTGAGACGTTCTGGAGACGAATGAGTTCTTTTGCCATTATCCTCCCCCGTTCTTTCAAAAAAATTACCCAACCGTCCAGCAGAAGAGCTCCGCCAAATGGCTCGGGCACTCTTATTATAAGTATTGGGGGGGTATTGTCAAGATAAAAATAGACTGGGGAGAAAATTTGTCGGAATCACGGAAACCGGCAATTTTTACAGTGGAAAATTGACAGAGATAATGGAGAAAACTGTATTATTTGCGGAGAAAAACAGCGGTTTACCTCTCTTTGTAAAAGAAAGATAAACCGCCGGAATGGATTTGAATTGCCGTCTGCCGTTAATCCTGGAGCGCACGAATTAGTTGGGGCACAAACTGCTTCTTTCGGGACACAACCCCGGGCAGCAGGACGCAGCCGTCAACTGCCTCGGTACGGAAGGCACGAGTCACCAGCTCCAGCGCACCGGAACCGGCGCAGAGCACCAGCGCCGACTGATCCTGAAGGGATGTGAGCATATAGAACGCCATGTCTACCCCCAGGGACGCCGTTTTCAGGTAAGCGGAAACCATGGCTTTTGCCTTGTTATAGTTTGCCTGGCTCACAAAGCTGCCCTGACCCACGCCGATTTGCAGACTGCCCTGTACAAAGGCCTTGTAGTCCTGCTGGAAGATATCCTCGGCGGTTTTGCCATCGAGGCTTTCGCCTGCTTCAAACATGGCTTGGGCAAGCTCATCAATATCCACCTGAGCAATGGCGGCAAGGTTCTTTGCGGTGCGGATATCCAGAGGGGTGCAGGTGGGAGACTGGAATTTCAGGGTGTCGGACAGAATCGCAGACAGCAGCAGTCCCGCAATGTCCTTGGGCACGTCCTGATCCGCTTCCTGATACATCTGATAAATTACCGTTGCCGTGCAGCCCACCGGCTGGTTGCGGAAATAGACCGGACCGCTGGTTTCCAGATTGCCGATGCGGTGATGGTCGATGATCTCGAGAATCTCCGCCTCCTCCCAGCCGTCTACACACTGGGTGCGCTCGTTGTGGTCCACCAGAATCAGCTGCTTCCTATGGAGATTTAAGAGGTTTCGGCGGGAGATGACGCCCACATATTTTCCGTCGCTGTCCAGCACAGGAAAATAGACAAACCGGACCTTACCCATAACCTCCTTCACATCCTCCACGGAATCGGTGGTGCGGAAGGTGAGAAGATTGTTCCGGAGCATGTAATAGGAAATGGGCACGCTCTGGGAGATCATGCAGGAGGCGGGATAGGTGTCGTGGGGGGTGGAGATGATGGTGCAGCCCTTTTCCTGAGCAAGCCGCACAATGGTTTTCGGCACAGCGGAGCCGGTGCAGACAATCACACAGGAAGCGCCCATCTCGATGGCGCAGTACTGGGACTCATAGCGGTTTGCCACCAGCACCAGATCTCCGGGCTCCAGCACCTCTTCCATGGTTTCGGGGCTGGCAGCGCCAATGACCACCTTGCCGGTGGTGACGCAGCCGTCGGGATTGCCGGTGATTAACGTGCCGCCGAGGGTTTCGATAATGTTTTGATAAGGGGTGTGGGATACGGAAAGAAAGCGGGTGCTGGAAATATCCATGTTTGCCATGGCAAGATCCTTCAGGGTGATAATGCCCATGAGGTTTCCGTCACCGTCGGTAATGGGCAGGGTGGAAATCTGCTGATCGCGCATGGTTTCCCAGGCACGGCGCACGGTGGTCATACCGTCGGTACCGGGCATGGGACGGATATCAATGTCCATCACCTGGGCGCTGACATCGGGACAAAGCTCCGGCGCCGGTACGCCAAACCGGTTTAGCACATATTCGGTTTCACCGTTGATGGCGCCGGCACGCAGGGGCTCACAGCTCATCTTTCCGGTGGCATTTTTTAAGGCGGCATAGGCGATGGCGGAACAGATGGAATCCGTGTCGGGGTTCCGGTGACCGATGACGCCAACTTTTCTTCTGGTATCCATGAACAAGCTCCTTCTTTGCGTTCATTTCATAAATCATGTCTTACCGGTGTATTTTATCACAGCCTGGTGAGAAATAACAGCATCCATTTGCATGAAATGTGTAAAATGTTACCTGGTTGGAATAGAAAACAGGACAGCAAGAAGCTGTCCTGTTTTCGGTAAATCGTATTTAATAGGTGCCAAGCCAGCGCCCGCTGGTTTCCTCCACGGCATGACCTGCCTTGAGACTCTCCAGGACGTTGATGACCCGCTGATTTCGGCTCCCGCGGAAATTGAGCTCCAGACTCCGCTCTGCAAGCACGAACGGTCCGTCAATGAGCACATCCAGCTGAGCAAGAAGCGCCTTTTGGGCGTCGGTACCGTTTCGCAGCTGCTCAAAGGTATAGCCGGAATAGGAGGCAACCTCATAGCCCTTCTCCTTCAGCAGCTTTGCAAGTACGGTAAAGCCCGCTGCCTGGGAAAAGGGTTCGCCGCCGGAGAAGGTGACCCCATGGCATAGGGGATTGCTTTCCACAATCTCCACCAGCCGGGATTCCTCCATGGGGGTGCCGCCGGAAAAGTCCCAGGTTTCGGGGTTGTGGCAGCCGGGACAGTGGTGGGGACAGCCCTGACAATAGAACGTGGTGCGGATGCCGGGACCGTCTACAATGCTGTCCTCGGTGATTCCGGCGAGATTAAGCATTCCGGGAAAGACCGTGCTTTACGCGGTCCCGCTCTTCGGCGCGCTTGGCGTCGTTCCACTTGTCCATGGTGCCCACCAGATAGCCGGTGATCCGGCGGATTCGCTCAAAGCCAACACCCTCGCCCATTTTTACATGCATATTTTCGGTTTTCATAGAACTAACCTCCTAAAAAAGCACAGTTGTGATTTGTTGTTATTCAATGCCCTGGAATGCAGGCATTTCGGGGTACAGCTTGCGGAGCTCCGCTACCCGCTCGGGAGGGATCTCCTCGCCTTCATGCCGTCCACACCGGGGGCAAACGTCGCCGATCACGCCCACATAGCCGCAGACGGGATCCCGGTCCACCGGGTGGTTGATGCTGCCGTAGCCAACGCCGCAGTCGTGCATCCAGCGTACCACCGTCTCGAAGGCTTCCACGTTCTTTGCAGTGTCGCCGTCCAGCTCCACATAGCTGATATGACCGGCGTTGCACAGGGCATGATAGGGGGCTTCCAGACGGATTTTGTCATAAGCGGAAATGGGATACCACACGGGAATATGGAAGCTGTTGGTGTAGTATTCCCGATCCGTTACGCCGGGGATTTTGCCATAGCGCTTCTGATCCATGCGGATAAAGCGACCGGACAGGCCCTCGGCAGGGGTAGCCAGCAGGGTAAAGTTCATGGTCAGCTCCTGGGATTTCCTGTCGCAGAAGTCCCGCATATAGCCGATGATCTCCAGCCCCTTCTTCTGCATCTCCTCGCTTTCGCCATGGTGATGACCATAGAGGGCGGTGAGGGTTTCGGCAAGACCAATGAAGCCGATGGAAAGGGTACCGTGCTTCAGCACCTCCCGCAGATCGTCCTGAAGAGAGAGCTTGTCGGAGTCCAGCCAGACGCCCTGACCCATCAGGAAGGGATAGTTGTAAACATGCTTGCTTGCCTGAATTTCGAACCGGTCCAGCAGCTGCTGTGCCACCAGCTCCAGCATTGCCTGAAGCTTTTCATAGAACAGCTTCTCGTCGCCGTGACTTTCGATGGCAAGCCGGGGCAGGTTGATGGAGGTGAAGGACAGGTTGCCGCGGGAGTAGGAAATCTGCCGGGTGGGATCGTAGACATTGCCCATGACACGGGTACGGCAGCCCATGGTGGCGACCTCCGTCTCCGGATGACCGGGCTTGTAGTATTGCAGGTTGAAGGGAGAATCCAGGAACACATAGTTGGGGAACAGGCGGCGGGCGCTGACCTTGCAGCTCAGCCGGAACAGGTCGTAGTTGGGGTCCTGGGGATTGTAGTTGACGCCATCTTTCACCTTGAAAATGTGGATGGGGAAAATGCAGGTCTCGCCGTGTCCCAGACCGGCATCCAGCGCCATAAGAATATTCCGGATGACCATTCTGCCCTCGGGGGTGGTGTCGGTGCCATAGTTGATGGAGGAGAAGGGGGTCTGAGCGCCGGCACGGGAGTGCATGGTGTTGAGGTTGTGGACAAAGCCCTCCATTGCCTGATAGGTATCCCGATCTGTGGCATCTACCGCACGCTTCCGGGCACGGGCGATGATCTTTGCCGCATCTTTGCCGCTCAGAGAAAAGCTGCCGCAAAGCGCGGCTGCAACGGCACGGTCATAGGCAGGCGCATTTTCCAGCCGGGCTTGTTCACCGGTGGCTTCCTTTGCAGCGTCCATTGCTTCCATGACGGCGTCTTTTGCATCGTCCAGATCCAGCTTGTCCTCCACTGCCTCGGTGAGACAGCGGCGATAGGCACGCAGAAACGATTTTGCAACGCCCTCTGCCATGCCATAGTCAAAGTTGGGGATAGACTGACCGCCGTGCTGGTCGTTCTGATTGGACTGAATGGCGATGGCAGCCAGCGCGGCATAGCTGGCAATGCCCTGAGGCTCGCGGAGATAGCCGTGACCGGTGGAAAAGCCCCCGTGGAACAGCCGGATGATATCAATCTGACAGCAGGTGGTGGTCAGAGAGTAGAAATCGAAATCGTGGATGTGAATATCGCCCTCCCGATAGGCTTTTGCGTGCTCGGGACGGAGCAGATAGACCTCGTTATACGCCTTAGCGCCTGCTGCACCGATTTGCAGCATGGAGCCCATGGCGGTGTTGCCGTCGATGTTGGCGTTGTCGCGCTTCATGTCGCTGGCACGGGCATCGATGTTGGTGATCTCGTCGATGGTCTTCATCAGCGCAGTGTTGGCTTCCCGGGCACGGGTGCGGTTGGCACGATAAAGAATGTATGCCTTTGCGGTGGCGTTAAAGCCGTGGTTCATCAGCTCCTGCTCCACCGCATCCTGAATTGCCTCAATGTTGGGGGAGGAGGCGGGGTATTTTGCCTCCAGATCAGCCTGGACAGCGTTGGCAACCCGGGCGGCGTCGACAGCATTGCCCTCGCCGGTTGCTTCCAGAGATTTGAGTACGGCAGAAGCGATCTTGCCCTGCTCATAGAGCACCACACGACCATCGCGCTTGATAATACTTTGAATCATATCGTTTCCTCTTTCTTTACATATTTCATGCCGATCTGTTGTGGTGGTCCAAACCACGGGGCACAATATCTAGTGTTTTCCTCTCGCTTACGCCACTATATTTTGACACAGAGAATCTGTGATGTCAAGGGGAAAAAGCGTGAATCAGACAAAAAGACACAAAATTTTGTGGCATTCCAGAAAGAATGCCACAAGATGTTGTGTTATGTAAAGGAACTTACGCCATATGGGTACAATTCTGTCCCCAATGGCATAAAACGGCGCTCAGCAGCCGGGCAAAGGGAACAATAGTAGAAAGCCGTACCCGTTCGCTGGGGGAGTGAGGTGACAAAACGTCCATTCCGGTGGATACCATGGGAAGATCCGGCGCAAGATGATGCAAAATGGAGGTTTCCAGCCCCACATGAACGGCGTTTTTCTCGAGCGTTAAGCCCAATGCTTTTCCCTCTGCCAGGAACAGGTCCGTCAGCGGGTCCTGCGCAACGCCGAACCAGGCGGGATAGGTGTCGCTCCATGCCGAATAGCCGAAGCCCTCAGCGGCAGCGGAAAGGAAATCTCCCTGCACCTCCATGGTATCGTTCTGGCAGGCGCGGATAAAGCTTTGAACCTCCAGCTGCTGAGGATCTGCATAGATACGACCAAGGTTGCAGGAGACACCCGGAATCTCCGGAAGCAGCGGATGCATTTCGGAAACGCCATAGGGAATCAGACCGCCCAGTGCCAGAAGATCGTCCCGCTCATCCACGGTCAAAACAGCGGCGGGCATTTCCGCAGGAGTCAGCGCAATTGTAAGATCGGGATCAGCAGGGTACATTGCCTGGGCGTCCCGCTGGAATTGAGCGACCAACGCGGTGACGGCATCGAGATCCCGGGCATCCATGACGATGTGTGCACTGCCGCATCGGGGAATGGCATTGTGCTGGGTTCCGGCGTCGATTCCAGCAAGCTCATAGGGCGTTTCTATGGATTGCAGCAGCCAAAGCAGCAGCTGCGCGGCATTGGCGCGCCCGGAACCGATATCATCTCCGGAATGACCGCCCAAAAGCCCGGAGACCGTCAGGGTGACGGGATGGTCCAACATGGGAAAAAAGCAATCCGGTGTACGGCGGAAGGTTTGTCGGCGACCGCCTGCACTGGAAATCATCAGTTCACCAAAGTGAAAGCCGTCGAGATTGATCAGGGCAGAGCAGCCGGAAAGACAGTCTGTCGAAAGCTGCTTTGCGCCAGAGAGCCCCCGCTCTTCATCCACCGTGAAAATCAGCCGAAGGGGGACATGCGGACGGTTTGCTTTCAGCAAATACATGGCGGCAGAAAGACCAATGCCGCAGTCCGCGCCCAGAGAGCTCCGACCATCGGTGCAGAGGAAGCCGTCTTTCCGGCAGGTGTGAATGGGGTCACGTTCCGGCGTATAGTCTGATGCGCCCACGCAGACCATGTCCATATGTGCCTGCAATGCCAGCTGCGGCATCGTTCCCAGTCCCTCTGTGCCCGGAATGTCACAGAGCAAATTTCCAGCAGCATCCAGGGCGGGGTGATAGCCCAGGGCAGCGAGCTGGTCCGACAGCATTGCTGCCACCTGTGCCTCATGACCGGAGGGATGGGAAATCCGGCACAGTTCCTCAAATTCCTCCAGCACACCGGCTAAAATTGCGTCATCGGTCCACATGTCCGCCACGACCTTTCGTTCTGTCTAACTTTTGTCTGTCTTTTCTAGTGTACCACCGGAAATGGCTGTTTACAAGGCGAAAACAAAAAAACCGGCGGTTTTCGAAAAAAGTGCTTGACAAAGTGGGACCCCAGCGATATAATAGCCATGCTCTTTGAGAGAGTTTGCTGGTATAGCTCAGTTGGTAGAGCAGCTGATTTGTAATCAGCAGGTCGGGGGTTCGAGTCC
>ERZ857955.1957-NODE-1957-length-14447-cov-3.643413_pt1 | contig 14447 bp, 13 predicted proteins | sample MGYA00519956_ERZ857955 | MGnify/ENA primary metagenome ERZ857955 (study PRJEB31778, sample SAMEA3449378) | human gut metagenome | biome: human gut; feature: human-associated habitat; material: faeces | place: United Kingdom | collected 2010/2012 ...
GCCCCGCAGCATGCCAAAATATACAGACGGCCGCTTTGGAGCCAAAGCGGCCGTTTCCGGTCTCCCGCGCCGGAATCAGCCGCAGGCCCTCAGCGCTTCAGTCAAGCTCCCTCTCACTGAGGTTTCTGATTGCTGAATCTCTGATAGGCTGTGTCCACCTTGCTGGCCGGCGCCTGTTCCACCTGATACCAACCCTTGGACTGGGCCATCTTGAACAGGTCGGTCTGTGTCTTGTGCCCTTGGTTAAAGATCTTCAAAAATTCGTCCCGAAGCTGAACATTGACGCACTCAGAGGCGAAGGTGTCATAGTTGGAACTCATCTTTTTTTCCGACAAAATGAGATCTGTGATTCTCTCCTGGTCGTTCATGGGGCGCACTCTCCTTTTTTACTTCAGATAGTTCAGCAGACAGTCATAATTCTGCTTATGCTGCTGGGCATACTGCTGAAAGCTGGTTTTCAGCTCAGGTTCCGTACACTCCTGAACAGCGGCCTGATATTTGCAGCACAAAACCTTTTCAAAGTCCAGCTGATCGGACAGGGCGGCCAGCTCCTTGGATGTGAGATTTGCCATGGCGCATTCCTCCTTTTAATGGTTTACGCCGCTAGTATTTCCCTTATGGCCATCCCTATGCATGATCGGACAGCCGCGCCCGCTGAATGAAAAAACCGCCCATATTCTGCCGTCCATCTCCTCCGGCACAGCAAAACAGAACAGCGGCGCAAGCGGAAACGGGGCGTCTTCCCTCCAGAGAAAGGCCAACTGAAAACCCTCGTCGGTCCGGCGGATGAGCCCCCCATGCAGCGTCTGGGCGCAGCGCCGGAGAAATACGTCCCCCATCAGCCGCTCCGGGCACTCCTCTCTCCGCCAGCCGGCGGTCTGAACCGCCCCGCTCTTTTGGAACGAAAAGGCCAATTCGGCGCAGCCCCCGGACGGAGGCCAAAATCCCCTTCGCTCCAGCTCGCCCCGTGAGACCGTGCGCCGCAGGGCCAGCGCTCCGTCCTCAGGCACAAGGGTTCCAAGCAGAAAGCGCCCGCCCCTTCCAAGCAGATAGGCCTTGTAAAGCCCCCGGCCGTCATTGGGAATCCGGACCCATGTCCGCACCCGGTTTTCCTCCTCCGTCAGGACCAGCTCTCCGCGCCCCTCCGCCAGCGCAAACCGCTCTTCCACCTGATCTGCCCCCCTTCTCACACATTCCCCTTTCATTCTATGCAGAAGTTCGGGTGTCAGCCCCATTTATGAAAAAAAGATAACAATATAAAAATAAAAATTGATGTTGCCTATTGCGCGATGCGGTCGAATTCTGTATAATGAATCTAAGTTTCTACTCTGTGAAAGTACCAGGAGGGATTGGTATGGCTGAGTGCGTCGGCGGGTCGGCCCGCCTGGAGGACTGGAAGTCTCTTATTTCCCGTCTTCCGGGCGTGCTTGGTGTAGAATTTACGCTGACCGACGGCGTCGTGCGGGAAGTCCATGTCCTCTCCGATCAGTCCCGCGGGCCCAAGCAGATTGTGCGGGATGTGCAGTCCGCCATGCTGGCCAAGTTTCAGGTGGAGCTGGATCACCGCATTATCAGCGTGGCCCAGATTCCCGGCTCCCTCCGTGAGACCCGCCGCCGCGTGGTCTGTGAACGTCTGGAGCTCTCTTCCGGAAGAGAAGGATCGGCTGCGGCCGTCTATCTCACACTGGACGATCGCTCCTACCGTGGAGAGTCCAAATGCGACCTGACGCTGGGTAGCCGTCACCGTGCTATCGCCCAGGCCACCGTGACTGCCATCAACCAGCTTCTCTCTTCTGGCTGCCGCTTCTCTCTGGAGGAGGTGCGGCACACGCCCATGGGAGAGCACCAGGCTGTACTGGTGGGGCTGGTTCTGAAATCCGGCGGCCAGAGCGAGAGCCTGCTGGGCGCCTGTTACCAGGGGGAAGACCCTAATTTTTCTGTGGCCCTGGCCACCCTGGACGCTGTGAACCGGCGGCTCTCCACCCTTCCCTCCACCGATGAAAAAGAGGAATCCCACCCCGCCTGACGGGCGTTTTTAGCGATGAGCGAAGCGAATATGGCCTGTCTCTAGCGAATGGCAGAGTACTGTCAAGGAGGCTGTATTCGATGAATAAGGCGAAGCTTATGGCTGCTGTTACATCCCTGGTTTCCCTGCTCCTGGCCGGCGGTGCTTACTTCGGCATTCGCTGAACCACCCCCAGGACACGGACAGCCGATTTTAAATCGGCTGTCCGTGTCCCATTTCCTTCCCTTTTATGGAGGCATTTATGCGTTCTGTAACGAAATGGTATACGGGGTTTATCACAGTACTGGGGCTTTTGGTGGGCGCCGGCTGTGTTTGGCGTTTCTTTTCCCAGCGGGCAGGTACTTGGACGCCCGCCCTGCTGCTCACCTTCCTGGTCCTGCTGCTGCTCTACTGGGGCTGCTGCTGCCTGCTTCTCTATCTGCGGGACGACTGCACGGTGGATCTCTCTTTCCTCAGCGTGCTGGCCGCCGTACTGCTTCTGGGGCCCGAGGCCGCGGTCGTCATCAATCTCATCACCTATTTTTTCGTCGTTGTCCCCTCTCCCGATGGAAAGGGATATGAGCATGCCCGCAATACGGCTCTCTATAAGACCTTCTTCAACCTGAGCATGCGCAACCTCTCCTATATGGTAGGCGGTTTGGCTTACTATGCCGCAGGCGGCATCCCCGGCTCCATCTCTCTGCCCGGCGTACTGCCCTCCGCCCTTCTCTTTATCGCGCTGTCCATGATCGCCAACGTCTTTATCATCGTCGTCTATTTCCGCTGTGAGGGACTCGCCAAAATTTACCCCACCTTCTTCCAGATGTTTGGAGGACTGCTTCCCTCCATCGGTCTGTCTGCTCCCATTGGATATTTTCTGGCCATGCTGCTGACCATGCGCGGCGGTGTCTGGCTGGCCCTTCTTTTCATGTTGCCCCTGCTGTTGGCCCGCTACTCCTTTAAACTCTATCTTACAAGCCAGAAACATCAGGAACAGATCATCCGTACCCTGGCCGCTGCGCTGGAAGCTAAGGACCCCTATACGGAAGGCCACTCTCAACGGGTATCAGAGTATACGGTGAAAATTGCACGGCGGATGAAGTTCCCGCCTGCCCGTATCAAGATACTGGAAACTGCGGCTATTTTCCATGACATTGGCAAAATCGGCGTACCCGACTCCATTCTGCAAAAGCCGGGTGCCCTGACCCCGGAGGAGCGCTCTGTAATTCAGGGACACCCTGAGCAGGGCGTCCACATTCTCGAGAGCCTGGATGGCTATCAGAATATCATCCCGCTGGTGCTCCACCACCATGAGTTCTACGACGGCCGGGGCTATCCAGGCGGTACATCCGGAGACGAAATTCCTCTGGATGCCTACATACTCAGCGCCGCCGACGCCTACGACGCCATTACCAGCGACCGCCCCTACCGTGCGGGCCGCACACCTGCGGCCGCGGCCGCCATCTTGCGGGAAGAGGCCGGAAAGCAGTTTCATCCTCAAGTAGCCTTGGTAGTTGCGGAAATGGCGGAGTCCGGCGAGCTCTCACGGCCTGAGTCAGAGCCGTCGGCCGCCCCGGCAAAGGGGGGCTGACCCTTGCTGGTATTCTCGGTTCTGTGCGCTCTGGTACTGGGCTGGTGCACAGGCGGGCGCCTTTCCCGCTTTGAGGGGGCCAGCTTAAGGCTCCTCCCTCTCCCCGTGATTGCGATCGCCCTTCAGCGTCTCTACCTTCGGCCCTGGACGCTGCTCATCTCCTACCTCCTTCTCTTTGTCTTTCTCCTCCTCAACCGGCATCTGAAGAAAACCAGCCTGCTTCTGGCGGCCGGCAGTCTGTGCAATCTGGTTGTGATTGCCGCCAATGGCTGGCGGATGCCGGTGGCAGCGGGTGCCATCTCCATGCTCTCCTCTGAAGGGGCATCTGCCCTTCTGGCGGGAGAGATCCCCATGTATGCCGCCGCCGATTCTGAAACCCGGCTGCTCTTTTTGGGGGATATTCTCTACTGCCCCATTCCGTTCTTCCGGGGCTTTGCCAGCGTTGGTGACCTGCTGCTGGCTGCCGGCGTCTTTTTCTGCCTCATGGCGGTTATGAACCCAGGAAGGCTTCCCCGGTGGGTCAAAAGCGGATAAAAGCAGGGAAGCTGCCCAAAAGGCAGCTTCCCTGTTTGGTATATCAAAGTCCTTGGGGGATACAGGTGTTGGGCACCACCGGACAGAGGTAAATGCCCCAGACTCAGCGGCGAATCAATACTGCCGCCAGGTCATTGACATTGGTGCCCGCCGGTCCCGTCACGCCAATCCCCCCACCGCACTTAACGCCGCGTATGAGTCGTTGTTTTGCAGCACCTCGTCAACGGATATACCGTTTCTTTTTAATTTGCCACAAGTCTCCCCATTCACTATACCCCCGGCGGCATCGGTAGGGCCGTCCGTTCCATCGGAGCCCACGGAAAATACCGCTACATTTTCCAGCCCTGCGATGCCGGGTGCGGCGGCCAAAGCCAGCTCCTGATTGCGTCCTCCCTTTCCCTTTCCCGTGAGCCGTACAACGGTTTCCCCGCCGGCAATAAATGCCTTGGACTGTGCTCCGTCAGCATGGCTGCGGGCGATAGAGGCCAGAAAGGACCCCGCCTCCCGTGCCTGACAGCACAGCCGATCCGTCAGTGTAACCGGCTGGTATCCCAGTTCTCTGCAGGCTTGCGCCGCCGCGCATAGCTCCCGGACACTGCCGGTAACCATCGTCTCCACATTGTCCAGCGCGTCAGGAAGCTCCTGCTCCAATTGCGCCCACGCTCGCTTGCTGAGCGTGAGGCGATATTTTTGCCGCCCGCACAGGGCCCGGCGAACCACCTCGTCAGGGAGTACCGCCCGAATCACATGTTCAATGATATACCAGCTGTCGCGATACAGTGTTTCATTCATGGAATTCACTCCTCCCCAATGGCCTGAACGCGGCTCTGCCGCCAAAAGATTCCCCTGCATGGCGCTGCCGGCAATTGATCATGATAATAGCGGCGCAGCCGGTGCCACAACAGTATCGACAGTCAGCATTATATATTTGATCCATCATGATTAAACGGTACAGGTACAAGTTGTCCGGGCCATGCGCACAATCTGTCCCCTTCTATTCCGGCAGCTCTCCGGCGTTTTTCAGCCTTTTTGTCAGAAAAGCGATTTCTGTTCTTGCATCAATATTAAGATTGCGTTAATATAGTCTCGCTGACAGGCCGCATACAGCGGCAGAAGGAGCGGATTAGCTTGAAAATTGTAATCGTCGGGGACGGGAAGGTGGGCTTTACGCTGGCCGAACACCTCTCCCAGGAGCACCACGACGTCACTATCATCGACACCAACGATGACGCTCTGAAGCGTGCCTCTGACGCTTTGGACGTCATGTGCGTCAAGGGCAACGGCGCCACCATCTCGGCTCTCCGGGAGTCGGGAGCCGACCACGCCGATGTCATCATCGCCGCCACCAGTATGGACGAAATCAATATGGTATGCTGCCTTACCGCCAAGCGGCTGGGCGCCAAGTATGCCATCGCCCGGGTCCGCAATGTGGAATACGCAGTGGAGCTCTCCATGATCAAGCGGGAACTGGGCATCGATCTGGTCATCAACCCGGAAAATGCCACCGCCGTGGAGATTGCCCGGCTGCTCCGCTTTCCCTCGGCGGCCAACATCGACACCTTCTACCGCGGCCGGGTGGAGCTGGTGGGTTTTCGCCTGCAGGAGGGCGATTTTATCTGCGGAGAGCCGCTGGCTAATCTGGACTACCGGGTACGCTCCCTGCCCATGCTCTTCTGCGCCGCAGAGCGGGGAGACACCGCCATCATCCCCAACGGCGGCTTTGTCCCCCAGCCGGGAGACAAGCTCTATCTCATCGGCCAGCCGGTGGGGATCAATCAATTCTTCAAGCTGTTGGGGCGGTATGTCCCTAAAATTAAGGATGTATTCATTATCGGGGGCGGCCGCATTTCACACTATCTCACCGCCATGCTGGAGCACCTTGGCATGCGCGTAAAGGTCGTGGAACGGAGTATGGAGCGCTGCCGCCATCTGAGCGAGGTGCTCCCCCGCACCATGGTCATCTGCGGGGACGGAACGGATCAGGAGCTGCTGGAGTCGGAGAATATCGGGGCCTCCGATGCCTTCATCGCCCTCACCGACCGCGACGAGGACAATCTCATCATCTCTCTCTATGCCCTGCAGCAGGGGATCTCCAAGGTGGTGGCCAAATCCAACCGCCAGAACTACGCCGGTATCGCCCGGGCTGTCGGACTGGACAGCGTCATCTCTCCCAAGCTTATCACCGCCAATCAGATCCTCCAGGTTGTAAGGGGAATGCAGAACTCCAAGGGAAGCGTAATGAATGCGCTCTACAAAATTGCCGGCGGCCATGCCGAGGCCATGGAGTTTGTGGTGGCGGAGCGCACTCGGGGCTTGGGTGTACCGCTCAAGGATCTGCGGCTGAAAAAGGGCGTGCTCATTGCCGTTATCATCCATCAAAACCGCATTGTTATCCCCGAAGGCACTTCTGTCATCTCTGCCGGGGACACTGTTATCATCATCTCCAGAGATCATGTCATTTTGGATGTGAACGATATTTACGACGCCTCGCTCTATGAAAGCATGGAGGGCGAGGTATGAACTTCAAGCTTGTATTTCATCTGACTGGCAAGACCATTTTGGTTGAGGCCGCCACGATGCTTCTTCCCTTGATTGTAACGCTCTTCTACCGGGAGGACCCCCTCCCTTTTCTGCTTACGCTCCCTATTTTGCTGGCTGCCGGGTGCGGACTGAGCCTCCTCCGCGGGAAAAACCGGTTTTTCCCGCGGGAGGGCTTTTTTGCCGTAGGCCTCATCTGGCTATTTATCGGTGTTTTCGGTGCGCTGCCCTTCTTTTTTTACGGAAAACTGTACCCTGAGTTGGGCCTTTTCCAGAGCTTCATCGACTGCTTCTTTGAGTCGGTCTCCGGTTTCACCACTACAGGCGCCTCTATTCTCACAGTCATTGAACCTCTGCCCAAAGGTCTTCTTTTTTGGCGCTCCTTTACCCACTGGCTGGGCGGTATGGGGGTGCTGATACTGGCCATCGCCCTGCTCCCCTCCATGGGCTCCCGGCCGCTGAACCTGATGAAAGCCGAGTCCCCCGGTCCGGTCGTCTCCAAGCTGGTACCAAAGGCCAGCCAATCCTCCAAAATCCTCTATGGCATCTACTGCGCCCTCACCTTCATTCAGGTCCTCTGCCTGCGTGCAGCCGGAATGCCCTGGTACGACAGCGTGGTGCACTCTTTTGCCACGGCGGGCACCGGCGGCTTTTCCACCCGCAACCTCTCAGTGGCCGCCTATCAGAGCCCATCCATCGAGATCATCATTACCATCTTTATGCTTCTCTTTTCCATCAACTTTGCCTTTTACTTTTTCCTTTTAAGCCGAAAGGTGAAGCACGCCTTCCAGAGCGACGAGTTGCGTTTCTTCCTTATCGTCGTGTTTGCCAGCATCGCTCTTATCGCCGTCAATATTCTTCCGCTCTATGCCACAGGAGAGGAATCTGTGCGGCATGCCGCCTTTCAGGTCGCCTCCATCATCTCCACCACCGGCTTTGCAAGCACCGACTTTAACCTTTGGCCTGAATTCTCCCGCTTCCTGCTTGTTATCCTCATGTTCATCGGCGCCTGCGCCGGCTCTACCGGCGGCGGCCTGAAATGTTCCCGGGTCCTGCTGCTCCTGAAATGTATCCGCCGTGAGATCAAACAGATCATCCACCCGCGCTCGGTCAACGTCGTCAAGCTGGACGGGAGGGTGGTCGATGAGGATACCCTGCGCTCCGTCCTGATTTTCTTTGCCGCCTATCTCTTTATCCTTTTGGGCGCCGCGCTCCTTGTAGCGCTGGATAATTTTACCTTTGGAACAACCTTCACCGCTGTGCTGACCTGCATCAGCAACGTGGGGCCCGGACTGGAGCTGGTGGGCCCTATGAGCAACTTCTCCGTCTTTTCCGGCCTGTCCAAGCTGATTCTCTCTCTCTGTATGATTGTAGGCCGCCTGGAGGTGCTGCCCATTCTCGTCCTCTTTAGTGGAAACGCATGGAAGCGCTCATAAAGGTATGGCCGCAGTTTGTAGGAAGCGTAAAAATCCGGATTTTTAAACTTCAAGGGTTAAGAATGCCTTGCAAAACTCACCAGTTTTGCGCTAGAATGAGTGTGTCTGTGAAAGAGGATGTCCGGCGCCGGACATCCAAACAACAAAGGAGTTGGGAAAGTTGTTCGAAAACCTCTTCTGGATTGGCTTTGTGGGCGCAATCATCGCGTTGCTCTTCGCGTGGGTCCAAAGCCGCAAGGTGCTGAAGTTCTCCGAGGGCACCGATCTGATGAAGAAAATCGCTGCCTCCATCCGCGACGGCGCTAACGCCTATCTGAAGCGCCAGTACTCCACCGTAGCGAAGGTCTTTGTCGTTGTCTTCATTGTACTGCTGATCATCGCCTTTGGCTCCGGCGGAGCCATGCTCTCCAAGTTCACCCCCTTTGCTTTTGTGACCGGCGGAATCTGGTCCATGCTGGCCGGTTTTGTCGGCATGAAAATCGCCACCCTGTCCAATGCCCGTACCGCTCAGGCCGCCTCTGAGAGCCTCAACCGCGGCCTGCGGGTGGCCTTCTCCTCCGGCTCGGTGATGGGCTTCACCGTGGTGGGGCTGGGCATGCTGGACATCACCATCTGGTACTTCCTGCTCTACTATGCTTTCGGTGTAACCGACGCCAATGTTCTGGCCAACATTATGGTTATGAACGGCATGGGCGCCTCCTTTATGGCCCTGTTCGCCCGTGTGGGCGGCGGCATTTATACCAAGGCTGCCGACGTAGGCGCCGACCTGGTGGGCAAGGTGGAGGCCGGCATTCCTGAGGACGACCCCCGCAACCCCGCCACCATCGCCGATAACGTGGGCGACAACGTGGGCGACGTGGCCGGTATGGGCGCCGACCTGTACGAATCCTATGTCGGTTCCATTCTGGCCACCTTCGCGCTCTCCGCTGTGGCCGGGTACAGCTTTGCCGGCATACTGCTGCCCATGCTGCTGGCCGTGGTGGGCATCATCTGCTCCATCATCGGCTCCTTCCTGGTCCGTACCAAGGAGGACGCCTCCCAGATGTCCCTGTTGACCTCCCTGCGCACCGGCACCTATACCGCCGCCATTCTGGCCGCCATCGCCGCCGCTCCTCTGACCTGGTTCCTGCTGAAGGATACTGCTCAGAACCCATGGGGTGTCTATGCGGCCATCCTCGCCGGCCTCATCGGCGGCTGTGCCATCGGCTACTTCACCGAGTACTTTACCTCCGACTCCTATAAGCCCACACAAAAGCTCTCCGACTCCTCTGAGACTGGCTCCGCCACCGTCATCATCGGCGGCCTGTCCCTGGGTATGAAGTCCACCCTGGCTCCCATCATCATCGTGGCGGCTGCCGTTCTGGTCAGCTTCTTCGCCTCCGGTGGCGCTCAGTCCTACGGCGCCGGCCTGTACGGCATCGGCATCGCTGCCGTGGGCATGCTCTCCACCCTGGGTATCACCCTGGCCACCGACGCTTACGGCCCCGTGGCCGACAACGCCGGCGGCATCGCCGAGATGAGCGGCCTGCCTGAGGAGGTCCGTGAGCGTACCGACGCCCTGGACTCCCTGGGCAACACCACCGCGGCCACCGGCAAGGGCTTTGCCATCGGCTCGGCCTCCCTCACCGCCCTGGCCCTGCTGGTCTCTTATGTAGACATTGTGCAGACCAATACGGTGGAGACCTTGGATCTCTCCCTCACCAATCCTCTTATCCTTGTGGGTCTCTTCATCGGCGCAATGCTGACCTTTGTCTTCTCCGCCTTCACCATGAGCGCCGTGCAGACCGCCGCCCAGTCCATCGTCGTGGAGGTCCGCCGCCAGTTTAGGGAGATTGCCGGGATTATGGAGGGCAAGGCAGATCCCGACTATGCCGCCTGTGTCTCCCTGTGCACCAAGGGTGCTCTGCGGGAGATGGTCGCTCCCGCGCTGCTGGCCATCATCGTCCCCATCATCACCGGCGTCGTGCTGGGGCCTGTGGGCGTGGTCGGCCTGCTGGGCGGCGTGTCCGTCACTGGCTTCGCCATGGCCGTCTTCATGTCCAACGCCGGCGGAGCCTGGGACAACGCGAAGAAGTACATTGAGGCCGACCACCACGGCGGGAAGGGCTCCGACTGCCACAAGGCCGCCGTCGTGGGCGATACGGTAGGCGACCCCTTCAAGGACACTTCCGGTCCCTCCCTCAATATTCTCATCAAGCTCTGCTCCACCGTCTCCATCGTCTTCTCTGGACTGGTTGTCACTTTCCACCTGTTCTAAGCTGTAATACTTAAGAGGGGCTGGAACTCGCATTTGCGAGTTCCAGCCCCTCTTTTTATTCCTTGGCGCATTTATCCCTCATAGCGGTCGGCCACGATTCTGCCGGTCGCCGTGTCCCGGCGGAACTGACGGAAGAAATCCCAAATCAGCTCTCCCATGGTCACCGGCGTCTGGTGGGTACCGTTTGCCCAGACCACATAGCGGAAGGTGTTCATCCCGCCGGCGTTGTCGATATCGGCGATATAGTGCTTGTGCCCGCCAATATAGCGGATCTCCTCCCGGTCTGCGTAGAAGCCCAGGACATGGTGGAGCTCATCCTCCGGCGTGTTCAGATAGCTCAGGCACCTGTCAATGTCCCTGGGCGCACAGCCCAGCGTGTACAGCCGCTTGTTCAGATGGCCCAGAGCCCAGAGGTGCTTGTCCTCTCCCTCTGCCGGCCGGGGCATCATACTGACCGGAGTATTGATGATGGTACCGTCAGGCAGTTTCCGCTGGGGGCAGACGCAGGGATCCAGGCGGGGATTTGCCCTGGGGTTCTTGGGGCCCGGCTTTCCCCTGCGGGTGCCGATGGGCTGGTCATGGGTGCGGGGACTGTAGTCGTTCAAGGGTGCGAAATTGGAGGCCTCGCACTCTCCTACGATCTGAATAAAGGGAACCAGCAGATGGCGCAGGGTCTCAACCTCGTCATCCGTGTAGGGAATGCGCCAATTGTCCCACTCCCGCCAGATGTCGTTGCCGCAGGGAGCGCAGCCTGCAAATTTCCATGGCACCCTGAGATACGCCGCCGTGGCCTGATAGCCGCCGTAAGAGAAGCCGGTTATGTAGACCCGCTCCCGATCCACGGGGCACTGCTCTGCCATGCGGTCAATCATGAGGGAGACGTTATCCCAGTTGGTATTCTGGATATAGGCGATGATAAATTTGTCCCGTCCGGCCGGCTTCTCCAGGCCCATGCGGAACTCAAACTGGGCAATATCCATATCCAGGGGGATGTTGTAGATGACCATGGGGTACTTCTTCCCTCTGCCCGCCTCCGTAAAGGCCTCTGCGGGCGTGTAGGTGGCCCAGCGGCCATAGTAGTCCCCGTCGTCGTGCATCTCAGGCTTCAGGCCCAGGCCCTCAAAATAGGCCATAAACGCCGGGCCGAAGGGATCGTTCTCCACCCGGAACTGAGTCTCCAGCGCCTCGGTGAGCATCACCCCATAGGGCCCCTCTACCATTGCGTCCAGATCCGCCTTGCCGTTGCTCCCGTTGGCAAGCATGGAACGGACATACTCAAACCGCTCGCCGGTCTCCGGGTTCGTCTCCCGAGACCAGAATTTCATATGGTCCATGTCATCACTCCTTTTTATTTGCTGAATAGGCAGTTTTTGCTCTTATGCATATCGGCGGAAGCATCTCTGTGCCGCAGTATATGCCTCATTCTCTGCCTGCCGTATAGGCTTACAGCTATGGACGATAGTGAATTACGTATTTTTCGACGCCGCATTTTTGTGCTATATTGAGATAAGAAAAGGGAGATACGCGCCGGTAACGAAACGGCTACCTGCGTACCCCCCTTTCAGGTATTTTGTTGAAGAGCGGCTGTTAGAGCTGGTTGATTTCCCTCACCCTGCAGCAGGCCACAAAGTGGTTGGGCCGGATCTCCTCCAGCTTCTGGGGCTCTTTGCATGCCTCGGTGGCGTGAGGACAGCGGGCGGCAAAGCGGCAGCCGGGAGGCGGGTCGATGGGGGAGGTTATCTCTCCCTTCAGAAGGATCCGCTCCTTCTTGTGGTGGATGTCAATGGACGGAATGGCGGACAGCAGCGCCTTGGAGTACGGGTGCAGCTGGTGCTTGAACAACTCCTTCGACGGGCTTGTCTCTACCGGCTGGCCCAGATACATCACCGTGATGTCGTCCGAGATGTGCCGCACCACAGACAGGTCGTGGGTCACGAACATGTACGTCAGTCCAAACTCGTCCTGCAGGTCCATCAGCAGGTTCAGGATCTGTGCCTGAATGGACACGTCCAGCGCCGACACAGGCTCGTCGCACACCACAAACTTCGGGCCCAGCGCCAGCGCACGGCCGATGCCGACGCGCTGACGGCGCCCGCCGTCCAGCTCGTGGGGATAGGCGTTGCGCAGCCGCTTCTCGATGCCCACCAGGTCCATCAGCCGGGTAGTCTCCTTCTCCAGCTCCTCCTTGCTGTGGAACTTTCCGGACAACTTCAGCGGCTCCTGAATGGTGGACTTGACCGTAATTCTCGGGTTCAGAGACGAATACGGGTCCTGGAAGATGATCTGCATCTTCTCGCGCAGCTTCTTCAGCTCCGCGGGCGTCACATGCGTGACGTCCTTCCCCTCAAACAGAAGCTCACCGTCCGTGCTCTCCAGAAGGTGGATCAGCGTCCGCCCCAGTGTGGACTTCCCGCACCCGGACTCGCCTACCACGCCCATGGTACGGCCTGCCTCAATCTTCATGGACACGTCGTCCACCGCGTGTACCGTCCCCTTGGCCGACTTGAAATATTTCTTCAGATGTCTCGCTTCGATCAGTGCGCTCATGCTTTCGCCTCCCTCTTCGCCTTATCGGGCTTGCAGCACCGGGTGTAATGGCCCGGCTCTACTTCCGTCAGCTCGATGTGGCCGTGCTGCAGGCACTCCTCCGTGAAGTACGGGCAGCGGGGGCTGAAGGAGCAGCACTCCGGCAGATTCCGCGGGTCGGGGGGCAGGCCGTGGATGGGGCTCAGCCGCTCCACGTCCTTGTTCAGGTCGGGCAGCGCCCCGATCAGGCCGTTGGTATACGGGTGGTTCGGGTTGTCAAAGAGCTGCTCCTTGCTCGCATACTCTATGACCTCTCCGGCATAGATCACCGCCACCTCGTCGCTCACTTCCGCCACTACTCCAAGGTCGTGACTGATCATGATCATGGCTGTGTTGAACTTGTCCCGCAGGTCCTTGATCATATCCAGCACCTGCGCCTGGATTGTAACGTCCAGCGCCGTTGTGGGCTCGTCAGCCAGCAGCAACTCCGGCGAGCACGCCAGTGCCAGCGCGATCACCACCCGCTGCTTCATCCCGCCCGAGAACTGGTGCGGATACTCTCCCGCGCGGTCGTCGCTGATGCCCACCATATTCAACATGTCGCAAGCGCGGTTGTACGCCTCTGCATGGCTCAGCTTCTTCTCATGCTGGCGGATACCTTCTACGATCTGATCCACCACCCGTTTGACAGGGTTCAGCGCCGTCATCGGGTCCTGGAATATCATCGAGATCTTATTCCCGCGGTACTTGCGCATTTCGTTTTCTTTCAGCTTCAGTATGTCCTGTCCCTCTACAAAGATCTCGCCATTGGTTATCTTGGCGGGGGGATCGGGCAGGACGCGCAGGATAGCCTTCGCTATCGAAGTCTTGCCTGCTCCGGTCTCTCCTACGAGCGCCAGGGTTTTGCCCCGCTGGATATCGAAGGAGACGCCATTTACGGCGTGGACCACCTTGCCCTCCATCGTGTACTCCACGACGAGATCCCGCACAGACAGAAAGGGCATCTGGCCTGTTGTCTTCTCTTCGCTCATGGTATCTATCTCCAATTACTATTTATTCAGCTTCGGGTCCAGCGTATCGCGGAGCGCATCGCCCAGCAGGTTAAAGGACATTACAGTGCCCATAATGAAGATGCCGGGGAACAGCATCTGCGTGGGATACTGACGCACAACCAGACGGGCGTCTGACAGCATCGCGCCCCACTCCGGAGTAGGAGGCTGTACGCCCAGGCCGATGTAGCTCAGCGTGGAGGCCACAATCAGACCGTTGGCCATTGCCAGGGAGCAGTGGACGATAAAGGGAGTGATGGAGTTAGGGATGACATGGCGGAAAATGATACGGGCCTTCGAGCAGTTGATGGACTCGGCCGCCTCTACATACTCCAGTCCCCGCACAGACAGGATTTGAGCCCGGATGGTACGGGCAAAGTTAGGAATGCCGCCGATGCCTACCGCAAACACAGTCTGGAACAGGCCCGGGCCCAGCACAGTGGACACGATAACAGCCAGCAGGACCTGAGGAATGGAGTGGAAAATGTCCAGGAAGCGCATGATCAGCATG
>ERZ857955.1962-NODE-1962-length-14432-cov-3.515893_pt1 | contig 14432 bp, 10 predicted proteins | sample MGYA00519956_ERZ857955 | MGnify/ENA primary metagenome ERZ857955 (study PRJEB31778, sample SAMEA3449378) | human gut metagenome | biome: human gut; feature: human-associated habitat; material: faeces | place: United Kingdom | collected 2010/2012 ...
TGGCCGCCGACGGCTCCATGGCCAAGATCAAGGAGGAAGGCAAGCTCCGTCAGGAGGGCCGCGACTACGTCATGGCCGACGGAGATATTGTGGAGTTCAAGTTCAACGTCTCCAAGTAGTTTTCCTCGGCTCCCCTCTCTGAGGGGAGCTGTCGCTGAAAGCGACTGAGGGGGAGTGTTGCGGAAAGGTCCGAGCAGTGTTGGTTGCCCGGACCTTTCTTCATGTTACGAACCTTTATGAACCTCGTTGAGATGAGGTGTTTGCGTCCACCTTTCTTGGGCTTCCGCGTTCTCGTCGACTCCTGTGACGAGAACATTCCTCAATGATTTCGATACCTGTATTTTCAGCGGACGTTTTCCGGTCTGTACGACCAGCCCTGCGGCCCCTGTATTTCCACATCGCCTTTCCGGAACAGGTCGCCGTCCGGCTGATCGCTCTCATCGATTTCGTCGAGCACGACCTTGTCATAGATGTCGCGGATGTCGGCGATGCCCGCTCCGCGATAAACATCGTGACGAGACGCAAAGAGACACGATAAACCGCCTCAGTGTTTACGAAGAGCAGCTATAGGCGGTTTCAAGTATGCAGTATTGAGATGGATTATGCGGCGAGTTCCACGGGTGCACGCTCGTCTAGTTTGGAATAGGGGATGACGGTCACTCCGTTGGAGTCCTTCTTCGTGTCATCCCGTCCGAACATGATGTCTTTCACGGCGTCCTTGTCGAATCGGTTCGGTGCCTGGCAGAACCGGGTCGGATGGTCGGCGCTAGGACAGCACCCTCTTCTGTTCTGTAACGGCATCAGTACAATGTTCATAATGAACAGTTGTTCGCGCAAGGAAATGCCGGCATATGGTGCGTCATGTTCAAAGCATAGAGATTCATTATCCGGCCTCAACGAGAATGATTTGGTTCTAGCGCAATACATGCTTTCACGACACATGCTTTCGTGATACATACGTTGGTCAGAAGATATTGCGCTAGAACTCAGCAGTCACCGCACGTGGTCCACGATGTCGTTGACCTTGGTCATATCGATATCGCGCTCGCCGAATGCCTGCCGCTCGTAGGCCAGGTCGATGTGGTGTTCGTGTGCGTAATCGATGATACGGCGAGCCAAATCGGCAATGTCGCCGGACTTGTTGAAGGAACGACCACGCAGCAGCACGCGTTGCATAAGAGGGCGCATCGCCTTGACCAACTTGTACCGGTCTGACTTCACCTTCACCATTCAACCGTCGGCAAAATATAGCACCACGCCTTCATGCGGGCTTGCCTTGGCGTCGCCGATTGCCTGGGCGACTTCTTCCGGCGAATGGCAGATCGCCACCGTTTCCGGCCGCACGAAGCCGCCGGCAAGAGTGAACGTTTCCTCGTGAGCGGCATCGATGGAGAACGATTCGGCATTACGAATCAAATGCAGCAAGCGCAGCCCGGATGATTCGTATCCAACGATGTGCCGGTCGGACTCGCGATCGATGACTTCAAACGCCGCCGTGACATTCCACTCATGCAACATACGCCACAATTCGGCACGTACCGCTGAATCTGAAGGAAACAGGCGCTCGATAAGCGCGGAATAATCCGTTTGCCCCGACTTCGACCAGAAGCGGAACAATCCAGGAGTTCCCGCCGCGCCCACGAGCCCGAGAAATCCGTTCTCCTTGCGCTCAACGCGCACGGGCAACGACTCTGGATGTTCTTGAGCGTGATTGACGACTTGGGCGAACGATGTCTCCTCCGTCTCGTCCACAGCAAAGAACTTCTCGAACCCGCGTTGCACCACCTGACCGTTGCCGCCGACAAAAAGCCCTCGCGCATTGATGGTGCGATCCGTCCACCGATGTTCACGAAATGCCTCTGCAGTGAAATTGCACGCATACACGTCTGTTTCGCCGCGCACCGGAATAACCCGAACGTAAGGGTCCGCGCGCATACGCTCCAACAGGTTTCCATTCGGATCGCCCGGTTCCAACGGGCGGAACATCGCGGTGTGAAAATGCTTCCAGGACGAACGAATGTAATCTTCCGGAACACGGTCAGCGGTATCACGCGCCGCATTGCGACGCAACAATTCGTCTAGAGGAACGTCAAAATCCCTCGTTTCCCACAGTGCGCCATGACGTTGAGCGAGTAGCGCCAGTTCGGCTGCATACCGGGGATTAGCGTGTTGCGCATCCGCCACCACATCCCACCCCGCATCCAATGCGTCGGCAATCATGTGCCGTCCCATGGCAACCACCATGTCATTGAATCGCTTGCCGTGCTCGGATTGCAGTCGGTTTCGGACCTGTGCCGAGCCGGCGATCATGAGCCGAATGTCATCGAGAGAAATCACGCAATGCGGCCACGTGTTGGCGGGGTCCTCACACCATGAGCGTGCCCACGTGGACTTGCCCGAAGCGGGCAGTCCTCGCAGAATAATGAGCTTTGCCATAGCCAAGCTCCTTTCGTTGTGCTGTGGGGCGAGACAGGTGCCAGCGATGGCATAAGGTTCTGCTCGCCCCAATATTGCTTGTATTATGATTCGGCTGCCGAAACCGAGCCGCCTGGTTCCTGCTGTGCGGCGGAGTCAATGGGCGCCGGCTCGGGGGAGTCGGGCATATCCAGCGGTGATACGTGCGTTGAATCGGTCGCGTGTGCATGGAACCAGTCGGCAATCTGTGTTTCGCTTACCGGTTGCAGATTCCATGCGTCCAGTCCAACGTTGAGGGCTTCGTGGCGTGCGCCCTCCGGAGACAGCTGGTGCGTGTGACCATACAGCAGACGATGTCCGTCGAACGGCAATGCCTGATCGCGGAAACGTACGGCATCATCCGGCCAGCCATAGGCAAGATCCTCACGGTAGGGGAAATGCGATAGATTGACGGTCTCCGTCGCCTGCGGGCGGCCAATTCCGAGACCGGTCAGCTCCGCCGTGCTGTTCGGCTCAATCGATTCGAACAGATCTCGCGCGGGTGCATCGTCCAGCCACCAGTCATCGTGATTGCCGATAACCGCGTGCAGATGCCTGCAGCGCAGCTGACGCAGGCAGCTCTTCAGATGCCGGACCGATGTTCGGTATCCGATATCGCCCAAAATCCACAGCTCGTCGTCCTCGCCGACAATCCGATTGATATTGGCCACGATTGCTTCATCGTGTGCATCGGTGTCCGCGGCCTTGCGGAAATTGAGCCGGGAATCGTCAAGCACCACGCCCTTCGCCCAATCCTCGGCGGCCTTGCGTCCTTGCGAGGAGAGGAGAGCGTCATACTGCGTGTGCCCAGGGTCGAACGTGGTGAATCCGCGCAGCACGCTGACCAGCGGATGCCCGAAATGCGTGTCAGTAGTGAAATACTTCATGATCTGTTGTTCTTTCTGAATATGTGATGGTATGCAATGGGGTTTTGTTGCGGTGCATTGAGTTGCGACGATGCCAAGAACACATGCTCGTACAGGTGCGTATATGAGGCATGGCGCGAATGAGTCGGCTCGATATCACCGGCAATGATTCAGCTATGCGCCAATGAGAGGTGTACTGATCAGATTTGTATGGCAGCGAGCAGGCTGCGCTTGTTTCCGGTTATTGGCTGGAACTGAGCAGTACGCAAACCCTGTTTGAAGGCGCATTCGAGCATCGCCGGCAGGTTCGTCTGCTGGCGCTTGGCGTGTTCGTTCACGCCGTTGCTGCTGAATGCGATACGTTGAATCATGGTGTGCACACCATAAGGTCTTACGTCCAAATCCGTCAAATCACGGTGTGTGTAAGCAAGTTACGTTTTGGTCATTCATGGGGGCTTCTTCGCGAATCCGTCAAACTACGCAGTGTGCATGTATGGTCATGTACCGCAGCTACGTAATTATGAGTACACTTGGCCTATAAGTGCAACGAAGCACTTGCCGTCGATGACGGACATCATGGCAGGTGCGTGAAAAGGGGAGCAACAACCATGGGCAACATGTTCGATAATTTGGGCAAAGGTCTTAATGATTTCACCAAACAAGCCGGTAAAATAGCCGGAAATATCGGTGACACAGCGGGAAAAATCACGAAAGATGTTGCCAAAGGGGCAGGTAAGATCGCCAACGATGCGGGTAAGCTTGCCGGCGATGCGGGCAAAATGACGGCAGCTGTTGCAGGGAGCGTGGCACAGTCTGCGGCCGTCGCAAGTGGCGAAGTAAGCAAAGCGGCTGACAGCATGGCAAAGGGTACCGTCTCAATCGCTAAAAACGTCAAGGATAGTGCCGATAAGGTCGATTTGTTTAATTCCAAACTAAGAGCTAAGGCTGTTGAGGATTACAACAATGCCGTAGAACGCTATGAAAACGTAGCGGATGATTTAGCTAAAAGTACGCAAGCGCTGTATGACTTGAGAAAAATCGCTATTGTGCATGTCAAGTATGTTGAACAACATATCAATCAATTGGCTAATACGCCAAAAGAATTTGCCGTTGAACTGCATAAGATCAATACCGAAGTAACGACGTTCGAGAATAAAGAGGATGAGATTAAGGAGGCAGAAAAGCAAGCAAAAGCAGCTGAAGGAGGGTCTGGAGCAGGAGCCACCCTCAGTGCTTTGGGAATCGCAGTAGCAACCATGGGACCTACGGCTGCAATGGGTGTGGCCACCACCTTCGGTGTAGCTTCGACCGGTACTGCCATTTCTGCATTATCCGGAGCTGCAGCAAATAGTGCTGCTCTGGCTTGGCTTGGTGGCGGTGCATTGGCTGCAGGTGGCGGTGGCATGTCAGCCGGAACCGCGTTCCTGGGCTTGGCTGGTCCGGTTGGATGGACCATCGCTGGCGTGGCGGGCGCTGCGGCAATTGGTTCTGGTATTTATGCGAATCATAAAAACAAAGAAACTGCTGACAAGCTTTTGCTTGAGCGCCAGAATGTGGAAGTATTAATTCGCAAATTCAATGTGAAGAATGCCGAAGTCGCGGCATTGACTGAGGCAACGCAAACTCAGATAGATGGTGTACAGCGTGCGAATGCTGCGGTGACAGGCGCCGATTACAGCCAGTTCTCCCACGAAGAGAAAATGCAGGCGGGATTACTGGTCAATATGACGCTCACCTTAGCGCAAATGATTAACAAGGAACTGGAACTCGATGACTGACAAGAATACTGCTGACAAGCACGCCATCGATAACAATGTTGCTCAGGGCATTGCCGCGTATATTGATTATTTGAATCAGCTACGTGTGTCTACTCTGATGGACACATTGAGACAGATTCTTAATAATGAAACAGGTCAGCTGAAAGATCTCGCCGAGCGACAAGCTAATGCGCTAAGGAACCTTGATTTAGCGAATCAAAATGTCATGAACATTGTCAACAGTGGGCGTGGTGGTGAAAATGGTATGCATGGATTTATCGCTGAATTCGCGCAGACGGGAATCGCTAACGCCAGACGAGCATTTGAAGGGTTGGAAAAATCAACAATTACGCTTAATAATAATGGTCCTGCTGATTTGTTGATTAACGGCAAGCCAGTGCAGGTAAAGTTCTATGCGAACCTAATGAACGAGCTGAAGACATCTGCGGAATACCGTTCTATGGATATGATGTTTTCAAAGGACCACATGGACGTTTTTCGTGCGGTCATGCATGGCGATAAAGAAGTCTTTCTCAACGGACAACCGCTAACCAGTAACCAAGTGCAGAAAATTAAGCAGATTATCGAAGAGGAAAGTAACATCCGGGGACTGTCCTGGGACAAATGGATGCAATCATCGGTATTGAAATATGATCAGGTCCAAAGAGAAGCGATTGACCGGACTTTTACTGAAGAAACCGACAATATTAAACGGCAGACATCCGAGCAAAAGAGCGAAATCTCCAATAAGGCCAATACGGATAAGGCTGCTGCATATCACAAAGCTCAGCCGAATCTAGGCGAGGCTAACAAAGCTGCCGGGGTGGGTGCTGCTATCCAAGGTGGATTGAACTTCGGCATTTTCGTGTATCAAAAGCACGAAGAAGGCAAGGAAATATGGCAGTTTACCGCTGAGGATTGGAAGGAAGGAGGCGTCAAGACAGCAGAGGGTGCCTTCAAAGGCGGGTTTTCGGGCTATGCAATTTATGGATTGACCAATGTCTGTCATCTTTCGGCTCCGAGCGCAGGGGCGATAGCGTCCGGAACTTTTGGACTCATAGATGCTGTCATGAAATTCCGTTCCGGAGAGATTGATGATGACGGTTTCTTGAGCTTGGTAACTATCAATGCCCTTGATGCTACCGGCGCGGCGGTAGGAGCGGCGATTGGTCAGACGCTTATTCCTGTTCCCGTTGTGGGCGCGCTTATCGGGTCAATTGTCGCTTCGAATGTGCTTGGTCTTGGCAAGAACATATTGAGTGCAAGAGAGCGGGCAATCATCGCTGAATATCAGCGCAAAGCGGACTTGTTCGTCGCGAATCTCGACGTGCAATACGCGCAAATATTGGAAACTCTTCTCGATAAATACCGGAAACTAGGGGAGCTGCAGACTTATGCATTCAATCTTGATTTAAATATACAGCTACGTTTCGCCGCATCTGTTGATTTGGCAAGATTCATTGGTGTCTCTGAAACCGAGATATTGCACAATGAAGCAGAGATTGACGACTTCTTCCTGTAAGGGGAGATGTTGCCGTAATTGCTGTACCAACGACTAGACGTTGGTACAGCAACAATCTTTGGTTTTGTAGGTATGTGATTTCGAGTAATTCACAAACTGTAGATCTGTGCGCCGAACGGCCAGAGCGCAAGCTTGGCCATTTTGAACGACTGGATGCCGAACGGAATGCCGATGATGGTGATGCAGTTGAGCACGCCTGCACCCAGATAGCCGAGCGCCATCCAGCAGCCGACCAGCACCACCCACAGGATGTTGGCCAAGGCAGAGCCGACTCCGCCGCCGTATTGCACGGTTTTGCCAAACGGCGTCAAGGTGAGTCCCGCCATCTTGAACGCTTGAATGCCGAACGGGATGCCGATGATGGAGATGCACAGAATCAGTCCCACCAATGCCCATCCGATTGCGATGGCCAATCCACCAAGAATGATCCACAGGATATTGCCGAGAACTCGCATGATTAGTCCCTTTCCGATTCCGGTCGATTCCGCGCATGTTCAGCTTCACTATTTTGCCAGAAATCATGACGGAAACACGAGATGCAACCCTTAGCTCGCCCCTGATTCATCCCCGGACCGTTATTCAGGCGGAGCGTATGCGGTAAGCCCAATCCTTTTGTGAAGATTTTGTGTATTGTCAGGCATGCGTGGGTTTCACCGTCGATTTGAATGATGATAAGCTTCTCGATGTCTGCCGTACGAAGACCCCATCAAGGAGATGCCATGAACCTGTATCGCTACGCGATGTTCATCGCACGCGCCTGCCGTGGGTCGTTCGTCGGCAATGTTCTGTTTGCCAATCCACGAATGGCCCTATTCTCGATGCTGGTGTAGCGGGGACACGCCTTATGCCGGGATGTACCGATGGCCCATCCGCAGTCGACGTCGCATGAATCGCTCACCATAGCCATCAACTTACGCAAAGCCGCGAATCGTTTGCCGTATATGAATGCGGAACGGATGGCGGCTTTTCCTTTACGTCCGGACTCATCGGTGTCCTCGTGTCTTGACACAAGCATGGGGCCGGATCGCCACACATGACGTTACCAACAGAAGGAAATGCTGTGACCTCACAGAAAACCGCGGAACTCGGGTCCGCCTCCAGTTCCGTAAAGCCTATTGATCCGCACACCCGATTCATCGTCGTGGGCGTGATCGTCGTCGGCTCGTTCATCGCGCTGCTCAACCAGACCGTCATGTCACCGGCCTTGCCGGCACTGATGCGTGATTTCAATATCACCACCGGCACCGTGCAGTGGGTGACCAGCGTCTACATGCTGGTCTCGGGCATCATGGTGCCGATTTCAGGCTATCTGATTGATAAATTCTCCACCCGAAAGCTCTTCGCCGGAGCTCTTGCCACTTTCATGGTCGGCACACTGCTGTGTGCCGTCGCGCCGAATTTCATGCTGTTGCTCGTCGGGCGCATACTGCAATCCGCCGGCTCCGGCGTGCTGTTGCCATTGGTCGCCGTAGTGCCGATGCTCGTCTATCCGCCGGATAAGCGCGGCACCGCCATGGGACTGGCCGGTATCGTCATGGCCGCCGGCCCGGCTATCGGCCCGGTTGTCGGTGGTCTGATGATTGACAGTTTCGGATGGCGCCCGATGTTCATTGGCATCGCAGTCGTGGCACTGGTCATCCTTGTCGGAGGCACGATGATGCTCAAGAACGTCAGCGAGTTGAAGAACCCAAAGCTCAACATCCTGTCCGTGATCCTTTCGACCATCGCGTTCGGTGGCCTGCTTTATGGCTTCTCGTCCGCTTCCACGATGGGATGGGCCAGTCCGGTCGTCATTACTTCAATCGTCGTTGGTCTTGTGGCCTTCGTCGCATTCGTATACAAGCAAGTCAAGCTCGATGAGCCATTGTTGCGCGTTGATACCCTTGCCACCCGCAACTTCCGCAACTCCGTGATTCTGGTCACTCTGATCAACGCCGCAGTCGCCGCAACCAACGTGACGTTGCCTATCTTCATCCAGAATGTGCTCGGCCAATCCGCCACCGTCACCGGCATGGTCATGCTGCCCGCCGCGGCGGTCGGCATCATCCTGAGTCCGGTCGCCGGTGCCGCATTCGACAAATTCGGCCCGCGCGGCGTGGGCATCGGCGGCCTTGCGCTCATGACCATCTCTCTTGGTCTTCTCGGCACCATCAACACCAGGACATCAGTGCTGTTTGTCGCCGTGTTCTGCGCATTGCAGGCATCCGGTCAGGCTATCGCCAACATGCCGATCAACACTTGGGGCGTCAACGCTTTGCCGAACGACATGATCGCCCATGGCAACGCCATCGCCAACACCGGCCGCCAGATCGCGGCAGCCATTGCGACCTCGCTTCTGGTCACCGCAGAAACATCCGTGACCGCCTCGCACATGTCCCAGGGTGTGAAGTCCGCCACGGCCAGCGGCATCGCGTTCTCCTACCTGCTGTGCGCCGCCATCTCGCTGGTCGCCCTGATCATCTGCATCTTCACCGTCACCAGCCGTGCCAAGGAGAAGGCCGCACGCAACGCCAAGGCCTCCGAGGCGCAAGCCTCCGCCGAAGTCGCGGCCGAAACCACTGAAGGCCAGCCCGCCGAGCATCACTACGCCGGCGCATACGTGGCCCCCGCCGCCTCCCTGTTCAAGCAGGCCCAGGAACAGTCCATCGGCGGGATCATGGACGATCAGCCCTACAGCTGCCTGGACAGCGATGACATCACGCATGTGGTGCGCGAGTTCATCCGCCTCAACGTCTCCAGCCTTCCCGTGGTGAACGGCGATGACAGGCTCGTCGGCTTCGTCAGCGACGGCGATGTCATGAAATCGATTGCCACCTATGAATCCCGTACGGTTTCCACCGGCACCGGTTCGACGATGGTGGTGTTCGACGACGAAACCGTGGCCTCCAAGGTGCAGGCGCTCTCCGGCAAGAAGGTGATGGACATCGCCACGCGCAAGGTCGTTGCCGCCACGCCCGACCAGCATGTCGGAGAGGTGGCCCGAATCCTCGCCAAGAAGCAGTTCAAGAAACTGCCGGTGGTGGATGGTGATGGCAGACTCGTCGGTGTGATCCGCCGTAAGTCCGTGATGGAACATGCCTTCGATGCGCTGTTCCCAAAGGATGATCGGTGATTAGGCGCCATCATCGCTGAATAGAATGAATGGAATATGAGGCTTCCCTTCTCGCGGGGGAAGCCTCATTGCTTTGTCCGCGGAGTCTTACGGCACCTGCGCAAGGGCAACGTCACGCCTTCATGACACACTATCGAATGGTGTGTTCCTATCGTTGCATGGTGACGCTAACGCATGGCGTCACGATACTGAAGTCTGCCATCTAACGGCGGGTACGGCTCGTTGCTGGAGTCGTGCACGCATACGCGCGTCGGCGTGCGTATGCCGTGATGTGACCTTTGTAGTGGAATTGAAGAATTGAGAACACTCGTATGTCTTCTAGTCAAAAAACAACTGAACCAACTGTGCGCGAAACACCCGAGGTTTCCGACGATGACAATGTGAATGCGCGCGCAGCGGTCCATAGCGCGAACAAACCCGGTGCCGCCTATGCCGCAGCAGTGGCCAATGAGGAATCCGAGCGTGCGTGGATCCGCCGTGTAGTGCTTCTACTCACTGGCCAGGCGTTCTCACTGCTGGGCTCCAACATCGTGCAATATGCCATCTGGTGGTGGATTGTGATGCAGACGAACAGCGGCATGGGTATGCTGCTGGCCACGTTGTTTGGCGTGATGCCGCAGGCGATCGTCTCGATTTTCGGCGGCTCCTGGGCCGACCGTCACAGTCGCAAGTTGCTGATTATGCTGCCGGATATGGTGATTGCTGTGGTCACCGTCGTGCTGTCGCTGAGCTTCGCGATGGGATGGGTGAGTCTGACCATGATTTTCGTGGTGCTGTTCATTCGTTCGGCGGGCGGCGGTGTGCAGATGCCCGCTGTGCAGTCGTTCATACCGGATGTTGTTCCCTCGGGCAAACTATTGCGCGTCAACTCAATATACGGCGTGATTAATTCGGCAAATATGATTGTGGCACCTGCGGTGGCTGCTGTGCTTATCAACACAGTGCCGCTGTGGTCGATTCTGTTAGTCGATGTGACCACGGCCATTATCGGCGTCGGCTTTGTGGCGTTGATCAAAGCGCCGAAGAAGAGCGCGGAACATGTTGCGAGGCGTATGGCTGAAGCGGAGAATAGCGGGCAACCCGCACTCGAACCGATGTCGGATGCCAATGCTGATCGTTCGCTGATTGCCGGCGTCCGTCGTGTGTTTGCTGACTTGAAAGATGGCTTCAGCTACACATGGCACCGGGCGAACCTGCGCAACGTGGTGCTCGGTGACACCTTGGTGTGCTTCGTGGCCGTGGCGCCGATGAACCTTACGCTGTTGCTCATGACCCGCGAATATGAGGGCATCGATTTGAATCTCGGATTCATCAACCTGACCACCGCCTCCGATAAACTCGCCGCCAACGAGCTGGGATGGAGCATCGGTATGCTGCTCGGCGGCGCGCTGATGTCTACCATCGGTGCCAAGCTCATCCGCAACAACATGCGCGTGGTCGCCTTCGGCATCACTCTGGTGGGCGTCTCCGTCGTTGGTCTTGGCGTGGTTCACAATCTGCTGGCGTATTTGCTGATTGATGTGGTGAACGGTTTGGCTTCGGCCATCTGCATGGGCCCGATGCGCACCATCATCCAGACCGAGGCCGATGAGAAGATGGTGGGCCGTGTATTCGGCCTTGACACCACCATGAGCACACTCAGCATGCCGCTGGGTATGTTGATCTTCGCGCCGTTGGCCGACGTGATCCCGATTTCGCTGGTGTTCATCATCGGCGGTGTGCTGACTCTGCCCATCGGCATCTATCTGTTCGGCCAGGCGCGCCACAACACCAGTGCACAGGTGACTCGGACACAAGCCTGACAGTCGCCTGACAGCCACCTCGCAGGCGCAAAGTCAACTACCAGATTTGCGCATACAGATCGTAAGATGCATACTTCGGCAGATCGTAAACGGTGATCGAGAATGGTGCGGATCGGCCATTGCCCGGCCAATCCACGAATGTGATATCTCCATAGATGATTGCGTTCTGTGCGTTGCGCAGTACTAGGGAAATCTTGATTTGCTGCCCATCGGATGGCTTGAATCCATCTGCCACGGCGTGGACCTCGCCATTGAACGTCGTGCCGCCGTCCCTGTTGTCTATTTTGGATGTTCCGCTGATGGGGAAGGTAGCGGTTCCTTGAGCCTCGGTGACGTTGTACGTATCAGGGCTAAGCACAACGAAATCTACGGTGGCCGGGGCCGTGCCCTCGCCCGCTTGGCCGGCGTCATATACAGTCTGATTCGGGAATGCCATATTCAGTGCTTGCGTCTGCGAGAACACGATGGAACCGTCTTTGGCCCGCCCCGTAATGGTAATCTGCGGATACTGCACCTGCTGGGTCTTACTGGTGTTGCGCAGGGCGAAAGCGTAGTGGACATACCCTTGCTGGTCCGCCGACCAGCCGGATTCCACTATTTTCAGAGGATTGTCGGTGACGGTGTCTTGATTGTCTCCATCAGCGCCGTCAGTGCCGCCTACTCCGCCCGTGCCATTGGCATTGTCGGTTCCTGACCCGTTCGAGGAGTGCCCGCCATCGGCCTTATCGGTTGATTGGCTGCTGGATTGTGTCGAGGAATCGGGTGATGTTGCCGACCCGATAATGCCAAGTTGGCCTGCCAACACAATGCCTCCCGCAATGGCGGCGATTATCAGTGCCGCTCCGGCAATGGACCACAGCACGATGGCGCGTTTGCTCAAGTGCAGACGCCGGAATAGTCGAGACGCCGACGCGCTGCCGTTCGTTGTTCTCGTTGATGGCGGATTTGCCGATGATGCGTTCGGTATGGGCGGATTGGACTGGGAGAACAGCGCCTGGCGAAACTCTTGGACGCTCTGTGGCCGTTTGCTGGGCTCGAATGCGCACGCATAGCCGATGACGGCGCGTAGTCGAGCCGGTACTGCGGCATCATCGGCAAGTCGCTGCTCGTAGTCGCTGGCATCGGGATATACGCCGGTCAGCATGAATCCGAGTAGCCGGCCCAGCGAGAATACGTCGGAACGCGCGTCGGTTTTGGCAAAGCCATATTGCTCAGGCGAGGCGAATCCGTAGGTGCCAAGCGCCGTGGTATCCCGTGAACGGTTGCTTGCCTCTGACCGGATGCGCGCGATGCCGAAATCGATGAGATGCGCGCCATCCTGGGCCACGATGACGTTGGCCGGCGTGATGTCGCGGTGGATAACGCCGTGCTGGTGAAGCTCCTGCACGGCTTCGCAAATTTGGTCGATAAGCTGCACGGCCACATTCGGTGCAAGCCGCCCGTTTTCCTCCGCAATTTGCGCAAGCGTGCTGCCCGGCACGTAATCGTAGACGATGACGAACCGGTCGGGCAGCTCGTACGTCGCTTCCACACGCGGCAGACGATTACTCTGGCAGGCGCTGAGCGCCGCCCACACATTGCGTTGCGCTAGGGGAGAGGGAATCTTCTTGCGTACGAACGGGCCGTTGCCGTCAATGCTCACCAGTTCGGTGACGCCGGAAGGTCCGCGAGCGAGCGTACGCTCGACATGGTACGCATCGTCGATGCTCATCGCATGCATCGCCTGCTTATCGTCCATGTCTCTCCTTGATGCCCTCTTACTTGCGTCTCACTGGTGAGTGTTGTTGGGCCGAATGTCGTCAATCGGCCGGTAGCAACGTCGCCTCTCCCATACGATACAACTCGTCGTCCGTGGCAATGCGGTCGAATCCATTGCGTATACACCAGATGATAATCGCGTCGCGTCGCTGTTTGCACCACAGTTCGGAAACGCCTGCAAGACGAAGTAGCCGTTGGGTTTCACGTAATGTGCACTTGAGACCAAAAGCCAGCATAATGGCGTGATCTCGGCCGGGGCGGCTTTTGCCGGAGAAAATGTCATAAACCACTGTGGCGTTGAGGCCGGATGCCCGCACCACGTCGGCTCGTCTCAGGTCATGGGCTTCCATACGGTCGAACAGATAGTCGGTCAGCGTGCGTGCGCTGACGAGTCCCTCATCGAGATACTGCTCAATGCTGGCGCTGGCGAGCAGCCGATCCAACAGTTCCTCGGTCAAATGTTCTTCGGGGATGTCTGCCATTGCCCATGCTCCTTGTCGCTGTGTTGCGGGTGCTGTGCTGCGCCAGCGTACGCGGTTGCTCGATTCCCAGCGTACAGGACGCCGACTTTTCGGAAACACGCCGAAAAATTCAGTTGTCAGCTGATGTATGGCCCGCGCGTGTCGCCGACAATGGTCGATGCCATCCGTGTAGGTGCGGTGGCGGAAAGGATGTTCATGCGCGGTATCAAGCATCGACAATAAAGCTAACATGCATACAAAATGCTAATCTGCGTACATAATAACAACGCCATACACTGGTTTCGATGTATCGCAGAGCAAAGCGAGCAATAAGAAGGGACGCAATGATGAGCGAACGATACCGGCTTGCCATGGCAGTCGGATTGACCGTAACGGTTGCCGGGCTTGCCTCTTCTGTGCTGGTAATGCTGCTGCTTAAGGAAAGAAGGGCATCATGACAACGCCATTTGATCAACAACCTCAGCCGGTTCCACCGTCCGAAGGCACGAATGACGCACCGGAAGATCGCGCGAATGCGCCTACCGTGCCGAATACTGTACCGGCTGGCCAACCGAACGTAGCGTCTGATGGTGCTACCACTACTCCGATGACTCCGGCTACGGCATCGCAGCGGCCCGCCGGCGCGCCATTTGATCGTGTATATGCGGTCAGTCCGCAACAGCTGTTCCAAGTTATTCAC
>ERZ857955.1966-NODE-1966-length-14404-cov-3.073036_pt1 | contig 14404 bp, 14 predicted proteins | sample MGYA00519956_ERZ857955 | MGnify/ENA primary metagenome ERZ857955 (study PRJEB31778, sample SAMEA3449378) | human gut metagenome | biome: human gut; feature: human-associated habitat; material: faeces | place: United Kingdom | collected 2010/2012 ...
GGAAAAGAGTACTATGACGGTGGCAGAGCAAAGTAAATATGGCATCAATGTTGGCGGCGATCTGAACCTGAGAGGCTGGGAATGCGTAGGATTTGCCAGATATGTGTATGCGGCGCTGTTTTATAAGTATCCGCAGGATGCAACCATTGATAATCAGCTGGCGTATTCCTCTGACTACACCAGCATCTACTATCGCAATGTAATCAAAGATACCCTGGGAACCAATACCCTTGCGGGCGGCTATAGCGCGTCAACATTAAAAACGTTGATTTCCGCGTGTCAGCCCGGCGCCGTAATGCGTGTTGGTGGGCATTCAATGATGATCATGGCAATTTATAATGACGGTCTTGTGGTATATGACGCCAACTTTGCCAGCGATAACGAGGTGGACGTGCGTTCCTATACATGGGAGCGTTTTGTGGAGTCACTTGGCAGCCGCGGCATTTCGGCACTTCAGATGCCTGCGTATTATCCCGGTTATTCCTATTCCACTGGTGGCGCCAATGAGTCTTACCCGCTGGACACTGCAAAGGCAGGCAACTATCTTGTCTACAACTGCACAAAGCTGAACGTTCGGTCTGCTCCGACCACCGGCTCCAGCTTGGTAGGTACTATTGCCAGCGGTGCAACCGTGACGGTAAAGGGAGCCTATAACGGCTGGGCGCAGATTACCTTTAACGGCGTGGATCGCTGGGTTTATATGGACTATTTAAAGGCAACCGCTACGGAGCTGAAGGTCACGTTTGATCCGGCAGGCGGCAGCGTTTCAGAAACTACCCATACCTACAAGGTTGGCAGCACATTTGCCAGCATGCCCACGCCCACCAGAGCGGATTGTGTGTTCCTTGGCTGGTATAACGGGAACACAAGGTATGCGGTGGATTCCAAGGTGCCGGTTGCGGAAAATATGACCCTGACGGCTCGCTGGGCAGTTATGGGCTTTGAGGATGTTTCCCCCAATAGCTGGTATGCTCAATATGTTATCACTGCCTGCAATTACGGCTTGATTATGAAGGATACCAAGTTTATGCCGAATTCCAATGCAACCCGTGCGCAGTTTGTTACTGTGCTTGCCCGTGAATATCAGCGGGAGTCCGGTAAGAGCTATGACATTGGTATGCTTGGGTCTTCTATTTTCACCGATCTTACGCCGAACGAATATTATGATAAGCCCATTGCCTGGGCATATGTCAATCAAATTACAACTGGCACCTCGAAAACAGAGTTCTCGCCTCATACCTATGTTTTGAGAGAACAAATTGCAACGTTCCTGTATCGCTATTCGAAGGCGATTGGCGTTGTAACGAGCGACTATAACGGGGCATCACTGATTGAGAAATTCAAGGACAGCAACATGGTTTCCGGTTATGCGAAGGAAGCAATGAACTGGGCGATTTCCATTGGCTTGTTTGCGGGCGATGAACAGGGACGGCTGAATCCCCAGAACCCGGCTCTGCGCTGCGAAATGGTTACGATTATGTCCCGGTATATCAATTATCTCACAGCGAATTTCTCCGGTGACTTTGAACTGAAAGCTGTAACAGAAGCATCGGAGGAGGAAGAAGACTCTGCGCTGGAGGATGCTGCCCAGGCGCCGGAAGCGGATAGCACCGTAGAAGTACCTGAGGATCAGGCTGAGACAGTAATCCCCTCGGAGGAGCCCGCAGCCTCTGATGAGGCGTCTGCCAGCGAAGCAGTGATTGATTCTTCGGTTGTACCGGAATCGAGTATTTTAGACGAATCCAATGCAGCATGAAAAAAACCTCTCCGCAGTGCGGAGAGGTTTTTGCTATGTGATTAGCCAATCAGAGAATCCACCAGTTCCACGAATTCACCCATGGTCTTGGGGGGCTCTTCTACGTCAATGGTAATGCCAAACTCGTTTTCACACTCCAGCGCGATTTCCACAACGTCCAGGGAATCTAAATCGATGTCCTTAAACGTGGTGTCCATGGTGATGGTGACCGACTCATCCAGGTCGCACTGTGCGCGCAGAATCTCGACAATTCTGTCAAACGTATTTTCCATATTAAATTCCTCCAGTGTATAATTTGGGACCAGGTCCCGGACAGAAGATACGTAAATTGCAATTACTTTTCAAAAACAGTTCCAGCGAATTGGCTCCAGTGTATCCAAATCCGTTGATTTCCATACATCGGTACAGAATAGGGGGCAAGGTCCGTCAACCTATTATACCGAATCCTTCTGTCATCCACCTAACAAGATATAACGGATTGGACCGTTTGTCAATACTCCGGTTTAAAAGATCGGGGATTCTGAATGAATCCGGCGGCGAATAGAATCATACATAGCGGGCAAATTGAAAAATGAAAAAATTCTTACGAAATCCTCTTGACAAAAAGCGTTCTATGAGTTACTATGCAAGTAACAGTTAGTTACACTGTGAAATGAGAGGAAAGGAGCAGGGAAACATGTTAAGTGCGATTTCACCAATGACGCTGATGTGGATCGTGGCGCTGATTCTGTTTGGCATTGCTGAAGCGGCAACCGTGGGGCTGGTTTCCATCTGGTTTGCGGTGGGCGCAGCATTGGCAATGATCGTCTCGGCGGTGGGCGGACCCATATGGCTTCAGGTGCTGGTGTTCCTGGCAGCGTCCATTGTGCTTCTGGCGCTGCTCAGACCCTTTGTCAATCGGGTCAGCAATCCCCATAAGCAGCCCACCAATGCAGACCGCCACATCGGTCAGCAGGCACTGGTCATTGAGGAGATCAACAACCTGGCGGAAACCGGCGCGGTAAAGCTGGATGGCGTTGTCTGGTCGGCTCGGTCAGAGCAGGGCGAAATCATTCCGGTTGGGCGCTTGATCGAGGTAAAGCACATTGCCGGCGTCAAGCTCTATGTAGCGGAGGTTCCCAGCCATCAGACCACAGGCGTATAACTGCACCCCAACCCGGCGCCGCGGAAAGCGTCCGGTACAAACCAAATTTGACAGGAGGAAAAGAAATGACGTTAGCTATCGTACTCGGTGTAATCGCAATCATAGTGTTGCTGATTATCGTTAAGAACATTTACATTGTGCAGCAGTCCCGCGCCTATGTGGTAGAACGGCTGGGCGCGTTCCAGAACGTATGGGAGGTTGGTCTTCACTTCAAGGTTCCTTTTATTGAGCGCGTGGCAAAAAAGGTCAGTCTCAAGGAGCAGGTAATGGACTATCCCCCGCAGCCCGTTATCACCAAGGATAACGTTACCATGCAGATTGACACGGTTATCTACTATCAGATCACCGATCCCAAGCTCTATACTTACGGCGTAGAACATCCCATGAGCGCCATCGAAACCCTGACCGCAACCACCCTGCGTAACATCATCGGCGACCTGGAGCTGGACCAGACCCTGACTTCCCGGGATACCATCAACAGCCAGATGCGTGCCATTCTGGACGAGGCAACGGACCCCTGGGGCATTAAGGTCAACCGTGTAGAGCTGAAGAACATTCTTCCTCCTGCGGATATTCAGAACTCCATGGAGAAGCAGATGAAGGCAGAGCGTGAACGCCGCCAGAACATCCTTCAGGCTGAGGGCACCAAGCAGTCCGCTATCCTGGTGGCAGAAGGCGAGAAGGAAGCCGCTGTGCTTCGTGCAGATGCTGAAAAGCAGGCAGCAATCCTCAAGGCAGAAGGTGAAGCCCAGGCAATTCTGGAGGTCCAGAAGGCGATGGCTGAGTCCCTGCGGCTGCTGAATGAAGCCTGCCCCAACGATCAGGTCATCAAGCTCAAGGCACTGGAGACCATGGAAAAGGTGGCAGACGGCAAGGCAACCAAGATCATCATCCCCTCCGAGATTCAGGGACTTGCCGGTCTGGCAGAGGGCGTGATCGAAACAGTAAAGAAGGTATAACATGGCAGAAAAACGATTTGAAAGGGTTTATTCCCAGGGCGCTCTTGAAAACATCGAGATCCTGGTGGATAAAGAAACCGGCGTAAACTATCTCTTTGTTGCCAGTGGCTATGCAGGAGGCTTGACCCCACTGCTGGACCGTGACGGCAAGCCGGTCGTTTCTCCGATCAAGCGTTAAAAGATAAGGACCGGAAATCGGAGCTACTCCATTTCCGGTCCATTTGGGGCTTCTAGATGAGAACAGCAGAGCTGCGGTTAAGGCAGCTCTGCTGTTTGCGGTTTTTGGTATTCGATAAGCGCGTCGACGCCAACGTCCAGATAGGCGCACAGCTTACAGACCAGGGCGGCGTCAATGCGCTGAAACTCATTGCGGCAATAGCGGTTAAAATTGGAGCGCGGAATATCAAGTGCTTTGCAAATCTGATTTTTGGAGATACCGCGTTCCTGCAAAAGGTCTTCGATATGAAAAATCAAACGTCCATATTCCATGAAAGTCACCTCTTTACATTTGTAGTAGTATTATATATAATGATGCGGTAATTTGTAATTCACAATATAACGACTCGTTTTATAACGAATAATGATAAAAAGGGTCACTATATAGTGCTTCACTAATAATTATCGGAGGTAGCAATGGACGTAAAAAACTGTGGTTTTATATCGCATGCACCGATTCGCTTTGAATTTGGCTGGGATGAAGAAGACGAACGGTGTGCAGTATTAAAACAGGTGATGTTGCAGCGAATTCAATTGCTCCGCAGCCAGAATTGTAAAAGCTTTTATGTGGTTCCGGATTCTGGCGCAGGTCTATGGTTCGGTGAAATGGTGAATATGTTGCGCAATGAGGATTCGAACATACTGCTGCAATGCATCCTTCCTCACGAAGAGCTGTCTACAAAATGGCATCCCAATCTGCGCCAACGTTATTTTACGCTGTTGGAACAGTGCACGCATCTTATGGTGGTATCTCGACCTAATGATAGCTATGCGACTGAGAAGGCACTGTGTTATATGGTGGAATGCTGCGATTATATGCTTGCTGTTTATAGTCCCCGTTTGTGCGGAAATGATGCAGTAGACAGAGTTATGACTGGATTGGGAGAGTCTATGAAGCCCTATTTACAAATTGATCCAGATACACTGGAATTGAGACTGTTTGGTACAACGGACAAATAAAAAAGGCTGGAAACCGAAAACTTCGATTTCCAGCCCTATTTCTGCATCCTGTGCCGGTTAATCCACCATCCGTTTTTTCCACTTCCCGGTGAGGAAATACACGCCGCCGATCAGGAACGGCATATATCCGGCAAAGGCGTTGCCCAGCCAGAAGCCCATGATGCCCATACCCATTGCGATGCCCATAAGCATGGCAAGACCAACCCGGCAAATGACACCGTCCAGCAGTCCCACAATCAGGTTCAGCTTGGCGTTGCCGCTGCCGTTAATCAGCGCAAAGAACGGCGAACGCATGGCAAAGCCCACATACAAAAGCACTGCCACGGGAATATAGGTCATTGCCATATCCAGCACCTGGGGATCGTCGTTGAACAAGCCGAAAATAGTCCGGGGGAAGCAGATGGTCAGGAAGGACAGCAGCACAGCAAAGGCGAGATCCACCACCATGGAGACGCCAATGATTTTCGGCACCCGGTGGTACTTCCCTGCGCCGATGTTCTGCCCCACCATGGAGCTGCCGGCGGTGGAAAGTGCGTTTGTGACCACCGCGGTGATGGAGCCCAGCTTATTGCCAACGCCGGTGACTGCGGAGGCAACCACGCCATAGCCGTTGATGTAGGAGTTGACGAACAGCATGGAGAAGTTGATGGCAGCGGACTGGAGAATCATCGGAAGCCCCAGCTTAATGAGCTTGGGCAGCACCTCGGGATCGGGCTTGAAGCTGGCGGGCTTGAAGTCGAAGCCAAAGGCGTCCTTGTGGCGGTAGAGATAGAACAGCGCCCAGAGGAAGCTCACCGCCTGACCGATGACCGTTGCCAGAGCGGCGCCAAAGGGACCCATGCCCAGCAGCGCCACAAACACCAGGTCCAGCACCAGATTGACCACGGTAGCAACGGCAATGAAAATAAATGGGTGCTTGGAGTCACCCATGCCTCGGAGAATGGCACTGACCAGGTTATAGCCATAGATGAACACCAATCCCAGCACACAGGTCAGACCGTATTGCCGGGCATAATCAAAGCACTCCTCCGGCGTATTCATTGCGGTTAGGAATGCGTCCAGACCAAAGTAACATACAATGGTCAGCCCTACGGCGCAAAGAAACGTCACCGTAAACATGGTGCCGATGGTGCCACGAATCCGGTCCCGGTTTCCCGCGCCGATGTACTGGGACAGAATTACCTGACCGGCATTGGAAAAGCCCATCACCAGGAATGTGAGGAAATGGAGCACATCGCCGCCAATGGATACTGCCGAAAGCCCTTCTCTGCCCACAAAGCGTCCAATGACGATCATATCCACCATGTTATAGACGGTTTGCAGCAGGTTGGAGCAGAGCAGCGGAAACGCAAAAATCAGAAGAAGCCGGGTGACGCTGCCCTGGGTGAGATCCCGAATCAATGAGTCGGAAGATTTACTTGCCATGTTCTTTCGCCTCCTAAATATCTGAGGATATTTTAGCATATTTTCTGAGAAAGCGCAAGAAAAAGCCACGTCCAATGAAGCATGGACGCGGCAAGGGTGATAAAATCAGGTCTTTTTCACGAATTTCTCTTTGCAGCTGGGGCAGGTGATGCGAATGGTGCCCTTACCCTTGGGAACCTTGACCTGGGTTTTGCAGCTAGGGCACTTGAAATAGCAATAATTTTTCCGACCCTTGATCCGGGCAAAGAACTGGGTAAATTTCTGATTTTCCGCATATCGCTTGGGCACATTTCGGGAAAAGGTGCGGTACAGAGTCAGCACCAGGGGGATATATGCCAGCAGTTGAAGGATGGGGAGACGGGCAAAGGAGCCGATGAGATTGAGAACAACGCCCAGAATGAGAAGAAACCAGCTCAGCTGATCGACGCCGTTTCGTCCGGTCATAAAGCGAATCATGGAGGCACGCAAACGCTGTAACATGATGAAAACCACCTTTTTTGTAATCGTCCCTATTGTACTCCATCTTCCGGGGCACTGCAATGGGGGCTGCGGATTGTTTACTGAATGTTTACGATTGAAAGAATTAACTGAGTTGAACAAGAGAATGGATGAAATAACCAACGGAGCGGATGAACCGTTGTGCAATATTGTGAATGAAGCGTAAATAATGCATGGAAATCAAAGGGGATAATTGACTATTATGCCGAAACCACGTATAATAATCATTAACCCGCTGTGGAGTCCCGGCGCGGGAAAAATAAGTGGAAGGTGAACCCAAAATGAAAGATCGTGAGTTTTACGCAAAGCTGGTATTCGGCGCACGCTGGAAAAAGGTAGAGAAGTTCCTGGCGTCCGGTGAGCTGGAGGAAAAGACTACCATTATGGAGGCATTTGGCGCTGCGGCAAAGAGCAATGACGAGTGCTACAACCATCTGGTAGAGGCAGTGCAGAAGGCAACCGAGCAGCCCGTGCTGCTTGCAGGCGTTCGTGCATTGGGACACTGCGGCAGAAGCGCGGCGGTTTCTCAGCTCAACTACATCATCGAGCACAATCCGGACGAGACGGTTGTTGCCGCTGCCCGGGAGGCAATTCACGCGACCCGTCAATAATTGTAGCTTTTAGGCACAAATTTGAGCCAGATATGCTTTTCTGTTGTAAAAATACCGAAGAATGTACAGAAACTCACTTGACGAAGCGGGTGCGCTGTATTAAAATGAATGCGTTGGAATTAGTTCGATTCCAACGCATTATTTCTTGCAGCATCGCTGCAAAATTTGGAAGGAATGAAGCATGATGAAAAAGATTGTTGCAATGCTGCTGACCCTCTGTATGATGGTCACTGCATTCGCCGGCTGCGGCAGCTCCGCCGCTTCGACCAGTGCGGGTTCCGCTGCTGCCGCTTCGACAGCTGCATCCACCGAGGCTGCCACCACTGAGTTTAAGTGGAACGGGCAGAAGGAAGTATGGTCCATCCTGCCCACCACCGGCGCTGAGGGTCTGGTTATGATTAACGACGCTATGGGCGCCGTGATGGAGGCACAGGGCTTCAAGTACGTCAAGAAGGACGCTGAGGGTAATCCCGGCAACCAGGTCCAGTTCGTAGAGCAGGCAATTGCTGCCGGCAACGTTGGCTGCCTGATGATCGCCGCCATGTCCGTTGAGATGCTCAAGGACGTTGTTGGACAGGCAGTTGACGCAGGTATCGCAGTGGTTTACCTGGGCGCACAGCCCACCGACTACACCATTGCCGGCTGCGTCTACACCGCTTATGAGATCACTGGTATGTATGCGGTTCAGGCTGCTGAGTACTGGGCAAAGACCTCCGGCGCCAACGTTCCCAAGAACGCTGACGGCAAGTATGAGGTTGCCATTGATACTTACTACGACATCGCCGACGGCGTATATCGTTCCAACGCCATCAAGGGCACCGTAGAGAAGTCCGACACCCTGGCTCTGGTTTCCGAGTCCACCGCTTACGGTCAGGACGGCTCTCTGAACGTTGCGTTCAACAATGCCCAGGCAACCCTCAACTCCAATCCCGACTGCCATATCTTCGTGGCTTACGAGCCCGAGCAGGCAATGGGTATTGCCAACGCCATCAAGGACTACTGCGAGCAGAACGGCGGCAGCCTGGCGGACTACTTCGTGGCTCCCTGCTATGCAGAGGACGACACCTTCAAGGGTCTGTACGAAGAGGCTGAGGCGGATCCTACTTCCACCGCAATCAAGGGCTATGCCACCTATGGCGATCCTGCAATCCCCTATGGCGACGACGCCAAGAAGGAGATCGGCGCAGGCTATGATGTACTGGAGACTTATGCCAAGACCATCAACCCCGATGTGATTATCCCGCCCATGCGCACCGGCGCCAAGCTGGCAGAAGAGCTGCTGGGTGTCTGCGGCATCGACGGATTTACCTGGACTTACGGCGAGACCTATTACGATACCATCACCGCTGTGACCGTTGACGGCTTCTCCGCAACCTGGTCCATGGGCGATGAGAACCCCGCTGCCGAGTATAAGAAGTAAATATCCGAAAGATCAGGGGCGGCACTGGATTGCTCGGTGCCGCCTCGAATCATAAAAAGGCAGAATGCCCGCCGGTGGATACCCGGCGATAGGAGGCGCTACATTTGCAAGAAAAACAACCTGTCCTGTCTTTGAAGGATATCAGAAAGGTCTATCCGGGCGTGGTGGCACTGAACAAGGTGTCCATTGACTTTTATCCCGGCGAGGTCCATGCCCTGATCGGCGAAAACGGCGCGGGAAAGTCCACGTTTATTAAGACGATTACCGGCGCCCATGCCCCTGACGGCGGCACCATCACCGTAGACGGTGAAACCTACACGGTAATGACGCCGGCGCTGGCAAGAAAGCACGGCATTGAATGCATTTATCAGGAGTTCAACCTGATCGACGTTTTGTCTGCGGCGGAGAATATCTGCTACGGCGAAAAGCTGGGCAAGCTGGTGAATCAGAAGAAGATGCGCCAGATTGCACAGAAGATTTTTGATGATTTTGGGGTGGACATCAACCCCGACACCCTGGTTCGGGATTTAACCCCCGGTCATATGCAGATTGTGGAGATTGCCAAGGCGGTGTCCAAGGAGGTCAGAGTGCTGATCCTGGACGAGCCCACTGCGCCCCTTTCTGTGGCGGAGGTAGAGATCCTGTTCCGGATTGTCCGGCAGCTGCGGGATCAGGGCGTGGCAATCATCTTCATCTCCCACCGGCTGGACGAGGTGTTTGAGTTGACGGATCGCGTTTCCATCCTTCGGGACGGCGAATACATCACCACACTGAACACCAAAGAAACCAACCGGGCAGAGCTGATCCGCTATATGGTCGGCAGAGAAATGACCGCAACCTTCCCGCCCAGAAATGCCAAAATCGGCGATGTGGCGCTGGAGCTTCGGAACCTGACCGGAAACGGTGTCAAGAACATCTCGTTCAAAGCCCGTCGGGGTGAGATTTTGGGAATTTCCGGACTGGTAGGCGCGGGACGTACCGAGATTATGAAGGTGGTGTTCGGCGCAGAGAAAGCCCAGTGGGGTGAAATCTACGTCAACGGCAAAAAGGCAGAGATTCATTCTCCCAAGGACGCCATGCATAAATATGGCATTTGTCTGATTCCCGAGGATCGAAAGCGGGAGGGTTGCTTCCTGGGCGAGACGATCTCCTGGAACCTGGTCTACAATGTGCTGGAGAAGATCTCCCATGCGGGGGTTGTGGACCGGAAAAAGGAAGCCGAGATCGCAGATTACTACGGAAAAGCCATGCGCATTAAGGCGCCGAGCCTGGATACAACCAAGGTGGGCGCACTGTCCGGCGGCAACCAGCAGAAGGTTGTGGTAGGCAAGGCGCTGGCAACCCAGTCTGATATTGTCATCTTTGACGAGCCCACCCGCGGCATCGACGTGGGTGCAAAGTATGAAATCTATGAGCTTATGAACGGGCTTTGCGAAGAGGGCAAGTGCGTTGTGATGGTAACCTCCGACATGGAGGAGCTGCTGGGAATGTCGGACCGGATTGTGGTATTCGGCGAAAAATGTCTGGCTGGAGAGCTTACAAAGGAGGAATTCTCCCAGGAGCGCATCCTGGATATGGCCTCCACCTCTGACAGAGAAAATCAAACAATGGGGGCATAACACATGAAAAAGAGTGTTTCTTCTTACCTGAAGGATTATCTGATGCTGCTGGTATTGGTGGTGCTCATTGCGCTGTTCAGCGTGCTGGGACCCACAGTGGCAGGTCGTTCCTTCTTCAACTTTCCCAATCTGCTGACCATGCTGAACCAGAATGCCTATCTGGTGATCCTGGGCGTTGGCATTACGTTTATCATGCTGGGCGGCGGCATGGACCTGTCCACCGGCTTCCTGATTTCCACCGTGGGCATGGCAATGGCGCTGCTGGAGGGCTCCACCAATGCGGCAGTGGCAGTGATTTGCGGCATCCTGCTGGCAGTCCTGCTGTCTGCCTTTAACGGCGTGATGTACTCCTGGCTGAAGGTGTTCCCCTTCATTATTACCCTGGGCACCCAGTACATCCTCAACGGCGTGACCTATCTGCTCACCGGCGGTATCAGCAAGACGGCGTATGTGTCTACTGCCTTGAAGAATATTGGCGGTTTGAACATTCGCCTGGGCTCCGGCGCACTGAAAACCGGCGTTCTGGTGATGATTGCCGCTGTGCTGATCGGCTCCTTTATTCTGAACAAGACGTATTTCGGACGGAACGTCTATGCGCTGGGCTCCAATCCCGACGCGGTGGCACTGTCCGGCGTGTCTGTGGCAAAGATGCGGATTGCGATTTTTGCACTGGCAGGTGTGTTCTTCGGCATCGGTCAGGTGGTCAACATCGGCACCACCGGCGGCGCAGTGAACCAGGGACTTGGCATCGGCGCTGAGTTTACGGTTATGGCAGGCGCCATGCTGGGCGGCATCAAAATGGGCGGCGGCGGCGGTAAAATGAGCAACATGGTTATTGGCGTGCTCATCATCGGCGTCCTGGACTACGGCATGAACTTCCTGAACATCAACCAGTATTGGAAGCATGTGGTGCTGGGTATTGCACTGCTGGCAGCTGTAACCATCGACACCCTCCAGACCCGTGCAGCCGAGAATGCGGCGAAGAAGGTAACGGATCAGGCTCCGGCTGAGAGCCAGAACGCTACCGAAGCAAAGTAATCACCATCATCAGCGGGCGTGCTGCATCTCATATGCGGCACGCCCGTTTGATGTTGCCACATGGAACGGCATCTTTTTGGTTGCATGGCAGCTGCGGCTGTGGTATGCTGATAAAAAGCACGGAAGGGGGAAACTGCTGTGGAACTGACACAGCTTCGATACTTTGCGACGGTGGCGCGGCTGGGGAATATCTCCCGGGCGGCACAGGAGCTGTATGTAACTCAGCCCAACCTCAGCAAGAGCATTGCACGGCTGGAGGAAGAGCTGGGGGTGCCGCTGTTTGACCATCGAAAGGGGAAAATTGCCCTCAACGACTATGGGCGCTGCTTTCTTGCCAGCGTGAGTCTTAGCCTGGGAGAGCTGGAAAATGGAATTCGGAGCATTCAGCGGATGTACGATTCCTCCCAGAATGTTTTGACCCTGGGCTGCTCCATTGACGATCTTCTGCCGGATGTGCTCCGGGATTTTATGCCCAAGCATCCGGAAATCGGCATTCGCCAGTTCAGCGGAAGTCCCGCAGAGCTGGCGGAGCGGCTGGGACTCCATGAGCTGGACCTGATGCTGACCGCAAGACCGGTGGGGGATGAGCACTATGTATTTGAGACGCTGGGGCGCTGCGAATTTGTGATACTCTGCGGACAGGGACATTGGCTGACCGGGCGGGCCAGCGTTTCCATCCGGGAGCTGGCAGAGGAGAAAATCATCTGTGACCGGTCCCGGATGGATGTGGAAACCCTGACGGCGCTGTGCCAGTCCTGCGGGTTTTCTCCCAACATTGCCTTTGAGGTAGACAACAGCGATCTGATTTTCAGCCTGCTGTCCAACCGGCAGGGGGTTGCATTTATGCCCATGGCGCAGATGCGAAAGATCAATCGGGAGTATCCGGACAGCGGCATTCCTATGGCGCTGCTGAAGGACCCGGTGGAGCCTGCGTCGCTGGGGCTCAGCTATCGCCGGGATTACCAGTGGTCCCATGCCGCCAGAATTTTTGCGGAGTTCCTGCGGGAATGGCTGGGAACGGAGGAGCAGGACGTCCGGACACTGAGAGATATAACTTCGGAAGCATAACTTTTCCCGGAAAAGCTATTTCCGTTTTGTCAGGAAAGGTCGTATAATAAAGTCGGAACCAAGAGCCGTTCCGGCTTTATTTTTTGAAAAGGAGCGATTGATATGCCGAAGGATATTCAGGGAAAAGTCGTTATGATTACCGGCGGTGCCACCGGTATGGGAAAGGCTACCGCCAAGGAGTTTGGCGCACTGGGCGCAAAGGTGATTGTCACCACCGGTCACAGCGTGGAAAAGGGCGAGGCTGTGGCAAAGGAAATTCGGAATGCCGGCGGAGATGCGATCTTCCTGCCCTGCGATATCTCCAACGAGGAGAGTGTCAAGAACTGCGTGGAGGAAATTGTCCGGCGGTACGGTCGGCTGGACTGCGCCTTTAACAATGCGGGTGTTGGTCCGGACGGTGTACGGATTCCCTATGGTCCCCTGACCCAGTGGAGCACTGAAAATTGGGATCAGGTGATGAACACCAACCTGCGGGGACTGTTCTTCTGCCTGAAATATGAGCTGATGCAGATGCAGCAGCAGGGCAAGGGTGCAATCGTCAACACAGCCTCCATCGGCGGTCTGAAAATGGCGCCGGGCTTTGGCGCTTACGGTCCCAGCAAGGCAGGCGTGATTGCTCTGACCCGCACTGCGGCAATGGAGAATGCCAAGAACGGCATTCGGGTCAACGTGGTTTGCCCGGGTCCCACCACCGGAACCCAGCTGATGGCAAACACCATGGCAGCAGACCCGAACGAGGAGGAGAACCTCAAGGCGCATGTAATCCCCATGGGTAAGCTGGGCACTGCCGAGGATGTTGCCCATGCTGTGGTGTGGCTGTGCTCGGATTATGCAGGCCATACCACCGGACAGGCATTTTCCGTTGACGGCGGAATGCATATGGCATAAGGAGGATTTCTATGATTCGCAATGATCGTTATCCTCATGTGTTTCAGCCCCTGACCGTTCGCGGTGTAACCCTGAAAAACCGGCTGGAATATGCCCCCACTGTGGTGCTCAAATGCTCTCCGGAGGGAGAAGTCACCCAGGAGATGCTGGACTATGTGGCATGGCAGGCGAAAACCGGCGTGGGCTATCTGACCATCGGCAATACGCCTGTGGTCCATACGGATTCCTCTGCCTGGGTCTGCGAGCTGAACGTCACCCAGGACCGCTGCATCCATGGACTTGAAATGATGGCGCGGACTGCCCGGGAAAACGGTGCGGAGATGAGCGTAGAGCTTGCCCATGCAGGTCGCGGCAGCAATTCTACCCCCGGAAATCCCGCTCTGGCGCCCTCCGATGTGCCGCTGAACGGTGGACCTCTGGGCTATATCAAGCCCATGAACGAGGAGGATATGGCATATATCCGGCAGCAGTTTGTAGACTGCGCCATCCGCTGCCAGAAGGCGGGACTGAAAATCATCATGATCCACTGTGCCCACAACAATCTTCTGGCACAGTTCCTGTCCCCAGCCTCCAACCACCGGACGGATGCTTATGGCGGCAGCCTGGAGAATCGGATGCGCTTCCCGCTGTCTGTTCTGAAAGCGGTGAGAGAAGCCGTGCCCAATATGGTGATCGAATGTCGCTGCTCGGCGCAGGAGGATACCCCAGACGGACTTCAGCTGGAGGAATCGCTGACGTTTATGGAGCGGGCGCAGGAATACGTGGACATCATCCATGTGTCCCGGGGCAATATTTTCTTTAA
>ERZ857955.1970-NODE-1970-length-14391-cov-3.030971_pt1 | contig 14391 bp, 10 predicted proteins | sample MGYA00519956_ERZ857955 | MGnify/ENA primary metagenome ERZ857955 (study PRJEB31778, sample SAMEA3449378) | human gut metagenome | biome: human gut; feature: human-associated habitat; material: faeces | place: United Kingdom | collected 2010/2012 ...
GGGCAATACATGCCGACAGGAACGTCTTGCCCAGTCCTGTGCCGCCGGTCATCAAAAGGCTTTTGGACCGCAGTGAGAACTTCCGGGCATAGTCCACGCAGGTTTCATAGACCATCTCCATCTGTTCCTTCGGCGTAACGCCCAGGGTACGATCGGGGATGGTATTATAATAGTCCAGAGAAAAGTCGTCAAAGCTGCTGAGATTGGTAGAAAGCAGGCTGGTCAGGGTCTTCCGCTGCTCCTCCTGACAGAGCTTCTCCAAACAGCTGCACATTTTCTCTCCTACATAGCCGGTGTCGCTGCAAATCCGGCACATGGGACCGTCGGTGAGGTAATTCTCTCCATAGCCGCTGCGCCGCAGAATATCCCGGCGTTCCTGCTGGAGATGAAGATTTTTCCGGCGCAGCAGTTCCACCGCCTCCCGGGGGTCCTGTCCGTTGCGGAACGTCTCCGCCATAAACTCCGCCATGGTTTGGCGCAGCTGCTGGTCCAATTCCTGCACCCGGGGATATTCCCGATAGACCCGCTCCCGGCGCTCCCGCTGGATCCGCTGGAACTGATCCACCGCTTCCTGATGGCGCTTTCTTGCCCGCGCCAGCACTTCCTTTTCATAGCCCATGGGATCACTCCTTTAAACTCTCGCGGAATCGCTGCAAATTGCTCACCGCAGCCTTTTCGCCTGCGCCGGGGGTAAAGCCGCCTGTGCTCTGAGATGCCTGCGGCTTCCGTTCCTCGGCGGATACCTGCCGCCCGGAATGCAGATTTTTCTCATGCCAGTTCAGTAAAATCTTGTTCATGTACCGCCATGCCAGCTTTCCGGTGGCAAGGACGGTCTTTTCATATGCCTGCCGAATGGCATCCACATCAAAGCCCATATTCAGCCATGCATGTATGTATTCCCGCTCGGAATCCACCAGTGCCCGGTCCAGCCCCATCGCCTTTTTCACCTGCGCCTCCGGCGCCAGCAGCTCCAGACTGTGACTGATATAAGCGGATGCCTGTTCCAGGGTTTGAATGCCGTTGTTTGCCCATTTGTAGCATTCCTTTTCCAGAATTCGCATGGACATGGTGCGGTTCCTTCCGGCGCTTTTGTTATAATACTCCAGCCTCTGCAGGCAAAACGTCAGCGCCATGCTGATAACCTCCGGTGGGAGCTTTAAATAGTCCCGCAGGGACAGCAGGGTTTTCAGCTCTTCCGTGGTGAGCACTCTGCCCATCCGGCGGCTGACCTCTCCCTGCAGCAGCTGAAAGCCGGGATCCCGTGCAGAGAATGCCGTCACCTCTTCGCCGGTGTAAACCGGCGCCTGCTGCCGGTCAAACCGCGCCTTGGGCACCACCGCATCCATCAGCCCCAGCCGCTTGAGCAGGCTTTCCGCCCAGCCCAGATTTTGCATGGGCATATTCAGCTGCTGCTCCGCCTGCTTGAGTGTGACATCTCCGGTGGACTTCATATAAAGATATACCAGCGCCGCCTCTCCGCTTCCGGCAGACAGCAGCTTCCCCAGCTCCTCCGGAGTCAGAGTGATATAGTCCAGTGTCAAATCAACTTCCTCCTGTCAATCCACCAGCAGTGCGTTCTCAGGCTCAACCTCCTGCGCCTGATCCTGGCTCTCGAAATAATACTCCAGAATATCCTTTGCCACATTGGAGAAGAAGCCGCCGGTGTCGCCGTGCTCCACATAGACCGCAACGGCAATCTGCGGATTATCCGCCGGAGCCCAGCATACAAAGGACGCGTTATCCGAGCCGCCGTTACCGTGCTGCGCGGTACCGGTTTTACAGGCAACCGAATAGCCGAAATTCTCAAAATAGGTCTTTGCGGTACCCTCCGTGGCACACTGAACCATGCCTTCCTTAATGACCTGATACTCCTCCTGGCTCATCAGATCCGTTGCCGCCGGCGCAAACTTGTTTGCCTCCACCAGCGTCTGAAAATCCGAAGACACCGCGCGGCGCAGGAAGGTCGCATTGTACAGGGTTCCACCCGTGGACAGCGCCGTCACGTAACGGCACAGCTGAATGGGCGTTGCGGTTGTAATGGACTGACCGATGGACGCCATCAGGGTATCGGCGATATACCAGCCCTGCTCCAATTCGTTGTCATACAGCGCAGCCTTATTCGCTTTGGACGCCATAATACCCTTGTTATCCGGGATCTCAGAGCCGGTAGACTGTCCGAAGCCAAAGCTCTCGCCCACCGCGTCGATTTCATCAATACTCAGCATATCGCCTACGGTATAGAAATAGACGTTGCAGGAGTTTGCAATGGCGCCGCGCATATCCAGCTCGCCGTGCCCCATGGGATTTGTTGCAGAATAAATCCAGCACTTGCCGGTGAAGCCTTTCTCAGAATACTTGGTATAAAGTCCCGTGTCATTCACCGTATAACCGGGAGAAATGCCATGGCGCATGGCAGCAAGGGACGTAATCATCTTAAAGGTAGAGCCGGGCGCCAGAGGATACTGGAGGGCACGGTTTGCCAGCGGATCGCCATCCGCCACCAACAGCTCGTCGTACATGGTGGCATAGTCCTTGGGGTCATAGGTGGGATAGTTGGCAGCACACAGCACCTCGCCGGTATCCACCTTCATCGCCACCACCGCACCGGATTTTGCATCGGATCCATGGGCGTTTATATCCTCGCCACCGTTTTTCTCCTTGCCAAGCTCTGCCATCTCCTGGACGTACTTGGCAAGGGATGTCTCCGCTACCTCCTGCATGCCGATATCGATGGTTGTCACCACGTTGTCGCCGCTCTTTGGCTCCACCTTCCAGTATTCGTCCACCACCGTACCGTCGGAGGTGACTGTAATCACCTTCTGCCCGTCGGTGCCGTGGAGGTATTGCTCAAAGGCGTATTCCATGCCATCCTTACCGACGGTGGCATTCATACTGTATTCCTGCGCCTTGTAGGTGCTCTCATATTCCTCCGCAGACATCAGACCCACATGCCCCAGAATCTGCGCGGCAAAGCTGGTGTTGAATTCCCGAACCGTAGTCGTTACCACGTCCATGCCCGGAATGCCCAGCTCCTTGAGGATTGCCAGCTGCTCCGCAGAGATATCCTTCACCGGCGTGTAGGTTTCGGTGTTGGCATAGTTCGGAAGGTCCAGCTCATATCTGAGCCCCATAATCAGCCGCGCCTCTGTTTCGGTATATTCATCAGAGATGTGATACGCCGTTTTTAGCTGCTTTGCCAGATTCTCCGCCGTCATATCTGCATCCCAGCCGCGCTTGAGCAGGAATCTTCGGTAGTTATATTGCTCGGTGGAGGACAGCTCATCTGTGGTGTACACATAGGGTGTGGTCATGGACAGCGGCAGACTTTCCTCGTACTCGATGCCGTTTTTGATGCAGGTCTGCGCCAGCTGGAGCAGGTATCCATTGGGATCATCGGAGTTAAACAGCACAAAGCTCTGCAAGGTTACATTGTAGGTTGCCCGGTTGCTCACCAGCACATTACCATGGCGGTCCAGAATTTCTCCCCGGGCTGCCGATACATACTGCACATAGCTTGTGGTATTGGCGCTGCTATAGGAATTCTCCTCTGTGCTCGTCATCTGAACGGAAAACAGCCGGATGGCATATATCGCCGCCACCAGAAAAATCAGAAAAACTACGATGCCATTGCGAAAGCGATAGGTTCTATCCATGGAATCCTCCAATCCGGGAAATATATTGCGTAATCGGGTAAAATACCACACAGAACGCCGCCGACAGCAGGCACTCCGGTGCCAAATCCGTAATCAGTACCGATGCAGGCAGGATGCCCTGGGCAATCAGCGCAACCAAATAAACGCCCTCGGTCAGCAGCAGCGCGGGAATGCTGATGCTGAAAATCGTCTTCCAGCTTTGCAGCAGAAAGCGCTGGGCAAGCAGTCCCGACGCAAAGCCCACCAGGGTCAGCGCCACAATATGCCACGCTCCCATCAGGCTCAGCGGTCCGCTCCACGCCCAAAGGCAGCCGCCGACCAGTCCAAAGATGCTGCCCTTTTCTACGCCCTCCCACAAGCCGATGCAGGCGGCAGCAATGGGCATCACACAGGGACGGTAGCGAAGGTTCATGGCACTGAACACCGCCTCATCCAGCAGCAGCGCGGCAAAAAGCACCACGGCATACAGCGCCATTTTCATGCGAAACCGCATTTTACTGGACATAAAGCGTGCCTTCCTTTCCGTCAGTTCTTAATGTCATAGGATTTAATGACAAACACCTGCTCCACCTCGCTGATTGCAATCGTCGGGGAAATCACAGCGTATTTTGCCACATTGGTTTCATCGTCGCCCACATCGGTCACATTGCCGATGACCAGTCCAGGGGGATAGATATCGCCGTCGCCGGAGGTGAGCAGCTGATCGGAGTTTCGAATGGTGGCAGAGGAGCTCAGATAGCTCGCCTTGAGCTTGCCTTCCTTCATCAGCGTAAAATCACCCTGGGCAATGCAGCTATAGCCGCTGCCGAAGATATATGCGCCGATTTCCGAGGTGGTGTCCAGAATTGTGGTCACCGTTGCCCAGTTGGTGCCCACCTCTGTGAGGATGCCAACCACCTGACCGCTCTCGGTTATGGCGCACATGCCGGTTTCCAGTCCCACAGAGCTGCCCTGAGAGATGGTGATGGTGCTGCCATAGCCGCTGCCGCCCCAGGATACCACGTTGGCGATCTCCAGATCATAGTCCGTGTGCTTCTCTGTAAGGTCTTGCAGCTGCCGCAGCCGTTCATTCTCCGATTTATAGGTCTGGGCATCCCGAATGTCCTGGTTCATGTTGGCAAGCTCTTCCTGTAGCTGCTCGTTCTCCGCCTGAAGCAGCTCATAGCCGAACAGATAGTCATACAGCCGCTCTGCCTTGTTCACCAGCAGCGTAACGCCGTTTTTCACCGGATTGACCACAATGGACACGGCATTATTCAATGCGCCGGCTTTTCCGGGCCACAGGAACATGCTGCCGATGGTAATCAGCGCTGCCAACGCCGCCAGAACCAGCACCACGCGAACCCGGGTGGTGAAGTATTTTTTCATGCCTCAGCCCCCAGCACGGGAATTCCTGCCCGCCGGAGCATCAGCCCCACCTGGCACACGGGAAGCCCCATGACGTTATAATAGTCTCCGTCGATTTTCTGGGTAAAGATGGCGGCATAGCCCTGAATCCCATAGGCGCCCGCCTTATCCATAGGCTCTCCGGTGGCAACATACCAGTCAATCTCCGCCTGAGACATGTTCCGGAACACTACCTGAGTTTCCTCGCAGTGGGTTTCGGTGCCCCGGGGTCCCATCACCGTCACGCCGGTAAGCACCCGATGACTTCTGCCGCTGAGCGCCCGAAGCATTTCGGCTGCCTGCTCCTTGCTGTGGGGCTTGCCAAGAATTTTTCCGTCCAGCTCCACCACCGTATCCGCAGAAAGCACCACGGCTTCCTCGGGATGATTCGCCGCCACTGCCTTTGCCTTGCCCAGGGACAGGTGTACCACCTCCTGCTCCGGCGTCAGACCGGGCTCCAGGATTTCATCGGTGTTGGAGGGCTCCACCTGAAAGGTCAGCCCCATTTTCTCCAGCAGCTCTGCCCGTCTGGGCGAGCCGGATGCTAAAATTAGTTTCATTTGGAATTCCTCCGTTTTTGGGTTATTCTACGCCGCGGACATACAGTCCTCTGGTGGAAACACCGGGGTCAAAGCTTCCGCCCCGGGTATAATCGTTCAAAATGGCGTCTACCTGCTGGGGTGTCTCTGTGGTAAAGCTCAGCCGAAGCCCCCACAGTCCCAGTCCCCGCAGGGATTGCAGCTTGTCCGCCCAATAGAGCTTTTTGCTGTTGAGCAGCTGGCTGCGGCAGGTGTCTCCATCCCGGAGCACCGGGAATCGGCTTCCGGTCCGGTCCACCAAATTGGTTTTGGTGCTGCCGCAAATACAGGTGTCCGCCCTGCCGTGGATGATGCAATTTTCCGTAATCATCAGGGGCAGTCTGCCATAGGCAATGAGCTCCGTGGGCACCGGCTTGGACAAATCCCGCAGCTGCGGCAACGTCAGCTCAAAGGACGCCGTCAGCGCAGAAAGTCCCATAGCTGCATACCAGTTGGCGCTGCCGGAATTGAATACATTCAATCCAAAATCGCCCCGCGCCTGGAACCCAACCCGCTGCACCGGGTCAATCATGCCGATATTGCCCACCAGCACTTCATTCACGCCCAAAAGCCGCGCCTGAGACAGCCGGGTGAGCACTGTGGACCACTCGCTGTCCCAAATGACCCGGGGAAGCACCGCACAGACCCGAAATGCGCCGCAAACCGCCTGTGCCATGGCATCGGAGGGATGCAGTAAATGCAGCGGCACATACAAAAGCTCTGGATGCAGGTCGATGAGTCCTCGGGTCACCTGATCGAAGGACTGAATCTGCACCGTATACACCGGCGCGGCATTGCCGCCCGGATAGACCTGGGGCTGCACAAAGCCGCCCTCCCGTCTGGTCAAAATCTGCCCGCGGACCGCAGACAGCATGGAAAGCGCATCCCGGCGAAGTCCGTTGATGGCGGACGCCGCCAATGTCAGTCCAGGGGTCAGCTCCACCTGAACGTTCTCTACATAATAAGGAGTGCCGCCGGTTTTGCACAGCCGCTGGGTCAAGGCTTCCGCCGTCAGGGGTACATTCCGCGCCGTCTCCGGCACCGGTCCCTGCACCGACAGGGTATGCCCCTCCTGATCCCAGACATGCAGCATGGACGCCATGCCGGGATAGAGCTGAATCCGGAACCACACCGGCACCCGCTGGTTCTCGGCATTTTCATAGGTTGCCCGTGCCCGTGCCATGAGGCTGCGGTCCGGTGCTTCCTCCTGCCGGGTGCCGAACATATGGGTGCCCTTTTGTCCGGCAAAATAGCCGTCGGTAAAGCCCTGACGGGAAAAAACCTTTTCCAGCTCCCGAAGGGACTGCTGGGTCACAGGTCTGCCCAGCACCGCATCCTTATAGATCCGGGTGGCAATGGCAACATACTCCGCCCGCTTCATGCGCCCCTCGATTTTAACGCAGGCAACTCCCATCTCCTCCAGCTGGCGCAGATAGCCCACCAGACAGTTGTCCTTCAGGCTCAGCGGATAGCGGTTTTCCTCCCGGTCATAGCCATAGTTCAGGCGGCAGGGCTGAGCGCATTGCCCCCGGTTGCCGCTGCGCCGTCCAATCATTGCAGAGAGGTAGCACTGTCCGGAATAGCACATACACAGCGCGCCATGGACAAACACCTCCACCTCAATGGGGCTCTTTTTGCAGATATAAGCGATTTGGTCATGGCTCAGCTCCCGTGCCAGCACCACCCGGCTGATGCCCATTTCCGCCGCACGAAGCACGCCGTCCAGATTATGCACTGCCATCTGGGTACTGGCATGGATGGGCACATCCGGCGCCAGCGTCCGCACCAGCTGACATACCCCCAGGTCCTGCACCAGAATCGCATCCACGCCCGCCCGGGACGCCGCCAAAATCTCCTTGGCAGCATCCTTCAGCTCCCGGTCCAGCACCAGCGTATTCAGCGTCAAATAAACCTTTACCCCACGGATATGGCAATAGCTCACCCACTGGTGCAGCTGCTCCAGAGTGAAGTTTTTGGCATTCATGCGGGCGTTAAAGCTGCCGCAGCCCAGGTATACGGCATCTGCTCCGTTTTGTACCGCAGCCACCAGCGCATCGCTGGAGCCGGCGGGGGATAATACTTCTAGCATATCTCGTTCCTCACTGAACGCGCCCAAAACTGCTCTCAGGGCGCAGTATTTCTATTTTGAATATCTATTGTAAGTGTGTATTATAGCACACTTTCGGGGTCCGCGAAACCCCTTAAGCCCGGGAAATAGCGGAATTTCAGATTTGTACCCGGTTTTCGTTCCATTTTGCTCCACGGGTATGTTGGATTTGTTTCCGAATGGTTAATTTTCCGCGGAGATACGCTGAAGTCCCTTTTTATTTGTAAAATCCATGCTATAATGGCGTAAAGCTGCGGAACACCCCGCAGCTTCCCCGGTAAATCGCCGGGAGATTGGATGTGTTACTATGACAAAAAAGAAACTCGCGCTGCTGCTTTCGGGGCTGATGTTGCTGAGTGCCTGTAGCGCTCTGGGGGAAACAGCTGGTTCTGTCTCAGCTGCCGCCCCTGTTTCCGGCTCCGTCAGCGTGGAAGCGGAAGTCTCCTCTGAAGAAGCTCTGAAAACCGTTGCCACCATTACGCTCAGCGGCGACAGCATCACCGTCAGTGGAAACGGCGCAACGGTAAACGGCACCACCGTTACCATTACCCAGCCCGGCAATTATGACATCAGCGGCGAGCTTTCCGACGGGCAGATCATTGTGGACGCGGGCAAGGAGGACAATGTTTACCTGACGCTTTCCGGCGCTTCCATCACCTGCTCCAACAGCGCACCGATTTATGTAAAGGAAGCGTCCACCGCAGTGGTCATGCTGGCAGACGGCACCGAGAACTACATCTCTGACGGCGAAGTTTACGTTCTGGACGAGGGCGAGGATGAGCCGGACGCTGCAATTTTCTCCAAAGCTGACCTGCGCTTTACCGGCTCCGGCAAGCTGACCGTGGAGGGCAACTATAACATGGCAGTCCATGGAAAGGACTCCGTGTATTTTGACAGCGACGGCACCTATGACATTCTCTCTGCCGGAGACGGCGTTAAGGGCAAGGACCGGGTTTCCATTGCGGATGACGTGAATCTCACCATTACCGCAGGCGAAGACGGCATTCAGTCCACCAACAAAAAAGACGCCAGCCTGGGGGATGTTTCCATCAGCGGCGGCACCGTTTCCATCACCGCCGGAAAGCACGGCATCAACGCAGAAACCGCACTGTATGTTTCGAGCGGCAGTCTGACCGTTGCCGCGCAGGATGACGGTCTCCACGCCGGTACCGACATTTACTTTGGCAGTCCCGCCTTTGATGCGCCCACCGTTACGATTACCGCCCAGTGCGACGGCGTACAGGCAGGGAATGATCTGAACGTATCGGAAGGCGTCACCCTGGATATCACCACCGGCGGCGGTGCAGCCAATGCCCCGGAGCATGTGGAGGAATTCGGCTTCCCGGGCTGGTTTGACACCCAGGAGGATTCCACCGAGGAAACCAGCTCCAGTGCCAAGGGTCTCAAGTCTGGCGGCAACATGTATATCGAAGGCAGCACCGCCGGCAATACCATCACCCTGGACTGCATGGACGATGGTCTCCACTGCGGCGGCGCTCTGGAGATTCGCTATGGCTCCAATCTGACCATTGCCTCCGGCGACGACGGCATTCACTCCAACGATACTCTTGTAATTTACAGCGGCGCCACCATCAACATCACTCAGAGCTATGAGGGTCTGGAGGCTGTATTCATCACCATCAGCGGCGGCGATATCTCTCTGGTGGCTTCCGACGATGGGCTCAACGCGGCAGGCGGCAGCTCCGCGGATACCGACTTTGCGTTCATGGGACCTCCGGGCGGCGAGGGGACCTCTGAAACCCTGGAGGATGCCAGCTATTACATTCTGATTACCGGCGGCACCCTGACTGTAGATGCAGGCGGCGATGGTCTGGACTCCAACGGCGCGTTCTTTATGGAGGACGGCACAGTCATCGTCTCCGGTCCCGAGGACTCCATGAACGGTGCGCTGGACTACACCACCACCGGTCAGATCACCGGCGGCACGCTGATTGTCTGCGGTGCATCGGGCATGGCGCAGAATTTTGACAGCTCCTCCACCCAATGCTCCCTGCTCTATAACTTTGACGAAACCTTTGAGGGCGGCACCACCGTCACCCTTGCCAGTGCAAATGGCAAGGTTCTGTTCGAAGCAGAGATGGCAAAGAGCTTTAACAGCGTGGTGATCTCCACACCGGACATGCAGGTGGGCGAAACCTACACCCTTACCTGCGGCGATACCTCTGTGGAAGCCGAGCTCACCGACACCATCACCGCCCTCGGTTCCGGCGGCTTTGGGGGTGGTCCGGGCGGCTTTGGCGGACCCGGTGGCGGTCCCGGCGGCGGACCTGGCGGTCCCCCTCCAGGATTCTAAAGTCTAGTCTTGATACCTGCTGCTCTTCTTCGGGCAGCAGGTTTTTTTCTTGACAGCCGCTTTCCCATTTCGTAAGATAATAAAAAGCCTTTGCTGGGGGGGTTCATCTATGGAAATCGAATACCTGCACGAATTCACCGTCATAGCCAATCTGGGCAGCTTTTCCCGGGCTGCCGAGGAGCTTTGCATCTCCCAATCCGCCCTGTCCAAGCACATTGCCGCTTTGGAACGGGAGCTGGATACGCCGCTGCTCACCCGCAATTCCCGGAATGTATCTCTTTCTCCCGCCGGTGCGCAGATTCTCCCCATGGCAGCGGAAATTTTCTCTCTGGGCAATAAAATCCGGGTGGCTGCCGCCAAAGAGAGCCGTAAGGACCGGCATATTCTCACCATTGCCTCCATTCCGGTGATGGCGCAGTACAACATCACCGGCGTTTTGGCAAAATTTCAGCAGCAGTACCCGCAAATCACCCTGGATGTGGCGGAATGCGAGCAGCACGATCTGGACGCCATGCTCCGTGACGGTCGCTGTGAGCTTGCCTTTACCCGCCGTGCCGGTTCCGGTGCGGCGGATATGGAGTATCTCCCCTTTGCCCAGGATCATCTGGTTGCCGTGATGCATGAGACGCACCCTCTGGCAGAATCCGCCGCATTACAGTTGGAGGACTGCAAGGATCAGCCGCTCTTATGTCTGGACCAGCGCACGGGACTGTATGACCTTTGCACCCAGCTTTGCCATCAGGCGGGCTTTGAGCCGAACTTTGTCTATACCGGGCATCGTCCTGAGAATATTGTGGGACTGGCAGCGCAAAACATGGGCGTTGCACTGCTGATGCAGCGGCATACCGACTATGTCCACCTGCAAAATGTTGTCACCGTTGACATCACTCCGCGGGTAGAGAGCACCATCTGTCTGGTCCGTCAAAAAGGCGTTCATCCCAGCCGTTATGCCCAGAGCTTCTGGGAATTCGTCCAATCCCTGCCCTCCTAGCGATATTCCCGCCGGGAATGGATTCCCCGCAAAACAGAATTGCACGAAATCCCGGCGACTGATACAATAACCACGAACGTATGTTCTGATTCCAAATCTCAGGCAACACCGCACAAATACGTCTGCGGATTCTGACGGATCTTTTCCGCCAGAAATACGTTTGTAAAACCTTGAAATACACAAAGTATTCCTGCGGCTTTACACCTTTTTCTGACGCAAAATCTCTCGTCAGACTCTCTTGGCGATTTGTGCGGTATTGCCCAAGAATAATCTACATGGGACGGGCAGAGACAGAGTACTTGATTATTCTTTTGACTTCGGGTAAAATAAAGGATACACCGAACGAAGGGATGGACGGAAATGATATTGGCGTTGAGCGTAGAAAACACCAATCTGGTGATGGGATGCTTTGACGGAGAAACTCTGCTGTTTACCTCCCGGCTGGCGGCGGACCGGAACAAGACCGGGGACGAATACGCCATCAGCTTCAAAAGCATTCTGGACATGCACGGCATCCGGCGGGAGGACATCAGCGGCAGCATTGTCGCCTCGGTGGTTCCGGCGCTGATTCGGGAGATCATGGCGGCGCTGCGGCTGACCCTGGGCAAGGAGCCGCTGCTGGTAGGTCCCGGGGTCAAAACAGGACTGAACATTTTAAGCGACAATCCCGCGTCTCTGGGCAGCGATCTGGTGGTCAATGCGGTGGCTGCCATTGCCGACTATCCTGCGCCGCTGATTGTTATCGATCTGGATACTGCCACCACCCTTTTGGCGGTGAACCGGAAAAAGTGCTTTGTGGGCTCGATCATTGCCCCGGGGGTGAGCATCTCCGCCCGGGCGCTGGCGGCGTCCTGCGATCAGCTGCCCCAGATTACCATTGAGCCGCCCAGAGATCTCATTGGGCGGAACACCGTGGACTGCATGAAGTCCGGTGTGGTGTTCGGCATTGCGTCCATGCTGGACGGTATGGTGGAGCGGATGGAGCAGGAGCTGGGGGAATATTGCCATGTGGTGGTCACCGGTCCCATGGCGGAGGTTATTGTGCCCCACTGCAAACGAGAGATGACGGTGGATTCCATGCTGCTGCTCAAGGGGCTGCGGCGAATCTATGAAAAAAATAATCGGAAGTAAGCGAAGAGCCGGGACGATTCGGTTTCGGCTCTTTTTATGGAGGAACCTATGGACAAACAAACATTACGCCGGGGCTGCGCTCTGGCAACCACACTTTGCATGTTGCTCACCGGCTGCAGCCTTGGAAGCGGTGACAGCAGCACCGAAACATCCACGGGAACTGCCGCAGCTTCCGCCACAGCCCCCGCAGTGGAGGCACCGCAGACCACGGCATCTCCGGTGGAGCAGACCGGCTATGGCTATGTGGCGGAGGAAGCACAGGAAATCGACGGCGCAATCCTGGAAAAGCTGGTGCTGCTGGGGGAAAAACCGTGGCTGGTGACCCAGCAGGAAAGCGGCGGCATGACCCTCCGGAACCTGGAAACCGGCGAGCAGGTGCAGCCGGAGCTGTCGGGCACCATTCTCGCTGCCTGCGGCTATGATACGGGGGTCTGGTGCTGCGTGGAGCAGGACGGGAGCATTTCCCTTCGGCAGTATGACAGTAATGGGCTGAATACATCCACGGTGGAGCTCAGCCTGGACGATGCCTATCCCTCGGACCTGGCAGTGGACGGAAACGGCTATTTTTATGTGCTGTCCTCGGATCGGGTGCTGGTGTACAGCGGAAACGGCAAGAATGTTTCCAGTCTGACCCTGCCCACCGGCTCCGTGGGGATGCGGCTGGCAAGCCTTTCAGACGGGCAGGTGGTGCTGACCTCCTCGGAAAGCGGCAAGGGCAATGCGGTGCGGCTGCTGACCACCGAATCCATCGGCAAGAACCTGACGGACGCTTCCAGCCCGTTTTTAAGCTATAGCGGTTATGGCGCGCTGCTGTCCGGCGGCGGAAACCTCTATGTGATGGACACCGAGAACAATCAGATGGAGACGCTGCTGAACTGGGTGGACTCCGGCGTAGATTCCAGTATTCTGGCGGACTGCATTGCCGGAAGCCCGGACACCATCTGGTATGTCACCAGCGATGAAACCGGCATGAAGCTGGGTTCCATCCGGCGGGTGGAGGCTTCGGCGCTTTCTCAGCGGGAGACGGTGACCGTTGGTGTCAGCGGCAGTCTGGATGCGGCGCTGACAGGACGCATTACCGCCATGGCTGCCCAGTATAATCAGTCCCAGCAGGAGAAAAGCATTCATCTGGTGGACTACAGCCTGTATGCCGACGGGGATCAGCGGCTTTCTCAGGACGCCGGAGATTTGGATCTGGTGGTTGGCACCGAAGAAGTGATGGATGCAGCCGATTTGATGGACCTGACAGAGCTGTATGACGATCAGGTGGGCGCAGACACGCTTCTGGCAGGGGTGCAGAATGCCACGGCGGCAGACCGGCTGCCCCTGAGCTTCCTGATTGAGACGCTCTATGGCTCCAATACCCTGGTGGGGGATTCGGAGGGGTGGACCCCTCAGGAGTTTGCAGACACGGTCAGCGCCCATACGGACGTGGCAGTGCTGAAAATGTGCAATAGCTATGATGCTCTGAGTGTGCTGCTCCAGGGCTGTGCGGGGTCAACCGAGGGCATTGCACCGCTGCTGGAGGCATGCAGTGCCATTCCGGTGGAGGATCAGGCGCTCTATGCATTGGCTGCCAACAGCTCTACCGATGACGAGGCGGTTTGCGTGAAAAACGGCACTCTGCTGTTGGGTCAGGCAGAGCTGAAGGACTTTATGGACCTTCGGCAGTTGTCGGCACAGGTGGGGGACAGTCTGGTTTATAAGGGCTATCCGGCGGAAAGCGGCAACGGAACCATGCTGAAATTCACCGCCTATCTGGGCATCTCCAAAGGTAGCCAGCATGCCCAGGCAGCGTGGGATTTTCTCAAGCAGATCGTGATGGACAGCAGCGATTTTCTGGGGGCACAGGGGCTCGGCTTCCCGGTGCTGGAGCAGGACTTTATGACCATGGCGGAGTCCGCCGCAAAAAAGGTCACATTCCAGAATGACAGCGGCGAAACCGTGGAGCAGGACCCCACCATCTGGGTGGATGGAACGGCAATGTCCGTATCCCCCTTTACTGAGACGGAAATTCAGGATCTGCTGACCTGGATCAACGGCGGCAGCGGGGCGTATGGCTGTAGTCAGACCCGGCTGGAAACCGGAAATCAGGCGCTGAAAGATGTCATTGAAAACGGCACCGATGCTGCCAAGGCGGCAAAGGAGATTCAGTGAATTTAAGGCAACACCGCGCAAATACGTCTGCGGATTCTGACGGATCTTTTCCGCCAGAAATGCGCCCAAAAACC
>ERZ857955.1972-NODE-1972-length-14383-cov-3.214894_pt1 | contig 14383 bp, 12 predicted proteins | sample MGYA00519956_ERZ857955 | MGnify/ENA primary metagenome ERZ857955 (study PRJEB31778, sample SAMEA3449378) | human gut metagenome | biome: human gut; feature: human-associated habitat; material: faeces | place: United Kingdom | collected 2010/2012 ...
TTATTCATTTCTGGATTGCCTGTGGCATTTGCCCGGCGTTACCGCGGAAATCGGATGAGAGATAAAGCCCAGGGCAGTGCGCAGCGCATCTGAATTGATTATGCTGTCTGTCTGTCGTAAGCGCCCTGATAGATTGCAATGGCGTCGTTGATTCCCATTGCATCCAGTTCTGCGGTAAACGCGTCCCACTCGGAGATATCCCGGTCACCAAACAGGAACTTGGTCAGCTCCGATTCCGCATAGGCGGTAATATCCGAAACGATGCCGTTATACTCGGCGGACTCCTCAGTGGTCAGAGTGACATAGAGGGGAATGGAGCGGTCATATTCCACTTGGGTGGACCAGAAATCCATGACCTCCTTCTGCTTGTCCGAATAGTACGCCCACAGCGCCTTCTGCATCATGACGCCGCAGATTTTGCCCTGGCAGTTGTACTTCATAATCATGCCTTCGGGGCTCATGCCGTCGGTGTTGTTGACGATCATATCCGTAAAAGTAACGGTGCCGTCGTCTGCTACGGTGTAGGTGTAGTCCTCGATGCCGTAGGTCATGTACATGGTGCCTTCCTCGCTGTACCAGTAGTCGATCCAGCGCAGCGCCAGGGCAGGATTGGAGCAGTCGGTAGAGATGGAAACGGTCTGCATGTCCTGCACCGGCTCATAGCTGCCAAAATGGTTGATGGTATCGTCCCCCGCCTTGCGCACCACCACATTGATGGGGGTCACGTCAAAGTCTGGGTTGGAGCTGTAGGTATAGTAGGTGGAAAGCTGGTTGGCAGAGGTGTGGAATGCGCCGGTGTTCTCGTTGCAGATATAGGTCTGGGTGTCGTTCATGTTGACACTGTCGCTGTTTAGCAGCATGTCGCCGTTCACCAGCTCGGCTTTGATCCAGCGGCTCATCATTTCCACATAGTCCCGGTAGTTATCGGTCATATAGGAGCATACCAGCTGGTTGTTGTCGTCCACATATAGTGCCAGATCGTCGTCATAGTACGCGATATCATATCCGGCGGTGAGTGCGGGGATGGTCAGTCCCGTCTCACCCACATACAGAGGATTCGAGCAGTTATACTTGTTCTTGAAGGCGGTCAGTACATCCTCCAGCTCGTCGAAGGTTGTGGGAGTTTCCATGCCCACCGTGTCCAGCCAATCGCTCCGGATCAGCAGACCGCGTTCGGTCAGGGGCTGATCGTTTACCACATAGATGGCAAGCTCCTTGCCGTCCTCTGTGGTCACGTACTTTTCCTTTTCTGCGTCGGCATGCACCAGATTCCAGTAGTTGGGCATGTTGTCATAGACCAGGTCGGCGATATCCATGACCACGCCGTCCTCATAGGCGCCCACGGCTTTGGTGGGGTAGCACTGAACCACGCTGGAAATGATGTCTGTGTAATCTCCGGCAGCCATCATCAGATTGAACTGTGTTTCCATGGCGAACATGTCCACCTCGGTCCAGTCCATGATGACGCCCAGGTGCTCCTCAGCCTGCTGGAAGATCTCCAGCTCGGACCAGCTGTCCCGTACAATGGGAGGTCCGCCCGGCTTGGCGCACCAAATGCTCAGATGCTCACCGTCGGAAAGCGGATAGGTGATTACGGTGTCGTTCAATGCCAGCTCCGGCTCCGCAGAAATCTCTTCTGCCTGAGAATCGGCAGTTTCTTCGGCGGAAGCCGGGGGCTCCGGTTTCTCCGACGGAGCCGCAGCCGTTTCCACAGCGCTTTCTGCGGGAGGGGCGGAAGCTGCTGCTTCACTTCCGGTGGTCCCGCCGCAGGCAGCCAGCGCAAGCAGCATTGCCAGCGCCAACAGCATTGCAATTAACTTCTTTTTCATGGGTTATCCTCCTTCTGAATTACACCATATTATCGTTAGGGCATTATGCCCGGGTGTCCATTAAATGTCCATTGCCTGATAGTAGCCGGCTGCTACTGCCTGCTTGATTTTCTTCGGCTCCCGGCAGTCGCCTGCCATGCCTACGAATTTGGCGCACTGGTTGAACTTCATCGCCTCTGCCTGACGATTTTTGCTTCCGGCAGCCAGAACTACGGTGTCCGCCTGAATGGAGATTTCCTCCCCGGTTTTCACCATCACGCCCCGAATGCCCTGCTGAGTAATCTCCACGCAGTTGCAGCCTGTGACAATTTCCACCGGTGGGTCAAACCGACGGAACATCTTTTTCATGGCGGGAATGGGATGGAATACATCGTTGTTGATTACCTCGTGGGGTGCCAGCTTCTCCCGGCGACCCACAATGGTGACCTTTTTTCCGGCTTTGGCAAGATGCAGGGCGATTTCGCATGCCTGAATGCCGCCGCCCAGCATGATAACGGAATCTCCGATTTTCTCCGGATGATCGTAGACATCCATGGAGAACACCACATTGTCTCCCGTTGCGCCGGGAATATTGGGTCTGACCGGCTCGCCGCCAATGGCTACGATGACGGCATCAAAGCCCTGCGCCTCCAGCAGCTCGGGGGTTGCCTCCGTATTCAGGCAAACCGTAACGTTTTCCTGTCGGGTCACCCGGGAAATCATGTTGTTTTTAAAGGTTCGGATATCGTGCTTGTAATTGTCCGTGTCGGAAAAACGCAGGAGCCCGCCGAGATAGCCCTCCTTTTCATAAAGGGTAACAGCATGCCCACGGGCTGCCGCGGTTTCTGCTGCCTTCAGTCCTGCAATGCCGCCGCCCACAATGGCGACCTTTTTCCGCTCCTTGGAAAGCGGTATGTCCCTGGTCTGCATATATGCCCGGTTTTGGGTGATGGGATTGACCGCACATTCCTCCCGGTCAAAGCAGTTGTGACAGCGGATGCAGGTGTTGATCTCGTCCAGCCGCCCCTCCTTGACCTTTCTTGGGAAGAAGGGGTCCGCCACCACCAGCTGCCGTGCCATACAGACAAATTCCGCATCGCCGGATGCAATGATGTCCTCCGCCAGCTCCGGAGAATTGATGGAGTTAATCAGCACCAGGGGCTTTTTGAAGCCGGCTGCTTTGATCTTTTTTGCAAAGCCACGATTGTAGGCGTTGGGATAGAAGGCGGGAGAGCTGGTTGCCATATTTCCGGCTGCCGTGGTGTGGTCGCCGCCGGAGAGATGGAAGAGGTCATACAGATTCTTCTGGTGCTTCTCCTCGTAGGACTGGAGGTACATTAGGAATTCAATGGTTTCGTCAATGGTAATGCCGCCCGGATAGCCCTCGTCGCCGCTGATCCGCAGCTCCAGCAGCAGCCGATCCCCGCATCTTGCGCGAATCGCTTCCAATAGCTCAATGCAGAACCGCGCCCGATTCTCCAGAGAGCCGCCGTATTCGTCGGTGCGCTTGTTATGGCGCAGGGAGCGGAACTGGTCGATGAGCTTGTTGTGTCCGCCGTGGAGCAGAACGCCGTCTACGCCGAATTGTGCCGCTGTGGCACAGCAGGAGGCAAAATCATCGATGATCTGATGAATTTCGTCCTGACTCAGCTCTGCCAGCGTCCGACCATCTCCCATCATTGGCGGCATTGCCATCTTTCCGTCGCTCTTACCCAGGGGGCGCATATTGGGAGTGGCAGTTTCTTCGTCAGGGTCCACATAGTCCCGTACCGGAAAGCCGCCGTGGGTGAATTCAATAAAGGCAAGAGTATGGTGCCGGTGCATGGTGCGGACATATTCCTGGATGCTCTTTTCCATCTCAATGTCCACCGGTTCCCGGAAATCCAGCCCGCCGCCGGGTCCCATGCCGCCGGAGACGGGATAGTCGTTGGTGGTCACACGAGCGGCGCCGCCGGTTGCCTGAATCTCGTAAAACTCCAGATTGTGCTCATGGATGCAGCCGCCGGAATTGGGCACACAGAAGCCCAGGGGACCTGCCAGCATCCGGTTTTTAAACAGCACCTGTCCCACCCGATAGGGACTGAGCAGATTGGGGTAATTGGTTTCCATTTGTCATTCTCCTTCCACCTGTTGTGTGGCTGATCGGATGCTTCAATTATAACAAAGCCGCTGCACCAAAAAAAGATACGAATTTTTTCTGGGAAAAAAGATGAAAAAAATCGTCCCATTATGATATAGTATAGGTATCCGCTAGAAAGGGGGAATGCATAGGTGGAAATTCCGTTTCCCATTCTGTCTGCTGCGCAGGACCATATGCCCAGCCCTGTGGCTGAGATCAAGGAGCAAATTGACGGCTTGCTGGAGCGCTTGGCACAGCAGGAGGAGGACCTGCGGCTGGCACGGCTGATGCTCCATCGCGCCAATACCGAGGTTACGCTCTACGGGAAAGCACCCCCACCGGACTATACGGCAACCCTGGGCTATGCCTTTGAAACGGACTTCTTTATGGTGGTAGCTATGGACCTTGCAGACCGTTCTCAGCTGTTTGCCTCCACTGGGACCTCGCGGTTTTCTCAGCGCGAGGTAGAGCTGATGAAAATGGCAATTTACAATGTGTTTGAAACGGCGCTGGGAACCTATTGTCTGGCTACCTGCTGCGAATCCGATCTGGCTTTTGCAAACATTCTCATCAATTTTGTAGACGATGATCCTCCGGCGGACAAAATTATCCCGACCATGGACCGGGTCCTGCAAACGGCGGTGGACGTGGTAGCGCGGAATTACCGCATTCGCCTGGTGGTAGATCACAGCGCCATTGTGAAAGGACATCAAAATCTACCCAACGCAAGAATCACCGCCTACCATCGGCTTCAGCAGAAATTTGCGCTGGAGAATCTGGCGCGCACGCAGGCTGTGCTTCCGGTTTCCGGTGAAAATCTGCCCAATGCCAAGACGGTCAGTCCCAAGCTGGAAAAGCAGTATTATCAGTTTGTGCTGAGCCGGGATCTGGACATGGCAAAGCTGACCCTGCGGGAGCTGACCAGCCGGGATCTTGGCAGCCCGGACGTCACCTTTGAGCTGGCAAAGCTGCGGTTTCTGAACCATGCAGAGAGTCTGCTGAATATTATGGGAATCTCCGCTTCTGAGGTGCAATATCTGTATCTTCGTCCTTTGGATACGGATCAGGCGATTTATCAGCTCATTGAGGACCTGTTTGCCGATATTGCGGAGAAAAGTGTCAGCAGCGAACAGGCGCGGCAGGTAAAAATGGACACCGTCCGGGATTACATTCAGGAAAACTATGCAGACAGCGGACTATGTCTCGCCAAAATCTGTGATGAATTCCAGATGAACCAGTCCTATCTCTCCCGTACTTTCAAAGAAATCTTTGGCATCGGCATTCTGGATTTCATCCACTCCCAGCGGCTGCTCCACGCCAAAGCGCTGCTGAAGGATTCCGCAACCCCGATCGATATGATCTGGGAGGCAGTTGGCTATACCAATCGGCGAACCTTTAACCGGAGCTTTCGCAAGCTGGAGAATATGAGCGCATCCGAGTACCGAAAATCTGTTTCCGCGTCCCATTAAGTTTACTGCCGCAGGTTTATCCTGCGGCAGTTTTTGACCATGCATCGTACAGCAGGAACATCCTTCCTTAGGTCACATTTTTATTATGAAAAAACTGACGCTTTCCAAAACCTGTGAATCCTTTTATAATGGCATCAGAACATGAAAAGGAGTGAGTGCCATGGGAAAAGCCGCATGGAGAATCCCGCCGGAACCGATTTCAGAGGATTGCATTCAGAGGACCTATGAGGACGATGTGGTGATTGTTGGCGCCGGACATTCAGGTGTGGCAGCAGCACGCGCCTGCGCAGAGGCGGGGCTATCCGTCCGCATTATAGAAACCATGGTGGAAAAGAACTACTGGGCGTATGGCATTGATTTTGGCCATATCAACTCCGAGTTCCTTCGTTCCAAGGGCGTTCCGCCGGTGGATGAGATCGAGTTCTTCAACGATTGGCAGCTTCGCAGCGGAAACCGCAGCAATCCCAGGCTGGTGATGCAGTTTGTCCGGAACTGCGGCAGCTGCTTTGACTGGTTTCTGGAGGCACTGTCGCCGGAGCATCGAGAAAATGTGCAGATTCGCTATTGGCCTGCGCCAAAAAAGTACGCAAGCAATATCTGCGGCATCAAGACCTGGATCGGCACTGCCACCTTCCCTGAAGCCCTGTGGCACGATAAGGGCATCACTGAAGCAGTGGTGGCAAATATTCAGCGAGCCAAGGAACGCGGTGCGCAGTTCCATTTTTCCACCGTAGCCGAGCAGCTGGAAAAACACGATGGTCGTGTCACGGCTGTCATTGCGAAGGAACGGCACGGCGGCTATCTTCGCTTCCGGGCAAGGAAGGGCGTGGTGCTGGCAGCCGGTGATTTTGCCCACAACGAGGAAATGATGCAGGACCTGTGTGACGAGCTGGTGACCCTGGCACCCTCCGAAACCCATCGGATTACGGGACTCAGCCGGGACGGCAGCGGCATCCGCATGGGCATATGGGCGGGTGGACGTATGGTGCCCGGTCCCATTGCCTGTATGGGCGGAAATACCGCAGCCCCCAACTCGCCGCTGTTTCAGGCAACTGCAACCCTGTGGCTGGACGGTGAAAATAAGCGGTTCTGCAACGAGGGCTTTGGCGACAGCGAATTCTCCGGATTGGAAGCCGCGCGCATTAAAACGCCCCGGCTGGTGAATCTGTTTGACAATAAAATTGATGACATTCTCCAGCGGCAGCCGCCAATTCACGGCTCTTTGTGGGTCAATAATCCCGATGATCCCAGAATGGCAACGGCTGCGGAATATATTGCAGGCGCACAAAAGGCAGGGAAGGACGGCTATGCCATCCGGGACCCCCATGCCCCAATGGGGGTAGAATCCCCGCGCCTCTATGCCGCGGATACGCTGGAGGAGCTGGCGGACATGCTGGGCTTTACCGGGCAGCTCAAGCAGAATCTACTGGATTCCGTGGCACGTTATAATGCATTCTGCCAGAACGGACGGGACGAGGACTTTGGCAAGGATCCCAGCCTGCTGGTGCCGCTGGATACGGCGCCCTACTATGCCATGCTCACAGACCGCAGAAAGGGCGGCGCAATGGGACCGATGGTCACAGTGGACGGTCTATGGACAGACGACCATCAGCAGGTCTACGATCAGCAGCTGGATGTCATTCCTGGGCTTTTTGCAACAGGAAACTGCTGCGGCAGACGATTCGGGGTTCAGTATTCCACTCCCGTTGCCGGCGTCAGCATTGGCATAGCCTGGACGCTGGGAAGAGAACTGGGCAAGTATCTTGCTGCCCTGTAATTCATATTGCATCATTTTAACGAAGAATGCCTATCGCACCGTTTCCAATGGGATGGATGCGATAGGCATTTTGCTGACGATTTTTGGATTCGGTGCATGGGCGACTCAACATGATTTGGAAGAACGGGCGCGATTTGTTAACTCAATTTGCATGCTTTCGGCTTTTCTTTGCGCGGCTGCAAATCACGTTGGCTTCGTTTACCAACGCCTGTACCGCAGGGTTCATCACATGCTTGTTCCACACCAGGGTCAGAATTACATCCGGAAGGTCGGTTTCAAACACACAGCGTCCGTCCTTTGACATGGTATCCAGATACGACAGCGGCAGGAAAGAAACAATCTGTCCATATTGAAGCCCAAAGCACAAAGCGCCGACGTCCGAGATCAGCTTGACCTCATAGGACACCGATGTATGCGCTTTGAGATAGCTGGAGTAATAATTCAGCCAATAGGTATGCAGATCGTCTCCGAGAAGTGTGATGCCCCGCTGGGCAAGAATCTCGTCCAGGGTCATCCCCTCAGCGTGATAGGTGACAAGAACCGTGGGGTCCCGGACGATTGGGATGGTCAGCAAGGCCTCCGGAACCGGATTCCCGTCTGTTTGCACCACAATTGCGACATCCAGTTCACCGCTTTGCAGCAATTCAGGAACCTGCTGAGTGGACACCGGCTGTACCGTCAGCGTCGCCTGGGGATAGGCTTTGCGAAATGCACCGAGCATTTGGTTCAGCGGCTGCAGGTTGGAGCGATCCTCGGTTGGGTCATAGCCAATGCGCAGCTGACGCACGCTGTCCGTCTGCGCGGTTTGCGCCGCAGAGCGGACCACAGAGGGAATGCTGTCTACGGAACTGAGGATATTCCGTGCCAGCGGAACCAATGCCGCACCTGCATTTGTCAGATAGACGTGATGATGCGAACGGTCAAACAGCGGCGTTCCCACCTGGGCTTCCAGCTCCTGAATGCGGACGCTCATGGTTGGCTGGGAAATATAAAGACTGTCTGCGGCACGGCTGTAGTTTAAGTACTCCGCCAGAGCTAAAAAGCATCGAAGGGAACGAAGCTCCATCATAACCCACCAATCCTTTCTCGGTTCTTGCTCCATTATAACAGCTTTGAAACGAAAAGAAAATGCGGTAATTAGAATTTTTAATAACAAAGCATTGAATATTATCATTTCACAATGATTACGGAACCTGATATAGTTGACTTGCAGGAAATCATGCAAAAAATGAAAGGAGTAAAGCGTATGGTACCCTTTGTAGCCGTCAACAACATTACAAAAACCCCGCAATATGCCGTTGTAGAGCGGTTTGTAAACGCAGAATTTTGGAAGCCGGAATTCGATGATTTGTTTGCCCCGGACATTCGGGTGGAGTTTCCCCATGCGGTGCCCGGAATGCCCATGTATATGATTCCCTATGAATTCAATGAGGTGTTCCGCTTTTGGCTGTGCAAAACCGTCAAGTCCCATAAGGCAGTCCATGCTCCCTGCATTATTCCAACTACGGATCCGGACCTGTTTTGGGCGATTCGTCAGGTGGAGGACGCGGTATACTGGGCAAAGAAGGACGGCGTTTTCCGCTGTGAGTTCGCAGACCGGATTGTGGTAAAGGACGGCAAGATTGCGGAGCTTCGGGAGTATGCCAACCCGGTGGCGTTTTACAATGCCATCGATATTGTACTGCCGAACTTTAACTTCCTTGACGATATTGTAAAGGAAGCGCCCAGCGTCCGCATGGGAAAGGATCAGGTGTCTCATTTTACCCGGGAGGAGAATGTAGCCCGTGCGGTTGCCAATTTTGCAAATCCCATCAACGGGCATGACGATGATCCGGAATCCATCTATGCTCATGACATGATTGAGGTGTGCCCGTTTGTGCCCAGAGACATGCCGGAATCTTATGTCAACGAGGAATTCGACATTCAGACAGAGTGGATGTTCCGCTGCTGCGTGGAGTGGGAAACCATTGAAAAGGTGCCCTTCTACCAGTCCGTAGATCCCAACATCATCATTGTGGAAAGCTATGGACGGGGCAGAATGCTCTGGAGCAACCACGAGGGGCACTATACCCAGCGGGAGCTGCAAATTGTACATTTGGATCAGGACGGAAAGATCGACCACTTCCGCGTCTATTTCAACAGCCTCAATAAGTTCTTCTCCATGAACCAGATTCTCCCTGCCTTCCCCTATTTTAATTACTAATGACCAAGATCAGGAAAGAGGAAACGCCATGAAAAAGTATACCATCTCTCTGGGAGAGAAAATAAGATTTGGATTCAGCGATATTGGCGTCAATTTAGCGTTTTATATGATTACCAGCTACTTTATGCTGTATCTTACCGATGTGGTTGGGCTGCCATCAAAAATCGTCGGTACCATTTTCTTGATCGCCATGCTGTTTGATGCGATCAATGACCCGATCATCGGCGGAATTGCGGATCGGACCAGAACCAAAATCGGCACCTATCGCCCCTGGATGATTGCGGCAGCTGTTCCATACTGCATTGTAACGGTGCTTTGCTTTGTAAAGGTGCCCTTCGGAACCAACGGAAAAATTGCGTGGTATCTCATTATGTACTGCCTGTTTACCGTGCTGGAGACATGCTATGCAATGCCCCAGGGTGCGCTGCCCACGGTCATGACCGACGATCAGGATGACCGCAATCTGCTGGGCGTATTCCGGGATTGGGGTGCAAACCTCGCGGGCTTTGTGCTGGGCTTTGTTGTGGTGTATGTAATCATGTTCTTCAGTGAGGACGGAAAGAGCATGGACGCCCGGGGCTACCTGATTTGCACGATTATTATGTGTACGCTGGCGGCAATTTGCCTGCTGGTTGCAGCTCTTGGCACAAAGGAACGCATTAAGCTGGAGCAGCAGCCGAAGCAGAGCCTGAAGGTCCTTTTGTCCTCTGTGGTGAAAAACCGTCCGGCGATGTGCATTGTACTGATGGTGCTGTTCGTAAACATCTTTATCGGCTTCCGCGGAAACTTTACCACCTATTATGCCATTTACTATCTCAATAACCCCACCATGATCTCGACACTGTTTACGGTGATGTATGCAATGCCGCTGGTTGGACTCCTGTTTGTGCCGAAGCTCATTCAGAAGTTTGGAAGTAAAAAGCTGTTTATTGCCAGCGGCATATTTGCGATTCTGAGCGGCGTGCTGGGCTTGATTGGCGGACGGAGCATTCCGATGGTGATTGCGTCCTATGTATTTGCGGGACTGACACTGGCGGGCGTTTACGCAAACATCTGGGGCTCCATGCCCGGCTGCGCGGACTACGGCGAGTGGAAAACCGGAATTGCCGCAGCCGGTCTGATCTGTTCTCTGGCAACCTTCTCCATGAAGGTGGGCGGCGCATTGGCAAGCTACGGCAGCGGATGGCTTCTGGATTTTGCCAAGTATGATCCTGCGCTGGAGGTTCAGTCTGAGTTTACCCAGAACTTTATTCACATGGCAAACGGCATTCTTCCGATCATCTGCGGTATCTGCGCCATTCTACTGATCCTGCCCTATAATCTGGACAAGAAAACCAGTGAAACGGTACGGGTTGAGCTGGAGGCACGCAGAGCGGCGCCGGAGGCATGATGACTGCTTTATAGCAATAGAACAACAAGCAACAAAGAAAGAACCAGCAGCCCGTATGTGGCTGCTGGTTCGTCTGCATTTTGCTCTGACGTTTCGGTAGAGATTATATTCTCATTCCGGCGGTGTAGCCGGTAAACGTTGCGTTCTGCACGTCATAGGATGCAGGCATCACGCGATGCCGGCCGGCACCCATTTTTCCATTCATGGGGTTGGTGGAACACGAACAATCTCCGGCAACATAGAATTCCAGACCGCTTACCGCAAACCTCTCGCATTCCTCCAGCAGCGGCATTCTGCCTGCCGAAACAACAATGCTGTCAAAGGGAATGTTATGCGCAGTTCCGTCACGATCTGTATAAACCACTGCATCTGCAAAAATCTCCGTTACCTGGGCTTCACGGATAATTGCCGGGTTTTCGGGCTTTCGCTCCGCAACCAGATCGGATTTGTCGTGGCTGTCCGCACCGAAGCCGACATTTTTCTGTCGGGTCAGCACGGTAACACGGTGACCGCTGGACGCCAGATATAGCGCCACATCCATTCCGATGGAGCCACCGCCGCAGACGACAACATGCGCTCCCAGCTTATCGGCGTTTCCAAACACATCCGTGGGCTGCCAAATGAAATCCTGATCGCCGCCCGGTACATCCAGCCGTTTCCCAACGGACCCGGGCGCCGCAACCACTGCGTCATAATTCTCCAGCAGCTCCGGCGTTGCTTCCGTGCCCAGACGAATCTCAACCCCCGAAAGGGACAGCTCCCGAATCAGGTAGTCCTTAAAGGCTTTCAGATTCCATTTGCCGGGCAGATAGTCGCTGTGCTGCAGCTGACCGCCAAGACGGTTCTGCTTTTCAAACAGCGTAACCTGATGACCGCGTCTTGCCGCGGCAATTGCCGCATCCATACCAGCCGGTCCGCCGCCGATGACCGCAACACGCTTGACACGTTCCGGCGGGTCAAACAGCGTATCCCAGATATGGCTGATCCCATGCCGTGGATTGACGGAGCACTGGGCACCGTGACATTTTCCGCAGCCAATGCATGGACGAATTCGGCTCTGCGGGCTGGTGCTCCGCACCCTGAAGCTCGCCGGACACACACTTTGTCAGCATGATCCGGTTTTTCAGCAGCTTATCTCTGACGCGCAGCGGACGTAAGGTATTCTGATAGGCTTGATTCATATTTGTCATCTCCTCAGATTGAAATTGCCGCTGAAAGGCAGAACGGCTTTCAGCGGAAACGGTTTCAATTACAGCTTTCTTCCGTAGCAGAGATTCTGGAATCCCTTGCTGTTGCCCACGGTGACGATTCCCTCCACAAAGCCCTGCGCATCCACATGGGCGCTGATGTGCCACTGCCCGGGACCGGCTTTGTATTCTACCGTGAAATAATCATCTCCGGTGTAATAACCGCTGAGAATCGGTTCTCCGTTTGCGGTGCCCGTTAGAACGCCGCCAGGCTGCGGAACGAAGTCAAAGGTTATGTCACCCTCAAAGAAGTTTTCCGGAGGTGTTCCGTAGTTGCGAAGCTCCACTGCCGGCGGCACTGGACGCTCTGGCTCGTCCTTCCGCTTGGGCATTGGAGGCTGGTCCGTGTGCACCAGCTCCGCATTGGGAATCCATTTCTTTACGTAAAACTTTCCTTCAATTGCCATGCTGCATCCTCCTTTAACCGATACAAAGGTACTCTGCCAGCGGCGCAAATTCCTCTTTTGTGTCCATATAGTAATCCTCGAGAATTTCAGACAGGAAAATTCGTGCCTTCAGAAGATCCCGGTCATTGGGACGATTCTGAGAATCCCAGTGCCACATATGGCAGCGGTCAACGGCGGGAATTCCGTTCTGATCTACATATACGGGCAGGTCGCGGGTATCTGCAGCTGCCATTTCCATGGATTCGATCTCACCGGGGGTATAGGATTGAAATTCCTCTGCTTTTGGGTTTTCAATGTATCTTGCCAGTGTGCCGGAAGCCACCTCATGGGTCCAGCCCTTCTGCTTTGCAAGCCCATCGATTGCCATGTGCTTAAATTCTTTGCCGCAGCAGGCAAACTGACCGATGCTCTTAATCCGGACGTCCTCCATGCACATCTTGATATAGGCGAGACTGGGCATGGCTTCTGCGGGACCCCGACCACTGCCGCCATGGGCGCTGCCGCCGATATCCTCCGAACGGTCAAATACACATGCCCCGATGCCCTTTTCCTTTAGCCGCAGGGCTGCGGTCAGACCGGCGGCACCTGCGCCGATGATGACAATGTCTTCTTTCCAGCATTCCATCTCGCGTTACCCGTGCTCATGATTCTGGGCACCGTGGGCTTTATGCTCGGCACCGGCGGCACTGCGCTGGTTGCTGCCACCTATGGTGCCGGTGACCGTGCCCGGGCAAACCGCTACTTTTCCCTGCTGGTATACACGGCGTTTTTGATTGGCGTTGTATTTACGGTGCTGGGCTTTTTCCTGATTCGCCCGGTTGCCCAGCTTCTGGGCGCGGAAGGTGCGCTGCTTGAAAACTGCATTCTTTACTCACGAATCATTTTGGCTGCCATGCCCTTTTATGTTTTGCAGGTCATGTTCCAGAGCTTCTTTGTGGCGGCAGAAAAGCCGAGACTTGGACTGCTGGTCACAATTCTGTCCGGTCTGACCAACATGATTCTGGATGCGGTTCTGGTGATTTTGCTGCCCCAGGCATACAAGCTTGCCGGCGCAGCCATTGCAACGGCAATTGCCCAAACGGTTGGCGGCATTGTTCCTCTGTTCTACTTTTTCCGCAAAAACAGCAGCTTCCTCCGGCTGGGAAAAACCCATTTTGACGGCGGTGCATTGGTCAAGGCATGCATCAACGGCTCCTCCGAATTTATGAGCAACATCTCCATGAGCATTGTGGGTATTCTATATAACGCGCAGCTCATGCGGCTAGGAGGAGAAAACGGAATTGCCGCTTATGGCGTCATGATGTACGTCAGCATGATCTTTGCCTCCACCTTTGTGGGCTACTGCGTGGGCATGGCGCCTGTAGTCAGCTTTCACTTTGGTGCAGAGAACACGTCGGAGCTGAAAGGTCTGCTTCGCAAGGGGCTTGTAATCATCGGCGTCTTTGGCATCACAATGACCATTGCCGCTGAGCTGCTGTCAACGCCCCTGTCCGCCTTTTTCGTGGGATATGACAAAGAGCTTTTGCAGCTTACTGTGTTCGGCTTCCGTATTTTTTCGCTTTCCTTTTTGTTCATGGGCTTTGGTATTTTTACCTCCAGCTTCTTCACCGCGCTCAACGACGGCGTCACGTCCGCCATTGTCTCCTTCCTGCGCACCCTGGTGTTCCAGTGCGCTGCCATTCTGCTGCTGCCCGCCCTGTGGGGGATTGACGGCGTATGGATTGCGGTTGTCGCCGCAGAGGTCATGTCGGTTGTGGTCAGCATCGTCTTCCTGCTCGCCAAAAAGGGAAAATACCACTACTAACCGCCCATATCGGACCACACGCAGCATAGCAAAACCGCCCGGAGGTTAATCCGGGCGGTTTTTGTCCTTTTTGATTATCTTTTAGGGAATACCGCACAAATCGTCAAGAGAGTCTGACGAGAGATTTTTCGTCAGAAAAAGGTGGAAAACCGCAGGAAT
>ERZ857955.1975-NODE-1975-length-14361-cov-3.914581_pt1 | contig 14361 bp, 9 predicted proteins | sample MGYA00519956_ERZ857955 | MGnify/ENA primary metagenome ERZ857955 (study PRJEB31778, sample SAMEA3449378) | human gut metagenome | biome: human gut; feature: human-associated habitat; material: faeces | place: United Kingdom | collected 2010/2012 ...
AAATAAGTTTACCACTTCACTTAGGAATTTGCTTATCGAAAGGCTCCCCTTGGGGGGAGCTTAGGAATTTGCTTATCGAAAGGCTCCCCTTGGGGGGAGCTGGCGCCCGTCAGGGCGACTGAGAGGGGTTTACACTCTCTGTACTTTTCCCCCTCTCCGTCATCGCTACGCGATGCCACCTCTCCCCAAGGAGAGGCTTGTTGTCTTCTTGCTTCGCAGGCTCAAGCCGTGACGACGCAGATGACGCATTATACTCGGTCGCCCTTGTTATTATCTTCTTGCCTTCGCCGGCTCAATATTAACCTTATACCCCTTGATAAAGTTCTTGTTCATCGCACCGATAACCTTTTCGGCTACATCCTCCGGTACCTCAACAAAGGTAAACTTATCATAAATATTAATCAGGCCGATATCACGTGCCGGAATGTCTGCTTCGATAGCAATGGTGCTGACAATATCCTTAACCATAATCTTCTGGCTGCGGCCGATGTTGATGAACAGGCGCACCATGCCCGGACGGCCGCCGGTATTGCGCAGGTCCTTGGACAGGATATCCTCCTGCGGAGCCTCCAGAGCCTTAATGCCCTCCTGCATCAGCTTCAGAGCTGCAGCAGCAACCTCTTCCGCACTGTAATCATCCAGCAGGCTTTCGGCAATCGGCATATAGTCATGATATGCGTTCAGCTCCAGCACAGTCTGCATCTTGCTGATAATCTGGTCGCGCTGACGCTCGATAACGTTAGCAGCGGTCGGCAGCTGACGGCGTTGGATTTTAGTCTTGACGGTACGCTCAATCAGCTTCAGCTGACGGAACTCACGCGGAGTGATGAAGGTCATAGCTACACCGGTGTTGCCTGCACGACCGGTACGGCCGATGCGGTGAACGTAGCTTTCCGGATCCTGCGGAATATCAAAGTTGATAACGTGGGTGATGTTGTCAACGTCGATACCGCGGGCAGCAACGTCGGTAGCAATCAGCACATCAACAGCACCCTCGCGGAATTTCTTCATTACGCGGTCACGCTGGTTCTGGCTCAGGTCACCATGCAGGCCCTCAGCCATGTAGCCACGGCTGGAAAGTGCGATAGACAGGTCGTCAACACCCTTTTTGGTACGGCAGAAGATAATCAGCTTGCCGTCGATTTCTGCATCCAGCAGACGGCACAGGCCTTCAATCTTATCCTTGGTTTCGAAATAATATTGCTCAATCAGAGGTACAGTCAGCTCTTCCTTGGAAATGGTTACATTCTTCGGCGCCTTCATGTACTTCTTGGTCAGGCTCAGAATCGGACGGGGCATAGTTGCGGAGAACAGCAAAGTCTGGCGTTCAACCGGCAGGCTGCGCATAATCTCTTCGATATCATCAACAAAGCCCATATCCAGCATTTCGTCAGCCTCGTCCAGTACGAGGAATTTGATATGGTCCAGATGGATAGTACCGCGGTTGATATGGTCAATCAGACGGCCCGGAGTACCGATAACAATCTGCACATTGTTGCGCAGCGCACGGATCTGGCGTTCAATCGGCTGGCCGCCGTAAACAGGCAGCGCACGCACGCGGCGGGTACGGCCGATTTTGCCTACTTCTTCCGCAACCTGAATAGCCAGCTCACGGGTCGGAGTCATAATCAGCGCCTGAATATGCTTGAAGTCGGTAATTGCCTGCACCAGAGGAATACCGAAAGCAGCGGTTTTGCCGGTACCGGTCTGTGCCTGGCCGATAACGTCGTTACCTTCGAGTACCAGGGGAATAGTAGCGGCCTGAATCGGAGAAGGCTCTTCAAAGCCCATGTCAGTCAGGGCGGTTACAATTTTTTTGTCCAGCTCTAAGCTGCCGAACATCTCTTTTTGAATGGTCATTAATGTTTATCCTCCATATTGTTTTTTTCTTCTAATAATTTATCAATAGCCATGGAAATAGCTGTCTGAGCTATTCTCAGCTTATTTTCTGTTCTTGTCGACATAAAACGGTGCTCCTGACAATATACCACGTCGTCGGTAGCAACGGCAATATATACAAGGCCTACCGGCTTGCCCTCGCTGGCTCCCGGTCCGGCGTTGCCCGTAATGCTCACACCGTAATCGCTGCCTAGCTGCTTGCGCACGCCCAGCGCCATTTCGCAGGCGGTTTCGCGGCTGACAGCGCCGTATTTGGCCAGCGTATCTGCCTGCACATTAAGCAGCTTCTGCTTAGCCATGTTAGTGTAGCTGACGATGCTTCCCAGCAGATATTCGCTGCTGCCCGGCACATCTGTAACCAGGCTGCTGGCAAGACCGCCGCTGCAAGATTCCGCAAAGGCAATAGTTTTGCCCTGCTTCAGCAGCTCCTGCCCTAAGCAGGCCGCCAGAGTGGCATCATCCACACCGTATATATAATTATCAACGCTCTTGCGTACCTTGGCTTCCATAGCATCGAGCAGCTTGACTGCCTCTTTATCATTGGCAGCCTTCGCCGTAAGCCTGATGAGAATTTCACCGTAGCGGGCATAAAGCGCAATCGTAGGATTCGTCTGCGCCATAATCAGCTCGTCGAGCTTAGATGCTACCATAGATTCGCCGATACCGCGCAGATGCAGGGTACGCGACATAATAATGCCGTGCTCGCTGAAGCGCTGCAGCATTCGCGGCAGCAGCTGCTTTTCGCACACATCCGTAAGCTCGCTCGGAGGTCCGGGCAGCATAATGAAGATTTTGTCCTTATATTCCAGCCACAGTCCGGGAGCGGTACCCACATCGTTCTGCAGTACCTCGGCCCCGATGGGCACATACGCCTGCTTTTCGTTATTTTGCGAAGGGCAAAGTCCCTTCTTGGCAAAATATGCATCTATGCGTCCCCATGTATCCAAATCGAGATAGCCTTCGGTATGACAAACCTCCATCACCATCTCCTTGGTAATATCACCGCGTGTCGGTCCCAGACCACCGCTGGTAATGATGATATCGGCGCGCTGCATGGCCTGCTCCAGCACTGCGCGCATACGCTCCGGATTATCTCCGACCGTAGTGTGATATAAAACATCAAAGCCTATATTGTTCAGCTTGCGGGATAAATACTGCACATTGGTGTTTAAAATTTCACCCAGCAGCAGCTCCGTCCCGGTAGTAATGATTTCAACCTTCATCTGCTGTCACCCTCTCACCGGTTATTTTGACTCTTACAGCAACGCTCTTAAACCAGCTCTGCCACCATTTCATAGGTAAAGCCTTGCAAAATACGCACTCTTACCATCTGGCCTACCTTCAGCTCGGCGGCATTTTCGATAAAGATGTTGCCGTCGATATCGGGTGCCTCGTGATAGGAACGTCCTACCGCAAGAGCGGGGTTTTCTTCATCAAAGCCTTCGACGATAACGTCCAGCTCCTCATCCTCGCGCTCCTGATGGATTTCTTCGGAAATACCTGCCTGCAGCGCCATCAGCTCATGATAGCGGTTTTCCTTAACCTCAGGTTCAATCTGGTTTTCCATAGCGCCGGCCACAGTGCCCTCCTCTTGGGAATACTGGAATACGCCTGCGTTTTCAAAGCGCTGCTTTTCAACAAAGTCCATCAGCTCCGCAAAATCCTCGTCGGTTTCACCGGGGAAGCCCACGATGAAGGTAGTGCGGATAGTAATTCCCGGAATACGCTCACGCAGCTTGGCCAGAAGCTCTTCTACCTGCGCGCGTGTATCATAGCGGTTCATGCTGTCGAGCAGTCTGTCGCTGGCATGCTGCAGAGGAATATCAATATACTTGCACACCTTGTCGCATTCGGCAAAGGCTGCAATCAAATCGTCCGTAAAGTTGTTGGGATACAGGTACATAACGCGAATCCACTTAATGCCCTCCAGCTCGTTGAGGTCACGCAGCAGCTGCGGCAAAAGCAGCTTGCCGGTGAGGTCCTCGCCGTAGCGGGTGGTATCCTGCGCAACTACAATCAGCTCCTTGACGCCGTGAGCAGCAAGGCTTCTTGCCTCTGCCATAACCTCATCATAAGGACGGCTGGTGTAGGGACCGCGCAGCTGCGGAATAATACAGTAGGAGCAGCAGTTGTCGCAGCCCTCGGCAATTTTCAGATACGCCATGTAATCAGGCGTAGTCAGCATTCTGGGCGGAGCCTGTACATTTTTGCTTTCCAGCTTCTGCAGATGCTTTACGCGCTTGCCTGCCAGCACCTGGTCGATAACCCAACCGATATCGGTAAAGCTGTCGGTGCCGACGATAGCGTCAACCTCCGGCATGCTTTCGAAAAGCTCGTCAGCATAACGCTGGCCGAGGCAGCCTGTCATAATCAGATACTTGCAGCTGCCCTCCTCCTTATATTGCGCCATTTGTAAAATTGTGCTGATGGATTCCTCCTTCGCACTTTCGATAAAACCGCAGGTATTAACAATAATCAGTTCGGCATCTGCGGGATCATTGGTAATCTCCAGCTGCTTATCCTTGATAATACCCAGCATAACTTCAGAATCTACCAGATTTTTGGGACAGCCGAGGCTGACCATACCTATTTTCATTCTTTACCTCCAAAACCTGCTGCCCTCACTCTAGCTGTCGGGACAGCAAGCAAGAGCATAAATCACTATAATCTAATCACTATTCACTGATGACTAATGACTAATCACCAGCCACTATTTACTGAAACGAACCTTACTCAGCCACTTATTAGTCAGGCTGTCCTGCTTAACAGGCTCCAGATAGCTGCTGTTGAGCCAGATTTTATCGCCATCGGCGGCAGCCTCATCAAAGCCGCGCGGGAACAGAAAAAGATAGCCTGTGGCGTTTTCCTGCGCTATTGCCTGCACCTGCTCGCTTGTCATAAGCCATTCCATAACCTTCAGGCCCTGCAAATCATCGGCGGTATTCTTAAACAGGCCTACGCAGAAAAGATTTACCGGTGTGCCTTCCTTTGGATAGACAACATAAGCGGGAAATTTATTTTCCAGATATTTAAAAACGTAGCTCTGTCTGGTAATAGCAACATCCGCATCACCTACCGCCGCCATGCGCACAGGTGTAAAGGGAAACTTAGAATATTGCCCGATAAAGCGGTTGATACTGCCTAAATACTCCAGCGATTCATCCTCGCCGAAGCGGTCTGCCAGACCTGCCAGAAAGTTTTGCGTGCTGTTGCTGTCGGATAAATTTTCCAGAGCAATGCGCAGCTGCTCTTTTCCTGCCAAATCCTGCCAGCTGCAGATATTGGCCTGACCGACAGTACGTACATACTGCTGATTGACCAGAAAAACTATCGGATCATAGAAAACGCCGTACCAGTTCAAATCTGCGTCACGGAACTTCTGCGGCAGTCTGTCGCCATCGGCAAAGGCCACAGGCTTCAGTCTTCCCTGACGCTTCAGGCCGGCAAGTGTGCGCTGCTCGGCCAGCACAACGTCCGGCAGCTCCCCGCCGGGCTTCAGCTCGTAAATAGCCTTCAGCTGCAGCTTATCCTTCTGCTCCTTGTTAAAGGCATCCACCAGATTTTCAGTAAATTTATTATCAAGCTCGGAATACAGGATAACGGTTTTTTCCCCTGCGTTCTGTACAGGAGTAGGCTGCTCACCGCAGCCTCCCGTCAGTATTCCGGCTAAAATCAGCACTAAAAAGATACAACGGATCATCTCATCCCTCCGTTACTATCTGCGGCGCTTATCCTCACGCCTTTTTCCACCGGTACTGCCTGAAGCGGTACTGCGCGTTGCCTTGCGCGCTCCACCGCCAGTAGCACTGCGGTTTGCATTACGCGCTCCACCGCCCGCTGTATTACGCTTCGGTCCGCGAGATGCATCACGCTTCGCGCCACGCGCTCCGCCGCGCTGCTCCTGCTCCGTATGCAGCAAACATTTAGGCCCGTTGCCCACAAGGTCCATACGGCCTGCCTTCTGCAGCGCCTCCAGCACCAGCTTGCGGTTACGCGGAGTACGGTACTGCATCAGCGCACGCTGCATTGCCTTATCATGTGGATTGCGGGCCACAAATACGGTTTCGCCGCTTTCCGGGTCGACGCCGGAATAATACATCGCCGTCGCCGCACTGCCGGGAGTAGGAATGAAGTCCTGCACCTGCTCCGGATTGTGCTTGATATCACGCAAAAACTCTGCCAGCTCAATAGCATTGTTCAGCGTGCAGCCCGGATGGCTGGAAATAAAGTACGGCACCAGATATTGCGGCAGGCCGATTTCTTTATTTTTTTGCGCATAAAGGCGCATAAACTTCAGATAAACTTCCTTGCCTGGCTTGCCCATACGCGCCAGAACCTGCGGTGCGATATGCTCGGGCGCCACCTTCAGCAGACCGCTGATGTGATAGCGGCACAGCTCATCGAGGAAATCCTGCTTTTTATCCGCCAGCATATAATCATAACGGATACCGCTGCGGATAAACACCTTCTTGACGCCCGGTAAAGCGCGCAGCTTGCGCAAAAGTGCTATATAATCGCTGTGGTCGGCATCAATATTGGGGCACGGCTTGGGGAACAGGCACTGTCTGTCCTTGCACACGCCGTATTTCAGCTGCTTGGCACAGGAAGGATGGCGGAAGTTGGCCGTAGGGCCGCCAACGTCATGGATATAGCCCTTGAAGCCGTCCAGCTGCGTCAGAATCTTAGCTTCGCGCAGAATAGATTCATGGCTGCGAGCCTGAATGATGCGTCCCTGATGCGCATGAATAGCGCAGAAGGAACAGCTGCCGAAGCAGCCTCTGCTGCTGACAAGGCTGAACTGAACCTCCTCCAGCGCCGCAACGCCTCCCTTGGCATCGTAGCTCGGATGCCACTTACGCATATAGGGCAGATCATAGATAGCGTCCATCTCCTCCATCGTCAGTGGGAAGATGTTCGGATTCTGCACGATATATTTCTTCTGTCCCTTCTGGACTACGATTTTGCCATAAAACGGGTCCTGCTCCTTGCTCTGCAGCTTGAAGGCTCTGGCAAATTCCTTGCGGTCGTCCTTGATAGCCTTCCAGTCGGGAAGCTCCACATATTCGTCATCGGGCAGAGTGTCGGACATATACGCCGTACCGCGGATGTAATGCATATCCTCGGCAGAGGCACCGCCTGCCAGATAGTCGGCAATTTCCACTACCTGCTTTTCGCCCATGCCGTAAACCAAAAGGTCCGCACCGCTGGCCTCCAGAATAGAGGGCATCAGCTTGTTTTCCCAGTAGTCGAAATGCACAAAACGGCGCAGGCTGGCTTCAATGCCGCCGATAACTACAGGCATATCCGGCCACAGCTTTTTGACGAGCTGCGCATAAACGGCCGTAGCATGGTCGGGACGCTGTCCCACCGCGCCGCCTGCGGTATACTTGTCGACAGCACGCTCATTCTTGGCTGCCGTATAACGGCACAGCATGGAGTCAAGGTTGCCGCCGGAAATAAGCACGCCCAGTCGCGGCTTGCCCAGCTCTGCCAGATATTCTGCTTTATCCCAACGCGGCTGGCACAGCATAGCTACCTTGTAGCCATGCGCCTCCAGTACACGGCAGATTACTGCCGGACCGAAGGAGGGGTGGTCTACATAAGCATCGCCGCTGATAAACAGAAAGTCAATCTGCTCCCAGCCACGCTCGGCAATTTCTTGAGCGGAAATTGGTAAAAACTGTTTCATTAAAAACTCCTGAACAAATTATTATTTCTTCTTATCGGCCTTCGCTTCGCCGGCAGCCTGCGGCTGCTGCGGCTCAGCCTGCTTAACCTCAGCCTGCGGCTTCGGTTCTTCTGCCTTCGGCGCAGGTGCGGCTGCTGCCGGCTGCGGCGCTTCCTCTACTGCGGCAGCAGGTGCGGCCTTGGCTTCGGGTTCGGACTGCGGTGCAGCCTCCTCTGCCTTAGCTGCAGCTGCAGGCTGCGTGGGAGCATTACGCAGATAGGTCTTGACGGCCACGCCATGCTCGCCCTTCAGGTCAACAGCCTCGCCGTTCACCTTGATGCGTACAACGCCGATATTGCCGTACTTGACAATCAGCTTATCCTTAGCCTCGAAATGCTTGCTTTCCTTAGCATGCAGAATGCCGGCAAAAAGCTCCTTGCCGTCGGCACTTGCCTCCAGCCAGCAGTCACCTTCAGCCTCCAGGTCAACAGTAACCTTATCCAGCACTGCGGGTGCTTTAGCTTCAGGCTTAACCTGCTCGGTCTGCTTGGCCTCATACTTAGGCATATTTTTAAAATAATTAATGGTAGCGGGAATAGCAAAATAGCCTGCCGTGAGCACCGCTACCGCTGCTAAGCCTGCCAGACACTGCTTCATCGGCAGCTTCGGCAAACCCGGCATTTCAAAACGGCCTGTACCGCTGCCGATATCACGCTTATCCTTCAGCTGGATATTGAGGCGGACCTTTTCCACCTCACGGATACCCTGGCTGCGTACAGCCTCTGCCGCCATACCGGCAGCACTTGCTTTATATTCATTAACAAGCTCCGGACCGTTCAGTCCCAGATAATTACCGTAGTTGCGGATTATTCCCTTCAGGAAAACCTCGCCCGGAGTTTTATCATATTCGTCATTTTCTACAGCCTGCAGATAACGGCTGCGGATACTGGTAGCCTTTTCGGCATCAGCAAGAGAAATACCCTTAGCTAATCTTGCTTCTTTCAAAATTGCGCCGACAGTCTTTTCCTTATCATCCATTTCGCCTGCACCTCCGCTTATTCACGGCGCAGGAAGCGTTCCTCTGCTTCCTTACGCGACATTATAACCTCTCGTGGCTTGCTGCCCACAGATTGACCGACAATGCCCAGCTCCTCCATGGTATCTACCAGACGCGCCGCACGCGTATAGCCTATGCGGAAGCGTCGCTGCAGCATGGAGCTTGATGCCTGCCCCATATCCAGCACAAGGCTCAGGGCATCCTCAAAAAGCTCATCCTCTGCAGGCGCATTGGAGCCTGCATCCTCGGCATTATGGCCTTTATTATCACATTCCAGCTCCTGCTCTGTTACTTCTTCACTGTAATTTACAGGAATGGACTGCTTGATAATGAAATCTACTATTTTATTCAGCTCATCATCGCTGACGAAGGCACCCTGCACACGCACGGGCTTGTTGTAGCCCATGGGGTAAAAGAGCATATCGCCCTTGCCCAGCAGCTTTTCGGCACCGCCCATATCAATAATGGTGCGCGAATCTGTCTGCGAGGATACGGCGAAAGCAATACGTGAAGGAATATTCGCCTTGACGATGCCTGTAATAACATCTACGGACGGACGCTGGGTTGCCAGAATCAGATGGATACCGGCAGCGCGGGCCTTCTGTGCCAGACGCAGGATGGCATCCTCCACATCAACCTTGGCTACCATCATCAGGTCGGATAACTCGTCGATGATGATTACGATATAAGGCATCTTTTCTGCGGCCTGTGCGTTATAGGTTTTGATGTCACGCACACGGCTGTCGGCAAACGCCTTATAACGGCGCTCCATTTCCGCTACCGCCCAGTGCAGCGCGCTGGCTGCCTTTTTCGGCTCGGTGACAACAGGTGTCAGCAGATGCGGAATACCATTGTAATTAGACAATTCTACGACCTTAGGGTCGACAAGAATCAGTTTAACCTCGTCCGGAGTAGCACGGTACAAAAGACCGGCGATAATCGTATTGATGCACACCGATTTGCCGGAGCCTGTGGAGCCTGCTACCAGAAGGTGCGGCATTTTCGCAAGGTCGGCGGAAATAATATCACCGCTGATATCCTTGCCCAGACCGATGCACAGATGCTCCTTGGCATTGCGCACACTGCCTGCCTCCACAACCTCACGGAAGCACACGGGATCGTTCTTCGTGTTCGGCGCTTCGATGCCGATGGCAGATTTGCCGGGAATCGGCGCCTCGATACGCACACCGGGAGCAGCCAGACGCAGGGCAATATCATCCGCCAGGTTCACCACCGAGCTTACCTTCACGCCTGCCGCAGGCTCCAGCTCAAAGCGGGTAACCGACGGTCCGCGTGTTACGGCAACAACTCTGGCGCGCACCTTGAAGTCTGCCAAAGTCTGCTCCAGCACAGCACATTGATCCATGATGTCCTTCTGATAGGTGGACGGGTCACTGGCCTTCGGCGTATCCAGAAGCTCCAGCGGGGGCAGCTGATAACTGCTCGCGGCCTGCGCTTCAGGCTCATATGCTGCAGCGGTCTGCTGAGCAGGCGCCGCTGCGGCAATTTTATCTGCGCTGTCAAAAATCGTTACGGCCGGCTTCTCCGGTTCGGGCTCAGGCTGCGGCTCTGCCTTAACAGGCACTGCAAACGCTGCAGCCTCCTCGCGATAGGTATTGCGGATTACGGAAGCAGGACGCTCCGGTTCGGGCTCCGGCTCAGGTTCGGCAGCCTGCGGCTCCGCATCATCCAGAAAGCGGCTGTCCGGCTCGTAATCATCGTCATAATTGATAATCGGTCTTACAATGACCTCGGGTTTGGACTGCTCCCATTCGGGCAGCTGCACCGGGTCACGCTCTATTTCCTCTTTTAAAGGAGATTTTTCGTAAACGCTCTTGTTTTTCGTAAAGCCCAAAATGCTTCTGAAGGCACTTTTCTTCTGCACGCCCTCGTTGAAGGCATCAAACTCGGGGCTGGTATAGTTGCTGATAACGTTATCCGCAGGAGCGGCATGCTGTTGAGGCGCAGCACTCTTGCGTTTGAACACAGCTCTTACCGCAGGCTCTGGACGCACGCGCTCCTCCCTCACCTTGTCACCTGGGCGCACCAGTGTAATCTCATCGGAGGTCAGGTAATCCTGCCACAGCTCCCACCATTTGCGCAGCGGCAGCACCAGGCCAAGCAGCCACAGCCAGCCTAAGGCAAGAATAATATAAACCGTTACATCACCGGCAAAGGAACGCAACAGCTTCAGCAAAAGGCCGCCTATAAGACCGCCGCCCTCCGCTATCAGCGAAGGCTCCAACTCAGAGCCAACAGGCACAAAAACATGATGAGCTGTGCCTGTAAGGCACAGCGTCACCAAAGTAAAAATTAATGTTCTCTTGTTAAAAACACCAAATTGTCCTCTAAGCAACTGCCAGGACGCAGCAAAGAAAGCCAAAGGCAGCAGAAAGACACCCTTACCCAGCAGATTCTGCTCCACCAGATAAGCATAATGCATCACGCCGTCCTCAGCCGTCATAAGAAGCGCGGCTGCAAACAGCAGACCCATAAGCAGGCAGACAACGCCGACAGGGCGCGAGTAGCTTCTATTCTGTTGCTTCCTTCTTCTTTCCTTGCGCAAGATAAGACAACTCCTAAAATCGTAGCAGTCAGCAGTCATCTGTTATCAGCTGACTGCTGACAACCGCTCACCAAAAAACTATTTACTATTCACTAATAACTAATAACTAATCACTGAAAACTATCAAATCTCCATGATAATCGGCAGAATCATCGGGCGACGACGGGTTCTTTCGAACAGGAAGCGTCCCAGAGAATCACGCACGGTGGACTTGATTGCCGACCATTCGGAAACATTGTTTTCCTCGCAGCGGTCTAATGCAGCCTGCACCTTGTCGCGTGCTTCATCCATCAGGTCCTCGGCCTCGCGTACATAAACAAAGCCGCGGGAAACGATATCCGGACCGGAAACCACATGGCAGGATTCCTTGTCGATGGTTACGACAACAATCATGATACCGTCCTGAGAAAGCTGACGGCGGTCGCGCAGTACAATGTTGCCTACGTCGCCGACACCAAGGCCGTCAACCAGCACCTTGCCTGCAGGCACCTTGCCGTTAATGGTAATGCTGCTCTTGGTCAGCTCGATAACGCTGCCGTTTTCACCGATAACAATGTGGTCTGCCGGCATGCCAAGGGATTTTGCCAGATTAGCATGCTTAACCAGGTGACGGTATTCACCATGCACAGGCATGAAGAAACGCGGACGCACCAGATTGTGCATCATCTTGATTTCCTCCTGGCTGGCGTGGCCGGAAACGTGGACGCCGTTGCTCTTTTCATAAATAACGTCCGCACCCAGCTTGTACAGATGGTCGATAGTACGGGAAACGAGCTTTTCGTTGCCCGGAATCGGTGTAGCAGAAATAATTACTGTATCACCGGGCATAATATCAACCTTTTTATGGTCATTCATAGCCATACGGGTGAGCGCACTCATAGGCTCGCCCTGACTGCCGGTGGTGATAATAACAACCTTTTCCGGCGTATAGTTATGAGTTTCATCAATATCAATCAAAACGCCCTCGGGAACCTTCAGATAACCCAGCTCCTTAGCAATATTAACAACATTCACCATGCTGCGGCCGATAACTGCTACCTTACGGTCGTACTTCACAGCAGTATCAATAACCTGCTGGATACGATGTACGTTAGAGGAGAAGGTTGCTACTATAATACGGTGCTTAGCATAGCGGAACTCCTCGTCAAAGGTCTGGCCAACCATTTTTTCGCTGGGAGTGAAGCCCGGACGCTCGGCGTTGGTGCTGTCTGCCAGCAGGCACAGTACACCGCGGTCGCCGTATTCGGCAAATTTATTGAATTCCATAACCTGTCCGTCAACAGGAGTGTGGTCGATTTTGAAGTCACCGGTGTGGATGATAACACCGATAGGAGTAGTAATCGCGATAGCAACAGCGTCGGGAATGCTGTGGTTTACGCGGATGAAATCGAGCTTAAAGGCACCGGCGTTAATCTTGTCACCGGGTTTTACTACGTGCAGGTTTTCGTTGCCTACACCGTTTTCCTTCAAGCGGCCTTGTAAAATCCCCAGAGTAAGTGCGGTACCATAAACGGGACAATCAATTTGTTTCATAACATAGGGCAGCGCACCGATATGGTCCTCGTGACCATGTGTCAGAAAGATACCCTTAATTTTATCTTTATTCTCAACCAAATATGTAATATCGGGAATAACCAAGTCAATGCCGAGCATATCGTCTTCAGGGAACATCAGGCCTGCATCAATCAGGATCATGTCGTCCCCGTAACGGAATACCGTCATATTTTTACCAATTTCGCCCAAACCACCCAGCGGGATAATCTGAACCTTATGTTGAAATTTACCCAAAAAAAATACACCTCCATTTTTTATTTTACATTCTTCCGTACAAATGTAGAAATTGAATTTGATACTGTGTCCGCACACATACTCTCTACTTTATTATACACTAAATATGGGCTATTGACAAATAGTGATACATATTTTTTGTGAAAAGTTTGTTGCCAAACGGATGATTTTTTGGCAAAGGTAAAGCGCATGCAAAAAAGCGGCTGAAGCAAGGTGCTCCAGCACACTTGACATTCCCCTGTATTTCAAGTACACTTAAACTAAGTTCTTCAAAACCGCTAGTAAGCTTATGCCTCCGGCTCATTTACCTGCGGACAATTAAATAAGCAGTATATCCTGCAGATGCATCTTTTCTGCAGAAGCTTAAGCAAGGCCATTTATATTTATATTTATATGGTACATTCTAAGAGTAGTACAAACTGACGATTTTTTATCGTCAGGGTACTGCTCTTTTTTGTTTTTCAGGCGCTTTGCAACTGCTTATGTATTTTTTTATTCACTTGTGTTAAAATGAAAGGAGAAAAAACCATGCAAGACCTGGCAACAAAATTTGCAAACCTGACTATCCAAAGCGACTTCATCTTCAAGAAGGTTATGTCGCGCAAGCGCATCTGCAAGCATCTGCTGGAGGAGCTGCTGCAGATAGAAATTGCGGATATCAACTATCTGGAGGCAGAAAAGACGCTTGAGCCTGAGTACACAAGCCGCGGCATCCGCCTTGATATCATTGTAGCGGATGATAAAAACACGCATTATAATCTGGAGATGCAGGTGAAAAATAATAAAAATCCCGATACGGATACCTACGTCCTGCCCAAGCGCTCACGCTATTATCAGGCGCTGCTTGATATTGATTTGCTGCAGAAGGGACAGCCTTACGACCTGCTGCCACCGACCTTTATTATTTTTATCTGTGTTTTTGATTTCTTTGAACAGGATAATTACGTTTATACCTTTAAAAAGTGTTGTCTGGAGAATCGGGAGTTGGAGCTTTCCGATGAAGCAACCACCATGATTTTGAACACCAAAGGTACGCATGGCGATATTTCTAAAGACATCAAGAGCTTTTATGATTATGTAAACAACCACATTGTAACTACTGATTTCACCAAGCAGATTGACGATGAAATCAGCTATCTCAAATTAGATACGAAAGTGAGGCGAGAATTTATGCTTATGGAAGCACGTTTATTAGATGAAAGACGTGAGGGCAAAGCTGAGGGCATTGCTGAAGGCAAGGAAATCGGCCTTGTTGAGGGTGAAGCTACTGCTAAACGCATGCTGTCCAAGGGATGCTATTCTCTCGATGATATTGCGGAGCTTACAAATTTATCTCTCGCTGATGTGGAGAAGCTGAAGAAAGAGCAAGCTGAGCAAGCCTGA
>ERZ857955.1991-NODE-1991-length-14286-cov-3.265196_pt1 | contig 14286 bp, 13 predicted proteins | sample MGYA00519956_ERZ857955 | MGnify/ENA primary metagenome ERZ857955 (study PRJEB31778, sample SAMEA3449378) | human gut metagenome | biome: human gut; feature: human-associated habitat; material: faeces | place: United Kingdom | collected 2010/2012 ...
GAAAAGACTTTGATTCAAATGCGCGCTGCGGCAGGCAGCGCGCATTTGAGAACCTGCAGCTCAAATCCGCGGCGCCGCAGATTCCAGCGCTGTTTTACGGCGTTCCTCCGCAGGCGGACGAAGTTCAGTTCACCTGTATCTGTTTTCCCGTACCGCCGCCCTTGACAGCAGCACGAGAATATAGTATAGTAGCGTGGTAAAGTGATAAAGAGAAGGGGAGACCCCAGTGAAAACCATCATCAATACGCCTGAGGGCACCAGGGACAGACTTTTTGCCGAGTGCCGCGCCCGCCGTCAGGTGCAAAGCCAGCTTACCGCCCTCTTTCAGACCAGGGGGTTTGCAGAGATCTCCACCCCCGAAGTGGAGTTCTATGACCTCTTTATTCAGTCCGGCAATCCCATCCCCCAGGAGTCCATGCTGAAGATTGTGGACCGGTCGGGGAAGATTATGGTTATGCGGCCCGACTGTACCACGCCCATCGCCCGGGTGGCGGCGACGAAGCTCAAAGCCGTGCCTCTGCCGCAGCGGCTCTACTATAACGAGACGGTCTTCCGCTCCGGCGCGGCCCACAAGGGGGGCTCCAGTGAGATCGCCCAGTGCGGCGTTGAGCTTCTGGGGGCTGGGGACCGGGAGGCCGACCTGGAAGTCATCTCCCTGGGGGTAGAGGCCCTACGGAAGATCTCCCCCAATTGCCACCTGGAGCTGGGGCACGCCGGTCTGTTCAAGGCTCTGGCCCATGAACTGGAAATGGATGCGGCTGGCGTGGAAAACCTGCGCCGCCTCATTGAGGGCAAGCACTTTGCGGCCCTGAAGGATCTGCTGGAGCCCTACCAGGACGCCCGGGCCTATCAGCTTCTCTCACGGCTTTCCAACCTCTTCGGCGGGGCAGAGGTGCTGGACGAGGCCGAGGCCCTGGTGGGGACCCGCCCTGAGCTGACATACCTGCGGGATCTCTGGCAGGTGCTGGATGAGGCGGGGTACGGGGACTTTGTCCGCTTTGATTTGGGACTGGTACACCAGATTGACTACTATACCGGGGTGGTCTTCCGGGGCTATGCGGAGGGGGCGGGCGCCCCCGTGCTCTCCGGAGGGCGGTACGACAACCTGTTGGGCGCTTTCGGCCGCCCGGCCCCCGCCATCGGATTTGCTGTGGACGTGGACGCCCTGGCCGACTGTCAGAGCACATCGACTGAGGCGGAGGGAAGACTGCGCATTGCCCTGACCAAGGGGCGCCTCCAGGACAAGACGGTGGAGCTGCTGGAACGGGTGGGCCTGGACTGTGCGCCCATCAAAAATCCCGGCCGCCGTCTGGTCCACGCCCTGCCCAATTATCCGCTGGACGCGGTGCTGGCCAAAGCGCCTGACGTCATTACCTATGTGGAGCACGGGGTGTGCGATCTGGGTGTGGTGGGCAAGGATACGATCCTGGAGCAGGGGAGCCCCTTCTATGAGGTGCTGGATCTGGGCTTCGGCCGCTGCCGCTTTGCCCTGGCGGTAAAGGAGGGGGCCGACTTTTATGGCACCTACAAGACGCGCCGCATCGCCACCAAGTATCCCAATGTGGCCCGCCGCTTCTTTGAGGAGAAGGGGATGGACGTGGAGATCATCAAGATTGAGGGCAGCGTGGAGCTGGCCCCGATTCTGGATCTGGCTGACGCTATCGTGGATATTGTGGAGACCGGGGCCACCCTGCGGGAGAACGGCCTGGTGCCCATTGAGGACGTGGCCCCCGTGTCGGCCCGGCTGGTGGTCAACACCGCCGCCATGAAGCTGAAGAAGCATCAGATTCTGGACTTCATCGGAAAGTGCCAGCAGGGACTGGAGGAACAGGCATGATCAACATTGTCAGCGCCGACGGCCGCAGGGAGCGGGAGGTTATCGCCGCCATGCGGGCCCGGGCGGCCAGCGCCAATGAGGTTATTGACCGCACTGCCGCTGAGATATTAGCGGATGTAAAGGAAAATGGCTTTTCGGCTGTGAGGGAATATTCCCTAAAGTTTGACCGGGCCGAGCCCCGGGAAATTTCATCCGGGGAGCTGGAAGAGGCCTATGCCGCCTGCGCCCCCGGTCTCATTGCCGCCCTGGAACACGCCGCCGCCAATATCCGGGCCTACAACGAGAAGCTGCTCTCCAGGACCATGGAGTGGACTTCCCCTGACGGAGGGGCCGTGGGCCGTGTTGTGCGGGGCCTGACACGGGTGGGGGTGTATGTCCCGGGCGGTACGGCGGCCTACCCCTCCTCCGTGCTGATGAATGTGGTTCCAGCCAAGGTGGCCGGGGTGGAGGAGATCGTCATGGTCACCCCTCCCACCGAAAACCTGAATACCGCCGTCCTGGCCGCCGCAAAGATTGCCGGGGTGGACCGGGTGATCGCCGTCGGGGGCGCTCAGGCCGTGGCCGCCCTGACCTACGGGGCCGGCTTTATTCCCCGGGTGGATAAGCTGGTGGGCCCCGGCAACGCCTATGTGGCCGCCGCCAAGCGCATGGCCTACGGGGCACTGGACATCGACATGGTGGCCGGTCCCTCCGAGGTGCTGGTCATCGCCGACGAGAGCGCCGACCCCAAATATGTGGCCGCCGATCTTCTCTCCCAGGCTGAGCACGACAAGCTGGCCTCCGCCGTCCTCCTTACTACCAGCGCCGCGCTGGCACGGATGGTAGACGCTGAGATTGTCCGCCAGACCGGCTATCTCAGCCGCTCTGAAATTATGGAGTGCTCACTCCGGGATTTTGGATGCGCTGTGGTATGCGCCAGCCTGGACCAGGCGGCGGAGCTGGCCAATGAGATTGCGCCTGAACACCTGGAAATTATGACGGCCCGGCCCCGCGACCTTCTGCCCGCCATCAAAAATGCCGGAGCGGTCTTCCTTGGCGCCTGGTCGCCGGAGCCGCTGGGGGACTACCTGGCCGGCCCCAACCATGTGCTGCCCACCTCGGGAACCGCCCGGTTCTTCTCGCCCCTCAGCGTGGACAGCTTCCTCAAGACCATGAGCGTCATTGAGTACAGCCGGGATACGCTGGCGCCCGTCAAGGACCGGATCATCGCACTGGCGGAGACGGAGAAGCTCACAGCCCATGCCAACTCCATCCGCGTTCGGTTTGAAGATTAGGGGGATTGACTATGAGAACTGCATCCATCACCCGAGAGACCAAAGAGACGCAAATTACGCTCTCCCTCTGCCTGGACGGGGGAGAGGTCCGTGCGGACACCGGCGTGGGCTTTTTTGACCACATGCTTACCGCCCTGGCTTTCTACGCCGGGTTCGGTCTGGACCTGACAGCTAGGGGAGATCTCCATGTGGACGCCCATCACACGGTGGAGGACGTGGGCATTGTCCTGGGGCAGGCGCTTCGGGAGGCTCTGGGGGACAAGCGTGGGATCCGCCGCTTCGGATCGGCCTGCATCCCCATGGATGAGGCCCTGTGCCGGACGGTACTGGATTTCTCAGGCCGGCCCTTTCTGGTCTTTGAGGCCGACATGCCCCAGGAGACCGTCGGCTCCTACGACGCATGCCTCACAGAGGAGTTCATGCGCGCTGTGGCCATGAACGGGGGGATTACCTTACATATGAAGGCCATCTATGGAAAAAACGCCCACCACATAACCGAGGCCCTCTTCAAGTCTCTGGGCGTTGCCATGCGGGAGGCGGTGCAGATAGAGGGCGCCGGGGTGACCTCCACCAAGGGCATGCTGGAATGAAGAGGTGGTTTTGATTCCGTGGTTTGTTTGAGAGGGACTCTGATATGAGCTATATCGCGATTGTGGACTATGGCGTGGGAAATCTGAAGAGCGTCACCAATGCTATGAAATATCTGGGGCTGGAGGCCCGCATCACCAGTGATGCCGGAGAAGTGGAGCGCGCCGGGGCCGTCATTCTGCCCGGTGTGGGCGCGTTTCCCGATGCAGCGGAAAAGCTGCGTCTTACCGGCCTGGACAGGACACTGGTTTCTCAGGCGGGGAAAAAGCCTATTTTGGGCATCTGTCTGGGGATGCAGCTTCTTTTTGACCGGGGAGAGGAGGTGCGTCCCTGTGAAGGGCTTGGCCTTGTCCATGGCCATGTGGGGAGGATTTTGACGGAACGGAAACTTCCTCACATCGGCTGGAACAGCTTGAAGCTCCAGAACGACGCTCCGCTCTTTGCCGGGCTGCCGGAGGAGAGCTACGTCTATTTTGTCCACTCTTTCTGCGGCTACGCCGACGATGAGAGGGATGTGATTGCCCGCACGGAGTACGGCCCCTCCGTGGTGGCGGCGGTGGCCCGCAACGGAGTTTACGGCTGCCAGTTCCACCCGGAGAAGAGCGGCGATGTTGGACTGCATATTCTAAAGAATTTTGGAGGGCTCAGCCAATGATCATTCTGCCCGCCATTGATATGAAGGATGGAAAGGTTGTCCGCCTTTACAAAGGCGATTTTGCAACAGTCCACCAGGTCTCTGAGGATCCGATGGCCACCGCAGGAGCTTTTTATCAGGCGGGGGCCCGCTGGATCCATATGGTGGACCTGGACGGGGCAAAGGACGGACGGCGGAAGAACGGGGCCATTGTCCGGTCTGTGGCCGAGAATTCCGGCCTTCGGGTGGAGCTGGGGGGCGGTATCCGCTCCATGGCCGATCTGGAGGAGGTTTTCGCCCTGGGGGTGACCCGGGCGGTCATCGGCTCGGCCGCCGTCAGCGACCCGGCGTTCCTCCGCGCCGCTGTAGAGCGGTATGGAGAGCGGATTGCCGTAGGTATCGACACCAAGGACGGCAGGGTGAAGACCGCCGGTTGGATAGAGGATTCCGGCTTGGACTATCTTGCATTTGCCAGGTCTATGGATGCAGTTGGTGTAAAGATAATTATCTTTACAGATATTGATACCGACGGTATGCTCTCCGGTCCCTCTTTTGTCCGGCTGGAGGAGCTGCAGAAGGTATACTCCGGCCGGATTGTGGCGTCAGGCGGCGTGTCGGTGCTGGAGGACATCCGGCGCCTCCATGCCATGGGGCTCTATGGCGCGATCATCGGCAAGGCCTACTATGCGGGAACCATTGACCTCTCGGCCGCGGCCGCGGAGGCGGGAGCCCAGCTGTGAAAATCGCCGTTATCGGCTACAGCGGCGCGGGTAAGTCCACGCTCGCCAGAGAGCTGGGCCGGCGGTACGGCTGTCCGGTGCTCCACCTGGATCAGGTCCAGTTTACCGCCGGCTGGGCGGAACGGGACCGGGGAGAGGCGCTGGCGATGGTGGAGAAGTTCATGGAGCTGGATGACTGGATTATCGACGGCAACTATGGCGCCTTTTATCAGGAGCGGCGGCTGGCTGAGGCGGACCGGATTTTGTTTCTGAATTTTGGCCGCTGGGACTGCCTGTTCCGGGTACTGAGGCGGGCCCGGCGGTTCCGCGGACGGACCCGGCCGGATATGGCCGGCGGCTGCACAGAGAAGCTGGACTGGGCCTTTGTCCGCTGGGTACTGTGGGAGGGGAGGACGTCCGACAGGCGGAGACACTATCGCCGGATTGCAGAGGCGTGGCCGGAGAAGATCGTCGTCCTCAGGAATCAGCGGCAGCTGGACCGTTATTGGGAGGGAACGCCATGTTAGCAAAGCGCATCATCCCCTGCCTGGACGTGCGGGACGGGCGGGTAGTCAAAGGCGTCAATTTTGTCAATATCCGGGATGCCGGCGACCCGGTGGAGCTGGCTAAATACTATTCGGACCAGGGCGCGGATGAGATTGTGTTCCTGGACATCACCGCCACCAGCGACGCCCGGGACACTGTGGCCGATGTGGTGGAACGCACCGCCGCTCAGGTATTCGTCCCACTCACCGTGGGGGGAGGCATCCGTACGCTGGAGGACTTTCAGCGCCTGCTGCGGGCGGGAGCCGATAAAATCTCGGTGAACTCGGCCGCCGTGGCGGACCCTTCGCTGATATCCAGGGCGGCTCAGCGCTTCGGATCCCAGTGTGTGGTGCTGGCGGTAGACGCCAGGGCCGGAGAGAGCGGGAACTGGGAGGTTGTGGTGGCGGGCGGCCGCAGACCCACCGGTATCGACCTCATCGACTGGGTGAAGCAGGGCGAGGCCCTGGGGGCGGGAGAGATCCTCCTCACCTCTATGGATGCCGACGGCACCAAGGCGGGCTTCGACCTGCCCATGACGAAGGCCGTAACGGACGCGGTGGGCATCCCGGTCATCGCCTCCGGCGGCTGCGGCAGCCTGGAGCACTTTGCCCAGGTTTTTAAGGAGACCGGCTGCGACGCCGCCCTGGCCGCCTCTCTCTTCCACTTCGGGGAGCTGACGGTGCCCCAAGTGAAGGACTTTCTGCGTGGGCGAGACATCCCTGTGAGGTGAGACAATGGAGTTCAATCTGGACTTGCTCTTTCAAAAATCGGACCTGATTCCGGTCATCATCCAGGATGCGGACACCCTGGAGGTGCTGATGCTGGGCTTCACCAACCGGGAGGCGGTAGAGCTGACCATAAAAACAAAAACCGCCTGGTTTTGGAGCCGAAGCCGGCAAAAGCTGTGGAACAAAGGTGAGAGCTCGGGGCACTACCTCCATGTGCGGGAGATGCGCACTGACTGCGACACTGATACCCTGCTCTATCTCTGTCAGCCGGACGGGCCTACCTGTCACACCGGCAGCCGGAGCTGCTTTTTCAATCCCATTCGGATGGAGGAACAGACATGAACGATACATTAAAAAGCCTGTACAGCGTGGTGCTGGACCGAAAGAACAACCCCCAGGAGGGGTCTTACACCTGCTATCTTTTTGACAAAGGCCTGGATAAGATCCTCAAAAAGGTAGGCGAGGAGTGCGCAGAGACCATCATCGCCGCCAAAAACGGCGTGCAGGCCGATACGGTAGGGGAGATCTCCGATCTCATCTATCATCTGACTGTTATGATGGCCGCCCAGGGGATTCCAATGGAGGCGGTGATGGAGGAGCTGGACCGCCGGAGCCGGAAGATCGGGAATTTGAAGCAAATGCACATCTCCGACCATGAGACCTGAGGCGCTGGAAGAGGATTGCGGGGGCCGCCCAGCCGGGCGGCCCCCTGTCACTGTGGTGTGGGAGAATGTACCACGGAACCTTTTTGGCCTTTGGCTCGTCTGAGAGAGACAGAAAACAGAGCGGAGGAGAAACGGCATGCAGAAAGGAATGAGGCAAATTGCCGCCGGAGTATTGGCGCTGCTGCTGATGCTGACGGCCAGCGCCCCGGCTGATTCACAGGCAGCGTCTGCGGCGCCGGAGGCTGCAAAGGAATTTAGAGGAATGTGGGTCGCTACCGTATATAATCTGGACTATCCCTCCAGGGCGACGACCAGTCCGGCTACCCTGAAGCAGGAGGCTGACGAGATCCTTCAGGAGTGCCTGGAGATGGGGATGAATGCGGTTATATTGCAGGTGCGCCCCTCCAGTGACGCCCTGTATCCCTCGCGCATATTTCCCTGGAGCAAGTATCTCACCGGGACACAGGGAAAGGCTCCGTCAGGGGGCTTTGACCCCTTGGCCTACTGGGTGGAGCGGGCCCATGCCCTTGGACTGGAGCTCCATGCCTGGCTCAACCCCTTTCGGGTGACCAAGGGGGGAGAGGCGGAGTATGCAGCGCTCTCCCCTGACAACCCGGCGGTACTCCATCCGGAATGGGTCGTGGAGTACCAGGGGGACCGGTATTTCAATCCGGGATTGCCGGAGGTGCGGGAACTGGTGATTCAAGGTGCGGAGGAGCTGGTTCGGAACTACGATATTGACGGAATCCACCTGGACGACTACTTCTATCCCGGATCGGACTTTCGCGATGAAGACGCCTATGCCAAATACGGAAAGGGCTTTTCCAGCCGTGGAGATTGGCGGCGTGAGAACGTCAATAAACTGGTGAAAGAGCTGGGAGAGCGCCTCCACGCCATCGATCCGGCTCTCTCCTATGGGATTAGTCCCTCCGGAGTCTGGGCGGATCGGAGCAGCCGTCCTGAGGGCTCCAATACCACAGGCGGCTATGAGAGCTATTACGCCGCCTACGCCGACAGCCGCAAGTGGGTCAAAGAGGGATGGATTGACTACATCTGCCCTCAGATTTACTGGTACATCGGACATAAGAAGATGGACTACGCCACTGTGGCCCGCTGGTGGGCGGATACGGTAAAGGGAACGGGTGTTTCCCTGTACATCGGAATGGCCGACTATCTGGCGGGCAGCAGCGATCCCAAGGACCCCTGGTATGGCACAGAGGCGATTGAGGCCCAGCTGGAGCTGAACGATACGCTGCCACAGGTGGCAGGTGAGGTTCACTTCCGCTATAAACTGATAGCGGATAACCCGGCCCTGACTGCGCTCTATCAGACGGCATATGCTGTGGAAGAGCCTGCGCCCAGACCGGAACCGCCTGCGCGTCCCTACCTGAACCGTGAGGGACACGAGGCGTATATTGAGGGGAATGCCGGGCTCTTCCGGCCTGAGGCTTCTCTGAGCCGTGCAGAGGCGGTCACGCTGCTCTCCCGTCTCAGCGTGGACGGGGATGGGAACAACCTCTATCCCGGGCAGGCTACGGCCCCCTTTTCCGATGTGGACCGCAGCGCCTGGTATGCCTCCTATGTGGCCTTTGCCTGGGAATATGGCGTGGCAGACGGCTACCTGGACGGCACATTCCGGCCCGATTCGCCGGTGAGCCGGTCGGAGCTGGTAAAGCTGATAGCGGCCTACTTCGACTGGCCGGAGGCGGAAGGAGCGAGCGCCTTTTCCGATGTGCCGGCAGGCCATTGGGCCGCCGCCCCTATCGCCTGTGCAGCGGAGCAGGGATGGATTTCCGGTTATCCGGACGGCTCCTTCCGGCCGGACAGCCCGATCTCCCGGGCTGAGGCGGTCAAAATACTTAACCGGGCTCTGGAGCGCGAGACCGGCAGGAACACTGAGGCCTCCATGCCCTTCAGCGATGTGCCGGAGAATCACTGGGCCTACGAGGAGATTCTGGCGGCCTCCCAATCCTATGACCCCAATGCCAGCGCACTTCGATAGCGCAACTTGATAAAAACTGCGGTCAGAGAGCCCCCAAATGGGCTCCCTGACCGCAGTTTTTTTAGCGTCGCGGCGGTTTACCTCAGGTTGTGTGGAATATTGGACTCCCGGTATTCGGACGGAGTCATGCTGTGGATTTTCTTAAAAGCCCGGATGTAGCTTTGGACATTTGAATAGCCGACACATGAGGCGATATCCATGACCTTCCTGTTGCTGTCCCGCAGCAGGGGAAGGGACGCTTCAATGCGAAGGGTGGTCAGGTAGTCGGTAAAAGTTGTGCCTGTATACTCCTTGAACACCTTACAGAGATAGGGGACGCTCATATAGACGTCCTCCGCCACTTGGTTGAGAGAGATGTCCTGGTTGTAGCTCTGGCGCAGAAAGGCGATGACCTTTTCCATCGTTTCAGCATTTTTATGTTCCCGTCGAATTTGAATTTGGGAACAGATGTGCTCCGAGAGAGCCAAAACGCGGGCTTTGATGTCATCCAGGCTGGACATATGCGGCAGTTCGCCGGTAAGCGTGAGGTTGGAGGAGCCAACGGAGATGCCAAGCTCCGATAGCAGGCCGAGTATTTGCCCCGCCTGTTTGGATGCAATCTGCTTTACCACAGCCAGGGGAAGTCCTGCACGGCGGAGATTTTCAAACCAGCGCTCCAAGATTGACCGGGCAGCGGCCAGATCGCCGATGCGTATGGCGTCCAGTAGTTCGCTCTCCTCCGGAGAGCCGCTCCACTCCACCGGCAGGGGGGAAACCGAAATGCTGGAGAAGCTGATGACTTCGCCGGGACAGTTTCCGGCGGCGTACCGCACGGCGGAACAGGCCTGCCGGAAGGAGAGGGAGATGCCGCCCAGCTCGGTAACATGGCTGCCGATACCTATGGACAGGGGAAAGGGGATAATCTTGGAGTCCAATGCAATTTTCTGAATCTGTTGGCACAGATTTAGGATCAGACCGGGATTGCTGTCGGCCACATTCAGAATGAGGGCCACATTCAGGTCGTCCAGGTCTACCGTGTAACCCCAGATAGGGGGCGTAAGACACTGCTGGACCATGGGGAAGAGCTGCATTTTTACCAACTCATACTGTTCGTCCAGGATGATATTCGAGTGCTGCGCCGCGCCCAGATGGAGAACGCAGCACACGTAATAGCGATATGGAAAGCGGATTTCCAAGAACTCGAGCCGTTTCGGATCGTCGTCAAAGGCGCTCATTTTTCCTTGGAGCAAAATGGACAGGTTACGGTGCTTGATAAGCATCCGGTTGTTCTCCCAAAGTTTGGTGAGGGTGCGGTTGTCCTGGATCAGTTTCATGATGGTGCGCTGGAGGGCAGCAGGGGTGGCGTCGGAGACCGGTGCGGAGACGCTCTTGCTCAGTTCCCTGTAGAGCTGGCGTACCGGCCGGTAGGAGAGGTTCAGTAGCACCATGACCAGGACGAGGGCGGCGATGAGGAAGAGCAGGGCATACAGGATGATGCTGCGCAGCAGGCCTGCCGTAGGGGCCAGGACCTCGGAGAGGGGGAGCAGCTCCAGAATATAGTTTTGGTTGAAGCGGGAGCGGGCGTAGACACAGAGATACTCGCCGCCTGACGCCTCGTCACGGTAGTGAAAATTGCCGCTGTCGCTGCCCGAACCGGAAATAGAGGTGAAGAGCGCCTCAGGCAGAGCGGTGTATAGCAGGTCCTTGTTTGCCGAGACGACAACACGGCCGCTTTCATCCATCATAAGCATTTCGGCGCCGTTTGCCCCCTCACTGAGCAGCTTGGCAATCTCCCGCTCATAGACGTTGATAACAATAACGCCCCCTTTGGACCTCAGAGAATTGGAGAGGGGAACCAGCAGGGTGAGTATATCACTGGTGTCGTCATGGTATTTTGCCAAAACATCCTGAGAACCCTCATACTGTGCGTTATATGGCTTGCGGCCGTTGATCCAGACGATTTCTCCGGCGTGCTTTCCGTAGACCTCCAGCCAGGCAGTGTCGTAGAACAGGCGGAAGGAGGTGGTACCCATGAAGGAGGTGACGATGACGCTGCCCTGATTGAAATAGACATAGGCCGAATGGATGTAGCTGTGGGAGTTCTTCATGTTGATCAGGCTGTCAGTCAGACGCTGGAGACGGTAATAGTCGTGAACGATGTCCCGATCGCTCTCGTTGATTAGGCGGGCTGTTGCCAGCGCCTGCTGGTAGGCGATATTTTCAATCTGACCAAAGGCCTCGGAAATCATCATGTCGGTACGATCCAGCATGCGGGCGCTGGCTGAGATGGATTCGTTGGTGAGGGAGGATTTGTATACTTGATAGAAGAGCAGGGAAATGCCTATACAGAGGGCCACAACCGAAGCGCATGCCAGCAGAAACATCCGGAGGGCGTGCCTCCGCTCCTCGCCCACAGCGACGTTTCCTTTTAAAAACTGAAAAATTCCCATAGACGACACCTCCCTGAATCTCACTGTTATTGTAACACATTCACAATTGCCATAAAAGAATCGGGACGAAGATTCATGTATTGAAGACTATAAAATGAAAATTTGACTACGTAGGAACAGCGAATTCAATACCACAATATGAAGAAACGCGCCTTTACGCCGCGGCGGTGGCAACTGTACAATGGGGGTGCAGAAAAGACCTGCCAGAAGATACCCGCACAGGACAATGCAACAGTGAAGAAGGAGGACTGAAATGGAACGGGAAAAAAAGAAGGTCATTATCGACTCAGACTACGGCACCTATTATGACGATGCATTCGCACTACTCTATGCAGTTCAGAATGAAGATTTGGATATCCTGGCCGTCAACTCCTCTTATGGGGACACACGGCTGCGGGCCCGCATCGCAAAAAAGCTGCTCCGGGTGGCAGGACGGCCTGAGATCCCCGTCTATGCCGGAATTCCCGGCTCAATGAGCGGCGGAGCCTATATGTTTGGCTTTGAGGGGCAGAATATTTTGGTGGATGGAGACTGGGAGGATCCCACCCTGGAGCCTGATGGGACGTGCGCCGACGACAAGATTATTGAAGCTGTGACCCAGTATCCCGGTGAGGTGACCATTATCACCACCGGCACCGTCACCAACGTGGCGGCGGCGCTAATGAAAGAGCCCAAGGTGGCTGAATTGGCCAAAGAGCTCATCATCATGGGCGGAGTCATCGTCCCCATCGTGGATGAAAAGGGAATCGCCCGATCTCCTGTGGAGGAATATAATCTGAACAACGACGCCTTTGCCACCCAGATTGTATGGAAGTCTGGCATCAACATCACCCTGGTTCCCATCGACGTGACGCTGAAGGTGCCGTTGAGCAGGGAACAGGTGGAGCGTATCCAAAGCACAGATACCCCCATTGCACGGCAGGTCTCCGACATCATTGCGGTCTGGCCGGAGCAGGAATACCTCATTTACACCAGCGTTGGCATTCCCACTGAATTTACAGGACTGTGGCTTCACGACCCTCTTACCATCGGTGTGGCTCTGGATCGCAGCTTTATCAAGGAGGCCAGGCTTCACGTGGATGCCGAATTTGCCCCCACGGTGATTCTCCGCGATATGCTCATCCGCAACGACATCCTCAGGACCATTCCCAAGAAGATGGCGCCCAACATGAATGTGGCCATCGGCGTGGACAACGTCCGTTTCACAGAAGACTTTACAGAGAAGATCTGTAAGTGAGAAAAAAGATAGGAGGATGAACATGAAACTGAACAAGAAAATACTGTCCCTGCTTCTCGCCGGCGCCCTGATCATGGGACTGGCCGCCTGTTCCGGAAGCGGATCCGGGAGCGGCGCAGGAACTGAAAGCCCGCAGGTGTCCGGCCAGCAGAGTCAGAGCGGCGGTTCCAGCAATGAGGAAACGGTGATCAATGTGGCGGTAGGCAGTTTTGCCACATCCAGCGTATACACCGCCAAGGAGCAGTTTGAGGCTGATAACCCGGGGATTACCATTAACGTTGTGGAGATTCCCTTCGGATCCCTCTACGAAAAGCTGTGTACCTCCTTCGCCACCAATACGGCGGCCTATGACATTGCCATCTATCCCTCTAACTGGCTGTCTGAATTCATTCAGGGAAATTCCGTCATCGCGCTGGATGAATACCTGACGGAAAAGGATAACTGGGACACCCTGATTGACGCATACTACGACATGCAGATGTATGACGGCAAGTGCTACGCTGTGCCCCTGGACGGCGACAGCATCATTCTCTATTATCGCAAGGACGCCCTGGAGAACGAAGAATACAGGGCCATGTTCCAAGAGAAGTACGGCTACGAATTGACGGTCCCCACGACTTGGGACCAGTACATTGATGTGGCTGAATTCTTTAACGGTTGGGACTGGGACGGCGACGGCGAGCTGGAGTATGGCACCATTGAGGCGATGGCCCCCAAGGATGTGGGCGGTTATATCTTCCTGACGCATGCAATTACCTATGCCGCCCACCCTGACTATCCGGGCTATGCCTTTTTCGACTATGAGACACTGGAGCCGGAGGTAAAGAGCCCCGCTTACGAGCGGGCACTGGAGGAATATACCAGGATCCTGCAGTTTGGACCACCCAATATGATTAACTACGGCGGTGGCGACGAGCGGGCGGCTTTTGCCGCCGGCGAGGCGGCTATGGCTATCGACTGGCACGACACCGGCATCATGGCCCAAAATCCGGATTCCTCTGTGGTCAAGGAGAACGTAGGCTATGCCCTGGTGCCCGGCACCTATGAGTGCTGGAATCCGGAGACGGAACAGTGGGATGAATTTGATGAGATCCAGTACGCGCCCTACTTGGCCTTCAGCGGATGGACGGCTTCGGTTACCTCAACCTGTGCCAATCCCCAGGCAGCCGCCGACTTTCTAAACCTGATGGACAACGATGAAAACTCCCTGGCGGCCGTCACTACCGACGGTACGGCCCGGAATCCCTACCGCCTGGAACATCTGACCGACGCGGCTGCATGGGAGAATTCCGCAATCCATTTCTACAACGCCCAAGAGTTCATCGATACCATCCTGGAGTCCTACACCCACCCCAACGTACAGCTGGATATGCGGCTTCCCAAGGCGGGCTCCTATCTGGACGCTCTGGATTTGGGGGTATCCCAGGCGCTGTCCGGCGATCTGGACATTCCCCACGCCCTGCAGTATGTATACGACTCCTGGGAGGAGATTACCGACGAACAGGGAAGGGAGAGCCAGCTGGAGTTTTACCACAACACCTATGCCAACGTTACGACCGGTACCGGTGTAAACTGACGCAGAAAGGAAGTGGGCCGGGGGCGCTGCAGCGCCCCCGGCCCTGTCAAA
>ERZ857955.1995-NODE-1995-length-14265-cov-2.960662_pt1 | contig 14265 bp, 25 predicted proteins | sample MGYA00519956_ERZ857955 | MGnify/ENA primary metagenome ERZ857955 (study PRJEB31778, sample SAMEA3449378) | human gut metagenome | biome: human gut; feature: human-associated habitat; material: faeces | place: United Kingdom | collected 2010/2012 ...
TATTCCGATTTGACGGCGGCGCTGGATACCGTGGGCAACGTCACCTATCTCACCAGCAATGCCGAGAATATCACCGCGCAATACAGCGACGTGGAAGCTCAGGCAAAGTCCTATGATACCCAGGAGCAGCGCCTGCTGGAGATCATGGCGCAGGCGGACACGGTGGAGGACATGATTACTCTGGAGAGCCGCCTGAGTGACGTTCGTATGGAAAAAGAGCGTCTGGAAACCCAACTGCAAAACTGGGACCGGCAGGTGGACTATTCCACGGTCTACATTTCTCTCACAGAGGTTCAGGAGCTGACGCCGGAGCCTCCGGAGGAGGAGCCCACCTATCTGGAGCAGCTGGGACAGACGTTTATGGACTCGGTACATTGGATGGGTCGTGCAGCCAAGGGCGGTGTCAAGCTGCTGGTGGCAGTGATTCCGGTGCTGCTGCCCATTGCGGTGGTCATTCTGGTGGTAGTGCTGATCTGCAAAAGAGCTGCAAAGCGGAAGATCCGCAAGCAGGAGAAGGTCATGGAACATCAGAAGAAAGAGGACAATAAATCTTGAACATCACGTTAAAAGCTGCCGCGGCGGCGGATTTGCTGGAACTATTGGAGCTTACCCATCAGACCTCCAACGCACCGGGCAGCCGATGGAGTGAGGACTTCTGGATGTACAGCCTGACACTGTAATATATAGTACGGCGCACGGAGAACGATGGAACGCTCCGTGCGCTGTAAGCTATGTGGGCGAAATCTCCTGGACGCTGCCGGACTTCTGCACCCGCAGCACATATACCTGGTCGGGGGTTAGGGGTCCCAGATAGAATCGTCCGCCGGCGTCGGTGATGGACCACTGCTCCGGAATACCGGTGGCTTCGGAAATGGCAAGCACCAATGCGTCCGGGCAGGGGAGTCCCTGCTCCATCACCTGTCCATAAATCAGACAGTGGTCGGCGGCAGGCAGGAAAACGGGCACAGACAGACGGCTTCCGGCTTGGGGTGTCAGGTAACAGGTAAAGCTCTGCATGGACGATACCTCCTTTTTACGGAAAAAACTATCCCATCCTATGCGATTTTACGGAAAGTGCTCTTGAAGCTGCCGGGAAAGTGTGTTATCATAATCGATACGATACAACGGGCGCCTTTGCGTCATGACCATAGCGCACTGCGCGAAAGGATGAAAACAAAATGGCAAAAGAGAAGAAACAGGTGGAACGCATCACCGATATGGAGGTGGATTTCGCCAAGTGGTATACCGATGTCTGCACTAAGGCAGAGCTCATTGACTATACCAGCACTAAGGGCATGTTTATCCTCCGTCCCTATGGCTATGCCATCTGGGAGAACATCCAGAAGGAACTGGATGCCGACTTTAAGCGCACCGGTCACACCAATGTGTCCATGCCCATGCTGATTCCTGAGAGCCTGCTCCAGAAGGAGAAGGACCACGTGTCCGGCTTTGCTCCGGAGTGTGCCTGGGTGACCCATGGCGGCAGCGAGGAGCTGGAGGAGCGGCTGTGCATCCGTCCTACCTCCGAGACGCTGTTCTGCGACCATTGGAGCCACATTGTCCACTCCTGGAGAGATCTGCCCCTGCTGTATAACCAGTGGTGCAGCGTGCTCCGGTGGGAGAAGACCTCCCGTCCGTTCCTCCGTCACCGGGAATTCCTGTGGCAGGAGGGTCACACCCTCCATGCAACTCCTGAGGAGGCAATTGCCGAGACGGAGCAGCAGCTGGAGACGTATGCAAACCTCTGCGAGAACATTCTGGCAATGCCGGTTATCCGCGGTCAGAAGACCGATAAGGAGAAGTTTGCCGGTGCAGAGCGCACCTACACCATCGAGTGCATGATGCATGACCGGAAGGCACTTCAGGCAGGCACCAGCCACTACTTTGGCGACGGCTTCCCCACTGCCTTTGACATCACCTTTACCGATAAGAACAATCAGCAGACTCATCCCTTCGAGACGTCCTGGGGGCTGTCCACCCGAATCATCGGCGGCATTATCATGACCCATGGCGACAACAACGGTCTGGTGCTGCCTCCCAGAATTGCACCCATCCAGGTGATTATTCTGCCCATCGCTGCCCATAAGCCTGGCGTAACCGAGGCGGCAGAGCAGCTGGTGGAGCGGCTGAAGAATCTAGGGCTTCGTGCCAAGGGCGATTTCTCCGACAACAGCCCCGGCTGGAAGTTTGCGGAGTATGAGATGAAGGGCGTTCCTCTGCGCATCGAGATCGGTCCCAAGGATCTGGAGAAGAACCAGTGCGTGGCAGTCCGCCGGGACAATGGCGAGAAGATCACGCTGTCCCTTAGTGAGCTGGAAGCCAAGGTACCTGAGCTGCTGGATCAGGTCCACAACGGTCTGTACGAAAAGGCAGCCAAAAACATCGCCGACCACACCTATGCGGCATATTCTCTGGAGGAGGCAAAGCAACTCCAGGAGGAGCATGGTGGCTTCATCAAGACCATGTGGTGCGGCAACCTCCAGTGTGAGCTGGACATGAAGGAAAAGGCAGGCATGACCTCCCGCTGCATCCCCTTCCAGCAGGAGCATCTCTCTGACGTGTGCCCCATCTGCGGCAAAAAGGCGGAGAAGATGGTCTACTGGGGCGTGGCATACTAAGAGGCAAGGCGCTTGAGCAGAAAAAAGGACAGTACCGTTACGGTACAGGTATTCGGCATTGAATACCCGGAATTTGCAAAGCTCAAATGGCAGCAGTTCCTCAGGGGCTTTTCTCTGGCGGTGGCGCTGCTGGTGCTGGTTGTGCTGTTTCTTGCCATCGGGAAGCAGTTGCCCAGCGAAATGCCCGTTTCCGTGATCCTTGTGTTGGTGCTGGTGATTCTGGCGGTGTTTGCGGTGTACCGCAGCAACATCCGCCGGGAGCATAAGCGCTCGGGACTGGCAAATCAGCGGCTTGAGTATCAGTTTGACCGGGACGGCTGGACGGTAAAGGCGGGAAGCGAGCAGGTGAGAGTGCTCTGGAGCAAAACCTGGCGGGTCCGGAGAAATCAAAACGCACTGCTTCTTTACCCCAATCGCCGAAGCGTAAACCTGGTACCCCTCAAATATATGACCCAGGATCAGCTCAATCGGGTCATCGGCTGGTGTACCGGGAAAAAAGAAAGAAAACAATAAAAATTGCAAATACCCCCTTGACAAAAGGGGGTATTTGTTATATTATATTCAGGCGCGAGTTTTGAGCGCAAATGCGATGAAACAGGAGATTGCGGTGGAAACGCCGGTAACTTCTGCGGAGTATGTCCGTTAATCGGGCGGCTGGAAGCACTGCTTCGCGGCGTATATCGCCGGGATGTAGTCTGGGCCGGCTCATGCCGGTCTTTTCTCTGCCCCGGAATGATACGCACGGCATAGCGGACAGATGCTTTCGACCGTACCCAGAAGGCTCAAGTGACATAACTGAGTACGATATCTAAGGAGGAAAACCCACAATGGCAAACAAAGAAATGATCCGGATCCGCCTGAAGGCTTACGATCATCAGATCATCGATTCCAGCGCTGAGAAAATCGTGGAGACCGCAAAGCGCAACGGCGCTCAGGTTTCCGGTCCCATCCCCCTTCCTACCAAGAAGGAAGTCGTTACCATTCTTCGTGCAGTGCATAAGTACAAGGACAGCCGCGAGCAGTTCGAGCGCCGCACCCATAAGAGACTGATCGATATTCTCAACCCCAGCCAGAAATGCGTTGAGGCCCTGATGGGTCTTGAGCTGCCTGCCGGCGTTGAGATTGAGATAAAGCTGTAATTCCCCCAACCCACGGAATTACAGTCACCAAGTTCGCGTGTGCGAACGGGTCAAGTTGACATTCCCAATGTGTCAACCAATAACCTTATAGGAGGAAAAACACTATGCAAAAAGCAATCATCGGCAAGAAAGTGGGTATGACCCAGATCTTCGATGAGAGCGGCAAGGTCATTCCGGTTACCGTAGTGGAAGCCGGTCCCTGCACCGTTACTCAGCTGAAGACCGTGGAAAAGGACGGCTACGCCGCAGTTCAGCTGGGCTATCAGGACGTAAAAGAGTCCAAGCTCACCAAGCCTGAGGCTGGTCATCTCAAGAAGGCAAATGTTGCCCTCAAGAAAGTCCTCAAAGAGTTCCGGCTCGAGGACAGCACCCTGCAGGTTGGCGACGAGGTAAAGGCTGACGTCTTTGCCGCTGGCGACAAGGTCGATGTGACCGGCGTCACCAAGGGTCACGGCTATCAGGGCGTTATTAAGCGTCATGGCGTACAGCGTACTCCCACCACTCACGGCGGCGGTCCTGTCCACAGACATGCCGGCTCCATGAACTCCTGCTCCACTCCTTCCCGTATTTACAAGGGCAAGATTGGTGCTGGTCAGATGGGCGTAGATCAGGTTACTGTGCAGAATTTGGATGTCGTTAAGGTGGATGCCGAGCTGAACATGATCGTGATCCGCGGCGCAATCCCCGGCCCTAAGGGCGGTCTGGTTGTGCTGAAGAACACCGTCAAGAACAACAAGATCAAGCAGGTTGATACCGGCATCAGCAAGAACCCGCAGAAGGCTTCCGGACGTAACCCGCAGAAGGCTTCCGCAAGAGGCTAATGGAGAGGAGTGTAATTCATGCCTAAGACGAATGTTTATGATATGACCGGCAAGCAGGTCGGTGAGATCGAACTCTCCGAAGCCGTGTTCGGCATTGAGCCCAACGCTTCCGTTGTGCACGATGTTGTAAAAAATCATCTGGCTAACTGCCGCCAGGGTACCCAAAGCACCCTGACCCGCGCTGAGGTCAGAGGCGGCGGCATTAAGCCGTGGCGCCAGAAGGGCACCGGCCGTGCAAGACAGGGCTCCATCCGTGCTCCCCAGTGGACTCACGGCGGCGTCGTGTTTGCCCCCAAGCCCAGAGATTACAGCTACACCCTGAATAAGAAGGTTAAGAGACTGGCTCTGAAGTCCGCTCTGTCCGCCAAGGTTGCTTCCGGCGACCTGATCGTTGTGGATGAGATCAAGATGGACGAGGTCAAGACCAAGACCTTTAAGACCTTCCTGACCGCCGTTGGCGCAGAGAAGAAGGCTATGGTGGTTACCCCTGAGGTCAACCAGAACGTGATCCTCAGCTCCCGGAACATCCCCGGCTGCAACACCACCTTTGCAAACCTCATCAATGTTTATGACATTGTCAACTGCAACAAGCTGGTGGTCGATAAGGCTGCTGTGGCTAAGATTGAGGAGGTATTCGCATAATGAAGACTGCATATGACGTTATCCTTCGTCCTGTGATTACCGAGAAGTCCATGGCAGAGAGCACTGAGAAGAAGTATGTCTTCGAGGTTGCCCCCTCCGCCAACAAGATCGAGATCAAGCAGGCGATCGCTGAAATTTTCGGTGTGAAGGTAAAGTCCGTCAACACCGTTAAGACCAAGGGAAAGCAGAAGCGTACCGGCTCCTACCCCATGGGCCGCACCGCTGCTACCAAGAAGGCTTATGTTGAGCTGACCGAGGACTCCAAGAGCATCGAGTTCTTCGAAGGCATGGTCTAATTCAAATCTCAAACAAGGAGAGAACTAATCATGGCTATTAAAACTTTTAAGCCGACCACGCCGTCTCGCAGAAACATGACCGTATCCGGTTTCGATGGCGTTGATAAGAAGGCGAAACCCGAGCGCAGCCTTGTGGAGCCCCTCAAGAAGCACGCTGGCCGTAACAGCTACGGCAGAATCACCGTTCGTCATCATGGCGGCGGCAACAAGAAAAAGTACAGAATCATCGACTTCAAGCGGGATCTCGTTGACGTGCCCGGCACTGTCCTCCGCCTGGAGTACGATCCCAACCGCAGCGCATTTATCGCTCTGGTTGACTATGGCACTGAGAAGCGTTATATCCTGGCTCCCGTTGGTCTGAAGGCTGGCGACACCGTTGTGTCCTCCGCTGCTGCCGACATCAAGCCCGGCAACGCACTGCCCATTGCCAACATCCCCGTTGGTACCGTGATCCACAACGTTGAGATCTACCCCGGCCGCGGCGCTCAGCTGGTTCGTTCCGCTGGCACCTCCGCTCAGCTGATGGCAAAGGACGGCGCTATGGCGCAGATCCGTATGCCCTCCGGCGAGGTTCGCTACATCCGTATGGACTGCAAGGCAACCATCGGTCAGATCGGCAACATCGATCATGAGAACGTCCACCTGGGTAAGGCTGGCCGCAAGCGTCACATGGGCATCCGTCCCACCGTTCGCGGCTCCGTTATGAACCCCAATGACCACCCCCACGGCGGCGGCGAGGGCAAGAGCCCCGTTGGTCGTCCCGGACCGGTTACTCCTTGGGGTAAGCCTGCGATGGGTTACAAGACCCGCAAGACGAAGAACCCCACCGATAAGTTCATCGTCAAGCGCAGAAACAGCAAGTAAGGAGGAAATACAATGAGCAGAAGTGTGAAAAAAGGCCCTTTCGTAGCTCCTGAGCTGTATAAGCGCGTTGAGGAACTCAACAAGGCCAATGAGAAAAAGGTGCTCAAGACCTGGTCCAGAGCATCCACCATTTTCCCCTCCTTCGTCGGCCATACGATTGCCGTCCATGACGGCCGCAAGCACGTTCCCGTGTATATCACCGAGGACATGGTTGGTCACAAGCTGGGCGAATTTGCTCCCACCAGAACCTTCAGAGGTCATTCTGGCAGCAAGACCACCAATTCCAAGTAAGGAGGAAGCATTAAATGGAAGCGAAAGCACACCTGAGTTACGCCCGCATTTCTCCCCGCAAGGTGCAGATTGTCTGCGACCTGATCCGCGGCAAGGATGTAAAGACTGCGGCCGCAATTCTTATGCAGACCCCCAAGGCTGCTTCTGAGCTTCTCCTGAAGCTCCTGAACAGCGCAGTGGCCAATGCAGAGAATAACCACGGAATGGATGTAGATAAGCTCTATGTTTCTGCCGTGTCCGCCGATCCCGGCCCCATCCTGAAGCGGGCCATGCCTCGTGCACAGGGCAGATCCTACAGAATCAACAAGAGAACTTCTCACATCACCGTCGTGGTCAGCGAGAAGGATTAAGGCAGGAGGTAACTTATGGGACAGAAAGTTAATCCCCATGGACTGCGCGTTGGCGTAATCAAGGATTGGGACTCTCGCTGGTATGCCCGCGAGGACAAAGTTGGTGATCTCGTAGTTGAGGATTACAACATCCGCAAGTACCTGAAGAGCACCCTGTACTCTGCCGGCATCGCCAAGATCGAGATTGAAAGAGATAACGCGAACAAGGTTCGCATCAATATTCACTGCTCCCGCCCCGGCGTCGTAATCGGCAAGGGCGGCAGCGAGATTGAGAAGCTCCGCCTGAAGCTGGAAGCTATGCTCAAGAAGCCCGTGAACGTCAACATTGTTGAGGTTCGCAGCCCCGACATGAACGCTCAGCTGGTTGCCGAGAACATCGCGGCTCAGCTGGAGAAGCGTATCGGCTACCGCAGAGCCATGAAGAAGGCAATGCAGAACGCCACCCGTCTGGGTGCAAAGGGCATCAAGGTCACCTGCGGCGGCCGTCTCGGCGGCGCTGAAATCGCCCGCAGCGAGACTTATCACGAGGGCACCATCCCCCTGCAGACCATCCGCGCTGACATTGACTACGGTTTCACCGAGGCAAACACCACCTATGGTAAGATCGGCGTTAAGGTTTGGATCTACAAGGGCGAGGTTCTCAACTCCACCCTCCGTGAGACGAAGGTTGAGCAGCCCAGACGTGAGCGCAGAAACAATGACCGTCGTGGCGATCGCCGCGGCAACAGAAACTACGGCAACAGAAATAACAGCCGGAGGGAAGGAGGCAACCGCTGATGCTTCTGCCTAAGAGAGTTAAATACCGCAAGCAGCAGAGAGGCCGCATGAAGGGCGCTGCTTCCCGCGGAAATTTCGTGGCTTACGGCGAGTATGGTATTGCCGCTTGTGAGCCCGGCTGGATCACCAGCAACCAGATCGAGGCTGCCCGTGTAGCTATGACCCGTTCCACCAAGCGTGGCGGTAAGGTCTGGATCAAGATTTTCCCTGATAAGCCTGTTTCCAAAAAGGCAATCGGTACTCGAATGGGTTCCGGTAAGGGCGGACCTGAGTTCTGGGTTGCAGTTGTAAAGCCCGGCAAGGTCATGTTCGAGATCGGCGGCGTTTCCGAAGAAGTCGCCAAGGAAGCACTTCGTCTTGCTATCCACAAGCTGCCTGTAAAGTGCAAGATCGTGGCGAAGGAAGACACCGAGTCCGGAAATGGTGGTGAATAATGATGAAGGCAAAAGATTTACGGGACAAGACCACCGCAGAGCTCGAGGCACAGCTGACTTCTCTGAAGAAGGACCTGTTCTTCCTGCGGATGCAGCATGCAACCAACCAGCTGGATAACCCTCTGAAGATCCAGACTGTGAAGAAGGACATTGCCCGAGTCAAAACTATTTTACGCGAAAGGGAGCTTCGGACCGAAGCCTAAGGAGGTAAACTCAAGTGGAAGATACAAGAGCTTTCCGCAAAACCAGGGTTGGCACCGTCGTCTCCAATAAGATGGATAAGACAATCGTGGTTGCGATTGAGGACAGCGTACAGCATGCCCTCTACAAGAAGACGATTAAGAGAACCTACAAGCTCAAGGCGCATGACGAGAACAATGAGTGCGGCATCGGCGATACCGTCCGCGTGATGGAGACTCGTCCCCTGTCCAAGGACAAGCGCTGGAGACTGGTAGAGATTATCGAAAAAGCGAAGTAAGGAGGCCGGTTCGATGATTCAGCAGGAAAGTTACCTGAAGGTTGCCGATAATACCGGCGCCAAGGAAATTAAGTGCATCCGTGTTCTGGGCGGCTCCAAGCGCAAGTACGGCAACATCGGCGACGTAATCGTTGCTTCTGTCCGTAAGGCTGCTCCCGGCGGCACTGTGAAGAAGGGCGAAGTCGTCAAGGCTGTCATCGTCCGTACCTGCCGCGGCGTCCGCCGTGCAGACGGCACCTATGTGCGCTTTGACGAGAACGCAGCCGTTCTCATTAAGGACGACAAGAACCCCAGAGGCACCCGTATCTTTGGGCCTGTGGCAAGAGAGCTGCGTGACAAGGACTACATGAAGATCCTGTCCCTGGCTCCGGAAGTCATTTAAGGGGGTACCTAGATGAAGATCAAAAAGAACGATACAGTCGTTGTCCTGTCCGGCAAGGACAAGGGCAAGCAGGGCAAGGTTCTCTCCACCATGCCCACCGTTGGTAAGGTTCTGGTTGAGGGCATCAACATGGCTGACTGCCACGTTCGTGCCACCCGTCAGGATCAGGAGAGCGGCATCATTCGCAAGGCCATTCCCATGAGAGCTTCCAAGGTTATGCTGATTTGCCCCAAGTGCGGCAAGGCTACCCGCGGCGGCTACAAGTTCCTGGAGGATGGCACCAAGGTTCGCATCTGCACCGGCAAGAACGGCTGCGGCGAGCAGTTTTAAGAAAGGAGCGTATAAAGAATGCCTACTTTGAAGGATAAGTACAAAGCTGAAATCGCTCCTGCTATGATGACTAAGTTCCAGTACAAGAGCGTCATGGAGATCCCCAAGATCGACAAGGTTGTTGTTAACGTCGGTTCTTCCGAGGCTAAGGACAACGCAAAGGTCGTTGAAGCAATTATCAAAGATATTTCCGCCATTACCGGTCAGAAGGCTGTTCCCACCAAGGCTAAGAAGTCCGTTGCAAACTTCAAGGTCCGTGAGGGTCAGACCGTCGGCGTGAAGGTCACCCTCCGTCAGGACAAGATGTGGGAGTTCCTGGATCGTCTGTTCAACGTGGCTCTGCCCCGTGTCCGTGACTTCCGTGGTATCAACCCCAACTCCTTCGACGGCAGAGGCAACTACTGCTTCGGCATCAAGGAGCAGCTGATCTTCCCCGAGATCGAGTACGACAAGGTAGACGCCATCCGCGGCATGGACATCGTGATCTGCACCACTGCCAAGACGGATGAAGAGGCAAAAGAGCTGCTGACCATGGTGGGCGCTCCCTTCTACAACTAATCGGAGGAAAGAATAATGGCTAGAAAGTCTATGGTAATGAAGCAGCAGAAGGACCCCAAGTTCTCTACTCGCTACTATAACCGCTGCAAGATCTGCGGCAGACCCCATGCGTATCTGCGCAACTACGGCATTTGCCGTATTTGCTTCAGAGAGCTCGCCTACAAGGGCCAGATTCCTGGCGTCAAGAAGGCAAGCTGGTAATATACGGACGCCGGAAGTCTTCCCGTTCACTCCGGGCGGGATGATACTCCGGCTGTCACCACAGCCAATCGGCTGTAATTCATAACAGGAGGTTCACAAATGCAAATCACAGATCCTATCGCTGATATGCTCACCCGTATCAGAAACGCCAACAACGCCAAGCATGAGTCCGTGAATGTGCCCGCTTCCAAGCTGAAGCTCGCCATCGCCAAGATCCTCTTCGAGGAGGGCTACATTAAGTCCTACCAGTTCGTTGAGGACGGCAACCAGGGCGTCATCAAGATCACCCTGAAGTACCTGGGTAAGGAGAAGGTTATTACCGGTCTCCGCCGCGTGTCCAAGCCCGGTCTGCGTATGTATGTCGGCGCCGACGAGCTGCCCAAGGTTCTCCGTGGTCTGGGTATCGCAATCGTTTCCACGTCTAAGGGCGTCATGACCGATAAGGAAGCTCGCAAGCTCCATGTCGGCGGCGAAGTCCTGGCGTTTGTATGGTAAAGGAGGTAAATCTGTATGTCTCGTATCGGCAGAATGCCTATCACAGTACCTGCAGGCGTTGAAGTCACCATCGGCGATGGAAATGTTGTTACGGTAAAGGGGCCCAAGGGCACCCTCACCAAGACCATGAATCCCGCTATGACCATCACCTGCGAGGATGGTGTTGTTCACGTAACCCGTCCTGACGATGAAAAGCTGAACCGCAGCCTCCACGGTCTGACCCGTACCCTCATCCACAACATGGTCATCGGTGTTACCGAGGGCTATAAGAAGGAGCTTGAGGTCAACGGCGTTGGCTACAGAGTGGAGAAGAAGGGCAAGCAGCTGGTTATGAAGCTTGGTTTCTCCCACGATGTTACCGTGGAAGAGGTCGAGGGCATCACCATTGAGGTTCCCGAAAAGTCCACCAACAAGATCATCATCCACGGCATTGACAAGCAGCAGGTTGGTCAGTTCGCGGCTGAGGTCAGAGGGAAAAGACCCCCCGAGCCTTACAAGGGCAAGGGTATCAAATACGCCAATGAGGTCATTCGCCGCAAGGAAGGCAAGACCGGCGGTAAAAAGTAATAGGAGGTGTGCCTAAATGATTAAAAGACCTAATACAAATGCGCAGCGGCTGAAGCGCCACAAGAGAGTGCGCGGCAAGATCTCCGGCACGCCCGAGAGACCTCGTCTGAATGTGTTCCGCAGCAATGCGAACATCTATGCGCAGATCATCGACGACGTCAACGGCGTCACCCTGGTCTCCGCTTCTACACTGGATAAGTCCATCGAAGGCCCCACCGGCAATAAGGAAGCTGCCCGCAAGGTCGGCGCTCTGATTGCTGAGCGTGCAAAGGCAAAGGGCATCGAGAACGTAGTTTTTGACCGCGGCGGTTATATCTATCACGGTCGTGTTCAGGAACTGGCTGAAGGCGCCCGCGAAGGCGGCCTGGATTTTTAAGGGGAGGAGGACAAACGAATGGCTTACAATAGAGGTGCAAAAGAAGAAGCTGCACAGGAGTATATTGAGAAGGTTGTCTCCCTGAACCGTGTTTCCAAGACCGTTAAGGGTGGCCGTATCTACAAGTTCGCCGCACTGGTTGTGGTTGGCGACGGTAAGGGCAAGGTCGGCTATGGCCTGGGCAAGGCTTCCGAGGTTTCCGAGGCAATCCTGAAGGGCATTGCCGACGCCAAGAAGAACATGGTCCAGATCACCCTGTCCGGCACTACCATTCCCCACGAGGTTACCGGCATCTACGGCGCTGGCGCTGTTCTGATGATGCCCGCGTCCACCGGTACTGGCGTGATTGCCGGCGGTGCAGTTCGTTCCGTTATGGAGGCTGCTGGTATTTCCAACATCCGTGCGAAGTGCATGCGCTCCAAGAATCCCCAGAACGTGGTTAAGGCGACCTTTGCCGGTCTGATGTCCCTGCGCGGCCCCGAAGAGGTTGCTCGCATCAGAGGTAAGAGCGTCGAAGAAATCTTGGGTTAAGGAGGGCTGAACAATGGCAAATTTGAAAATCGAGCTGGTCAAGAGCCTCAACGGCAGACTTGACAAGCACATTGCAACAGCCAATTCTCTCGGGCTTCGCAAGATCGGTCAGAAGACCATCCAGCCCGACAATGCTCAGACCCGCGGCAAGATCGCCCAGATTGGCTATCTGCTGAAGGTCACCGAGGAACAGTAAGGAGGTGCAAGTAGATGAAATTACATGAACTTGCTCCGGTTGCCGGCTCCGTTCAGACTGGCAAGCGTAAGGGCCGCGGTCATGGTACCGGCAACGGCAAGACCGCAGGTCGCGGTCATAAGGGCCAGAAGGCCCGCAGCGGCGGTAAGATCAGAAGAGGCTTTGAGGGTGGTCAGATGCCCCTGGCTCGGCGTGTCCCGAAGCGCGGCTTCAACAACATCTTCGCTAAGCCCCTGACTTCCGTAAACGTTTCCCAGCTGGAGCGTTTTGAGGAAGGCACTGTCATCACTGCTGAGGCACTGGTTGCCGCTGGCGTGATTTCCGGCTGCCCCAATGGCCTGAAGGTTCTGGGCGCTGGCAATCTCACGAAGAAGCTTACTGTTCAGGCAGCTGCTTTCTCCGAATCTGCTAAGGAAAAGATCGAACAGGCAGGTGGAAAGGCCGAGGTGGTCTAAGTGGCAGAAATGCTTCAGACCATTAAGGGTGCCTGGAAGGCTCCGGAGCTTCGCAAGAAGATCCTGTTCACTGTGTTTATCCTGCTGATTTATCGGCTGGGTAACGCAGTGCCTGTTCCGTATGTTGACGTGGCAGCGCTGAAGGAGTATTTCGATACCACCCTCAGCAACACGGTCCTCGGACTGTACAACGCCATGTCCGGCAGCGCATTCTCCCGTGCAACGGTGTTTGCGCTGTCCATTAACCCTTATATCAACAGCTCCATTATTATGCAGCTGCTGTGCATTGCGATTCCCGCCCTGGAGCGTCTTCAGAAGGACGGCGGCGAGGAAGGTCGCAAGAAGATCGCCAGCATTACCCGGTATGTGACCGTAGGTCTTGCCCTGATTATGGGCTTTGCCTACTACTCCATGCTGCGGAACTATGGGCTGCTGACCCAGACTGGTGTGCTCACCGGCATCGTGATCGTGCTTACCTTCACCGCCGGCTCCGCATTCATCATGTGGCTGGGCGAGCAGATTACCGAGTTCGGTATTGGCAACGGTATCTCCATTATCCTGTTTGCCTCCATTATCTCCCGGATTCCTTCCACCGTCAGCTCTGCGATTACCAACATCGCAGGCGGTGCTCAGAGCATCGGCGGTGTGCTGGTCATTCTGGTGCTGGCACTGGCTCTGGTGATTGTGATCGTTTTCATCAACGATTCCGAGCGCCGGATCCCCATTCAGTATGCCAAGCAAATGCGTGGACGCAAGATGTACGGCGGTCAGAGCACGTTCCTGCCCATTAAGGTGAACATGTCTGGCGTTATGCCCATCATCTTCGCGCAGTCCATCGCTTCGCTGCCGGCTACGATCCTTGCCTTCAATAATCCTGCAAACGACTGGAAGTTCACCACGGTTATGCGTACCATCACCAATACTAACGGTGTGCTGTATGCAATCGTATACTTCCTGCTGATTATTGCATTTGGCTATTTCTATGCTGCGATCCAGTACAATCCCATTGAGATCGCAAACAACCTGAAGAAGAACGGCGGCTACATTCCCGGCTTCCGGCCTGGTCGTCCCACCGCTGAGTTCATTCAGAAGGTCATTCACAAAATCGTGCTCTTCGGCTCCCTGTATCTGGGCGTCGTCGCAATTCTGCCGATTATCATCTCCAACATCTCCGGTTATTCCAGCCTCGCCATTGGCGGCACCTCCGTTATCATCGTGGTAGGCGTTGCACTGGAGACTGCGAAGGCTCTGGAGGCGCAGATGATGATGCGGAATTACAAGGGCTTTCTTGAGTAATTAAGGGGGATATCGTAATGAACGTGATTCTTCTTGGTGCTCCCGGTGCTGGCAAGGGCACCCAGGCTGAGATCATCAGCGAAAAGCTGGGCATTCCCACCATCTCCACCGGAAACATTCTCCGCGAAGCGGTAAAGAACGGCACTGAGGTTGGTCTTCAGGCGAAGG
>ERZ857955.1998-NODE-1998-length-14242-cov-3.696624_pt1 | contig 14242 bp, 12 predicted proteins | sample MGYA00519956_ERZ857955 | MGnify/ENA primary metagenome ERZ857955 (study PRJEB31778, sample SAMEA3449378) | human gut metagenome | biome: human gut; feature: human-associated habitat; material: faeces | place: United Kingdom | collected 2010/2012 ...
GACCCCGAGCTGATGCTGGGCATGCCCGCCTCTCTCACCGCCGCCACCGGGATGGATGCGCTCACGCACGCTGTGGAGGCCTATGTCTCCACCGGAGCCAACCCCCTCACCGACGCGGCCGCTCTGATGGCCATCCGCATGATCTCCCAGTACCTGCCCAAGGCGGTTGCCAACGGCGCATACATGAAGGCCCGGGACAAGATGGCCTATGCTCAATACCTGGCCGGCATCGCCTTTAACAACGCGTCTCTGGGTTATGTCCACGCCATGGCCCACCAGCTGGGCGGCATGTACAACCTGCCCCACGGCGTGTGCAACGCGCTGCTGCTGCCCTACGTGTGTGAATTCAACCTCATTGGCAATATGAACCGCTTCCGCGATATGGCCGACGCCATGGGCGAGAATATCCAGGGGCTGTGCACCAACGACGCTGCCAACAAATGCATCGCCTTTATCCGCACCCTGTCCCGGCAGGTAGGTATCCCCGCCACCCTGAAGGAGCTGGGCGTCAAGCCGGAATCCTTTGAAGAGATGGCGGAAAACGCCATGAAGGACGCCTGCGCCCTGACCAATCCCCGTGTGGCGACCAAGGATCAGATTATCGAGATCTACCGGCAGGCCTATGAGGGCGTACCGTCGCCAAATTAAAGCATCAAATATGGCAGAGCCCCTGGAAAGCCTTCTACGGCTTTCCAGGGGCTCTGCCGTGCAGCCTGGGTATTATCGATCCTTAATTTGCCGCAGGGCGCTTGGAGTAGCGCTGGCAGGACGGGGTATCCAGCCGCTTGTCCCGGGCACGCGGATTGCCGCAGTGGCCCTGAGAAAGAGGCGTATACCTGTTCCTCCCTACCTTGACATAGTGCTGATAAAAATGCCGACAGGTCCCGCAGGTTTTTTGTTCTTCCATACTTGCACCTCCTTGCACTATTATACATCATTTTACACCATTTGCAACCCCTTGATCTTTGTAGAAGTCATATATATACTATATACCATAAACTTGCACTATGAGGTGACTATTATGGCAGAAGCGCTGCTTGTTAATCGTACCCGCTTCACCTCCTCATTAAAAAATGAGCTTATGAAAGAGTTCAACCACTTAGCAGACAAGACCCGCGTCCCAAAGTCCCGCCTTCTGGATGAGGCCATTGAAGATCTCCTGAAAAAATATGAAAAAAGGACGGTTGAGTAAATCAACCGTCCTTTTTTCATATTTTTCTCTTCTTAAAAATCTGCACTTCCAACCGTCCGCGGATGCGGCAGGACATCCCGGATGTTGGAAATACCGGTGAGATACATCACCATCCGCTCAAAGCCCAGCCCGAACCCGGCATGCCTGGTACCGCCATAGCGCCGCAGATCCAGATACCACCAGTAATCCTCCGGGCTCATGCCCAGCTCCTTGATGCGGCCCTCCAGCAGTTCCAGGCGCTCCTCGCGCTGGGAGCCGCCGATGATCTCCCCAATGCCGGGCACCAGACAGTCTGCGGCGGCAACGGTCTTCCCGTCGTCGTTGAGGCGCATATAGAATGCCTTGATATCCTTGGGATAGTCGGTGACAAAGACCGGCTTTTTGAACACCTGCTCCGTCAGATACCGCTCGTGCTCGGTCTGCAGATCGCAGCCCCACTCCACCTTATAGTCAAACTTGTCATTGTTTTGCTTCAGCAGTTCTACCGCCTCGGTATAGCTCACTCTGCCAAAGTCGGAGTTGGCCACGTGCTCCAGCCGCTGCAGGAGGCCCTTATCCACAAAGGAGTTAAAGAAGGCCATCTCGTCCGGGCACTTCTCCATCACGGTCCTGATGATATGCTTGATCATCGCCTCGGCCACGTCCATGTCCCCGGCCAAATCACAAAAGGCCATCTCAGGCTCGATCATCCAGAACTCGGCGGCGTGGCGGGTGGTATTGGACTTCTCGGCCCGGAAGGTGGGACCGAAGGTATATACGTTGCCAAAGGCCATGGCGAAGGACTCGGCGTTGAGCTGGCCGGATACCGTCAGGTTGGCGCTCTTACCAAAGAAATCCTGGCCATAGTCCACCGCGCCGTCCTCTGTCTTGGGTACGCTGTCCATATCCAGCGTGGTTACCCGGAACATCTCGCCCGCCCCCTCGCAGTCAGAGGCGGTGATAATAGGCGTATGAACATAGACAAAGCCCCGCTCCTGAAAGAAGCAGTGAACGGCGTGGGCCGCCACGCTCCGCACCCGAAAAGCCGCGGAAAACAGATTGGTACGGGGCCGCAGATGGGCGATGGTACGCAGGTATTCTACCGTATGGCGCTTCTTCTGGAGCGGATATTCAGGGGCTGAGGCTCCCTCCACGGTGATGGAGCAGGCCTTCAGCTCCAGGGGCTGCTTCGCCTCAGGAGTAAGCACCACGGCGCCCCTTGCCACAAGGGCGGCGCCCACGTTCTGGGCCGCAATCTCTCGATAGTTCTCCAAAGCGCTGGCGTCCATGACAATCTGGAGATTCTTAAAGCAGGATCCGTCGTTGAGCTCAATAAAACCGAAGCTCTTCATATCCCGAATGGTACGCGCCCAGCCGCAGACAGTGACTTCCTTGCCGCTGAATGCCTCCTGATCCGCAAAAATCTGCGCAATTTTGATGTGTTCCACTGCGTTTCCCTCTCTCTACCACATTGTAGGGGGCAGTCTCGCGCCGCCCCGCGCGTCCCTGCGCAATTGCCTATATTATAAGGAAATTTTCTGTATTTTACAACCATTTCTTTTCCTCTGCCAGGGCCGCTGCGGGCAAGGCTCACGCGCCGCCTGCCGCAGCGCCTGCAAACGGACGCGCGGCCTGCGGGATCAGAAAGGCAGGCTGTGCGCCCGCCTTCTGATATCGGCTCAGGATATGGCCTCGCTTCCCACCTCATAGCTCCAGGAGCCGCCTTCTTCCCTCGCCGTACAGTCCACAAAGAAATAGGCCCCCAGACCGGACCTCCATTTCTCAGCATCAAATCCCTCTTCCGCTGAGCCGCTTATCGAGAAAAAGCAGCCCTTATCCCAGTACAGCGCCTCCCCGTCGATATATCCCTCCTCCACCAGTTCATCCCAGGTGCCCTGCACCAGCTCCAATCCGCGCAGCTCCATGAAGCGCCACGCCACAGCTTCCCGCTCCGCCGCAGTCAAATCAGTAAGCCCGGAGAGATCCAGTCCTACCATTTCAATGTCCGAGTTGAGCCCGGAATCCACACCCCACAAATCCTCCAGCACCTGGAGATAGAGGCCGCAGCGGTCGTCCAGCCCCTCGGTATGCGCCTCCAGAGCGGTCACCTGATAGTATTGGCCCGGATGGCTCTCCAGAACGGTACCGCTGAATTGGACGTCCACCAGCATACCATCCCGCAGGTCGGCCGCGCTGGCCGGTTGGCCGTCCAGCGTGACGGCGATCTCCTCCAGAGATGTCCCCAGGCGCATGATGCTTCCGTCCAGCTCCGCCAGTAGGAGGGCGCTCTCCCCCGCTCCGTCTGCAATGCGGCAGGTGGCAACGGCTCCCTCCGGCGTAGGCGTGGGCTCCGGCGGCGGCGCCTCTTCCGGGGCGCAGGCCGCCAAAAGGAACATACAGAGCAGCGCAGCGGCGGACAGGTACAAGCTTCTCTTCATGGGAACAACCTCCTTTTGTCCTTTAGACGGCGGGAGACCCACTAAAGTTCCTTGTTATGGAAATGCGCGGAACGGCATTTAAGTATGCCGTTCCGCGCATCCCTGCCGGCCGAACAGACGGTGTTACTGTGCCAAAATAACCCTGATACGGCCGCCCTCGCTCTCAGCCTTGTCATAGTAGCCGGTGAGCGTATAGTCCCCGCCGGTGACACGCTCCAGGCTGGTGTAATAGTAATTTCCATTGCGCACCTCGTAGACAGCCACGCTGTCCGAGATGGTATACGTCTTGTTGCCGCTGGTAAAGCCCTGTTTGCCCTCCACGCTCTCCAGCCGGACGCCGTCCAGATTAAAGATACGCTCTACGCCTCCCACGCCCATCGTGCCGGTGGAGAGGCCCTTAATCTGGCAGGGGCCCAGGCCGACGCCGTAGACGCTGTTCTGGCTTACCCATGTCATCTCAGTTCCGCCGATATCAAAGGTATAGGTGCCCATGACGGTCATGGAGCTCATAGAGGTGCCGTTGACCTCGCTGACCTCGGTAAGGATGCCGTAGGCGTGGCAATCGCCTGTGACGTCGTCCAGAATCAGGTGGCTGATCTCTCCCTGTGCGTTGGTGGCGTAAAACTTCACCATCTTTTCGGTGAGATTCACACCGGCGATGCGGCTGGGATAGACCTTGACTGCTCCCGTCTCCTTGTAAACATCCAAGATCTCCACATCGTCGGCCAGAGCATAGCTGCCGATTTTGGTTCCCGCGGCATTCACCTTTCCAGAGAGCGAGGTTGTCGTCAAACGCTTGGCCGTCACTCCATTCTCCCCGGAGCTGACTCTGACCAGCGCCCCGGCCTTCAGCGATTTCTCGGAGACCTGATAGGTATATTCATTGCCGTCGGTAGCCCGGACCGTGATGGCATTGGCGGTATAAGCGTTGCCCTTGCTGTCCTCGTATGTATTGGTATTGGCAGCGATGACCATACCGTAGACCACCGAGCTGCTCTGTACCGCGCTCCGTACAGCCGCCACGCCTCCGTCCCGGCCAAGCAGCACCGTCACGTTATCCCCCACCTGGTAAGCGCCCAAGTCGGACAGATCAAATGCTGCGGCTGTATTTTCAATGGCATATGTCTTGCCCGCAACCGTTACCGACGTGGGCGCGGAGGCTGAGGGACTGGCCTTCTCATAGGTGCCGGTAGCCTTGTTGTTATAGGCCCAGATGGTGCGCATGGATTCCGACCAGTAGACCACATCCAGGTTCTGGACAGCGGAGAGCGTGGAGGAGGCGCCGCCCCGGTAGACCTTGGCGGTATTCACGTTGAAGGGAATCTGACTCTGCCAGTTCCCTTCGGCCACCACTGGCCCCTCCATAGCGGAGTTGATCAGTGCCACGCGGTCAATCTCTCCGGCGGCGTTGACCATGCCGGGCTCCAGCGTATTGATATAATAGGTACCGGTCGTCTTGCTGGCAGCCGTCATCAGGTTATAGAACAGGTACATGGCGTCCTTCCGGCTCATGGCGTCATTGGTCCCGCAGGTCACGCCCACGTCCAGCTTCAGCGCCCGGTACTGGGCCATCTGTCCGGCGGGCCAGACCCCGGTGAAGTCGCTGTCCTGATAGCCCAGCAGCCGCAGGGCAATGGTAACGCCTTCCGCCAAGGTAATCGTGCGGTTTGGCTCAAAGTAGCCGTGCAGATTGCCCTTCACCAGTCCCTGATCCACCGCCGCCTTGATCCAGGGGGCGGCCCAGTTGGTCTTGGGCACATCGGGGTAGGGAGAGATGCTCACCGTGTCTCCCACGGCATCTCCCGCCGGAGTTGCGGCCACACTCAGTTTGGCAAATTCAGCCCGCGTAACGGTGCTGCCCAGGTTCAGGTTGCCGTTCTCATCCCCCACCATGATGTCCAGGGCGGCCAGCACCTGTGCAACCTCGTCCTGCGCGGGGACAGATGCGGCCAGGGCGGCAGGGGCCAGGGCCAGCAGCATCGCCGCAGCCAGCAGACCGGATAACAATCGTTTCTTCATCGTCTTTTGCTCCTTTGTCGTATCAGGGTACAGACGGACAGCCCCGGGGCCATCCCCCCAAGTGGATGATACCAGAGCGCGCCGGGCGGCGCAAGCCCCGGTTTAATCATAGCGCAGCGCGTCGATGGGATTAAGCTTGGCCGCCTTATTGGCGGGCAGGTAGCCGAAGAGAATTCCGATGGCCACCGATACGCCGAAGGCGATGGCGACAGAACCCACCGTGGGGACCGCGGAATAGCCCTCCGCCCCCGACATCAGGGAGGCAATGAGCTTGCCTACCACCCCCGCCAGGGCCACGCCCAGACCGATCCCCAGAATTCCGCCAATGGCGGAGGTGGTGCCGGCCTCGATAATAAACTGTCCCCGTATATCCTTGCCCTTGGCCCCCAGAGATTTTCGAATGCCGATCTCCCGCGTACGCTCGGTCACCGAAACCAGCATGATATTCATAATGCCAATGCCGCCCACCAGCAGGGAGATGGCGGCAATGGCCACCAGCACAATCATCAGCGTGTTGAGCATGGTATTCATCGCATCCATCATCTCAGCGGAGGTCATGACAAAGTAGGGGTCATCCTGAAAGATCTGGTACAGCCGGGTCTCAATCAGTCCCTTACCGATGGAAGCGAGATCCTTGGTGGCGCTGGTAAAGAGATAGAGGCTGGCGTTAGACGTACCGTTCAGCCGCAGTGCGTTGGTATAGGGAATGTAGATCTGATCGTCCGCGCTTCCTTCCTCGGAGCCGGCGCTCTCTTTCAGTACGCCCACGACCTTGAACGGAACGCCCTTGATGGTAATCGTCTGGTCCAGTGCATTTCCCTGAAAAGCCGTTTTTTCCAGATAGGACCCAATAACACAGACGCTCTGAGCATACTCTACGTCCACATAGGTGAGGAAACGTCCCTTGGTCACCGACTGGCCGCCCGACATGGTCTCTCCCCGCTCATTGAGGAATGACTGCCCCACGCCGTAAACGCTGGTGCGCTCAAACTCGTCCCCGCCCTGCCGCACCACGCCCTGAACGCTGACATAGGGAGTAAAACCGGACAGGTACTGTGGGTACTTTTCCACCAGCTCCTTCATGTCATCAGGCGAGACCGATCGGGAAGAAGTGCCGTAATCCATGATTTGGACCTGGATCAGGTTGGCGCCCAGCTTCTCGAACTGCTCGTTCATCATTACCTCCATGCCGTTTCCCAGACTGGTAATGATGATAACGGCCGCCACGCCGATGATGATGCCCAGCATTGTAAGGAGGGCCCGCATCTTGCTGGTCATCAGTGATTTGATGGCGAGCCGGAAGGACTGACTGAAATTCACGCCTCCTCCCCCCTCTCATCGTCCTCGTGGGGCTGGACAACAGCCTGGGGATCATGGGCGTCGCCGTCGTAAATAATCCTTCCGTCCTGGAGGCGGACAATGCGCTTGGCCTTGACGGCAATGGAGTTGTCATGGGTAATGAGGACCACCGTGTCCCCCTCCCGGTTGAGCTTCTGAAGGAAGGAGAGGACCTCCCGCCCTGTACGGGAGTCCAGCGCGCCGGTCGGCTCGTCGGCCAGAATCACCGAGGGATTGCCTGCCAGAGCCCGGGCAATGGATACCCGCTGCTGCTGGCCGCCGGATAGCTGAGAGGGCAGGTTCTTATATTTGTCGGCCAGCCCCACCCGCTCCAGGGAGGTCATAGCCCGCTCATGCCGCTCAGCGGCGCCCACCCCGCCGTAGAGAAGCGGCAGCTCCACGTTCTCCAGTACGTTGAGCTTGGGAATCAGGTTGTACTGCTGGAAAATAAATCCCAGCATCTTGTTTCGAATCTCGGCCTGCTGGTCGTCGTCCATCGTGGACACATCCACGCCGCCCAGCAGGTAGGTGCCGGAGGTTGGCACATCCAGACAGCCGATGATATTCATCGCAGTGGATTTCCCGGATCCGGAGGATCCCACGATGGCGACAAATTCTCCCTGATCCACTGTCATGGTCACGCCGTCCAGGGCGTGCACCGTCTCTTCACCCATCTGGTATATCTTATAGACGTCTTTAAATTCGATGAGGTGTCCCATAAGCTTAGCCACCCATCATCATGTCCATGAAGTTGCTGGATTGGACGGCATAAACGATGGTATCCCCCTCGGACAGCCCAGAGGTAATCTCAATGTTAGTCCCGTCAGTGCGGCCCAGGGTGACTTCAACCTTGCTCAGCTTGGTAATATCGGCCACGGTAAGCCCATCCTCGCTGAGGGCTCCGGGCCCGGCAACTGTCACCAGGTTGCCCTCCTCCACAGCCTCCACCGGGATACACAGGACGTCGCCGATCTCCTCGGAAATGATCTCGGCGGATACGTTCATTCCGGGATACAGCTCCTCCGGCGCTCCGTCCACCCGAATCGTCACCGGATAGTTGGTGATGCCGTTGAGCGTGGTACCGTTAATATTGATGGTCTCTACTGTTCCGGTATAGGTCATGCCGTCCAGGGCGGAGGCAGTGATTTCCACCGTCTGCCCTACCTGTACCTTACTGATATCCAGCTCGTGGACATCCATTTTAAACTCCAGGGCGCTCATGTCGTAGATAACCGCCATATAGCTGATACCGGTAGCGGCGGTATTTGTGGGATCCACATTGTCTCCCACCTTGTAATTCATCTCAATGATCGTACCGTCAATTGGAGAAGTAATGACATAATCGTCCAGGCTGTCCCGTGCCGACTGAAGTGCCAGCTCGGCACTCTGGATACTGAGCCTGGCGTTCTCAATCTGGCTGTCCATGTCGGTGGAGTCAAACGCCCCCAGCAGTTGGCCGTCGTATACCCGGTCTCCCTCCTTGACCGTGAGACTCTTGAGTTCTCCCGAGGTCTTGGCCACCACCTGCTTGCTCTCACCGTATTCAAAGGTTCCGCCCCCGGCGCAGGTAGCCGCGCCGACAGAGGCCGTTCCGGTGGAGGTATCCGTGAGGACGCCGGGGTTCTGGACCAGGATGGTTACATTTCGTACTAGTGTACCGCCCGCCCCTACACTGTCGGTAGCGGCGATGGAGTCGATGGTACCTGCAACGGTCTCAGCCGTACCGTCCACCATCACGGTAGCGCCCTGTCCTGCATAGAAAGCTGCAGCGTCTGCCGAATGGAAGGGGAGGGTAATCTTCATATGATCCCGGTCCAGGATATCGGCGATAGGCGTTCCAGCGGCCAAGATATCTCCCTCGTCCACATAGAGCTTGGTCACCACGCCGGCGGCGGTGGCCTCCACCCGCTGGTTCTTCTCCGCATCAGACTGGCTCTTCAGCAGATTATTCAGGTTGACCTTGGCCTGTTCCAGCGCGATCTCCTGCTGCTGAATGCTGTTCTCTACGCTTTGGGCGTCCACCCGAAAGAGCACGTCGTCCTTGTGGACCGTATCCCCCTCCTGGAAGGGGGCCTCCAGGATCTCTCCCTTTACCAGCGCCGTGACCTTATAGGAATCGATGGGCTGGATGGTGCCTGTACCCGAAACGGCCACCGTCATATCCTGCCGGGTCACGGTAACCGGTATGTAGGCCATGCCGACCAAGCTCTGGGTCCCGGCCATACAGCGGGAGAGCAGGAAGAGGATCACGGCTGCAATGACCACGATAATGATCAGCCGCTTGAGCCATTTGCGTTTCTTCTTGGGCGGCTTGAAGGCGGCCTGCCCCTCCCCGGCGGAGGACGTTTGCTTTTGTTGCGTCGTTTCCATATACGGTATCTCCTTCTAAATGCTCTGTGCTTTTGGATTATACAGTCTCAGCCGGTACATGGCTCCTTCGCCATGCCGCGCCTGAGAATGTCCAACAAATGATGGTAGCGTATCCGGACCGGCCCAGGATCCTCTTCCTGAATGGCGGTACAGAGCAGCGGTCCGGTAACCCCCATAAGGATATGAACCATGTCCGGCAAATCTTCCGGTACCCTCAGGGAAAGGCGGGCAGTGTCGACAGCAGCGAGAAAACCCCTGAGCAGCTCCTCAGGCCTCAGGCCAGGCAGCAGCGCGTCATGCCGTACCCCCGCATTGCGCCGCAGGATATCCATCAGATTCCCAATGGTCTCATCAGCCTCCGGTTCCCGGCTGCAGTCCAGTGTAAAATCAAACAGCCGCTCAAACGCCGCGAACAGATCTCCATTCTTCTCCTTCAAAAAGCGCTCCATAAGGCCCACCAGCCGCTGAGCATACTCCTCTGTCAGATAGCGGAACAGCTCCTCCTTGTCGGCAAAGTACATGTAAAAGCTCCCTCTCGGGATGCCCGCTTCCCGAATCATGCGGTTGATGGACGCGTCAGCATAGGAAGTCCTGGCAAACTCGTGCCGGGCTGCCGCCAAAAGCTTTTGACGCTTTTCTTCCGGAAGGTGGAAAAAGGTACTGCTGGGCACTTCGGATCCCCCCATATGACAACCTGTCGTTCATTTTAGACGTCCGGTTGGCATAAGTCAATCCCCGCTGGAAGAATTCAGAGATTGTTTACAGTTTATACCCTCCAGCAGGTGGAAGGTCAAGTGGTATCATACAGCAAAAGAGGAAATATCGCCTTAAAGAATCCATTAATCTTTTCTTAAAATTAAGACTGTTTGAAGGACACCTGCACTCTATCATAATTCTTATTTTTTAAGAAGTCAATTATTTTTCTTAATTATAAGGAAAAATACCCCTGTTTCTCAATTCTAAACTACAATAATGTAGCTAGGCAAGGAGGGACAGGCTGCATGAATGATTTTGGCTTTTTGCTGCGTTTAGCCAGGGAGAAGCGCGGCCTGACGCAGCTGCAGGTCATGCGGCAAACCGGCATCAACAACAAGACGTTGTCAGGGTATGAAAACGGCATTTCTGAGCCTGACCTGCAAACGCTCACTGTTCTGCTTCGTCTGTATGATGTATCGGCGGACAAGATGCTGGGTTTGGAGCCGCTCGATAGGGCCGGGGCGGAGACTCCTTTGGAGTGCGAACTCCTGCAGCTGTTCCGCCGCCTTCCAGAGGACGAGAGAGAGCTGTGTGTCCTTCTTTTAAAAACACTGCTCCAGCACCGAAAAAAATAGGCTGGCGCGGTTGGCTGAGAGAAAATTTTTATCTTCCATGTATAACCATCCCCGGGGCTGTCCAAAATAGCCTCGGAGGTGCTATACGGAACAATGAAAAAGTCAATGAAACATCGCATCGGCGACTTTCTGGCGGGAAAGGGCTTCTACATAGTCCTGTTCCTCTGCGTCGCCGCAATTGGAATTTCGGGCTATTATCTCTTTACCACCATGCAGCCGGATGAGCCCGGCACACCCGTGGCAGGTCATGCCCAGGTGACAGTCACCCCCTCCCCTTCCCCTGCGGAAGACGCCGCTGTCCAACCGGTAGCTCCAGCGGTCCCCTCCCATACGCCCAGGCCTACCCCTGCGGCCACTCCCACCCCCACGGCCCCGGCCGCAGCGGTGGAGACGCCGAGCCCCGCCCCCTCTCCCACCCCTGTAACTACCTCCACGGTGTTTACCTGGCCTGTGCGGGGTGAAATTCTCACCGGATACACCATGGAGGCTCTGGCCTATGATCAAACCATGGGAGATTGGCGCACGCATGCCGGTCTGGATATTGCCGCCAACCTCGGCGCACAGGTCCTTGCTGCCGCCGGCGGCACGGTGACCGCTGTGGATCAGGACGACCTGATGGGGACTGTTGTGGTGATCGATCACGGCAATGGCCTGGTCAGTTCCTATGCCAATTTGGCAGCCGTCCCCACCGTGGAGGTCGGAGATGTGGTAACCACAGGCGACATCATCGGTGCGGTAGGGCAGACCGCCATCGCTGAAAGCGCCCTTCCCAGCCATCTCCACTTTGGAATGACTGAAGACGGGGTGGCTGTGGATCCCATGGAGTATCTGCCTCAGCTTTACTAGCGCAATATCACTGACGATGAAAGACCGCCCCGCGGATATGTTCCGCGGGGCGGTCTTTCGATCAGGTCTGGCCGGCTTTTGTCAAAAGTCTTCTTCTCCAAAATCTTCAGACATACATCATATGTTCCGCCTGAATCCCGGCATATTATATTCAGCTTAGCTATTGGGCCAAGAAGCAGCGTTCAGTCAAAATGTCTCACCGTTTGCTGACCTTGAGTACCAGCGCTGTTCTGTCGTCAGTGGCACCGCCGTGCGCTCCGCTCTCCTCAATGAGGGCACAGGCCAAATCCTTAGGGCTGTCCCCCTCAAAGGCTCCAAGGCGCTCCCTTACCCAGAGATCGGAATCCCCCCCCGCTACACCGTCGCTGACCAGAAGTACACAGTCCCCTGCTTCCAGTATGATTCTGGTTACATCGGGTTCTCCGGGCTCGCCGGACAGTCCCGCGGGCAGTGTGGCTCCTGTGACCCGTGTTACCTGCCGCCCTTTGCGGATATAGGTTGGAGCCGCGCCATATTTATAAATCCCGGCCTCACCGGTAAAGAGGTCCAGTCGAAGTAAATCCACTGTGGTAAATCCCCCATCCTCCTCTCCCCGCAGGCCCAGAGCGGAAGCTACCGTCTTGAGTGCCCGTTCAGGAGCGGTCCCGGCGCGCAAGAACTGCTCCAATAAGCGCACGGCCAGGCTGCTCTCCCGCCCGGCTGCCGGTCCGCTGCCCATGCCATCGCACAGCAGGACATACAGCGCACCGTCATCATGCTTGAACCACGCTCCTGTATCTCCGGAAACCGTTTCCCCATCTTTTCTTCGGGCGGCCACGCCCGCCACCGCCATCAGGGGTTCCCTCTGCACCAGCACCAGCTTGTCCCTCCGGGGCTTGTCTTCCTCCCCAGCCAGCCGGAGGGAAATTCCTGCGGCGGCGGACAACCGCTCCACCGCCTCATCTTCCCGCAGGGCTTTTACATTTCCTCCGGTAATCTCCACCCGCAGATGACCCGCCTCGTCGTAATAGGCGCTGACCGCCCCCTCAATCCCCTGGGCCAGCAGATGCTGCCGCAGCCGCTTTTCCCGTACCGGATCCGGGGAGAGATCCGCCCCCAGCTCACAGGCGGCAGTGCTCAGTGTCTCGGCTAATGTTCCATACTGGCGGCATACCGCCGAGCGGCTCTCCTGTAGGCGGGCCCGGTACTGACGGCGGTAGAGAAGCCCGGAGAGTTCCTCATTGCTGGCCGAGAGAAACTCCGGAAATTTCATACACTTATTGGAGAACCAGGCGGGAAAATCGGCCCCCTCGCCTCTCCCCCGCTCCAGCATAGCGGGGAGCGCGTCATTCAGGGCGTTATAGGTCGATACGTAGTCCCGCTGCCAGCACGCCGACTGCAGAGGACAGCGGCGGCACACCCTTCCCGCCGCCCGATCGAACACGGTAGCAGCGTCGTTATCGTTGGGGGCAGGCGTGCCAAAAGCCCCCCGCAGGGATTCGTGGAGCGCCCGGAACGCCTCAGCAGCGGCCTCCATGCGCCCTTTCACATACTGCTGCGCCCGCTCTCTGGTCTCCCGCTTCGGCTCTTCGGAGAGATAGGCTCCGGCCCGCCGTAAAATGCGATCCGGGATCAGCATAAAAGCCACCGAGGCAATGAAGACCTCATACAGAGACGACACTCTTGCCCCGCTGTTCCATGTCCACAGTACCGCCAGGGCGTTCGAGAGGACATAGGTCACAGCGGCGGCCAGACGTCCCTGCCGGTGAAAGACGCCTGCCATAACTCCGGCAAAGGCATAGGCCATCGAGTAAAAGGGTGCCCCTCCGGCAGCCAAATCCATACCTACTCCCGCAGCCACGCCGACAGCAGCACCGGGTCCCATGCCCGCCTTGTAGGCCACCACCATCACTGCCACTGCGGCGGCGGCACGGCCTACCGAAATATCTCCAAAGATCGTAATCTTGGACAGGGTAATGAGGAGTGTTCCCACCAGAATCAGCAGGCTTACAGTCTGTCTCGCGGTAAGGCCCTCCTCCTCCCGCTTTTCCGTCCAGGGCGAGAACGCGATGCGGTAAAAGTAGGCAGAGGCCCCGGCAAGCAGCACTTCTGTTCCGAAAAAAATCAGGCCGGATGGGGTCCAGCCCCGATCGGATAAGTACACAAAGCCGGTGATGGCATTCATACACGCTGCTGCCGCAGGCATAAACCATCCCCTTCGGTAGAGGCGCAGGTCAAAAAAGGCAAACGAGATAGAGAAGACCAGGATAGAGGCCGCTACATAGCGCAGCCCTGCCGCAAACCCCTGGAAGGACAGATAGCCGAAGCAGGCGCCAATCAGCGCGCAAAAGCCGTCCAAGCCCGAACCGGAACAGGCCACCATTCCTATTCCAAATGGGGCGTATCCGCCGAAAACCTCAGCCCCTGCCAGCAGCGCTCCCAGCATCAAACGCATCACGCATTCGGCGGCGCGCACCAATACCGGGGCCCGAAGCACCAGCTTTCCCGTCCGGCGCATCTCTTCTCCCGCCCGGGCCGCGCGAAATTTCAATTTTTCTTTGGCTGCCATGCGATTCACGTCTCCTCTATGCTCCCCGGGCTTGTCCCCCGGCGGATTGGTTTCAATGAATAGTATAATTCAGTATTTGGAAAAATATGGTCGGAACGCGGCGCGCCGGGAAAAAGGAGGGGAAGGGATGAAACCGCAGGGGCGGTTTCTCAGCGTGTCAAAAAAGTGGTCTCGGCCACTT
>ERZ857955.2006-NODE-2006-length-14186-cov-3.069705_pt1 | contig 14186 bp, 9 predicted proteins | sample MGYA00519956_ERZ857955 | MGnify/ENA primary metagenome ERZ857955 (study PRJEB31778, sample SAMEA3449378) | human gut metagenome | biome: human gut; feature: human-associated habitat; material: faeces | place: United Kingdom | collected 2010/2012 ...
TGATTGTGGCCATCGCCACGCCGGCGGCCCAGGCAGCCATCACCGCGGCAGAGGGCACCGGCGTGACGGTGCTCTTTACCGGCGTGGGCGAGGTGTCCGCCTTGGGCCTGGAGGAGGGCCAGAAGGTCACCGGCGTGGCCTCCCCCACCCCGGTGAACAGCCTGGTGGATTTGGCTGTCCAAAGCGGCAGCGCCTTGCAGACCTTGGGGCTGCTCTATGACGCCGGGGAGCCCGGCGCTTTGGCGGAGGCTGAGCGGGTGAAAAGCTACTGCTCCGAGCTGGGGCTGACGGTGGTGGAATCCACCGTGGCCAGCGAGGAGGAGGCCCAGCAGGCCGCCACAGAGCTGTGCGCCCAGGTGGACGCCCTCTACACCCCCGCAGACAGCACCATTGCCCCGGCGGCGGCCCAGGTGGCGGAGGCCGCCAAAGCGGCCGGCGTGCCCTGGTATACCGGGGACGCTTCCATGGTCCAGGCGGGGGCGCTGGCCTCTATGGGCTCCACGGGCCGGGAGATGGGCGTGGCCGCCGCCGACATGGCGGTGCAGCTCATCCAGGGGCAGGAGCTGGCCCAGGTGCCGGTGTCCACCTTGGAGAGCACGGACCTTTCGGTAAACCAGACCACGCTAAACGCCCTGACCGGCGTCACCTTCCCCGCGGAAGCGCTGCAAACGGCCTATTTGTACCAGTAAGCCAGAGAATCCCACAGAAAAGCAGGTCCCTTGGGGGCCTGTTTTTTTGCGCTTTTTTCCGCTTCCAGAAGGGTGCTCCCCCTTCTGGCGGGACAGGGATGGCTCCAGCGGCTTTTTTTGCCCCCTCTCCCCTGTTGAAAAAAAGTTGAATCCCCCAAAAGCTGTGTTTGACAGGGGAAAGCCCGCCCTTTATCCTAGAAGAAATTGGGAAAAGCGGCGCGGAAAGGGCCGCGGGAAGGAGTTAAAAATGGCATATTTGCAGTCCCGTAGGAACAAAGAGGGTCAAGTGGTCTCTTACAGCATCCGGGTGTACAAGGGGCGCGACCCCCGCACCGGCAAGCAGCTGACCCCCTACACCATGACCTGGCGGGTGCCAGAGGGCTGGAGCGAAAAGCGCGCCCGCAAGGAAGCGGAAAAGCAGGCCGCGGTGTTTGAGAAGCAGTGCCGGGAAGGGTATTTGGCAGACGGCCGCCAGACCTTTGCCCAGTACGCCGCGTATGTGCTGGAGCTGAAAGAGCGCACGGGCCTAAAGCACCTGACGCTCATCCATTACCGCCAAAGCCTAAAGCGGGTGCTGCCCTTCCTGGGCCACCTAAAGCTGGGGGAAATCCGGCCGCAGCATTTGAATTATGTCTACCAGCAGCTGTCCCTTCCCGAGGCCCGGGAGGACAACGAAATGGCAGAGGCCCGCCAGGCCCTGTGGCAGGTGGCGGAGGCCAGGGGCATCAAGAATTATGTAAACGCAAAGGAGGGCGGCCGCGTCAGCTTGGAGCGTTTGCGCAAGGGGGAGCTGGTCAAGCCCGCCACGGCCCGGCGCATCGCCCAGGCCCTGGAGCTGCCCTACTCCCTGCTGTTCGCCACCCACCGGGAGGAAAGGTGTTTGAGCAGCCGCACCATTATGAACTGCCACCTGGTCATCTCCATTGTGCTGGGCCAGGCGGAAAAGGAGATGCGCATCCCCCTGAACCCCGCCCACCGGGCCAGCCCGCCCAAGCGGGAGGCCAGCGACCCCAACTACTTCCAGATGGAGGAGGTGGCGAAAATCCTCAAGGCCCTGGAGGCCGAGCCCATCAAGTGGCGCGCGGCGGTGCACCTGCTGCTGGTGTCCGGCTGCCGGCGGGGGGAGCTGCTGGGCCTCAAGTGGGACCACGTCAACTGGGAGAGCGGGCAAATCCACATTGACTGCACCTTGCTCTACGCCGGGGACAGGGGCGTGTACGAGGGCACCCCCAAAACGCGGGATTCGGTGCGGACCATCAAGCTGCCGGAGGAGACCATGGCCCTGCTGGAGGAGTACCGCCAGTGGCAGGAGGCCCAGCGCCAGGAGCTGGGGGAAAAGTGGGAGGAGTCCCCCTACGTGTTCCCCGGGGAGCGGGGCGGCCGGATGAACCCCAGCCAGCTGGGGAACTGGCTGGTGCGGTTCCAAAAGCGCCACGGCCTCCCCCACCTGAACCCCCACGCCTTCCGCCACACCATGACCAGCATGCTGTTTTTTCACGGGGTGGACAGCGTGAGCATCAGCCGCCGGCTGGGCCACAGCAGCGTGTCCACCACCACCAGCATCTACAGCCACGTGATGCAGCAGGCGGAGAGCCGCATCAGCGACTGCATGGCGGATGTGCTCCTCACCACCCGGGAAAGCGCCCAGGAGGACGCTGGAGCCGCCGGTGAGGCCCCGAAGGAGCCGGAGGAAAAGCCCTAAAGAAATTCTCATTCCCTGGGAAAGCGCCCTAGGAGAAGGCCCCGCGGCGGGCCTTTTTCCTTTGCCCGGGAAATTTTCCACCGAAGGGGCCGCCCCTGTGGAAAAAACGGGGGCGAGTTGAAGAAAAGTTGAAGATTTTCGCCCCGCGGCGGGCCCCAGGACCCCCGCAGCGCCCGGTTTTCCACCATTTTCGCCCCGCCGGTGGAAGTATATAGATAACTTCAACTCACGGGGAAAAAGCCCTGTGAGAATCTAAAATTTAAGAGGGTTGAAATTATGAAGAAAAGCAAGTTTCTGAAGAAATCACTTGCGATGCTTCTGGCGCTCATGCTGGTCGTCGCAATGATTCCGCTCAGCGCTGCGGCTGCAGAAGCTCCCTCTGGCGTTGTACGGTATATTACCGTAAACGGCGTCACTGTGGACTTGCAGTCCAGTAATCCGTCCGTTCAGGTCCGTGACCTGAGTGCGGATGTGAAGGTTAAGCTGGCGGCTGGTCTGACTGGTAATTACCAGCTGCAGGCTATTGCCGCTCCCAGCGTCTCCACTACTGAAACCGCAGAGATTACCGTAAATGGCGTAACTGGTTATGCTAATGGTTTACCTGCGAATCGGTATGTCACCAAGACCGATGACAAGACCGCTACTGTCTCTCTGCAGCTGGTGGACACCAAGGGCACACCTGCCACTTCCGACGACACCAAGTATGACCCCTACGTCATCACTCTGAACCAGGTGGATGCCCGTACTACCACCGACCTGTCTGAGGACGTGGTTCTGGGCCGCGGTGTGTACAGCGCCGAAGTTGACAACGTGAACAAGGTTATCAACGTGGTTCTGGCTCGCAACACTCAGGCTACTAGCAGCACTTGGGATGACAACACCCAGACTGCACTGAACGCTCTGATTGAAGTGACCCCCGTGGAGGGCGCTACTGTTGATGGTGTCACTCCTGACCGCGTCACCGGCACCTATGAGGTCGACGCCGACAACGGCGACACCTTCACCGTCACCTCCGAGTCCGGCGGCAACCACAGCACCTACAAGGTTGTGGCCACTTACAAGGATGCTATCAATTCCTTCTCTGTGGACGGCGTTGACGGTGTGATTTCCGACGAGGATAAGAACGATGTCCCCGACACCATCACTGTTACCCTGCCCAAGGATGCCATCAACGACCAGTGGGGCTATCCTGTTACCAATCCTGAATTTGCTGTAGAGTATAAAGTGGAAGGCAGTGTGCATTGCACTGTGGGTATTTTCGACCAATACTCTCAAAGTGTAGATTCTAACATTGTCTCCGGTGATGAAGTCACCTTCAATGGCTTAGCCCTTGACAATGCCCAAACTGAGGCAAAAGAAAACGAGTGGAACGGCACTGTTCGTGTATATCGTCTGGGCACTGGCAATGATGAGACTTACACTGATGACGCCATCCAGGTTTATAACCTGAAAGTCCAGCTGGAAGACAGCACTGACACCGACATTCTGTATGTCCGTGCCAACACCACTATTGCCGACGTTGACCTGGACAACGGTACTGTTCACGCTGTTCTGCCCGTCAATGTAAACGACGAGAATACTCCCACTGATTTGGAACATGTTGACCTGGTCATCTATACTCCCTCCACTGCTTCTAATGTGGTGGTTGACGGCGCTAAGGCCTATGAGGGCAGCAATGCCAATGACCAGGCTGTTGGCCGCGCCGTGTGGGCTGTGGACGATGTTGACCTGAGGACGCAGAAGGTTATCACTGTGTATGCTGAGGATGGCAAGACCACCCGGCAGTACACCATTACCGCCGAAATCTCCGGCCGTCATGATGATGCTTCCATCACCAATTTTGCTATTGGTGATTACGATGGTGTTATCACCAAATCCGGTGGCGCCAACACTCCCGACGTCATCACTGTGACTGTTCCCTACATGACTCTGGATGTGGAAGACCTGCGTGTGTACGCTACTCCTTCCTCCGGCGCTAAGGTTCAGTTTACCGATTTGAACGGCAATACCGCTGACTTGATTAACGGTTACCATACCGCTGGCCAGCTGCAGGAATTGTATGGCACTATTCCTGTTAATGGTGCGTTGACTGGCACGATTGTCGCCGTTGACAAGAACGACGAGACTGTCCGTCAGGAATACGTTGTGAACGTGGTTCTGGACAAGCCTGCTGCCACCGGCAACCGCCTGGAGGGCCTGCACTTTACGGCACAGCCTGTCACCAATGACAGCGACCGTGACATTATGCACGCCATCGACGAGGACGAGAATGTGTTCACCGCCAACGTGTGGGAGAACACCGACAGCTCCAACAATGTGGGTACCATCAACCTGCAGGTTCCCCCGTCCTTGCTGGACCATACTGAGAATGGTCCCGATGGTGGCACTTTTGAGAATTACAATAATGTTATTACCGACTTTACTACTGTGAACGGCGGCGTGGCCTTTGCTGTGATTGACGGCGGAGATGACGACAGCATCGATTTGGATACTCCCACTGGTGATGTTCGTCTGAAACTGCTGGATGCTACTGACAGCGACGCGAACAACGCCACTATCACTGGCACTATTTTGAACAACAATGCTATCGACAGTGTCGGCAATTATTATTACGATGAGATTAACACTGTTGTGGTTCTTCCTGAGGAAATTGCCCGTCAGGTGCTGACCGATACCGCTCCCACTGTTTACGGTGGAGTAGGTGAAGATGAGAATGACGGTTGTATTTCTGAGGAGAAGGTTTTGGAAACCGGTACGGTGTACACTGTTTCCATCACCCCCCAGAAGCACTCTGCTGATGACGACCTGCTGACCTTCACCGTTGGCGACACCGAGCTGACTGTGAACACCAGCAACAACACCATCTCTGGTGTGCTGCCCTGGAGCGCTACCAATAATCCTGATGTTGCGGTCGATTGGGAAATCAGCAAGTATGCGAGAGCGTTTGCTCTGTATGGTGGTTATGGTGAGCTTGATCAGCGTGCGCCCATTGCCGATGCTGATGATTTCTACTTTGAACGTAACGACGATCATACCGTCACTGTTCAGTATAATGGGCAGGATATGACTGCTTTTGAAGTGCGTGCTGAGGACCGTCTGGCTTCTACCGGTACTTCTTACACCGACTGGACCTTCAACCTGACCTGGAAGGACGCTTGCGACGACGCTGACTTTGAGTCCTTCTCCATCAACGGTGTCAACGGTGTTATCGACGATTCCGACCCCGACAACCGCACCATCACCGTGAACCTGCCCTTTGCCTCCGACGTGACCGGCCTGGTCGCCGAGTTTGAGACTTCTCCCGAAGCCACTGTCACTCTGACCACTCCCGATGGCGTTCTGGTGGAGAGCGGTGTCACTTCCATCAACTACACCAACACCGTCCTGCTGTATGTCCACTCTGAGAGCGGCGAGAACGTGAACAGCTACAAGGTCACTGTGAACCTGGGCAGCCACTTCTCCGACATCGACGAGGACGACTGGTACTACGACAACGTCATGGACGCTGCTGACAATGGCTACATCTCCGGCATGGGCGATGGCACCTTCAATCCCATGGGTTCCACCACTCGCGCCCAGTTCGCTTCCATGATTGCCAACGCTATGGGCTACGAGGCTGATCCCGAGGCTCCCTCTATGTTCCGCGATGTTGCCGACGATTTCTGGGGCAAGGCTGCTATCAACTTCTGCGTCCAGAACGGCATCCTGACCGGCTATGAGGATGGCTCCTTCCAGCCCAACAAGGCTATCACCCGTCAGGAGGCTGCTTCCATCCTGCGCAACGCCTTTGAGCTGACCGAGACCACCGATGAGCTGTTCCCCGATGACTCCGCCATTGCTGGCTGGGCCAAGGAGAGCGTGTACCTGGTGAAGGCCTCCGGCTTGATGAAGGGCGATGCCGGCACTGGCAACTTCCGTCCCACTTCTACGATTACAAGAGCTGAAGCCGCTTCCATCCTGATGAATGCGAAGTACGCTGGTGTTATCAACTGAGGTTTCAACTCTACTTAATTTTATGATTACCCCATAGGCAGAAGGGACAGCGAAAGCTGTCCCTTTTGTCTTGTCAGTATGAAAACCTAACGGAAACCAATCGAATATTTCTAAACATAAAAGGGGCACCTAAGTTTTTTGCTTAGGTGCCCCTTCTAGTTTTTTTTGGGTATTCATCTTGGCACTGGACACAGTATTTTCCGTGGACAGATAGTCCTTGGGTTTTCAACTTGTGTTTTACACTTTTAGGTCCTATAAGAACTTTTTCCCAACCACAGGACATAGTTTACTTTGGAGCAGGATGAACGAGTGGTGTACCCACACAATAGAACAAGGGCGCCGCCTTGTGGCAGCGCCCTCATCCTATGGGGTAATCATAAAAATTAAGTAGAGTTGAAACCTTATTTAATCAAATCGGCATACTTCGCATTCATGAGAATGGAAGCGGCTTCAGCTCTTGTAATCTGGTTGTTGGGACGGAAGGTACCGTCTTCCTCGTAGCCCTTCATCAGGCCGGAAGCCTTGGCAGCGTACACGTGGTCGGAAGCCCAGGCAGCGATGCTGCTGTTGTCCGGGAACAGATCGGTGGACACAGAAAATAAAAACTTTAAGATTTTCTGTGACCTCCAATCTGTTCGTTGCGTTCCCGGGTAGTGCCGGCCTCCAGCAAGTCCATACCCTTCACCAGGGAGTTTTTACCAAAGCGCTTGTGCAGGGAGATGGCCGCCCGAACCAAGGCCGTTTCCCGCTCATCGTCCTGTTGGCTGGCAAATAGGCTCAGCTGGGGCGGTATGTCCTCCCGGCGGGAAAGGCGGATGGCGGCGATGCTCATGCGGCGCACCTCCAGTTCCTTGTCCACCAGCTTGTCGTAGAGTTTTAGTACAGCCTCGGTAATGCGGGATAGAGAAGCTGTGGGACCATCCAACTTACCTGTGCCATGGACGGAGGGCGGCACCTCCCTGCCGTAGTGATTTACCTTCACCGGGCCACGGTAGCCGGACAGCCCTTCCTTGCTCAAAATCTGGTAGCCCACATAGAGGGTGACACCCTCAGCCACATAGCCCTGTTCCACCAGACCCAGCACCACCTGTTCTGTCATCTCTTTTACTGCCAGACGGCCCTTCTCCCAGGAGTAGGCCCGGGGCAGCACTTGCCCGTTTGCTAAGGACTTGGTGGCGGGCTTGTACTTCTTGATTTCTGCCATGCCGCAGCTTTCCATGCCCCAGGCGTGGTCAATCAAAATCTCCGCGTCTACCCCAAACTCCCGGAAGAAAATCTCCTCGTTGGTCAAGCTGAGGCGGGCCAAGTCCCCCATGGTGTGGATGCCCATGCGCCCCAAGTGGGCGGCGATGCCCGGGCCTATCTGCCAAAAATCTGTCAGCGGCTCATGTGTCCACAATTTCTCCCGGAAGCTTATCTCGTCCAGCTCTGCCACCCGCACACCGTCCTTGTCGGCGGGCAATTTTTTAGCGGTGATGTCCATGGCGATTTTCGCCAGGTACAAATTGGTGCCAATGCCTCCCGTGGCGGTGATACCTGTATTCCACAGCACATCCCGGATGATGGATACCACGAGCTCGTGGGCGGTCTTCCCATAGAGATGCAGATAAGGGGATAGGTCCATAAAGGCTTCATCGATGCTGTAAACGTGGATGTCTTGGGCAGCGAGGTATTTGAGATAGATGCCGTAGATTTCAGAGGACACCTCCAGGTAGCGGGCCATGCGGGGCATGGCTACGATATAGTCTACCTTTTTCCCAGTGCGGTTTTCAATTTCTTTGAGTTTTTGTTTGACCTCAAACAGCCGTGGTCTGCTAGGGACTCCCAATGCTTTTAGTGAAGGAGTAACAGCCAAGCAGATTGTTCCGTCAGACCGGGTTTCGTCGGCTACAACTAAGTTGGTAGCCAATGGGTCCAGGCCTCTATCAACACACTCAACGGATGCGTAGAAGCTCTTTAAGTAAAGCCGATATCAGCTTTATCTGAATAATGCCGAGAAATAGAAAAAGCCGAAACAGCAAAGAAAAGCAAGTAAAATGCGGTGGGAATCAAAAAAACTCGGCATTACCTGCTATACTTGTAACAACTAAATATAGCAGGAGGTATACAAGATGCAAAAAATCGAAGAAATCGTAGGTGAAGTATTGGATGCCATGCGGAGACGTGGTCTGAGGGAGTACACACTAAAACATGAGAACTGGAGCATCTACAGGCCCATCATCAATTGGCACCATAAAAATGGAACCGAGTATTACTCGGAAGAACTGCTGGAAGGCCTATGCAAGCATCAGCAAACCAGATACGAGAATGGAGAAATCCAACGGAAATATTACCGTTCTTTTATAACGGCAGCGTTCCGCATACGCTCTTATGTGGATTCAGGTACGGTTGATTTCTCCATTGTGAAAGATGCCAGGTGGTTCAGACCCGATGAGGAAAACCAACAGATTGCGGATTCTATTTTGGAGAATACCGGCTTAAAAGAAGGGTACCGAAAAAAGCTCTCCATTCCTATACGGCATCTGTTTTGCTTTATAGAGAGCCGAGGAAAATCCATTGACCAAATCTCAGAAAAAGACTTGCTCGATTTTATATCGGAAGCCGCAAAAACAAATCGAAACAACATGAACATTGTTATGCGCGCTGTAAAATCTGTATCCGCCTATTTGTCTAAGCAGCAGCTTATAAAAATCGAAATAGACTGGGATGTGTTCCGACCTGCTACATCGCCCCTGCACTTGATTGCCCCCTATACGCAGGAGGAAATCACTCGTATGTTGGAGGTGATTGAGTCACATAGCAAAACACCGCTGCGGGACAAAGCCATAATACTTCTGGCGTTTAACACGGGACTGCGAGGCGTGGATATCCGGAAACTGAAACTGGCGGATATCTGTTGGGAAAAGAAGGAAATACATATGGTTCAGAGTAAAACCGCCAGGCCCATTGCGGCCCCACTGCAGGGGAAAACACTAAATGCTCTTGCGGATTATATCCTGCAAGAACGACCTCAGTGCGACTCTGATTGTGTGTTTATACGGTCATATCCAGCCTATACCGGGCTTGCCAGTACAAGCCCCCTTGATTATATGGTGGATAAATATAGCCGACTGGCCGGCATCCCTAAACAGAGTTATCGCTCCTTTCACAGCCTGCGCCGGGCTTTTGGCACAGAACTTGCCGAAGCTGAAATCCCGGTAACATCTATTTCACAAATGCTGGGACACAGGGACATGGGTTCGGACAAGGCCTACCTTAGTTTCAACCGGTCGCAAACATCCCTGTGTTCTGCGGATTTTTCAGAAGTACCTATAATTAAAGGTGTTTATGCAGACATAACACTTCCCTCCAGCCACGCCGCAAGGGAAGGAGGGACTGTGTCATGAATTTTTGGGAAGAATTAAGAGTTGCCTATTATGATATGGTCGAATTAAAGGTGTCCCTTGGATACAACGAAGGCACCTACCGCACGTCACATATTTTGCCTTTTGTAGAATACTGCTCGCAAGTATTTCCCAGTGCCCGGGAGATTACAAAGGAAATGCTGGATAGTTGGTTGAAAAAGGCTGTTTTCCGGACGGAAAACACCAGAAAACACGTTATTATTAATCTTCGGCATTTCACCCGCTACCTCAATGCTACGGGAAGAAGGGCGTTTGTACCTACATCGGAATATAATGTGAAAGCGCAGCGCTATCGTCCATATATTTTCACAGATCAGGAACTTAGACTTCTTTTTGACGCCATAGATGATATAAAGCCGTGCCCACGTTCTCATGTTGAGTGGATTGCTCCCGTTCTTTTCCGAATGGAGTTGTGCTGTGGTATGCGGCCTAACGAACCGTTAAATCTTTTGGTGGAAGATGTTGATCTGGCCACTGGAGATATTTTTATCCGAAAATCGAAGCGCGGGAAGGATCGGCATATCATCGTCTCAGAGGACATGCGTCTCCTTTGTGCCAAATATGACCAGCTAGCTGGAAAACGCAAATGGTTTTTCCAGCACTGGGAAGGTGGAAAATTTCCCGTATATTGGGCAAGAGATAAGCTAACAAAAGCATGGATGAAAACTGGCCGGATGGAAAACATTATTCCCCGACCTTATGATTTGCGCCATAATTTTGCTACCCGCACATTGATGCGATGGATAGATGAAAAGCGCGATGTCATGGCCTTGATGCCATATTTAAGCACCTACATGGGCCATGTTACGCTGGAGGAAACGCTTTATTATGTGCATCTCCTTCCGGAAAGATTAAAAAGCTCCCCCGGCATTAACTGGGATATGCTCAGCGGGATATATTGTATTGAGGAGGGCTTTTCAAATGAAGATTAAAGACCCGATCCTATTTGGCAAAATAAGAATTTTCTTCAAAGAATATCTGCCTGTTGTTCGAAGAGAAAGCCCCAACACTACTACATCGTACCTTTATACAGTGAATATCTATTTAGAATATCTGCAGAGTGTATGCCAACGAAAGCTGCGAGAGGTGACATTAGATGATTTCACACAGAAAAATATTCTGGACTTCATGGATTGGCTACAAACCAAAAGAGGGAACAGCGCTTCCACAGTGAATCTGCGGTTGGTGCATATGAGAAAATTCTGCCGGTTTCTCATGGAGGACGATATTCTTCGCCTTGCCGAACTGGCTGCCATACAGCGGGTAGCGGAAATTCCTATAGACAGAGCGGAAGAGATCCGCTATCTTTCTGTAGCGGAAACAAAACTGCTTCTGGCACAGCCCGAGCCTAACACAAGACTTGGACTACGCGACCGTTTCTTTATGTATCTACTTTATGATAGCGGGTGCAGAGTTCAGGAAATGCTGGATTTAACAAAAAGAAGCTTTGTGCTAAGAAGCACTGGTGCACAGCTACATATTATTGGGAAAGGGAATAAATTCCGTGCCACTCCGATTTCAGCAGAGCTTATCCCCATGTTTAAGGATTATTGCAGATGGTTCCACACAGACTCAACGCCGGACGATTATTTGTTTTATGTGAGGAGAAAAGGAACCCTGGAACGGATGTCACGCGACAACGTACAGCGGTTCGTAGAAAAATACGGCTCCTTAGCCAGAGCATCCATGCCGTCTATACCGCATATCCATCCACATCTTTTCCGCCACACCCGTGCTATGCATTTATACATGGCTGGGATGCCTTTGGAAACGGTCTCCCAATGGCTGGGACATTCCCAACTGGAGACCTCCTTGATTTATGCTAGGGCTACTACGGAAATGAAACGTGCAGCTGTTGCTAAAATAGCCTCTAAAGAGAATTCCGTTTTTAAGGATGATGAAAAGTTCAAATATTCGGATGACACCGCTATGATTAAGCGTCTTTATGGCTTGAGTTGAAAAAACTAATGCCGAGTCTTTTGACTAATTCCCTGTTTTAACCAGGGTTGTCGAATAGTCTCGGCTTTTTCTATTTCTCGGCATTATTCAGGTCACAACACGCATAGAGTTTCTGAGTGTTTGGCAAAGCTGCTCACCTCTGCTACGAATATATGTTCGTTTTATTGAGATGATTATAGAATATCTGTTCGAAAAAATCAAGCCCCAAATACTGGGGATAACGTGGGTGAGGAAAGTAAAATGGCATACCTGGGGCGGGCATAGAGGAGAAATCCAAAACCGCCCTTTTCTCCTCTCCATTTTAAGGGCTGCCACAAGTGGCTGCTGTAAGGCGCAGAATTTCTGTTGCCTCACACATAAAAACCCCAAACCAACACAAAGATGGTTTGGGGCATATAGCGGGCTCTTATTCAAATTCTGACGGATACTCTTGGTAGTCGATTAAGTCAGCTGGCTGGCAGCGCATTATGGCGCAGAGCCTTCCCAAGGTATCCGTTGTGATTGGACGGTCATGGCGGATTCGTTGTAATGTCTGAGCGTCAATGCCTTCGTTGGTCAGCCAATAATAAGATATATGATGCTCTTCCATATATTGCCGCATTGGACGAAATGTAATCGGCACCATATCACCCCCTCCATATTATATTGAGGGGGTGTTGCTCTAATATAGTGATTATAATCATTATATTAGAGCAACGATGAGAGTATCCAGGACGGCTGATAGATGGGAAGCTTCAGTTTAGCAGTAGTGTGGAGCTTGCATCCTTTAGATTTAGATGGGTCAGGTTCTAATCTGCCATTCAAGAAATGACTGTTTATGGCAGTGCTACCGCAATCGATGGATGCGGGTAGCCGGTATGAGCGGTTGCTAGGTGTGTTCTGCATGGATGGCGGGATGCAGCCTAGAGCAATGTCGAAAAACAAGGTAGGTGCTGGAGAAAACGTCAAGAAAAGCGGGCGGGGCAAGTGCCGGTTTTTATTTGCGGAGCATTGCCTTTTCTGGGTAACTAGTATATCATATTTTTTGATATTCAAAGCGAATTTTACAGAGCGCAAATAAAATGCAACTGTTAATTGCGAAAAAGCAATTGCAGATTTCTTTACAGATATACAATACATTGCTATAATCGGGGTGAAAAATATGGGATTAGATGAACGTCTATATCAGTTGAGAAAGCAAAAAGGTCTGACCCAAGCGGATGTTGCTGAAAAGTTGGGTATATCTCGACAAGCGGTTTCCAGATGGGAGATTGGAGCAGCGATTCCTACACTTGAAAACATCAAAATTTTAAGTGAGCTGTTTGGCGTTTCGGTAGAATACTTATTAGGAGGAGATAGTGGCGTAGAAGAGGCAGAGTATACTGAGGACAAAGCGATTCAGAATGACACGAATCCATCTTCAGAAGGAACCGAAGAGATTCCCATTTCTTCATGTTTAGAGGATTTACCCCAGGAAAATGGAAAGCCGGGGCAGAGGCTAGCTATCTATGGCAGTAGAGTAAGAATGCTCATGCGGGTGCTAGTGATTATTTTGCTAGTTGCGGTTGCTGTAGTTGTGATTTGGCAAGGTATACAGCGGATAAATTCCAGTAAAGAGAGCAAGTGGCTTTCAGAAATGGAATTTGACGACAGTGGACCATCATCCTTTGGAGATGATTTTCAGTTCTGGCCTTCTGCTGAAGAGACACAATCTGCACAATATCTGATGTGGTTCTATAAAAGAGAAGTTGACAGATACGGCGTGGACAATGTGGCGCTTCTGACCCCATTTCGTAAAAAGTCTAAGACTGGGGTTTACAGTTTGAATGCAGCGCTCCACGATACCATCAATCCAGCATCTCCGGAAAAAGATGAAATCGAAACTGGCCAGCGGATTCTTCGTGTGGGTGATAAGGTGATGCAGATGAAAAACCGTGATTTTGCCAGCAACGGAGATATCGGTTACATCTGCACCAGCAAACGGGATTCGGATGGCATTTTGGTGGAGGTCGATTTCGGGGATGACCGAGTCGTCGCCTATGAGGATGCGGAGTCGCTTCGCCAGGTGGAATTGGCATATGCCGCTACAATCCATAAATCTCAGGGCTCCGAGTATGATGCTGTGTTGATCAATATCCAGAATATGCACGGTAAGATGCTCAATCGGGCTCTGATCTATACAGCGGAGACCCGCGCAAAAAAGCAAGTCATCATCGTCGGCGATTGGGAGGCAGTTGTGCGAGCAATCCAGACTGCTGACACCAAACGACGGAATACGATGCTGGCTGTGCGGATCAATGATTTGACAAAAGAATAGGAGGTCAGGCTATGGCCACAGTGCTTGAAAATTACTATGGGTTTCGGCAGCAGCTGCTGCAGCGAATGACTCAACAGCAGATCACCGCCGGTGACTTATGGCTTTACGGCGAGGTCCTTTACCGAATCGGTGTCCTGGAAACC
>ERZ857955.2014-NODE-2014-length-14144-cov-3.247853_pt1 | contig 14144 bp, 15 predicted proteins | sample MGYA00519956_ERZ857955 | MGnify/ENA primary metagenome ERZ857955 (study PRJEB31778, sample SAMEA3449378) | human gut metagenome | biome: human gut; feature: human-associated habitat; material: faeces | place: United Kingdom | collected 2010/2012 ...
ATTGTGGCAGATCTGTCCGAGATGGGAGAGGAGAGTATAGCGACCGGCACACAGACCGTTCCTGTCAAGGTATATCTGGATGGCACGGGTGATGTGGGCGTTGTCGGGACGGACTATAATGTTACCGTCACCATCACCAGATAACAAGGAGTTCCTTATGATACAGACGGCAAAAGTGATACGGATTCTGGAAGACGGCCGGGCTGAGGTTTCGGTTCAGCGCCAGTCGGCCTGCGGACACGACTGTTCCAAATGTGGGGGCGGCTGCGCTGAGCTGGCAGTGCTTCCCACTGTGGTGGTCAAGGCTGAAAATCCGGTTCGGGCCATGGCTGGAGATACAGTTACGGTGGAATCTTCGTCCCACCAGGTGCTGAAGGCGGCAGCTTTCGTTTATCTGGTTCCGTTCCTCCTCTTTTTTATCGGATACTTTTCTGGCAGCGCCGGCGGACTGGGGGATGGAATTGCTGTTATATTCGGTATCGTTGGCTTTCTGTTGGGGCTCTTGTGTGCGGTTGCTCTGGACCGGCATAACCGGAAGAGCAGGGGGATTACGTTCCGCATTACTGCCATTCAGGGAGCCGGGGTGTAGATGTTCGGCTATGTGCGTCCCCGCCGCGACGAACTGAAAGTGTGGGAACTGGAGGCCTATCAGGGCGCTTACTGCGCGCTGTGTCATGAGATGGGCAAGCGGCATGGCTTTCCGGCCCGTTTTCTCTTAAACTATGATTTTGTTTTCCTCGCCCTCCTGCTGACGCCGGAGACAGACAGGCCGGTTCTGGAAAAGCGGCGCTGTCCCGCACGGCTCTGGTGTAGAAAGAAATCGTGTTGCGCGTCCTCTCCAGGCTTGGCTGCAGCGGCCGATAAGAGTACGATTCTGAGCTGGTGGAAGCTGCAGGATACGGTGGCCGACGCCTCCTTTTGGGAGCGGCAGGGGGCCAGAATTCTGTCCCTGGTTCTCAGAGCGTCCTATCGGAGAGCCGCCGCTTTCCAGCCGGCGTTTGACCAGTCCGTGAAGCAGTGCCTGGGCGAATTGCGGGAGTTGGAGCGGGAAGGGTGTCCTTCTCTGGACCGTCCGGCAGATACCTTCGCGCGGCTGCTCCGGGCCGCAGCCCCGCCGTCTGGAGATAGCGGACGCGACCGGGCTCTGGGGGAACTCCTCTACCACGTAGGCCGCTGGATTTATCTGCTGGATGCCTGGGATGATCTGGAGGAGGACCTGCGGGACGGCGGATATAACCCTGTTGCTACCCGTTATCCAGAGCACCCGGAATCCCATGGAGAGGATTTGCGGCTGACACTGCGCCATTCCCGCAATCTGGCAGCTTCAGCCTGTGCGCTCTTGGAGCACGGAGCTTGGCGCGGCGTAGTGGAGAATATCATCTATCTTGGCCTCCCTTCCGTTGAAGAGCTTGTATTTTCAGGCAGATGGAAAACTGCTGCAGGCAAGATAAAGTAAGAAATTAGGAGAACAAGCGCATGAGCGATCCATACAGCGTCCTCGGCGTTAAGCCGGAGGCCAGCGATGAGGAAATTAAAAGAGCTTACCGGGAGCTGGCACGGAAGTATCACCCCGACAACTATCAGAACAATCCTCTGGCCGATTTGGCCGAGGAGAAGATGAAGGAAATCAATGAGGCCTACGATGCTATTACCAAGCAGCGCGCCGGCGGCGGGAGCTCCTCTTCCTATGGCGGGTACCGTACCCAAAGTCAGGGAGCTTATCAGTCTCAGTCTTCTTCGTATGGGAGTCCGCTTTACAGCCAGGTGCGGCAGGCTATCAATCTGGGCGACCTGGGCCGGGCTGAACAGTTGCTGCGCACAGCTCCCACGCAGGATGCAGAGTGGCACTTTCTGACCGGGTCTATCGCCTACCGCAAGGGATGGCTGGACGAGGCGCATCAGCACTATCAGATGGCTTGTAATATGGCCCCTGGGAATCCGGAGTATCGTCAGGCCCTGGCTATGATGCAGGCGGGAGGACAGGCCTATCGGCCGTATGAATACGGCGGATTTGGAGCGCTGGACTGCTGCTCCGCCTGTCTATGCGCCAATTGTCTGTGCGGAGGGTGCAACTGATATGAGCGGAATCCGTAACACTCGGGTACGGGGCGTAGCGGTGACGGCTCTATTGGCAGCGCTGTCTCTGGTAGTCCTCTACCTGTCAGCTTTCTCTCCGGCTGCGCGCATGGGGGTGGTGGCTGCCGCAGGGCTGATTCCTGCAGGAGCGGTGATTTCTGTTGGGCTGGGGGCGGGCTTTTGCTGCTATGGTGTGACCGGCCTGCTGGGCCTTCTTCTTGTACCCGACAAAGGGAATGTATTGCTGTATCTGCTCTTCTTTGGACTTTATCCCATGATTAAGTGCCTGTGTGAGAGATTGAGAAGAATCTCCCTGGAATGGGTGTGTAAGCTGGTCTTCTTTAATCTGATTCTGGTTCTCTGCTGGTTTGGCCTGCGAACGATTTTTCTGCCTTTTCTTCCTGGTGCTCTGAGTCAGACTTGGATGGTTTGGCTGGTGGGCAATGTTGCGTTTCTGATCTATGATATCGGCTTTACGAAGCTGATTGTGCTTTATATCAAACGGATTGACAAAGTGTTGCACCAAGGCACCTAATCTGGTATAATATTTAGTTAAGCCATAAAAAAGGAGGCGCAGCCCTTGATCAAGAGCATGACTGGCTATGGCAGGGGAGAACAGGTTCTCAGTGGAAGGTCCATCACGGTGGAGATCCGTTCGGTTAATAACCGCTATTTGGACTGTACGGTAAAGCTGCCCCGGATTTATGTTTTTGCGGAGGATGCAATTAAGGCAGGGGTACAGGCTCATATTTCCAGGGGGAAAGTGGATGTATTTTTTACTATTGGACCTTCGGAAAAAGGAGACGTGTCCGTATCCGTCAATCGCCCGGCGGCCGATGGATACTACGCAGCGCTCTGTGAGCTGCGGGATGCTTACGGCCTGAAGGATGATATATCAGTATCCCTGCTCTCGCGGTTTCAGGACGTCTTTTTGGTAGAGAAGTCCCAGGAGGATCTGGAGGCTGTGGCTGCCGATCTGTGCACCGTCTTGGAGCTGGCTCTGGCGGATTATGATACGATGAGGAGCCGTGAGGGGGACAAGCTGCGCCAGGATATTCTGAGCCGTGCCGACACCATTGAGGTCCTGACGGCTAAGGTTGAGGAGCGTGCGCCTGGGATTGTGGCCGACTACCGCGCCCGGCTGGAGGCCAGAATGGCAGAGGTACTTCAGAAGACACAGATTGAAGAGAGCCGTATTCTTGCCGAGGCAGCCATATTTGCCGACAAGGTAGCGGTGGATGAGGAGACAGTACGCCTGCGTAGCCATCTGTCCCAGCTCAGGTCTCTGCTCTCTGGCGACGGTCCGGTTGGGCGAAAGCTGGATTTTCTGATCCAGGAGTTTAACCGGGAGGCCAATACGATAGGTTCCAAGTGCAGTGATGTGGAGACCGCCCGTTATGTGGTGGATATAAAGGCCGAGATCGAGAAGATTCGGGAACAGATCCAGAACATCGAGTAAGGGCGGGGGCGTTTTCTGTGAAACTGATAAATATCGGCTTCGGCAATATGGTCTCGGCTGGACGGCTGATCTCCATTGTCAGTCCAGACTCAGCTCCCATCAAGCGTATGGTTCAGGAGGCGCGGGATCGGGGCGTCTTAATCGACGCCACTTATGGGCGGCGGACCAGGGCGGTGCTTGTGATGGACAGCGACCACATCGTGCTTTCAGCCCTTCAGCCTGAGACTGTGGCGGGCCGCCTTGGCGGCAGGGATCCAGTACCGGGGGAGGAGGACGTGGAATGAGGAAGAAGAAAGCCAGGGGACAGCTGATAGTCCTGTCCGGTCCCTCCGGGGTAGGAAAGAGCACAGTCATTTCAGAGTTGCTGAGCGAACGGCCCGACATCCATTTTTCTGTCTCCTTTACAACGCGGGCTCCGAGGGTAGGAGAGGCTCACGGTGTCAACTACAACTTCGTCGAACGTGAAGAATTTGAGGCCATGATTGCCAACGACGAACTTTTAGAGTACGCCGAATATGTCCATAATTATTACGGGACCTCCATGAAAGTGATTGAGGAGCATCTGAATGCCGGTATTGATGTACTATTGGATATTGAGGTGCAGGGGGCGGCCAAGGTAAGGGCCAGATGTCCCGATGCGGTACTGATTTTTATTATTCCACCCTCATTTGAGGAGCTCTCCCGGCGCCTGCACGGCCGCAATACTGACGGTGAGGAGGCGATTGCCGGCCGCCTTCGGAAGGCCAGAGAGGAGTATCAGGAGATACCCAATTACGACTATTTGGTGGTAAACGACAAGGTATCGGAAGCCGCAGCGGAGATTATTGCAATCCTGACGGCAGAAGGCTGCCGGACCAAAAACCGGATTCATCTTGTGGATGGCGTGTAGGATGCGCAACTGCGGTCCGCCGTCTTTTCAAGAAAGAAATTGCATGGAAGGGAGTCTGATGACTTATGATGCTTTATCCCCCCATGAGCGATTTGCTCAAAGAGATCCCAAGCCGGTATATGCTGGTAAATGTGGTTGCCCAGCGGGCACGCCAGATTGCCAGTGAGGCTGAAGACGCCGGTATTCCCTTGGATGATAAACCGGTTTCTATTGCCATCCGTGAGGTGGCCGAGGGTAAGGTAACCCCTCAGGCATCTGAATGAGAGAGGAAAGAGAGGCAAGCGTTAAGGCTTTACAGCCTTTTCTGCTTGCCTCTTCCGGGGTTTGGGAGGTGTGGGTATGATTGCGAAGGTGGCTTTGTCCGCTGCGACCTATGCCATTGACAAGCCCTATGACTATTTGGTGCCCGATGATTTAAAGGAAACACTGAGGCCTGGAATACGGGTCATTGTCCCCTTTGGGGCGGGTAACCGCCGCACAGAGGGCATGATTTTGGCCTTGGAGATGGCCGAGCCGCAAGGGGTGAAGCTCAAGTATGTGCTGACCCAGCTGGATGAGACTCCTGTGCTGGATGAAGCGGGCATCGGTTTGGCGCTGTGGATGCGCGAGCGCTACTTCTGTACTGTCTACGACGCAGCCAGAGCCATGCTTCCTGCAGGGTTGTATTACGCGCTTCAGGATCGCTGGAAGATTACCGAGGGAGTAGACAGGGAGTCTGCTTATGAGAGGGCCGGCAGGTCTGATTACGCCAGGCGGATCTTAGATTTGATTTATGCATCCGGGGGCAGTGCCGAACAGGGAAGAATCCGTGCCGCCTTTGAGACGAAAGACCCAAATCCCGCATTAAAGCTGCTCTCTGAGCGAGGCGTGCTGACCCTGGAGACCAGTGTTCAGCGCGGGATTGGGGACAAGACGGAACGGGTCGTCTCGCTGGCTGTTCCCCCGGAGGAGGCTCTGGCCCAGGTAACCGCCAAGCGGCGGTCTGCCCCGCTGCGATACTCTGTAGTGGAACTGCTGTGCACGGTGGGAAGCGCATCGGCAAAGGAGATCTGTTATTTTACCGGCGCGTCTGCCGCCACTCTGCGCTCTCTGGCAAAAAGCGGCCTTGTCACCCTGGAGCGGCGTGAGGTATTTCGGAGGGTTGAGGCCGTTGAACAGGCTGAAGACGCCGTCCCTTTCACGCTCAACGAGGAGCAACAGACGGCATTTGAGGGGCTTCTTTCTCTGCTGAAGGCTCAAAAGCCCGCCGCAGCACTTTTGTATGGCGTGACGGGCAGCGGAAAGACACGTGTCTATATCAAGTTGATTCGAGAGGTGCTGAGCCTGGGGCGTACCGCCTTGGTACTGGTGCCGGAAATTTCTCTTACGCCGCAGCTCCTCCGACTGTTTAGCGCCCAGTTCGGGCCTGAGGTCGCGGTTCTTCACAGCGGCCTGAGAGCAGGGGAGCGGTATGACGAGTGGAAGCGAATCCGCTCGGGGAAAGCCAGGGTCGTGATAGGTACCCGATCGGCTGTGTTTGCACCGCTGCAGAATTTAGGGCTTTTGATCATGGATGAAGAGCAGGAATATACCTATAAATCAGAGAATGTCCCGCGCTATCATGCCAGAGATGTGGCAAAATACCGCTGTGCACACAGCGGGGCAATGCTGCTGCTGGGGTCGGCCACACCGTCCGTAGAGAGTATGTACTTGGCGCAAAGCGGAGTGTACAGGTTGTTTACGCTGCGGAGACGCTATAACCAGCGTGCGCTCCCCTCTGTAGAAATCGCTGATCTGCGGCAGGAATTGCGGCGTGGAAACGGAGGGTGCCTGAGCTGGCAGCTTCGCAAAGCGCTGGAGGCGAATTTGGCGCGGGGAGAGCAGTCCATCCTGTTTTTAAACCGGCGTGGAAACAGCCGCATGGTAACCTGCGGGGAGTGCGGCGAGGTGCCTGTCTGTCCCCGATGCTCGGTCTACCTCACTTACCATTCGGCCAACGGGAGGCTTATGTGCCATTATTGCGGCCATTCAGAACCTCTGCCCAGCCAATGTCCCTCCTGCGGCGGAACGCTGAACTTTGTAGGAGTGGGGACCCAGCGGGTAGAGGAGGAGCTGAAGGAGATATTTCCAGAGGCTGAGGTCCTCCGCATGGATACCGATACAGTTTCTGCCGCTCATTCCCATGAAAAACTGCTCTCCCGTTTTGAGAGACAGAGGATTCCGATTTTAGTGGGTACGCAGATGGTAGCCAAGGGATTGGACTTTGAGAACGTCACACTGGTTGGCGTTGTCGCAGCCGATCAGTCCCTGTATGTGGACGACTACCGGGCGGGAGAGCGGACGTTTTCTCTCCTGACTCAGGTGGTCGGACGGGCTGGCCGCGGTGTAAAAGGGGGACGGGCTATCATTCAGACCTATACACCGGAGAACGATGTGATTACCTGTGCCGCTTCGCAGGACTATGATCGGTTTTACGGCGAGGAGATCCGATTGAGGGAGCTGCGGGGCTGCCCGCCCTTTCAGGACCTCTTTGTCTTCACCGCTTCAGGACTTCAGGAGAGCGGCGTACTGCGGGTTTGTATGCGGCTGCGCCGGACATTGGAGGACTGGCTCTCCAGGGCGCCCTATCGGGCTCTCTCTCCCCAGCTTCTGGGACCGGCTCCTGCCTCGGTGGCAAAAGTCAATAACCGTTACCGGTATCGGCTTACTCTGAGTTGCCGGAATACAAAAGAGATTCGTGCCTTGGCGGCCCACCTTGTGCGCTGTGCTCAGCAGGATAAGGAGAACCGCGGCGTTTCGATTTTTGCCGATGTAAATCCCCTGGATTAGGCTTGCTTTATCAGATTGAATCATACCGAAAGGGAAAGTACCGTAAACAAAGGAGGGAGCTCTTATGGCTCTGAGAAAAATTCTTACGGAAGAGGACCCAAGTCTGCACAAAAAGTGCCGCCCAGTTACCGACTTTAATCAGCGGCTCTGGGATCTCATTGATGATTTGAAGGAAACACTGGCTGAGGCAAACGGTGCGGGGCTGGCCGCACCACAGGTAGGGATCCTCCGCCGGGTGGTCATTGTGGTCAACGACGAGGATGAGATGCTGGAACTGGTAAATCCGGTGATTATCAGCTGTGAGGGAGAGCAGGACGGATTTGAAGGCTGTCTCTCCGTCCCGGGCAAATGGGGCATGGTCAAGCGGCCGATGAAGGTCCGCGTCCGCGCCCAGGACCGCACAGGACAATTCTTTGAGGTGGAAGGAGAGGACATGACTGCCCGCTGCTTCTGCCATGAGACCGAGCACCTGGACGGACATCTCTTTACAGAACATGCCGACCGCCTTTACACCACAGAAGAGCTGGACAAGCTGCTGGAGAAAGAGGAGAAGAAGAAGGCATGAGAATCCTCTTTATGGGTACCCCTGAATTTGCGGTGCCCACATTGGAAAAGCTAATTGAGGCCGGACATGAAATATGCGGCGTGTTCTCTCAGCCGGACAAACCTAAGAACCGGGGGATGAAACTGCTGCCCACTCCTGTTAAGGTGTGTGCACAGGCCCATGGCATACCGGTGTACCAGCCGGAGAAACTGAGGGACGGCACAGCCCTGGAACAGATCAAGGCCCTGGATCCTGCCCTTATTGTAGTAGCTGCCTATGGGCGTATACTTCCGGATGAAATCCTGAATAATCCGCCCTATGGCTGTATCAATGTCCACTCGTCACTGCTCCCCAAATACCGGGGGGCGGCGCCTATCAATTGGGCGATCCTCAACGGAGATGCTGAGACCGGCGTAACGATTATGCACATGGCCTCTGAGCTGGATGCGGGCGACATCATTCTGCAGCGTGCCGTCCCAATTGGGGAGCAGGAGGACGCAGCTGCCCTGTATGAGCGGCTGGCAGTGCTGGGGGGAGAGCTGGCAGTGGAAGCGGTGGCCGCCATTCAGAGCGGTACAGCGGCGCGTATTCCGCAGGATCACGCCTCCCATACGCTGGCTCCGATGCTTTCCAAGAAGCTCTCTCCGGTCGATTGGAATTGTTCAGCCCATGAGATCCACTGTCAAATTCGGGGACTGATTCCCTGGCCTGCTGCCACGACCGATATTATCTCGGGTGAGCCCATGAAGCTTTTTGCCGCCGAAGAGACTGGTGAGACTACCTGTGCCGCGCCCGGCAGTATCTTAGCTGGCGGTAAGTGTGGCATTGACGTGGCGTGCGGAGATGGCAAGGTGCTCCGCTTGACAGAAATTCAGCCTGGCGGCGGCAGGCGTATGAAAGCTGCCGATTATCTCCGTGGACATCCCCTGGAGCTGTAATTTACTCCGTATGAACAATAGGCGTTTCCGCTCTATGTCCGGCTGACCTGCACAGTATCTCTGGCTGTCAAAAATACCATGCTGTCTGGGATGCTGGTCTTCCTGGCTGTCTTATACCGGGCTTAGTCTTTTTCTCCTGCTCTGGTCTGGGCCTCGCGCAAGCGGCACCGAAATATGTATCTGTTCTACGCCGTTGCCTACCGGATTTTGAACTACCTCGTTGGCGGGCAGATCATGTAAACATTGATGAAAGAAAGGATCGTCCATGCCCTTTTTCTATTATTTTGATCCCTATTACTGGATCATTCTGGTTCCAGCCATGCTGATCGCCCTGATAGCCCAGATTCAGGTCTCGTCTACCTTCAACCGCTATTCCCGGGTACAGAGTTCCCGGGGATTTACAGGCGCGCAGGCTGCTGAAGCAGTGCTCCGGGCCCACGGGGTGACCGGCGTAACAATTGAGCGGGTAGGCGGAAATCTAACCGACCACTATGATCCCAGGACGAATGTCATCCGACTTTCCCAGGGAGTATATGACTCTCCCAGTGTAGCTGCCCTGGGGGTGGCCGCCCATGAGGCAGGGCACGCCGTCCAGTATGCTGAACATTACGGTCCCATTAAGCTCCGCACAGCTGTGATACCTCTATGTAATATTGGTTCCCAGCTCTCCATTCTCCTGATTATCATTGGCCTGATCCTCTACTCAGGGCCCCTTTTCGGTGTTGGAGTGATTCTGTTCGCCGTGGCGGTTTTTGGGCAGCTCATTACTCTGCCGGTCGAGTTCAATGCATCCCGCCGTGCGGTGGAAACCTTGGAGAGCGCCCGTCTGTTGGACGGCGGGGAACTTGCCGGGGCCAAGAAGGTCCTGCGGGCCGCAGCCATGACTTATGTGGCCGCTCTGCTGGTTTCTCTGGCCCAGCTGCTGCGCTTTCTGCTGGCCTTCGGCGGAAGGAGGCGGGACTGATGGCGGGAAAGGGCGCCCGGGAAGTGGCGCTGCTCGCCCTGTCGGCTTGTGAGAAGCAGGGCGCTTGGTCGGACGGCTTTCTAAAAAAGGCAATTCGGGATGCCGGAATGGATAGCCGGGATGCTGCATTATGTACCCGTCTGTGCTTTGGTGTCCTGCAGAATAAGCTCTATCTGGATGATTTAATCGGGCGTTTTTGTGATATAAAGCTGGAAAAACTGGAGAATAAAGTTCTTCAAGCGCTCCGCCTTGGGGTCTACCAGATGCGGTTCCTTACCCGGATTCCACACAGCGCTGCTGTGAATGAGTCTGTAAATCTGGCCCGTAGGTATGCAAAAAATCCCAGGGCCGCAGGACTGGTGAACGGGGTGCTGCGCAGCCTGTCCCGGGCGGGTGAGGAGTTGCCGGAGCCCGATGACTTGTCCATCCGGTACAGCCACCCGGCCTGGATTACAAATGAGTGGATACAAATGCTGGGCCAAGAGGGAGCGGAGGCTCTGCTTGCAGCCGATAATGGCCAACCGCCTACTGCCGCCCAGGTGAATCTCTGCCGTACGACGGAGGAGGAGTTGACAGCACGGTTGAGCAGCCAGGGAGTAACAGTGGAGCGTCACCCCTGGCTGCCCGGATGTGTGCTGTTGTCCGGCACAGGAGATTTGGAGCAGCTGCCAGCTTTTCGTGACGGGCTCTTTTATGTACAGGATCCGGCGGCCAGGCTGGCTGTGCTGGCAGCCGGGCCTGAACCCGGTATGAGGGTATTGGACGCCTGCGCCGCCCCTGGCGGAAAGTCCTTTGCCGCCGCCGTTGCCATGGGGGACAAAGGGGATATCCTGTCCTGCGATATTCATGCACATAAAAAAGCGCTCATTGAGGCGGGGGCCGCCCGGCTTGGATTTACCTCCATTATGGCTGAGGTCATGGATGGGAAGGTGTGTCAAGATCATCTGCTTGACAGTTTTGATCTGGTTATCGCAGATGTTCCCTGTTCTGGACTGGGCATTATCCGCAAAAAGCCCGACATCCGCTATAAAGATCCGGAGCCTCTGAAACATCTGCCCGCTGTGCAAAGCGCAATTCTGGATAATGTGGCACAGTATGTGAAGCCTGGAGGTGTTCTGCTCTATGCCACCTGTACCCTGTTGGAGCGGGAAAATCGCGCTGTAGCCGAGCCCTTTCTTAGCAGACATTCTAATTTTACAGCTGAGGGATTTCAACTGCCGGACCCCATTGGCTGGGTCGACACGGGCATGCTTACCCTCTGGCCCCATATCCATGACACCGACGGCTTTTTCTTTGCCAAGCTGAGGCGGAAAGGATTGACATGACCGATATCAAATCCATGAACTTGTCTGAAATGACCGTTTTTCTCAAGGAACTGGGAGAGCCCTCGTTTCGGGCCAAGCAGGTTTTTCAATGGCTCCACCGCGGAGCCGTCTCTTTTGACGGGATGACCAACCTCTCCAAGGAACTGCGGGAAAAGTTATCGGCCTCCTGCGCGATTTCCGCCCCCTGTGTGGAACAAAAACAAGTCTCTGCCCAGGACGGAACCATCAAATACTTATGGCGTCTAAAAGACGGAAACTGCATCGAAACCGTTTTGATGCGCTATCATCATGGGAATACTGTCTGCATCTCCTCACAGGTGGGATGCAGAATGGGCTGTGCATTCTGCGCATCTACCCTTGGGGGAAAGGTACGGGATCTGACCCCTGCTGAAATGCTGGATCAGGTGCTGTTCACCCAGCTGGATGCCGGGTTTCCTGTCTCCAACATTGTACTCATGGGGATTGGAGAGCCGCTGGACAACCTGAACAATGTACTCCGCTTCCTGGAGCTGGTAAACAGCCCGGAGGGACTGAACATTGGGATGCGTCATATTTCGCTGTCCACCTGCGGCCTCGTTGAAAAAATTGACAAACTGGCGGAACATCGGTTACAATTAACGTTATCGGTCTCTCTTCATGCTCCGGATGACGAGACCCGTTCGCAGATTATGCCTGTCAACCGGAGCGTGGGAGTGGAGAAGCTCTTCGAGACCTGCCGGCGGTATTTTGAGCAGACTGGCAGGCGAATCTCCTATGAGTATGCTATGATTGAAGGGGTGACCGATCGGGACTGGCAGGCAGATCTGCTGGCAGAGCGCCTGAGGGGCACGCCGGGGCATGTGAATCTGATTCCATTGAACCATGTCGCGGAGAGCCCCTTAAAGCCGAGCCGGAAGGTGGCTGAATTTCAGGAGAGGCTGGCCCGCCAGGGGGGTACCGCCACAGTGCGGCGGAAGCTGGGAGGCGACATTGACGCATCCTGTGGCCAGCTTCGCCGCAAGCAATTAAAGACAGAGATAGAGTAAGACATACCGTCAAGGGCGGAAAAGAGGCAAGGGCTTATGATAAACGCATGGGGCATCACAGACAAGGGTGCCGTAAGACAACAGAATCAGGATGGATACTACTTACAGCGCTATGACAGCAATTTGGCTGTGGGCGTCGTGTGTGACGGCATGGGAGGCGCACGGGCGGGCAATGTGGCCAGTCTGCTGGCTGTGGAGACCTTTTCCGATATCCTGGACAGCTTGCGAAAGGCGGCTCCGGAGGATGCGGCGCTGCTATTGAGAGAGGCGGCTGAAGCGGCTAACAGCGCGGTTTACCAGCGGGCCTGCGCCGACCCGGACTGCCGGGGGATGGGGACCACCATGGTGGCAGCTCTGGTGAGCGGAAGAACGGCTCATCTTCTCAATATCGGAGACAGCCGGGCTTATCATGTAGGAGAGACTGGGATTTCCAAACTCACCCGGGATCACTCCGTGGTGGAGGACATGGTGCTCCGGGGAGAACTCTCGCCGGAAGAGGCCCGCAACCATCCCAGGAAAAATTTGATTACCCGGGCTCTGGGGTCTGAACCCCATGTACGGGCAGATTTGTATGAAAAAGAGCTTGTGCAGGGAGAGTATTTGCTGCTCTGCTCCGACGGGCTGTCCAATGTGGTCACGGATCAGGAAATGCTCTATGAAATCCTCCACGGCGGCCCGGCGGAGAACTGCTGCCAGCGTCTGATGGACATCGCCATGTCCCGGGGTGCGCCGGACAACGTTACTGTTGTTCTATTGGAAATCCTGTAAGGGGGTACTGAACTATGGATCAATACATAGGGAAGCTACTCGACAATCGATATGAAATCCTGGAGCGCATCGGCACCGGCGGCATGGCCGTGGTATACAAGGCGCGGTGCCACCGCCTGAACCGTCTGGTGGCCGTTAAAATCCTCAAGGAGGATTTGGCGCAGGACGCGGAATTCCGCCGCCGTTTTCACGACGAGTCCCAGGCCGTAGCCATGCTGTCCCACCCCAATATTGTGGCGGTCTACGATGTATCCAAGTCCAGTGAACTGGACTACATTGTCATGGAACTGATCGACGGCATTACGCTTAAGCAGTATATGCAAAAGAAGGGGAACAAGCTCGCCTGGCGGGAGGCACTCCATTTCATCACTCAGATTATGAAAGCGCTCTCCCATGCCCACAGCCGCGGTATCATCCACCGGGATATCAAGCCCCATAACATGATGGTGCTGCGGGACGGCAGCCTGAAGGTGGCCGATTTCGGTATCGCCCGTCTCACCTCCGCCGCCCAGGCCACCCTGACCCAGGAGGCCCTGGGCTCAGTACACTATATCTCGCCGGAGCAGGCCCGCGGCAGCCATATCGACGCCCGCAGCGATATCTACTCCGCCGGTGTGGTACTCTATGAGATGATCACTGGCCGCCTGCCCTATGAGGGGGAGTCCCCGGTGGCGGTGGCGATCCAGCACATCAACTCCATTCCGCTCTCCCCACGGGAGATCGACCCAGAGATCCCAGAGGCTCTGGAGGCCATCACCATGAAAGCTATGGCCTCGGATGTCAACCAGCGCTATGTATCGGCAGACGCCATGCTGGTGGATCTGGAGGAGTTCCGCAAGAATCCCAGCATCAATTTCGACTATACGCCCGCCGATCTGCTCATCGCCGACGGCGACGAGCCTACTCAGATTCTGGGCGCCAACACACCCCATACCGTGCGTTCCCAGCCGGCCCATGCCAGCCGGGCCGCATCGGAGGAGCCCTATGCCCGTCCCACACCGAAGCCCCGCAAAAGCCGTGCGGTTCCCCTTGAGGACGAGGTGGACTACGACGACTATCCGGACCGGCGGGATGGGGGCGGTAGCCGTCTGCCCATTATTCTGGCTATTGCAGCAGTGGCCGTGTTTGTAGTCGGCATCGGCGTATTTCTCTGGGTCTCCTTCTTCAGCAGCCCGGGGCAGACTGTCTACAATGTCCCTAATCTGGTGGGTAAGACCATCGAGGAAGCGCGGGCGGACAGCGGCGTAACCGTGGCTCAATTTCAGGTCGTAGAGGGGCAGGAAGTGGACAGCACTTTACCCAAAGGACAGATTGTGAACCAAGGCCCGCAATCGGGACGCAACGCTGC